>Ga0315902_10001428_pt1 | contig 38360 bp, 49 predicted proteins | sample LakEriMetagenome_9_FD_203523 | JGI IMG/M metagenome (GOLD analysis project Ga0315902, IMG submission 203523) | Freshwater fungal communities from buoy surface, Lake Erie, Ohio, United States - Buoy 12 MA117 | ecosystem: Environmental > Aquatic > Freshwater > Lake > Lake biofilm | place: USA...
ACGTTAGGCGCTTTACGCGTGTTACAAAAAAGTGCTTGCGCCCCTGCATTGTTCGTAATACAGTCTATTCCACGGTGATGCACAGGGCAGCACCGGCCACCAGGAGAGACACCATGACCGCAGCCACCGCCACCAAGTTCTACGCCTACGTCAAGCGCAGCAATTCCGACTGGGGCGCCAACCTCAAGGCCACCACTGAGCGCGCGGCTAAGGCCGAAGCCCGCAAGCTGTTCGCCGACGATTACCGCGACGCCACGATCTACCTGTGCGAATGGTTCGATGGCGTGAAGCTGCCCGTCGCGTCCGTGCCCGTCAGCGGCGGCAAGTGGGCGGCCATCAAGTGAGCGCAGCCCCCGAGCCCAAGCGCCGGGGGCGTCCGCCCCTGCCGCCCGGCGCCAGCACTGAGGCGCCAGTCCGAACCATGCGCCTGAGCGACGAGCATTGGGCTGAGCTGCAAGCGCGCGGCGGCGTGGCCGCGCTCCGGGATTGGTTGTCGTCATCGTCACGTCGTCGATCTCCACCGCGCGCCTAACCCACCGTTGCAGGGCCGACACCCGCAGGCGGGTGCGGCCTGAACTCCGTGTTAAGCCCTTGCTTCCATCGGCACCAGTCGCAGGTGCACATACTGGTCGTGATCGCCTTGCAACTCGTGCAGCGTCAAGTCGGCGCGCAGCAGAAAGTTGTTGTAGCGCGGGTCTTCCACCATTTGCACAAGGTCGCCAACCTTTAGCGTCTTGTGCCCGTGGGTGTGCGTCACCTCGTACAGCGTAGGGCCGCACGCTACCTTCCCGGCATCAACTTCCGGGCCTAACTGCTCGGTCAACGGCGAGGCGAAACGGCCTGGTTCATCTGTGCTCATTGCTCACCTTTCGTGCAGGCCGTCTGGCCCGCGTTACCTCGAACGCTAGGCGGCAGGACCCGCCACCCCAGATCGCGCAGCAGAGCAGCGGCGCGCTCGACGTCGCGGCCGGCGAATCCGTGCACCAGCTGCCAGCGGCCATCCAGGAACTCCACCTGCCCGATGGCGCGCGGTGCTTTCAAGAGCCCCCACACTTGGCGAGACTCGAGGTCGGTGCAGGCCGACAGCGTCAGCGTCGTGCAGCTGCCGCGCTCGGCCAGGACAGCGAGCAGCCTGGCCAGCTTCGTGCCGGGCTGGGCCATCTGCTCGTCGGGGTCGACGCGCGGTGCCATGCGCTGCGGCGGCTGGCGCAGGAGGCAGTCCCATGGAGTCGCGGCTGCTGTGGCGGCGGTCAGGTTGGCGCGATTCATGCGGCGGCCTTCAGCGCATCGCAGTCCATCACGCCGACACCGTCGCTGGGGGCGCGGGTGACCGCGAGGTCGATGTGCGGGCCGATTTTCCGCATCGCAGCCTCGTCTTGGCCCCGGCAACCTCGGCCACCACTTCCCGCACGCGCACTGGCTGCACGCGCCACTGGCGCACGATGCTGTCGCCCAGTGACCAACGCGCCATCTGATACCGGCAGAACTCTCGCGCGGCGGCTCGCGTGGTGAAAAGCAGGGCGCGTGTAGGCTCGCCGGGGTACGCCTGTTCCCGCGCCCGGTCCATCCAAAGCGTGCCGATCAGCATCGGCACCGGGTCAACCGACGAGCCAGTGAAGCGAACGCCCCATAGGAGCTTGTCATAGCTTTTGGCGGTCACTGTCATGCGGTGGTCCTCGGCGTGGCCAGCCGCGCCGCATACGCCCACACGCTGACCGCGCGGCACAGCGCCTGGTCGACATCGCCGCCGCGGTTGATGTACCAGCCGTCAGGCTGCCGGAGCACCAGGCCGGACGCGGCCAGGGTCCTGAGGGCGTTGTCGGCGCTGGTGTTGGTGATGCCCAGGGCCTGCTGGACCTCGAGCGGCTTGCGGGGCTGCATGTCCTGCAGCAGGCCCAGGATCGCGGCCTGGACGCGGCCAAGTGGGCGGGTGGCGGTGGTCATGCGGCGGCTTCGGCGTTGGTTTCGACGGTCGTGTCGACGGTCGTGCGGTCGCGTCCCAGGCCGCCGATGCACACGGTGGTGTCTGCGCCGACGCTGCCGGCCAGTGCGCCGGCCACGCGGCGCTTGACGCTTTCGATGGCGTCGGCGACCTCGCCCTGGCTGGCGTACTCGAGCTGGATCTCGGCGATCTCGGCGGCGTCCTGCAGCGTTTTCAGCTCGGCGGCACGCAGCGTCCAGGGTGCACCTTTGGCCAGGCGCGCGTGCAGGTCGGCCAGCACGGACTGTGCTGCAGCGATCGTGCCGGCGTGATTGCTGGCGATGCCGTCGGCTGCCAGCTGTTCGGCGACGTTCAGCGCATCGGCCATGCTGCACCAGGCGGGCCATTGGCCGGTGCCGGTGCGCAGGCCGTCCAGCGCCGCGATGATCGGCGCGCGCAGCGCCTGGCGCGACGACTCAGGCAGCAGGCCGGCGCGGGCGATGGCGGTCTCGACGGTGTCGGCAATCACGGGGCGTGGCCTGTAGGCGCGGCGGGGCTTTGCGGTGCGTCCCATGACGCGTCAGGGCATCAGCGGCAGGTCGTCGAGCATGTCGATGTGCAGGAGCGCTTGCGAAACCTGCGCGTGCAGCTGCCCCAGGCCGCCGGAGTTGTCGATGACGGCGGTGTGCCCGAGCCAGCGGTAGTGCGCCTCGCTGTCGTGGGCGCGCACTGGGCACGCCTGCGGGCGGTCGACCAGGATGACGTGTCCGCCGAGAGCCTGGATCCACGCGGCCTCTTCGGGGAAGCGCACGTCGGTGATCACAATGCGGTCGTGCACCGGTGCGCTGTCGGGCAGGTCGTGCAGGCCCAGCGCGCGGGAGGTCAGCCGCACCCACAGGCTGGGGTCGAGATTGCGGCCCCATTCCGTGCCCAGGGTCTGCATCAGCAGCCGGCCGGTAAAGCCGAGTTCGGGGATGGGCTGTTCCTTCAGGCCGGGCTCGGTGAACCAGCGGTGGTCGATGCCTGCGGGCTCGAACATCGCGGCCAGCATGTCGCGCAACGGCTCGGCGAAGGCCCAACTGGTGAACCCGTGGCGGTCGACCAGGATGTCGCCGGCCGTGCTCTTGCCCGATCCGGCCGCGCCGCACAGGCCGACCAGCGTGTGGCCGGCGGGCAGCCGCTCGCGCATGATGGGCGGCGCAGGCGTCAAGCGGACGACGACGGCTTGGTGCGCGGCTGCGATGGCGGTGACGGCGCAGGGGCCGTCGACAAGGTGTGCGGTGTCATGCATGGGTGGGGTGGTCTTCGGTGTCGTGGTCAAAGTCATTGGCGGCCGCGCGGCGGGCGTCGAACTGGCGCGCGGTGGCCTTGCGGCGGGCGGCTTCGGCCTGTTGCTCGTCGCGCAGCAGCGCCAGGGCCAGCGCTCGGACGCACGGGCCGCGGTACGGGCAGGCCAGGGCCTGCGCGACGGTCGCGAAGCGGTTGTCCCGGTCGATGCGCCGCAGCGCGCGCTGGAATAGGTCGGGCCGCGACAGCGGCGTCAGCGGTGTCGTGGGCTGCGGGCTCATGCCAGCCACCACAGCAGCGCCAGCGCGGCCGGCAGGCCCCAGGCAGCGCAGCACAGGACGAGAAGCCTCCGCGCGTCGTGCGCAGTCATCGGCGGCTCGGCGATCTCGCAGGCCTCCGGGCAGGGGCACTGGCCAGCGTCGCAGGCGTCCGACGAGCAGCGCCGCGGCGGCAAGTGCCGTGCGTCGAGGATGGGGATGTGCATGGTCACACACCCTGGGCGGCAAGCCACCCGATGAACGCAAAACCGCACAGGCCTGCGGCGCGCCAGGACCAGCGGCGCAGCAGCTCGGGGACGTAGCGCTCGCGGCGCGGGTCGGGCTCGATGGCGGCCGCCATCCGGATGGCGGCGCGGCGTTGGGTGGCGTTCAAGGCCGGCCCCCATGCAGGTGCTGCTTGGCCATGGCCGAGCAGGTGAGGAACTGCGCGCGCCAGAAGTCGGCGCGCATGCGCTCGGCGTCGGCGTCGGTGCGCTCGGCGTGCCGGGCGAGCGTGCTTTGCAGCGACAGGTCGCTGGGGCACGCGGCATCGAGCTGCGCGGCCGTGGCGGGCTTGACGTAGCCGCCCGGCGGCGGCTGCTCGTGCAGCGGGCGCGGCCAGTCGCTGGCCGGCGCAGTGGTGCAGCCGCCCAGCAGCACGATCACCGCGCATGCCGCGGTCATGGCAACGGCCATGGCAAGGTGGCGCCAGACCGGGCTCATTACAGAGCTTCGGCGCGTCAGCCCTTCGTGTCCTTGTGCCACCGCAGTCCCCCGCCCCGTCCGGCCGCCGGGATGGCGGGTGCGTCAGGGCATGGGATGCAGTTTCGTCCCAAACGTGGGACGTGTCAATCCCCTTTTTGGGATGACTTCAGCGGCGTCTGTTCTTGACTCGCTCGGCGATGTTGTCGAGTTCCGCGGCCAACAAGTCCACCCTGCGCGAGTCCATCTCCAGCATTGGCGGATGCTCTGGGTCAAGGTCTGGCACAAGCAGTTGCCACGCCTCCATGCCGAAGACCGCTGACACTTGTGCGAGGGCATCTACGCCACACGAGGTGGAGCCCTTGACCATTCGGCCAACGGTGCCATTGGTCCCGCCTCCCGCCTCGACGATCTTCTTGATCGTGCCCAGCTTGGGGTTAGCCTCCATAAGGCGGCGTAGGTTGTTGGCGATGATGGTCTTCGGCACGAACAAATCGTGCCCGCAATCGCGTCCCATACATGGGCTTGCAGTCATCCCAAAATCGGGATAGCATGGCCGCATGGAATCAATCATCGACCGCCTCAAAGCTGCGCTGCGCTCTGCCGGCCCGGGTGAGTGGCCGTCCATTGCGCAAGCCATCAATGCGGGAAGGCCGGACACGGATCAAGTGTCAGTGCACCTGATGCGGAAGATCGCTTACGGCGACCGCGAGAACCCAAGAGTGCAGACCATCCAGCCTCTGCTGGACCACTTCCGAATCGGCTCCGCCGAGCCCGCAACCCAAGAGCAGCAGGCGGCGTGACCGTCGAGCGATTGAGCATCAAGGAGATCAGCAATGCCGCTTGAACGATTTGTCGGCGAGAACGGCCGGGAGTACTGCTTCTTGAGCTCCGAAGTCCAGCAGGTCGACCACGAGGCGCTGGCGCAGGATCCGCGGTACCTGGTGATCAGTCCGGCTGATGCTTCAGCAGCACAGGCACAACCAGCGTCCCAGTTGCATGGCTGTGATGCTGGATCTCGCAAACGCGAACCGGGCACGGAAGACCTGTAGTCGCGTCGACGATGAATTCGAGCGTCAACACCTCGCCCACCTCTGGCAGCCGCCGGACTGGCCCGGCGATGCCTTCCACGTACCGCAGCTGGTGTTGGTGGGCAGGATGCACGCCCCACTTGACCAGTGGGTTGATGACGAGTCGTCTTGGTTCGGATGTGCTCACGCCTGCCCTCCTTGGGCTTGCTGTCGTGGGGACCGCGAGCGTAACCAAGGCAGGGCAGGCGCCAGTGCTTCGCCACCAGTTTTGCCCCCTCTGGCCGCGGCGACGCGGCGCCCGCGCGGCCTGGAAGGGCTGCCTCCTCCCGGCCGGCGCCACGGGTCGTGCGGGCGGGGTGTTTTCTGCTATCGCAGCGGCTGCGCCACGACCTGCCCACCGGCTGCGCTGAGGCGCGGACCCACGACCTGAAGAGAAGCGTTTTCATGGCGCCAGTCTGGCGCCCGCGACTGATAACTCCCGCACCTCAGAGATACGAAATGCCATCGCCGCTTATCAGTGAATCACACCGGAGACAACTGACCTTGGACCTGGACGAGAGCCTGTCGGAGCGCTTTGGCTGCCTGCGCGAAGTGGTGGCCCAGGGCGTCTACCAGCGGGGGCTCAAGCGAGCAGCAGCAGACATCGACGAGGCGCCGGGCAACCTGAGCGTGCAGCTGGCGGGTGACGGGCAACGGAAGTTCAGCGTCGACCAGCTGGAGCGCTACATCCAGACCAGCGGCGACAAGACGCCGATCTACTACCTGATCGGCAAATACCTGGGCGACCACGGCGCGGCGCGCGACCATGCGATGGACCAGGTCGTGTCCCTGGTGGCAGATCTGCGCGGGATGCTGGCCAGGGCTGGCGTGCCGGACGTCCAGTCGGCGGCGCGGAGGCGGTCATGAAGGCTCAGACCAAGGGTCTGAAGCAGGCCGCAGCAGGCGTGCAACGCATCGGTGCGGGCATGGCAGGCGTCGCGGCCAAGGTCATCAACGACCAAGCCTACGCTGCGCGCAAGGATGTCCAGGCAGAGATGACACGGGTCTTTGATCGGCCTACGCCCTTCGTGCAACGCAGCTTGTGGGTGGACATGGCGTCACCGGTGAAGCTGAGCGCGCGACTGTGGCCGCGCAGCTTGGGCGGCAAGGGCGCCGACCCCGCGCGCATACTGGCGCCGCATGTGTTCGGGGGGGATCGGTCGGCCAAGCGCAGCGAGCGGTCGCTGCGGCGGGTCGGCCTGTTGCAGCCTGGCTTCTGGACCGCCATTGGCAAGGGTGCGCCGGCCGACAAGATCGACCGCTTCGGCAATCTGAAGGGCGCCTTCGTGGCGCAGCTGCTCAGCTACTTCAGAGCGCAGGGCGAGCAGGGCTACCGCGCCAACATGACCGACAAACGGCGCAAGGCCCTGGGGCAAAAGCGGCGCGGCGATGCTGGCTTCCTGCGCATCAACGGCGTGGAGTACTTCGCGACTCAAGGCCGGCTGCGTGGCGGCAGCGGAGCGCACCTGCAGCCGGGCATCTACAGCCGCAAGGGTATCCACGGCTCGGACATCGCTCCGGTGATGGTGTTCGTGCGCAAGCCGACGTACCGCAAGCGGCTGGCCTTCGAGGCGCTGTCGCGTCAGGCAGCAGAGCGAGTGGGGCCGGTGGCGTTCGAACGCCGGATGGGTGCGCTGTCGAAGGTTGCCGGCTGATGCGGTGGAACTGGTTGCCCGCAGCCATGCCGGGGATCGCCGGGCTGATGGCCGACATGCGCAGGCGTCATGGCGACGCGTTCGTCAACAGTTGCTGGCAGAAGGGCGTGGTCGAGCGGCAGCCGCGGTTCTTCTTCGCGCGCGAGGGGCCGCTGGCTGTCGGCACGCCGTGGCCCGAGATCGCCGACGTGGCGGGATGGCAGGTGACGTCGACCCAGGCCGCGCTGTTCCTGGCCGACCCTGCCAGCTGGGTGGTCCCCGCGCGTGCCTCATGAGGCAGTCCAGACCCCAACTCCCCAGGGGCCAGCGGCGCTGCGCGGCAGCGTGGCGTCCCCGCAACGCGTCCCTGCCGGGGGACGGGTCCTTCCTAGAAGCCTGCAATGAGGGTAATTCGAGCCCCCATCAGCCTGTAGTCAGTGGAGATTTCCCCAGGTGAACGGCCGCAACTACGACGACGTTGTGCGGCAGCTCCGGGAAGCTGGGCTTGAGGTCGACGTGCTCGACATTGGGCACTTCAGGCGCGTGCGGGTCCGAGATGCTGGTCGCGAAAAGCGCGGCTGGTATCACCTGCACGAGCTCACGCTGGACACCGGCGGGTCGCTCATCGTCGGATCTTTCGGCGTCTGGCGCGGCAACGACAGTGGCACGACCAAGGTCAAGCTGCGGCGCGACCAGGTGTTGTCGGATGCTCAGCAGCTGGCCATGCGCGAGCGCCTGGCGGCGGACCGCAAGGCCGCTGACCTGCAGCGGAAACAGAACCAGGCTCGCGCAGCGGCCCGAGCGCAGGCGATGTGGCAGCGGCTGGAGCCTGACGGCCAGAGCGAGTACCTGGCCCGCAAGCAGGTCGCGCCGCACGGTGTTCGGTTCTCGCGCGCCGGCGCTGTGGTGCTTCCGCTGCTTGACGTCGACGGCCGAGTGCACGGCCTTCAGGCGATCTACCCGCGCGGGCACGTCAAGGCCAAGCGGCTGGAGCGCGACAAGGACTTCTGGCCTGCGGGGCTGGCCAAGCAAGGGCATTTCTTCCCGATCGGCTCGCCTGCCGGCGCTTCGATCTGCCTTCTGGCCGAGGGCTACGCGACGGCGGCCAGCGCTTTCGAAGCGCTGCAGATCCCGGCCGTCGTGTGTTTTGACGCTGGGAACATTGGGCACGTCGCGGCGGCGCTCCGCGCCCGGTGGCCAGGCCTGCGGCTGCTGGTGCTGGCCGATGACGACTACATGGGACGCTGCCGCCAGGCCGGGTGCGGACAGCTCACGCTGGTGGCCTCGCCCGAATGCCAGCACTGCGGAAAGCCGCACGGCGCCAGCAACGCCGGCGTGTCTGCGGCTCAGGCGGCCGGCCTGATCGAGCGCACGAGCTGGGTTGCGCCGCGCTTCACGGCAGAGCGTCCCCTGAACGCCAAAGGGCCGTCGGACTTCAACGATCTGCACTGCCTCGAAGGCCTTCACGTCGTGCGCGCCCAGGTCGAGGCCCACCTCACGGCCATTGGGTGGTCGTCGCGGCAAAACGCGTCGCCGCCCGCCTCCACACAAGGGGGAGGGGGTGGCGCTGCTGTTGCCTTGCAGTCGATCCAGTCGCTGGACGAACTGCTGGACCGGTACGCGTTGGTCTATGAGGCTGCCGAAACGGTCTTCGACTCCTGGGAGCACAAGCTCGTACCCCTGGCCAGCATGCGAAACCTGTGCGTCTCGCGGCAGCTGCACCGAGCCTGGATGGAGTCGCCCACGAAGCGAATCGCTCGGATCGAGGAGGTCGGATTCGATCCCGGCGAGTCCGATCCGGCAATCACCTGCAACATGTGGTCGGGGTGGCCGACGACCCCGAAGTCTGGCAGCTGTGCGCGCTTGCTTGAGCTGGGCGAGTATCTGTGCAGCCTGGACCCCCGGGCGGGCGAAATGTGGCGCTGGCTTCAGTGCTGGCTCGCGTACCCGATCCAGCACCCGGGTGCCAAGATGAAGTCGGCCGTGATCATGCACGGACCGCAAGGCACCGGGAAGAACCTGTTCTTTGAAGCCGTGCTCGGCATCTACGGCACTTATGGCCAGGTTGTTGACCAGGACGCGATCGAGGACAAGTACAACGACTTCATGTCCCGCAAGCTCATGCTGGTGGCCGACGAGGTTGTCGCCCGGCAGGAGATGTTCCACGCCAAGAACAAGCTGAAAGGGCTGGTCACCTCGGATTCAATCTGGATCAACCCGAAGTTTGTCGCCCGGTACCGCGAGCGCAACCACGTCCAGGTGGTGTTCCTGTCGAATGAGGTCCAGCCCATGGCGCTGGAGCGCGACGACCGCCGCTACGCGGTGATCTGGACCCCCACGAAGTGGGAGACCGACATGTACAACGCCGTGCTGGCCGAGATCCGCGGCGGCGGTGTCGCCGCGCTGCATCACCACCTGCTGCATCTGGATCTCGGCGACTTCGGGCCGGCGACGCTGCCTCCAATGACGCAGGCCAAGCGCGACCTGATCGAGCTCGGCATGGACAGCTCCGAGCGCTTCTACATCGAGTGGTCGGATCGCCACCTGCCGCTGTGTTTGTCAGGGGTGCGGACCGAAGATCTCTACGCTGCCTACCGGCACTGGTGCTCGCTGCAAGGCATCGGCAAGCCGGCGCAGCTCAACACCTGCGTCGGGGCCTGGAAGAAGCGGCCAGGCGTGCTGGTGCGCCGTGACCGGCACTTCCTGAACCACTCCCTGACGCGAGAGGTGCAGAGCATGGTGCTTTACCCGGCGTCCAGCGAGCAGCGCTTGACCCGTGAGCAGCTGACGGCGTCGATCAACGAGTTCAAGGAGGCGCTGTCCGACTGGCGAAAGGTCACCAGCGATCACATCCACAGCCGCAGTGGCCGTGGACCCTCGGCGAAGGATGGGTCCGATGCCGGGGAGGGTGGCAATGGCGCGCCGTTCTGACCGTGGACACCGGATCGTGCATGCGCCTGTGCAGCCACCTGTGCAGGCGGATGTGCAGCCACTTGTGCATTCACTTGTGCATGCGGCTTTGGCGGCGCCTGCACATCGCAAGCCATTGTTCAAAAACGCTTTTTTGCGTCTTGTGCAGGCGTGCAGGCGCTCCGCGCACGTCCGTGCACACACGCCAGCAGGCGCGTGGGTGGGCGTGGGTGCGGGCCGGCGGGCGTGTGTGCGCCCTCGCGGGCGCGCGGCCGGTCCCACCCCTGCACATCCGAAAAAGTCTTTTTGTGGCGCCAACTTGCCGTTGTGCATCCGACTCTGCGGTCCCTGCCCGAGTGCATGCACCGGCTGCACAGGCGGCAGCCTGCGTTCTGGAGCTATGGCATGAGCGCTGACGCCGCGAAGGTCGATACCTGCACCCAGGCCGAATTCGCGCGCCGGCAGGGCTGGCAGCGCAGCTATGTGACCCGGCTCAAGCAGGCCGGCCGGCTGGTGGTGACGGATGACGGGATGGTGTCGATCGCCGCCAGCCTTGCCCGCATCCAGGCGTCTGTCGAAGCGCCCGGCCGGGCCAGCGCGGCGGCCGTCAGCCCGGGGCTGCGGTCCGACAAGGAGCGTCTGGCCTTCTACGAGGCAGAGAAAGCCCGCCTGGACCTCGAGGAGCGGCTCGGCAAACTTCGCAGCGCTCAGCAAGTCGACGATGCCCTGGCGGACATCGGCGCGCGCCTTCGCAGCACACTGGAAACCTGGCCTGAGCGGCTCACGCCGCACCTGGCGTCCCTGGGTGGCGACGAGCAGTTGATCCGGGTCTACCTTGTCGACGAGATCGACGCTCGCCTGCGAGCGCTGAGCGACATGCTCCAGGCCGCCGCGCGCGCTCCTGGCGAGGCCGATTCGTGACCGGCGATCTTGAGCTTCTGCTGCCGCCTGCTGCGGCGCCCTCGATGCTGTCGCGCCTGGCCCAGGCCGTGCGGCCGCGCAAGGTGCTCACGGTCAGCGAATGGGCCGACGCAGAGCGCCGGCTCAGCTCCAAGGGCAGCGCCGAGGCCGGGCGGTGGGTCACGGCCCGTAACCCGCCGACCCGCGAGCCGATGGACGCCATGAGCCTGCGCAGCCCCGTGCGCGAGGTCGTCCTGATGTGGCCGATCCAGTTCGCCAAGACCGAGGTCGCGCTCAATGTGGTCGGCTACACGATGGACTACGCGCCAGGTCCGATCATGGTGACGCTGCCGGGCGAAGTCTCGCTGAACAAGTGGACCGCGCAGAAGCTCCACCCGATGATCGAGGAGACCCCGGCCGTGCGGCGCTCCCTGGTCAGCACCAGTAGCCGCGAGGCCAGCAACACCAGGACCTTCAAGGACTTCGCGGGCGGGCAGCTGTTCCTTGAGCACGCAGGCACCTCCACACGGCTGAAGATGACCTCGGCCCGCACGGTGATTGCCGACGAGCTCGACGAGTTCGCGGCCAACCTGCCCAGCGGAGACGATCCGGTCGAGATGCTCAACGGCCGCACGTCGGCATTCCCCAGCACCTTCAAGCGGCTGTACATCAGCAGCCCGCAGATGAAGAGCACCAGCCGCACCTGGTACCTGTGGGAGCGCAGCGACCAGCGCCACTACCACGTCGCATGCCCACACTGCGGCGAGCGGCAGCCGCTGGTCTGGGCCGGGCTCAAGTGGGACACGGTCGTGCACAGCTCGATTCCCCGGCGGGCCTGGTATGTCTGCCGCGACTGTGGTGGCGAGATTGAAGAGCACCACAAGACGCGCATGATCGAGCGCGGCGGCTGGGTGCCGCATGCGCCTGATGTCACGGCCCGGCGCGGCTACACCCTCAACTGCCTGTACTACCAGCTCGGGTTGGGGCCCCGCTGGGCCGATCTCGCACAGATGTGGCTGGACGCTCAGGGCGACCAGGCCCGGCTCAAGACCTTCGTCAACGACCGGTTGGCCGAGCCCTGGGAGGACAAGGGCACCGCGCACGTCCGCGCCAACATAGTGCAGGAACGTGCCGAGCCCTACGCGCTGCGCACGGCGCCGGCTGGCGTGCTGCGCATCACTGCCGGGGTCGATACGCAGGACGACCGCTTCGAGGTGCAGATCACCGGCTGGGGTCGCGGCATGAGCTTCTGGGTGCTGGACTACGTGGTCATACCCGGAGACCCTGACGCCGACACCACGCGCGCGGCTCTGACCGAGTTGCTGAACCGGCCCATTCAGCACGCGTGCGGAGCGCTGATGCAGGTCGAGGCGACTTCCGTGGACATGCTCGGGCACCGTACCGAGGCCGTGAAGGCTTGGGTGCGCAGTCGCACCGTGCGACGTCCCATGGCGAGTTTCGGGTCAACCAACAGCACAGCGCCGCTGCTGGGCAAGGCCAAGCTGCAGGACGTGACCTGGCGCGGCCAGAACGACAAGCGCGGCGTGCACAGCTATCCCATCGGCACCGTCAACGCCAAGCACGTCCTCTTCGGCCGGCTGGCGGCCGATCACGAGGCCCAGCAGAAGTGGCTGCACACGCCTGAGCCGCAAAGGCCGGCCGCGCCTGATCGGTCGTGCCACTTCAGCGACCAGGTCCCGCCCGGGTACTTCGAAGGCCTCATCAGCGAGATCTACAACCCCAGCAAGAACCGCTTCGAAAAGCGCCGAGGCAGCGTGCGCAACGAGCCGCTGGATACCTGGGTGCACTCCTACGCGGCGGCGCACCACCCTGAGCTGCGCCTGCACCGTGCGACCCGGGCGGACTGGGATCTGTGGGAGGCCCAGTTGCTTGCTCGCGCTGCAGCCGTCCGCGAAGGGCCCGCGGGGGCAGCTTCAGATCAACCGGCGCTGATCGAAGTCCGTGCGCCAGCCGCGCCCACCGACATGCCAGCCCGCGCCTCAAGCCCTGCAGCTCCAAGATCAGGAGGCCGTCGATGGTGAGCGGCAAAGTCCAGACCGATCCGCCGCCTCTGCGCGTCATGGCGGAAGACCCCGACTTCGTCGACCGCGTGTTCGCGTACCTGGTCGAGTTGCTGCCGGAGCTTTCCAAGCGCGAGGCCGACCTCAAGTCGGCGATGCGGCAGGAGTTCGGAGGCGAGGATCATTACGTGCGCCGCAAGGGCGGCAAGCGCCAAGAGCGCGCGCAAGAGGTGCTGCGGCTGTTCAATGGCCGCAACGCGACAGAGATCGCCCGCAGGCTCGGTTGCGGGCGCGCGACGGTGTACCGCTACCTGAAGCAGGCGGGTCGTGAGAAGTGAGCCTCGTCAATCAGCGGCCGGCGGCGAGCCCAAGTAAAAACTGTCTCACTCTCCCCTGCAAATGAGACGGCGTCGTCTCTAGGCTGGGTGGATGGCCTACACGCAAGCGGACCTTGATGCTCTGGACGCCGCCATTCTCAATGGCGAGCTTGAGGTCCAGGAGGGCGACCGTCGCGTGCGGTATCGCTCGATCCCTGAGCTGCAGGCCGCTGCGGCGCATGTGCGATCGCGCCTGGCCGAGGCTGCTTCGGGTTCAGGGGCTTCTCGTCGCAGCGTGCGCCGCTTCGACTTCACGACTGCACGCGGAGAGTAGGCGTGGACTCGGCCAGCGAACGCAACGCCCCCACCGCTTTGGACCGCCTGATCGGCCGGATCAGTCCGCGCTGGGGGCTGGCCCGCTACCACGACCGGCTGCGGCTGACGCGCGCCTATGAAGCCGCCGCGCCTGGCGACTCCTGGCGCCCGCGCCGTGCCGGAGCCAGCGCAAACACCGACCACCGCGCCGATGCGGCCATCATCCGCTCCAAGGCGCGGTCGCTGGTGCAAAACGTGCCGTACATCGCGGCCGCTCTGCGCGGCCTCGTCGCCCACACCGTCGGCACCGGGATCGTCAGCTACCCCAAAACCGCCAACGACACGCTGTCGACTCTGTACGCCCGCTGGTGCGCGGAGTGCGACGCCGACGGGCAGCGCGACTGGCATGGCATCCAGGCCGCCGCGTATCGGACCATGGAGCAAGACGGCGAAGTCTTGCTGCGCCTGCGCCCCCGGCTCAGCACCGACGGGCTGGCCGTGCCACTGCAGGTGCAGCTCCTCGAAATCGACTGGCTGGACGGCTCCAAGGGCGTGACGCCCGGCTCGCTGGCGGGCGTGGCTGAGGGCAACATGGTCGTCAATGGCATTGAGTACGACCGGCTCGGCAAGGTCGCTGCCTACTGGCTGTACGAGGAGCACCCTGGCGAGCTGCAGGTCCGCCGCACCCTGCGCACGCTCAGCCGCCGGGTCGATGCACGCTGGATCATCCATCTCTTTGCGCCAGACCGCCCCGGCCAAGGCCGCGGCTTCAGCCGCTTCGCGCCGGTCATCTCGCGTGCTCGTGATCTCGCTCTGTACGAAGACGCTGAGCTCGCGCGCAAGAACCTGGAGTCTCGGCTCGGCGTGCTCTTGAGCGGCGACGCATCACTGCTTGGCAACGACAACGGCGGCGCACCATCCGAGGCCGGCGGGTCCGCCAAAGACCTCGGCCAGCTGCCCAGTGGCGGCATGATGCAGGTGCCTGCTGGCGTCAACATCACGACCGTCGCGCCCAACCCGGCACCCGGCTACGTCGACACCGTCAAGATGCAGCTGCACCTCATCGCGGCCGGCATCGGCGTCCCCATCGAGCTGATGACGGGTGACTCGCGCGAGGCGGGCAGCTTCAGCTCCGTGCGTGCGCGGCGCCAGGAGTTCCGGCTGGAGGTCGAGGCCATGCAATGGCTCACCCTGGTGCCTCGACTGTGCGACACGGTCTGGCGCGCGTTCGTCCAGGCGGCCATCGACTCCGGCAAGCTGCGGCCCGGCTCGTACCCGGCGGACCACTCCACGCCGAAGTGGGAATACGTCAACCCGCAGCAGGACGCAGAGGCCGAGATCCGGCTGATCAGCTGCGGCCTGCTGACCATCAGCGAGAGCCTGCGCCGCCGTGGCTACAAGCCGGCGGAGGTCTTCAAGGAGTACCAGCAGGACATGGATCAACTCAAGGCCGCTGGCCTGCTCCCGATCCTGCTGACCATGCTCAAGGGCGGCAACGCCGCGCCCAGCGCGGCTGCAGCCATGGCCGACATGAACGATTGAACGGACCGCGACGCGGCAGGCCCATGCTTCACACCAGCGAGTACACCTTCACCGCCCCTGGCGGCACCAGCGTTGTCCAGGAGGTTCCGGATGGCACCGTGTGGTCCGCCCAGATGACGGCAACGGCCACCGGCGCAGTGACGGCCGCAGCCGTCCTGGAGGTGACCAACACGCCCGCCAACGCCGCCAGCTGGCGGACGCTGGCGACTTTCAACCTGGCCGGCTCGCCGTCGGCCAATGACAGCGCCGTGTTCACCGCTGCCTGGAAGGCCTACCGCTGGCGCGGTACAGGCCTCACGGGCACAGGCGCCGCGGCCAGCTGCGCCGTCTGCGTGGGAGCTTGACCATGGGAATCCTCAACCCCGATTGCATCGTCGTTGCCAGTGCGCCGGTGGGCGGCACCGCTGTGGCAGAGCAGACCATCGCCCCGGGCAGCGACGCCGTCAACGGCGTGCAGCAGGTCCGTCAGAGCTTCCAGCTCCTGGGCAAAGCCACGGCCGTGGACACCAACATCGTCGGGCGGCCGGCCTTCGTGCACGCGTTGACCTGCAGCAACCCGTCCGCCACCGCGTTCGAGGTCTATCTGTCCGATGGAACGACGGGCACCGGCGCAGACTCCGCAGGCCAGCGGTTCAACGTGCCGGCCAACAGCTCGATCACGCACATGGTCAACCGGACCTTGTTTGTGGGCGTGCGGATTCGCGGCGCGGCTGCGTTCCCTGCCGGCGCTGAGATCTCGGCGACGGGAGCCTGACATGCTGCGCGGCTACGGCGGCTTTCGGCACCTTCGGACCGATCACTACAGCAGCGTGCGCTTCTCCGGCGGCACGTTGTCGCACACCGGCATGCCGGCACTGCCGACCTCGGGCCCGTACAGCATCATGGCCTGGGGTTACAGCGTCCCAGGGGTCTCGGGCACGATCTACGCTGCCGGGGGCAGTTTCGGCGTCACAAGCGCCAACCTTCTGACTCTGACGGGCTTGCTGTCGGCCGGTGTGCCGCTGCCGCTGGGCGACTGGTGGAGCGCTGCGCTGACCTACGACGGATCGGTGAGCACTCTGTATCTGGATGGCGAGATCGTCGCCGTCACCGGCAGTCCCGGAGTCGCCTTCATGGGCGGCGCGGCCAGCAGCTTGATGGGCGCTGGCGGGGCCCTTTCGCAGCTGATCGTGACGGCCGGGGCGTGCTTCACCCAGGACCAAGTGCGCCGCTTCCATTACGAGAACGTGGAGCCGCAAGCGGACGTAAATCTGCGCATGCTTGAAGGCCTGGGCACGGCGCTTGTCAACAGCGGCCGACTCGCAGGCACTGCGCACACCATGGGGGCGAACACGAGCTGGACGCCGGACGTGCCCAAGATGCCGGCGCTTTACGCTGTGGACAGCGGCAGCATGGTGCTCGACGGCACCACCAATGGCACGCTGACGCCAAGTGCAGGCGGCCTGACGGCTCTCGCGGCCATCTATGGGGGCCCCGGCATCACCATGGCCGCATGGATCAAGCCGCATCCTGGCAACGATGGCAGCCGGTACCCGTTGGCTCTGTCCAACGGCACCACCTTGCTGCGTGCGATCGCCGACGCGGCGGGTCTCGGCAACGTGCAGTGGGCGAACATCCGCGCCAACGTCAGCAGCGCGGTCACGAACCAGCTCGCGCGGCCGCGCGTGCCAGGGTTTGGCCGGTGGATGCGCCTGGGTGTTTCCGTCGACGTCGTCGCGGGCGTCATCGAGACGGCACTCGACCGCGTGATCCAGACGCGTGACGTCAACGTCGCGCACGTTGCCGCCAACTGGTACTCCGGCAGCACGGTGGCAGACTTCCGAATCGGGGCCAACGCCGGCAACGGTGCTGCGAGCCAGTGGTTTGGGCGGGTGGCCGATGTCGCAATCTGGAGGCGTCCTTTCTCAAGGTCGGACTGGCTGGACGACTTCCGCGGCGTCGGGCCAGCTGCCGATGTGCGCTGGCGCTTCAGGAGCGGTTTCGGGACCGCGCTGGCCCCCAGCGAAGGTGGCATTGCGGCCAGCCTGTCGGTGGGCTCCGGCGTCACCTGGAGCGCTGAAAGCCCTCGCGCATGATCGCGCGCGACGCCATCCGCCTGATGGTGCCTCCCGGCAAGGGGGGCACGTTCCACCCTCAGCAGGTCTACCAGCCGTTCGCCCGCGTCACCGAGGCCGGCTACTCGTCCTGGGTCTACAAGGGGGGGCCTCGCCTGGCGCCGACGTACACCGGCGACTGGGACATCCCGCGCCGGTATCCGTTCCTCGAGCGCAGTCAGTGGCAGTTCGACACCGCCCACATGGCCGAGCAGCGCACCACGTTGCGCAATCTTCGTGTGGTCGGCGGCGTGGTCGGCGGCCTGGTGTCGCCGGCCACCTTGGCGCTCAATCCTGGGTACGGCGTCAAGACCCTGTACGGTGCCAACTGCATACCGCCGCTGGACGTGTTTGGCTACTGCGACTACGGCTCGCCGGTGGACCGCCAGCGCCAGCTGTACGCGACCGAACCGCCGCTCACCGAGAGCCAGCGCGGCACCGCCTTCTGGCTGGGCCAGGGCAACAGCATCCACTACGACGACTTCACCACCTGCGCGACGCTCTGGTTCTATGGCGGGGGCTTCGGCACGGAAGTGGAGCAGTCGTTCTCGGTGCCCAACTACGGCGCCTTGCTCAGATCCCAGTACGCCAACGACGCGGCCTATCTTGCGGCCTCGACATCGCAGACCCGGGCAAACCACCCGCCGCATGACCAGGCCTGGCGCCGGCACATGCTGCGCTACTGTCTTGACCACGCGCTGCAACGCGTGCGCCCAATGCACCTGGCCGCAGGCATCGAAAGCAGCTACAACGGTTTCGCCGCCATCCCGAGCACCTGGGGCGCGCTGTGCAATGTCCCGGTCGGGGCTTCGGCGTTCGACAACCTGATCGTCGAACTCAACCCCGCCGACACCGAGCCGGTGGCCGGCTATCAGCTCGGGCACGACCTCGCGGACACCACCCGGCTGCTCACCTGGTTCGCCCGCGTGCAGCTGGCCTGCGCGACGGTGCGCGCCTTCGGCGCCAAGGCCACAGTCGCGCCATACCCGTACATCCGGGCCGTGCCGCCCAACACCCAAGGCGACCGCTTCAGCACCTTTGCCGTGGTGCCGCCCACCTTCGACGACTTCCCGCCGACAGCGTCCACCTACACGGAGCCGGTGACCGTGGCGGCCAACTACCGCGTCACCTGCGCGTGGGCTCTGGCCAACGGGTGCATGCCCACGGTGCCGATTCAGGTCTTTGACTACATCACCAACTTCCTGACGGGCTGGCAGTCCGGCAATCGCTGGCAGTGGACGGCTGACCCGGTCGACTTCCAGCCGCTGTTTGACTGGATCGGCATGCACCGCGCCGTCCTGTTCGACGGCTTCGACACGCCTCCGCAGATCGCTCTGGCAGTGCCGGATCTCGACGAGCGCTACAGCAACAGCACGAGCGACAGCCTGAGCAGCAGCACCAACTCCTGGGTCGGTGCTTACGAGGTAGAGGTCGGACCTGGCTGGGACATCAACCGCCTCAAGCGCTACAGCCGCGACATCGTCGCGCCACTCATGACGCGGGGCCTGCCCTGGATGCTGTCGCTGCTGGGCCCAGGCCTGGACGCGACGCGAACAGCCGCCCAGTATCCGTTCGCCGACATGGATGCGGTCATCAAGACCGAGCCCGATGCCACCTACACCCAAAGCGGCGCGGCCGTACCGGCAGGCGGCAACGTGCAGGCCCGGGCGTGGCTTACGGGCACGAACCTCGACCCACTGCGCACCGTCGTCGTCAATGGCGCAAGCGATGCGACCCGACCCACCCTGGCCAGTCTGCGCGCCCACCCGGATGGCCGCGTGGCCGTGCACCTGGTCAACACCAACAACTGCACCTATGGCACAGCGCCCAGCTACACCGGCGCGCAGGTCAACGCTCGCCAGTCGCAGCTCCGCCTTCGCATCCGGCAGGACGTGCTGGGCTCCGCGACAAAGGCGCACTGGTACGAGCCCGGCCAGGTGGGTGGGCGGCCATTGCGCGTGGACCGCGAGCCGGGCTGGGTCGAGCTGACGCTGCCCGGGCTGATGGACAACGCCGTCGTATTGCTCTCGCCGTGACACGCCGCGGCTTGCCGCGCGAAATCGTCTCAGTTTCCCCTGCAAATGAGACAGCCGAGCCGACACGATGGCGCCATGCCGGACACCACAAGTTCCACGCCAGCCGATCAACGGCCCTCGGCATTGCCGCTGCAGATGCGCGAGGCTCGGATCGAGCCCAGCACATTCAACGCAGACCGCAATAGCGTCGAGGTGGTGTGGACGACCGGCGCCCGCGTCCGCCGGTACGACTGGGAGAGCGGCCGGGTCTACGAAGAGGAGCTCGTCGTCTCTCCCGAGACGGTCGACATGTCGCGCTTCGAGGCCCGCAGCGTGCAGGTCCTGGATGCGCACCGCACGTATGGCGGCGTCGACGCCATCCTCGGCATTGCAGAGCGCGGCTGGCTTGCCGACGGCCAAGGCATTGCCGAGATCAGGCTGACGCAGCGCCCTGACCGGGCCGGCATCGTCCAGGACATCCGGGCCGGGATCATTCGCGACATCAGCTTCGGGTACTCGGTGCAGCGCTACGAGATCGTGCGCGCCCAAGACCGTACCGACGGCGTCAACGCCGACCTGTGGCGTGCCGTGAGGTGGCAGCCGCAGGAGATCAGTTTTGTCCCCGTGAACGCGGACATGGGCGCCAGCTCGCGCTCTGCGCCTGACGCTGGCAGTGCCCGCTTCCCGATCACCTTCATCCGCGCCGGCGGTTCACCGGCAACGCAACCCCAGGAGCATCAGATGCCCGCAGCTCAGACCGCCGCCGCGAGCGGCTTGCCCGCCGACCCCGCAGCCGGCGGCGCTGGTGCCCCCGCGCACACGCAGGAACCCCAGTCGCGCGCCGCGCCCAGCGGCGCCCAGGCCGGCGGCCCCGCTGCCGGTGGCGCTGCAATGGTCGTCGACGTCGCCCAACGTGCCCGCGAGGAAGAGCAGATCCGCGCCGCAGACATCACCTCGCTGTGCGAGCGTGCTGGCCTCGCCGGTCTTGCTTCCCAGCTGATTCGCAGCGGCTCGACCCTGCAGCAGGCGCAGGACCAGGTGATCAATCAGCTGGCCCGCAACGACGCTGCCAGCGGTGGGCACCAGAACGTGCGCGGCATCCAGACCGTGCGCGACGAGCAGGAAACCCTGCTCCGCGGTTACGAAGAGGTGCTGATGCACCGCGTCAACCCGCGCGAGAAGATCACCGACAACGGCCGCCGCTTCCGCAGCATGTCGCTGCTTCAGATGGGCGTGGACTACCTGCTGGCGCGCGGGCTTGATGTCCGCGATCGCCCGCGAATGGAGCAGGCCGGCGCGATGCTGCACTTCCGCAGTGGCATGGGCGGGCTGCACACCACGAGCGACTTCGCGAATCTGCTGGCCAACGTGGCCACCAAGCGTCTGCGCATGGGCTACGACGAGAATCCGGGCACCTACCGGCAGTGGGCCCGCCGCGCCCCGAACTTGCCCGACTTCAAGGAAGTCACCGTCGCGCAACTGGGTGCCATGCCTGATCTGCTGCGTGTCAACGAGGCGGGCGAGTTCAAGTACGGCACCTTTGGTGACGGCGGTGAGCGCTATCAGCTGATCAGCTACGGCCGCATTGTCCCGTTGAATCGCCAAGCCATCGTCAACGACGATCTGCGCGGCTTCGACCGCATCGTCAGCGGCTTCGGTGGCGCTGCGTCTCGGCTGGAGAACCGGCTCGTGTACGCCCAGCTCACCAGCAACCCGACCATGAGCGACACCGTGGCGCTGTTTGCAGCCGGCCACGGCAACAACGGCACCGGTGGTGGCAGTGCGCTGCAGCTCAGTGCGCTGACGGCCATGCGCACCGCCATGCGGGTGCAGAAGGGCCTGGCATCGGAAGAACTCAACCTGATGCCGGCGTTCCTGATCGTGCCGGCGGCGCTGGAGCAGCTGGCCTACCAGTTGACCAGCAGCAACTTCGTGCCGGCGCAGCCCAGCAACGTCAACGAGTTCCGCACCGGTGGCCGCACGGCACTCGAGCCCATCGTCGAGCCGGTGCTGGACGCCAGCAGCGCTGCCACCTGGTACGCCGCGGCAAGCAACAGCCAGGTCGACACGGTCGAATTCGCCTACCTGGACGGCGGCGAAGGCCCGGTCATCGAAACCGAAGTCGGTTTTGACGTTGACGGCGTCAGCTTCAAGTGCCGCGAAGACTTTGCGGCCAAGGCGCTGGACTGGCGCGGTCTGTACCGCGGCGTCGGCTCCTGATCCCAGGGACCCTGAACAACCCCTCCCCATCCGGAGCACAGCATGAAGAACTTCGTTCAACCCGGTGACAAGCTGACCGTTATCGCACCCTACGCCGTGACCAGCGGCCAGGGCGTGCTCGTCGGTTTGCTGTTCGGTGTCGCCCAGCACGACGCCGCAAACGGCGCGCCGGTCGAGCTGCAGATGTCCGGCGTCGTCGACCTGAACACGCTCGGCACCGATACCGCCAGTGGCACGTCGCTGGTGCTGGCTTACTGGGACAACACCAACCGCCGAGTCACCACCGCCGCGTCCGGCAACACCAAGATCGGCATGATCGTCGAGGCCAAGGTCAACGGCCCGACGATCTCCCGCGTCCGCCTGAACGGCGCCTTCTGACCGGCGGCGGCCGCGCTCGGGCAGGTCATGGTCGCACCATTCGCTGCCCGGCAGGCCCGGCTCAACGCCGCGGTGCTCAGGCACCTGTCGGATGTCGAGGGCCAGCTGGACGGCGTCACGGTGCAGGGCATGTTCGCTGAGCCGTACCTGGAGGCGCTGGGCGGCATTGCGGCGACCGGGCCGACGTTGGTGCTTGACACCGCGCTTTGCACCGAGCTGACTCCGGCGAGTCAGTTCGTCTGCCCGCGCGGAACTTTCCGCGTGCGCACGCCGCAGGCCGACGGCGCCGGGCTCACCACGCTGCCGCTGGAGCGGCTGTCGTGACCCACCACCGCCAGGTCATCCGCGCAGCGGTCGCGGCGGCCCTGGCCGCAGGCGCCACGGCGGCCGGCACGCGTGTGTACCAGCACCCCTGGGACCCGCGGGTCACGTTGCCGGCTCTGGTCGTCGAGGACGACGGCGAGCAGCAGCAGTCCGCGGCCATCTACTCCGGCACGCGGCGGCCCATCGAGCGCGTGCTGCTGCTGACCGTGTCGGCCGAGCTCAAGCAGTCCGACGACTACGCCCAGGCCCGCGACGAGCTCGTCGCGGACGTCGAGCGAATCCTGGCCACCGCTGCGCTGCCGGGCGTCAAGAGCGTCGTGCCGGCCGGCTACGAACCCGAGATTTCCGGCTCCGGCGACAAGCCCATCGTCGTCGGCCGCCAGCGCTTCCAGATCACCTACTTCACGTCGCAGGACGACCCGTCCGTGGCGCTCTGATCCTCCCACCGGAGACCTCACCATGGCCATCCAATCCGACATCGGCGTCCTGCTGTCCTACCGCCGCGAAACCACCTACGGCACGATCGCGACCAACGACAGCACGGCCAAGGTCATTCCCTACGTTTCGCACAGCCTGGCGCTGAGCAAGACCGCGATCACGAGCCAGGAAAAGCGCGCCAGCTTCCAGCGCTCGACCATGCGGCACGGCAACCGGGCGGTGGGCGGCGACCTGGCGCTGCAGCTGCAGTGCGGCACCTACAAGGAGCTGATGGAAAGCGCCGTGCGGCGCGACTTCACCGCGGTGGCCAACATCCCGCTGAGCAACGTCACGGCCACGGTGGCGGCGCCGCAATTCGTCCGTGCCGCGGGCAGCTGGATCACCGATGGCCTGTGCGTCGGCATGACCATCCGCTTCGCGGGCTGGGCGACGACCGGTGTGCCGAACAACGCCCGTAACTACACGATCATCGCGCTCACCGCGACCGGCATCACCGTCGCCGAGCCGGTGGCGGCCAAAGCGGCCGGCGACTCGCTGACCATCAGCATCCCGGGCCGGGTCACCTTCATGCCGGTCACGGGCCACACCCAGACCAGCTACACGGTCGAAGAGTGGAACCCGGACGTGCCGCGATCCAACCGCTTCCTGGGCGCGCGCGTCAACACCATGGCGATCGAGCTGCCGCCCAACGACCGCGCCACGCTGACCTTCGGCTTCACCGGCCAGGACCGTGCCAAATCCGCGTCGCAGTACTTCACCTCGGCCAGCACGCCGGCGCTCAGCGTCATGCAGGTCGGCCACACCGGCGTGCTGGTCATTAACGGCGCGGTGTCGGCGCTGATCACGGGGCTGTCGATCAACGTCACCAACAACATGCAGACGGGCGCCGCGGTCGGCTCTGCGCTGACGCCTGGCGTGTTCCACGGTGCGATGGAGGTGACCGGGCAGTTCCAGTGCTACTTCAGCGACGCCACGTTCGACGACATCTTCGACGACGAGACCGAGATCTCGCTGATCGTGCGGGCCACCGACGACACCAGCATCGGCGGCAACTTCATCCAGCTGTGCCTGCCGCGCATCAAGCTGTCCGGGGGCTCGTTCAGCACGCAGAACGAGAGCCGCATGCAGTCCTTCGACTTCACGGCGCTCGAGCACGCGGGCACCAACGGCAACCGCGCCACGACGCTGCACATCCAGGACAGCACCGTCACCTCCTGATCGGGACCCGCGAAATGTTTGACATCAAGAACCACCCGTCCGTGGCCGACGCCAGCGAGGCTGGCCACAGCTTCGAGCCGGTGTTCCCGGACGGCAAGCCCATCGGCGCCACCATCACCGTCCGCGGCCCTGAGTCCAAGGCTGTCCGCGCGGTGCTGCGCGCGCAGTTGTCGCGGGCCCAGATGCGCGAGCTGGCCGCTCGCAAGGCCGGGCGCGACGGCCCCGAGCCGGCCACGCTGGAGGAGCTGACATCGGACACGCTCGACCTGGCCGTGGCGCACACGATCAGTTGGTCGGGCTTTGCCGACGGCGGTGCCGAGATGCCGGCGACAGACGCGAACCTGCGCAAGGTCTACACCGAGCACAAGTGGCTGCGTGGCCAGGTCCTGCGCGAAGGTCAGGAACTGGGAAACTTCGTGCGGAGCAGCTCGCCGAGCTGCTCGACCACGCCCGCGCCGAGTTCCGGCTCGACCTGACGCGTGAGGGCAAGTGCACGCTGCGCGCCCACCTGCAGCAGGCCCAGGCCTCCACGGGTCGGCGGCCGTCCGAGCTGGACACGCCCGCCGCGCCGCGGGCGCTGCTGTACCTGATCGCGGCCTTCGGCGACATCGCGCGCGGCCGCCCGCCCGGCTTCTCCGGGCCTGGTGCCATCTCGTGGGCCGAGATCGAGTCCTGGTGCCGGCTGAACCAGACGCCGCTGGATCCCTGGGAGGTGCGCGTCATCCGCGCGCTGGACGCAGTCTGGCTCGACGCGTGGTCGGCAGCCAATGCCACCACGCCACCGACGACAAAACCCAGGCGTTGACCGGAGTCACGTCATGACGTTCAACGTCGAGACCCGCTTCACGGCCACGGGCGTCGAGACCGCCAAGCGCCAGGTCGACGAATACGGCCGGTCGCTGCTGGGTGCGCAGGACGCCGCAGACCGCATGTCGACGGCCCTGACCGGCGCCTTGTCGCGCGTGGGCCTGTTCGGCGGCGGCATCCTGCTCGGCCTGCCGGCGCTGTCGGGCTTGATCACGCAGGCCATCGGCGCGGCCGATGCGGTGACCACGCTGCGCAACCGGCTCGAGCTGGCCACCGGCAGCAATGCCCGGGCGGTGCAGGTGTTCGACGAGCTTTTCGCCGTGGCGCAGCGATCGCGCACCAGTTTCACGGAGCTGGGCAGCGTCTACGCCACCATGGCCCGGGCCGGCTACGCCAACATCACCGTCGTGCAGGCCATCGGCAACGCCATGGCGGTGGGTGGCGGCAGTGCGGAAGGCATGCGCGCGGCGCTCGTGCAGCTCGGCCAGGGCATGGCCGCCGGCGCGCTGCGTGGCGAGGAGCTCAACAGCGTCATGGAGCAGGCGCCGCGCCTGGCCCAGGCGCTGGCCGACGGCCTGGGCGTGCCCATCGGGTCGCTGCGGCGCCTGGGCGAGCAGGGCGAGCTGACGGCGCAGAAGGTCGTCGACGCGCTGACCAAGTCCGCGCCCAAGCTGGCTGAGGAGGTGGCGCGGTCCACTGCCACGGTGTCGCAGGGCTTCACCGTGCTGGGCAACGCGACCACGCGTTTCATCGCGGACGCCGACAAGGCCACCGGTTTCACCCGAGCGCTGTCGCAGGCCGTGATCGGCCTGGCCGAAGGGATCGACGGGCTTGGCAACATCATCCGCAACAACGAAACGGCGTTCTCGCTCTTTGCGACTGGGGCGCTGGGTGTCGGGGCGGCCGTTGGCGTCCTGGCCGTCGGCAAGGCCGTGGCGATGCTGTCGGGCACGGTGGTGGCCCTTGGCACAGCGCTGGCGGCCAGCCCTGCGGTGCTGGCGCTCTTGGGCATCGGCGCGGTCGGTGGCGGGGCTGTGGCGCTGGGCCGTGCTTACGCGCGGACGGAGGATGGCATCGCTTCGGCGATCCGGTCACTTGAGCAACAAAACGCCGGCTCGGCTGAAGCGCTGCGGCGCGCTGAAGATGGCGGCCGGACTGCCGGCGCGGCAACGATCCGGGCCACGATGCAGCAACGGATCGACCAGATCCGCGAGCTGCGCGCGGAGATGGCGCTTCTGTCCGGGCAGGGGCTGGACAGCCGCGCCGAGGATGCGCGCTTCCAGGCCCTGCGCGAGCAGTTCGACCAGCAGGAGAAGGGCCGCGCGCGCGTGGCCGAGATCACTCGCCAGCTCAATGGCGGCGACCAGAAGTACGCCAAGACCGTCAGCGAGCTGGCGCAGCTGCTGGCTGCTGGAGCGCTGACCTATCAGGAGTACGTCGCCCTTAAAACCAAGGCCTACGAGGCGACCGGAGCGCTTGGCAAGGCCGAGAAGGACCGGCTGGCCACCGCCAAGCGGCAGCAGGAGCAGGCCGATGCCGAGACCAAGCAGCTCAAGGACCTGGTCGAGTGGCGCTACGAGCAGACCAAGGCGCAGCAGGCCCAACTGCGTCGCTACGAGGAAGCCGAGCTGGCCATTGACGCGTCCTTGAAGAAGGGCGACGAGCAGGTGGCCAGCATCCGTGAGGAGACCCGGCTGCTCACGCTCAACAACGTCGAGCGCGAAACCGCGGTCGCGCTTCGCCAGCTCGAGGCCGCCGGCATCGCCAAGGGCACCTACGCCTACGAGGAGTACTCCAAGCGCATCCGCGAGGCCATCGTCGACCGGGAAAGCGTGCGCGAGAGCGTCGAGCGCGTGCGCGAGATCGGCGCGCAGTGGAAGCGCATGTCCGACGAGATCGGCCAGGCCCTGACCGACGCGCTGTTCCGGGCCTTCGAATCGGGCGGCAACGCCTTCAGCAAGCTGTGGGCCAGCATCCGCAACCTGGTGCGCAGCACCGTGCTGCGGGTCGTGCTGCAGCCGGTGCAGGCCGGCGTGGCGAACTTCGTCGGCGGTGTCATGGGCTACCCGATGGGTGCCCAGGGCGCGGGAGGCGGAAACACCGGCATGCAGGCGCTGCAGCTCGCGTCCTTCGGCCAGGGCCTGCAGAACGCATGGGGCAGCTACATGGGCGCCTCCAGCAGTGTCGGCACCTGGGCGCAGCAGGCCTACCTGCGCTACACCGGCACGCAGGCGACCAATTCAGTGCTCGCAGACTCTGCCGCGGGCAGTGCCGGCTATGGCGCCAGCAGTGCCTCTGGCGGCGCTGCCGCAGGCAGCTGGGGCGCATACAGCTCGACGGCTGCTGCCGCGATCGCCGGGCACTACATGGGCCGCGGCATCAGCAGCGGTTACAGCACCGGAGGCAGCGGCAACAGCATGGTCAACGCCGGCACCTCCATCGGCACCGCCATCGGGGCCTACTTCGGCTACCCGCAGGCCGGTGCGGCGATCGGTGGCGCCATTGGCGGCGCCGTCAATCGCGCCTTCGGGCGCCGCGACCCGCAGGTCGTCGGTCAGGGGGTCGAAGCAAGTTTTGGCGGTGGAGAGTTCACCGGCAACGCCTACTTCGACATGCGGGCCAAGGGCGGCTGGTTCCGCAGCGACAAGAACTGGACGGACCGGGCCGGGGTCGGCACCGAACTGGCCGACGTCTTCAACGCCGGCGCCAAGGCGGTGTACGAGCAGGCCAAGCGCTACGGTGAGGCACTGGGCCTGCCCGTGGAGCAGCTGGCGAGCATCCGCACCAGCGCCCGGATCCAGTTCACCGGCGACGCCAAGGCGGACGAGCAGGCCACCGTCGCCGCGCTCAGCGCCTACGGCGATGCGCTGTCTGCGGGGTACAGCCAGATGCTCGCCACGTTCCAGCGCGTCGGCGAGTCCATGACGCAGACCCTGCAGCGCCTGGGCGTGCTGCAGGGCTTCAGCTCTAGCCTGAACGAGTTGGGCGGCGTCTTCTCGCGCGTGGCCAGGCTGAGCATCGACGCGCGCGAGGGCTTTATCGCCATGGCCGGTGGCATGGACGCGCTGCAAGCGCAGGCGCTCGGGTTCGCCCAGGAGTACTACTCGCGCGAGGAGATCGCGGGCCTGAAGGCGCGCGAGCTGCAGGGTGTGTTGGCCAGTGTCGGTGTCAACCAGGACGTCAACTCGCGCGAGCAGTTCCGAGCGCTGGTGGATGCCGCCGATGTCAGCACCGAGGCCGGCCGTCGCCAGCTGGCGGCGCTGCTGGGCGTGGCGGGTGACGCGACGGGCGTCTTCGATTACCTTCAGGAGACCGGCGGCACGCTCTCGGGCGCGGCCTCCCAGGCCCCGGCCACCACCGCCCTGGGCACGCTCTTCGGCGCCACCAACGGCGAGGCGCAGATCGACGCCATCAACGGCGTCACCACCTCGGTCAACGGCGTGCGCAGTGCCATCGAGGTGCTGACCGACGTGACCCGCGGCCTGCTGGGCAGCGAACGCGCCAGGCTGCCGGCCAGCCGAGAGGTCGTGCAGCCGTGAAGATCCTCAGCGGCTCCATGCTGTCGATCCTTGGCGACGAGGTGACGCAGCCCGGTCTCCTGGTGGAGATCGACTTCTCACCGTTCCCGATCAAGCGGTGGTCGTCGCACAGTAACCGGATCTTCGACGGCCGGACTTTCACCGCAGAGACGATGCGGATCGACGACCTGTCGGTCGACGGCGTGCGCGTCAGCGGCACGCTGGTGCTGGGCAACACCGACTGGGTCATGGGGTCGCTGCTCATTACGCAGGGCATTCAGGACCGGCCGATCACGGTGTGGGCCTACGACGCCCATCCCTCGGGCGAGGTGATCTGGGTGTGCTCCGCGGTCGGCGGTGCGGTCGAGATCAACGAGAACGATTGCCGCGTCGAGCTGCGCGGGGCTGCGCAGTACCTGACGTCACCCCGCACCTACGTGACCCCGGACAACGGTTTCAACGTGCTGCTGGCTGCCGGCACGGTGCTGCGCATCAACGGCCAGGACATCCGGCTGGACCGCCGGAGCTGATGCCATGACCTACCCCACCACGCTGCCGATCATGGTCGAGAGCACGCTGCAGCGGCTGTCCGGCGCGCAGTCTGCCCGCTCGACCAACGGGCTGCTGAAGACCCGCGTGCTGTTTGCGAGCGACAAGTACGAGTTCGTGCTCGTGCACTGGCTGACCAGTGCGCAGCGCGCAGAGCTCGAGACGCACTACAGCGGCAACCGGCTGAACTCGTTCAACTTCACCTGGCCGGGCTTCTCGCCCATCCTGGTGGTCTACGGCGACCCGCCGCAGTACTCGGAGCGCTCGCCGGGTTTCCACGTCGCGACGGTGCGACTGCTGGCGGTGTAATCGTGGCCACCCAGTTCGGCAGCCTGACCATCCCGCCCGCCGGGAGCCTCAACCGCGTCGGCACGCCCGCGGACGCCCGGCAGCTCGCGGCCGCTGGCGCGCGCAGCGTGGTGCCGCTGGTCTACGGCAGCGACCGCATCGGCGCGCAGATCCTGAATGTCCTGCCGGCCAGCGCCGGCAGTACCACGCTGCTGGTGCAGTGCCTGTGGTGCCACGCCTGCGACTCGGTCAATGACCTGCTGCTGAATGGCGCGGCGCTGCCGTCCGGTGCCAGCGCGACGCACTACACCGGCAGCCAGACGGTGGCCCATGCTGCGCTGGTTACGGCATTCGCCGCCATCGGCATCACCTACGCGGACACGCTGGAAGGGTACGCCTACAGCGTCATCTCGATGCCGATGGCGGCCTTCGACGGTGCGCTGGACTTCAGCGCCCGGATCCGCGGCCGCAAGGTGTACGACCGCAGGCGCGATCCGGCATTCGGTGGATCCGGATCGCAGACCCTGGCGGACCCGACCACCTGGGAGTGGAGCGACAACCCGTTCCTGTGCCTGGCGGACTTTGTGGCCAGCCCGGTGTATGGCGCCGGCCTGCCGGTGATGTGGAGCAGCTCGGACACGCTGAACGTCTCGGTCAACGCCAACGGCGCCGACACGCTGATCGGGTCGCCGTCGGAGAAGCGCGCGATTCTCAACGGCGTGTCCTTCATCAACCCGCAGTCGGTCTCCGAGGTGATCGAGGCGCTGCGCAGCTATGCCATGGGCTGCTGGCTGATCCCCCGGTCCAACGGCATCGGCTTCTGGCCCGACCTCGACCCCACCCCGGTGGCGCACTACTCCCACAACTTCGGCACCGGCGACTTCGCGGCGTTCGAGCCTGTGGCGATGGACGACGCCGGCAACTCGCCGACAGTCGTCGAGGTGATCTACACCGACACCAGCCAGGTCCCGTGGCGGGACGCGATCGCCAGCGTGCAGCTGCTCGGCGTCGGCAGCACCTTGCCCGTCCGCCTGAGTCAGGTCCGCATGCCCGGCATCCACCGGCACAGCCAGGCCTACCGCGAGGCGTACAAGCGCCTGGTCAAGCTGACGACCGGCAAGCTCGCGGCCGGCGTCGAACTGTTCGACATCGGCCTGCAGCACGAGCCTGGCGACGTGGTCGAGATCACCCACCCGGTCGGGTTCACGACCGAGCCATTCCGCGTGCTGGGCGTTCAGATGCCCGGGCCCGGCCGGTGGCGGTTGGCCTTGCGCCAGCACGTCTCGGCGGCGTACATCGACGACGTGACCACAGCGCCGGCGCAGCCGGTTCTACCGGTCCGCATTGGCGACGATCTGCGGACGGTCGTGGTTCAGGACACGCACGACTTTGGTGGCGCTGGATTTGGCACCATCGACGCCAGAACAGTCGTCTACACCCCACCGGTGGCGTGTGAGATCGAGTTCACGGCGCGGCTGGTGGCCGCCAACGTCCTGGGAGACTCCGGCAACACAGTCAGTTGGCGCGTTACCCCCGCGGGGGGTTCGACAGTGATCCTCGGCGGGTCCGAGACCAACAGCACCGCGCGGCAGGAGTTCGTCGCCGCCAACAAGATCGTGGCCGCCGCTGGCGTGGCCCTGACGTTCGCCATCCGCACCACCAGGTCGGGCGGCAACCCGGATGTACTGCTGTACGGCTCGTACATGCGGATCACGGCGAAGAAGACCTGAGATTCAACGCAGCCACGAAGGGCATGACCATGATTGAAGCCTTGTTCGCCGCCGCTGGCCTTGTCGCTGGCGTTTCCTTCACCTGCTACCGCCTGCGCGGCGACCGCACGATGGTGCAGACGGTGCGCGAGGTCGTCCCATTCCTGGCCGGTCCACGGCCGCGCGTGCCGCGATGACGCGCATCCAGGACGCCCGGCTCGCGTGTGGCCTGTTGGCCGTGGTCGGGCTCGGGCATTTCGGGTGGTGGCTGGCGCCGCTGACCGCCGAGGCTGACGTGTGGAACGTCGGCGCCAACGTCACCCTGGCGACCATGGCGACCCTGGCCGCTGTGGGCACGTACCTGGTCGGCCGGATGGTCAGGCTGGCCTGCCTGCTGGCGGTGTGCCTGGCGCTCAGTGAGGCCGGCTGCTCGCTGGCCTGGCTGGTGCAGCCCTGGGAAGTCCAGCCCGGGCAGCCGCAGTGCAGCGCGCTGCTGGGTGTGCCGCTCGGCCTGCTCGGGTTGTGGCTGCTGACGGTGTGCGTCGCAGTCGCGACGGGGAGGGCATCATGACGGTTCCGGCTCACGATTTCGTCGCCGTCGCGGTTGCGGTCGCAGCGGTGCTCATCGGTCCGCAGCTCGCAGAGGCGGTCGGCACCTACGCCGTCATCCTGTTTGCCTGGATCGGCGGCGCCATGGTCGGCTGCTATCGCCGACCGCCAGAGTCGCGGCTGCGGGTGCTGCTGTTTCTGGCCAGCAGCCTGGTCGTCACCATGGGCCTGACGGTGACGCTGGCCAGCATCGTGGCCAGCGTGGTGCCCTCCTGGGTCCCTGCTGGCGGGGCGAAGCACCTGGTCTTTCCCATCGCGGTGGCCATCCCGATGTTCTGGCACGACTGGCCGGAATGGGGGCGCACCGTCATCCAGGCCATTGTGCGGCGCCGATTCGGCGGAGGTGAGCAATGACCGCGGTCGTCGATGTGCTGGCGGTGGTCCTGGGCTTCGTGGCGCTGTGGTCCGTGCTGTGCCGGATCAACCACATGCAGCGAGGCGTAACGGACCCGGTGGTGTTCTGGCAGCACTTCGCACTCGGGCTCGGCGTGGCCGGCCTGCTGGTCCTGCCGCCCCCGTGGGGGCGATTGGCGCTGGTGGCCGGGCTGATGGCATTCCTGCTCGCGGGCAGCTACAGGTGGCGCAACGGGCCGCCGGAAGGAATAAAGCAATGACGGCCCCTGTCTGTACATCCATGAGATTAACCCAACGTCCTGGAGACTGAGCCATGGCCCTGAACCTTCGCATTGCGGCTCGCACCGCGATCATCCAAGCCCTGATCACAGACGCCGGCTCGAGCGCCAAGCTCAAGCTGTACAACGGCACAAGGCCGGCCGCTGTCGGCGCCGTGACTGGCGGCAACACGCTGCTGGCGACGCTGACCTTCGGCGCCACGATCGGCACGGCCAGTGCTGGCGCGCTGGACTTCGACGAGGCCGGCGCGACGCAGAGCAACGGCTCGCACGTCAACGGCACGCCGACTTTCGTGGACATCACGACCAGCGGCGACGCGGTGGTCGCGCGCATCGACATCGGTGCCGGCGCGGGCAACTGGCAGTTCACGGGCACGGTCGCCACGGGCCAGAACGTCACGCTGACGAGCCTGGTCTTCACCGCGCCCAACGCCTGAGCAGAGGCGCGCAATGGCGACGGCCGGCCCGGTCAGCTACAGCGTGCCCGATGGCGGCCTGCTGCGGGCCGGGCTGTTCGATCCGGCCATGACGGGCGGCATCACGCTCGACGCGATGCTGCCAACGGGCGCGCTGGCGAGCAACGTCTCCACGCTGGCCGGCAGCCTGCTGCTTGACGATGCCCTGCCCACCGGCAGCATCGTGGGCCCGACGCCCATCCCGACCGCCAGTATTGTCAACATCAGCCAGAACCACCGGGACTCGGTCAACCCGCGCTCGAACGCGGCGCTGAACCCCAGCGCGCCCAGCGCGGCGCCCTGGGAGGCGTCGGTCGGCTGGGGCTCCGAGGCAATCTCGGCCTATGCGGGCGCGCTGTACGCCAGCGGCATGGGCGACTCTGGCATCTACCTGATGTACGCCGCCCCCGGCCACAGCACGAACCTCGAGTACTGCGGGCACGTCGGCTTCAACATCGCGACCCGCCTCTGGGAGATCGTCGACAACGCTCCGCCCACGCCGGTCATGAGCTCGTACTCGGCCGGGGTGACGCCGGCGCCGTCGCGCTTCAACCACGACTACGGGGACTGGATTGGCGACAGCGCCGACTGGGCCCTGGCCTTCCGGCGCCCAGGCTACAACCCGCCGGCCGGCGCGCACACCCGAAACTCCTGGGTCTACATCCCCGGCGCGCAGGCGGGCAACAGCCGCGGCAAGGTGGTAACGGCCTGGCACCCCACCGGCAACAACACCGGCACCGGGCTGCGCGGCTCGTGGGTCTACGACTGCGACACGCGGACGTGGTCGCGCACCGCCAACCTGCGGCCGGGCGATGGCAGCAGCGTCGGCGGGGTCGCGTACCACGCGGCGCAGAACGTGGTCGTGGGCTACAACCGCGAGAGCAGCGCTGTCGTGGCCGAGCTGGACGTGCTGGACATGGCCACGCTGACCTGGACAAGGCGCAACGCCACCGGCGCCGTGGCGCTGGCGATCGACAGCACTTGCTTCATCGTCGGCGACCTCTACGTCTACGTCGGCAACGGCGCGGCCAGCAGCACGATGCGCGCTGCGCCGGTGAGCACCGTCAAGGCTGGCGGCTCGTGGACCTGGCAGAACCTCACCCTCAGCGCATCGAGCTGGCCGATCAAGGTCGGCGGCGTCGCCCCGGGCACCTTCACCTGCCAGTGGTCGCGCTGCCCGGTCAACGGCGCCTGGTACGCGGTCAACCGCAACGCCGGCAGCCAAACCCTGTGGCGGCTCGACAAGCCGGCCGGCGTGGCTGACAGCGACACCTCCGGGCTGCTGTCCGGCACCTGGACGGTGGCGTCCGAAACGCTCACCGGAGCCGGCCTGGAGCCGGCCCAGTTCGACTATGGCCGCCTGCAGTGGTGCAGCGCGATCACGGCTTTCCTGTGGGTCGGCGACGCCCACACCAGCAACGTCCAGGCCATCCGGCCGGTGGGAGTCTGACCCGATGAACTACGTCGCAGCGTCGCTGGCCGTTGTCAGAACCAACTTCGTCTCGTCGCAGACTCTCTCGGTCAACGTCGGCAGCTCCGCCGGCCGCTTCGTCGTCGGGGTGGCCACCGCCACCAACGGCGATGGGTCGGGCTCGCGCAGCCTGACGGCCCAGACCTACGGCGGCAACGCGCTGACGGCGTCGTCGGTCAGCGCCAACACATTCGCCAAGTTCAGCCAGCTCGTGCGTGGCGCCACCACGCTCACCGGTGCGAACAACCTGGTGGTCAACGCCACCAACGACAGCGGCGAGATTGTGCTTGCCGGCGCCGCCTTCGACGGCCTGGACGCAGTGGCGCCGATCTCCGGCATCGTGCATGCCGCTGCCGACAATTCGTCGCCATCCTGGACCGTGTCCAGCGCCAGCGGCGAGACGGTGTACGCGATGGTCGTCGAGCTGGGTACGCAGTCGACGCTGACCCCGGGGACCGGAGCGACCGTGGTGGCGACGGTCGATGCTGGCACCATGCGCATCCACCTGCTGCGGGAGGACGGCGCCGCGTCGGTGACCATCGGCGGCACGTTCCCGGGCACCAGGTCCTGGACCGGCTGGGCGTTCTCGCTGCGCGCCGCCTCCGCAGGCAGTGGATCGCTCACGGGCACCCTTGACCTTGACGCGATCGCGCCCACCGGCACGCTGGGTCTGGCGCAGAGTGTGCTGGGCGCCAGCACGCTGGTGCTCGACGCGATCGCGCCAACGGGCACCCTGGGCGTTGCGCCGGCATCGGTCACGACGCTTCCCTTTTCGCGAAACACCGGCTCCCGGCCGACAGGGCTCACCAGCGTCGCGCTGGCGGTGCTGTCCGACGACGCCAACCTCACCCGCTTGGCCGGCGCGACATCGCTGGCGCAGGACGGCAGCGGGCGGATCACCTACACCGGCGTCGACCTGCCGGCCGTCGGCACCAGCGTGCTGGTCTTGACGCGCGAGGCGGACGGCAAGCTCGGCGTCGAGAGGTACACGGTTCAATGAGCCTGACGCACCGCTCCGACGCGCCTTTCGTCCCGAGCTTCCACCACTCGGGAGATCGCGGCCTGGGCGTGCGCGGCGCGGCCGTGCCGTCGACGGGGCTGCACGGGCCTGGGTTCCTGTACGCCGGCCTTACGCTGCCGGCCGAAGACGACGACGAGTTCCAGATTGTCATTCTGACCGTGCCGCCCGGGCTGGAATCCTTATTCGTGCGCGAGGACTCCAGCGCCACGGCCGGCCCGGTGGCGAATGGCACCTACTCCGGCACCTACCGGGCTTTCCGCAACGGCGTCAGCTATGGCGTTGGCGCCTACGACATCCACTTCGGCAGCGAGCTCGCTGGCGCGCTGACGCTTGACGCCATAGCGGTCAGCGGCGTGCTGGCCGGTCCTGGTGTGGCGCCATCCGCCACGCCAGCGTCGCGGCGCCTGACCGTCGAGGCTGAATCACGACGGCTGGCTGCGACGCCTGTCGACAGGCGACAGCCCGTAAGTGCCGAGACCCGCCGGCTGGCCGCGACGCCTGTAAACAGACGCAAGCCTGTAACCGCCGAGAGCCGCCGGCTGGCGGTGCCAGCACCCTAAAGGACCCCCCCATGACCACGACTCCCAAGCAGATCCGGCCCGGCTCCGAGCTGGACTACGTTGTTGACTGGGCTGCGTCGCCTCAAGAGCAGGGCCCGTGGCTGGAGGATGGCGAGACGATCACCTCGCACGATGTCACCGTCGAAGGGCCGCTGGACGCAATCAGCGACTCGCGGTCAGGCGGCGCCGTCACAGCGTGGGTGCGCTGCCAGCAGGCTGCCGCGTTGGGGTCTCGTGGCCGTGTGATTGTGGCGATCGTCACGAGCCAGGGACGCAAGGACTCTCGGTCCATAGAGCTGCAAATCGTGCGCTGATCCGCGCCCCCGTAAAGGAAAAAGCAATGATCGTCACCGTCCAGGCTCTCATCGCCGCCGGGATCGCTCCGGCGCAGGCTCGGGAGTTTGTGCAGCCCCTGGCCCTGGCCTGCCAGCGCTTCGACATTGACACCCCGGCGAGAGTCGGCGCGTTCGTCGCGCAGTGCCGTGTCGAGTCGTCCGCGTTCACCGCGCTGGAGGAAAGTCTCTGGTATCGCGACCCTGACCGGCTGCGGCGGATCTTCCCGTCGCGCATCCCGGACCTGATGACCGCAGCCATGCTCGTCAAGGCTCCAGAGCGGCTGGCCAACCGGGTCTACTCCGACCGCCTCGGCAACGGCAACGAAGCCAGCGGCGACGGGTGGCGCTACCGCGGGCGGGGGCTGAAGCAGCTGACGGGCCGCGCCAACTACGCGGACGCGGCCGAAGCGTTGGGCCGGCCGTACCTCGAGCACCCAGAGCTGGTCGCGAAGCCCGTCGATGCGTGCCTGACCGCGGCATGGTTCTGGCACGCCAACAAGTGCAACATCCTCGCCGACTCGGCGCAATGGGACGCCATCACCCGCGTGGTCAACGGCCCTGGCATGGTCGCCAAGGACGAGCGGCGCCTGTACACCGAGCACGCCATCGAGGCGCTGTCGTGAGGACCTTGGCCGTGACGGTGGTCGTGCTCGGGGCACTGTCGGGCGCGTTCTTGGCCGGCTGGCAGATCCAGGCGTGGCGAAGCGGCGCCGAGGTCTCTGATGCGCTCGCTGCTCATGCCGCGGATCGTGCTGCTTGGGCTGACGGCGCCCGCCAGGCGTCGGAAAACTTTCGTGCTGAAGAGACGCGCCGCATTGCGGAACACCAGGAGATCGTCGATGCTGCCATTACTGCCCAGGCTCGCGCGCTGCGCGACGCTGCTGCTGCCCGCGTTGCTGCTGGCGGCCTGCGCGACGCCGCGCGCGCCGCTGCCGCCCGTACCTGTGCCGCCACCGGCAATCCCGCCGCTGCCACCGGTGGCCAGGCAAGCGCGCCTGCCGACCTGGTGCTTGCCGACGTGCTCAGCAGCGCTGCAGATCGAGCTGTCGAGCTGGCAGCAGCGGCTGACGTCGCCCACGCCGCCGGCAGCGCCTGCGAGCGGGCCTACGGGGCGCTGACCGGCCCGGCCGGTGTAAATCCTGGTGGAAACTGACGGCAGAATCCGGCCGCCAGAAGCCGCTTATGGCAGGCGATTCATAGGTGATGCCTGTCTGCCACTTGCGTTCACACGGCAGGGGTCGCAGGTTCGAACCCTGCACCGCCCACCAAGGTAAAACGGAGTCAGGCGGCCAAGCCTGATTCCTCTCCGGTGTAAATCTCGGTGTAATCCACGGCAGCGCCGAGCCCCTCCAGGGCCGTGCGCTGAGGGGCTGTCAGGACATGGGCATAGCGCTCCGTGGTCCGGATGCTGGTGTGCCCAAGAATCTCGCGCACGATCTCCATCTTGGCGTTGATCGGTGGCGCGAGCAGGATCGTCGCGCAGCTGTGCCGCAGGATGTGGAACCCGATGCCCGGCAGGCCCGCCTTGACGCGCGCCCGGCGAATCCCCGACTTCACCCCTTCGAACGTCACCGCCAGGGGCAGGTAGGCCAGCCAGGGCCGCAGCGCGGGCACGATGGGCACCTCCCGGTATCGCAGCGTCTTGGTGTTGCCGGCCTCGATGCGCAGCACCTGGTCTCCAATGTCCTCGCGCTTGATCTTGCAGACCTCTCCGCGCCTGCAGCCGGTCAGCAGGCCGATCCAGATCGCGGCGCGCACCGGCTCGCTGGCCGCGTCTGCCAGGCTGCGCACTTGGTCGATGGTCAGCACCGCAGTCTTCGCGTTGTTCTCGGGCAGGCGCTTGATGAGGCCGCTGTAGTCGACCGGCACCCGGCCGCGCTCCCATGCCATGCGCAACGCCTTCTTCAGGGCCCCCAGGCTGCGATTGATGGTCGCCGGTGCGTAGTGGCCCGTCAGGTCCTGCACGATGGCTGCGGCGACCTCGCGCGTCTCGCTCGCCCTGCGACCTTCGCACCAGCGGCCGATCCGGTAGGCGTGGAACTGCGCCGTGTCGGTGCTGCGCAGGTTCAGGGCGTGCCGCTCGCTGTAGTCGGCCAGCAGCTCGGTGAGCGGCGGATCGCCCGGGATGTCGACGGCCCGCCCCGGCCGTGTTGCGTGCAGTGCCCGGGTCAGCTCTGCTTCGACGCGCTTGGCATCACGCGCAGTTGCACCGACCGGCAGGCGTCGGTGAAGGCGGCGGCGGCCGACGCAAACCTCGGCGTGGTAGCGGCCGGCGGGGTCTTTTCTGATCGGCATGCGCGTTCTAGATTCCAGGCCTTGACGACGGCCAGATCGTAGCGGCGGCGACTGCCAGCCCACTCGCAGGGGCATCCCTCGGTGTCCCAGCGGGCGACTGTGCGGGTGCTGACGCTCATGGCGGCCGCCAGCTCGGCGGGTGTCAGCATTCGATCGTGTCCAGCGGGCTGACCACTCCGCGGCCGCCCTGGCTGGCCGGCAGGACGTGGGTGTAGATCATGGTGGTCTCGACGTCGGCATGGCCCAGCAGGGTCTGGATGCTCCGGATGTCGTACCCGGCCTGCAGCAGGTGCGTCGCGAAGCTGTGGCGCAGCGTGTGAGGCGTCGCGCGCTTGCCGATGCGGGCCTTGGCCACCGCCCGGGCCATCAGGCGCTGGATGCCGTCCTCGTGCAGGTGGTGCCGGCGAATCGCTGCGGTCCTGGGGCAGGTGCAGTAATCCGGCGTCGAGAACAGGAACTGCCAGCCCAGCTGCCTCGGGGCCTGCGGGTACTTGCGGTGCAGCGCGTGCGGCAGCTCCACGTCGGCGTGGCCGGTGGCTAGGTCGATGA
>Ga0315902_10001432_pt1 | contig 38312 bp, 44 predicted proteins | sample LakEriMetagenome_9_FD_203523 | JGI IMG/M metagenome (GOLD analysis project Ga0315902, IMG submission 203523) | Freshwater fungal communities from buoy surface, Lake Erie, Ohio, United States - Buoy 12 MA117 | ecosystem: Environmental > Aquatic > Freshwater > Lake > Lake biofilm | place: USA...
GAGGCGCAGGCGCGGCTGGGCGTCCTGATCGGCTCGACACTCTCGCTTCTGCTGGGCCTGATCGCCTTCCGGCTGCTTCCCCCACCGAAAACCTAGATCACCGCTCGAGGCTTCGCTTGGAAATCGCCATTCAGATCATCGCCGGTCTCGCCCTGCTTGCGCTGGGCGGCGAGGGCGTCATTCGCGGCGCGGTGGGCGTCGCCCGGCGCCTTGGCCTCTCGGAGCTCCTGATCGGGCTCACCCTGGTGGGCTTCGGCACGTCGTCCCCGGAGCTGATCACCAGTATTGACGCGGCCCTGGCCGGCTCGTCCGGCATCGCCCTGGGCAATGTACTCGGCTCCAACATCGGCAACATCCTGCTGATCCTCGCCCTGGTGCTGCTGATCAAGCCGATCGCGGTCAACCCGGCGGCCGTGGGGCGCGACGGCGTCATCGCCCTGGGGGTCTCCGTTCTCCTCGCGGGCCTCGCCCTGACCTTCGGCGAGCTGAACAGGATCGTCGGCGCCCTGCTCGTGACAGGCCTCGCAGCCTACATCCTGATCGTCTGGCGCCTCGAAAGCCGGGGCGGGACGGCGGCCGAGGTGCATATCGAGTCCTCGCACACCCACGACCCGGCGCCCCAGGCCCTCTGGGTCTCGGGCCTGTTCGTGGCGGCGGGCCTCGGTCTCCTGATGCTGGGCGCGGACCTCCTGGTCACGGGCGCAGTGGCGACGGCGCGGATCGCCGGCCTTTCCGAGACCGTGATCGGGCTGACCATCGTGGCGATCGGCACCTCCCTGCCCGAGCTCGTGGCCACCCTGGCTGCGGCGCTCAAGGGCCGGTCGGACGTCGCCTTCGGCAACATCGTCGGGTCGAACATCTACAACATCCTGGGCATACTGGGCGTGACCGCCCTGATCCGGCCCTTCCCGATCCCGGAGGATGTGGGCCTGCTCGACTGGGGCGTGCTTGTCGCGTCAGCCGCCCTGCTCCTGGTCTTCGCCCTGACGGGACGACGACTGACCCGGATGGAAGGCGTCGCCTTCCTCGCCGCCTATATCGGCTTCGTCTACCTCCTTCTGTCGAAGTGAGGCCGGCGCGAACGGCTCAACCGGCCTTTCGCCAGGGCGGGTCCGCCGCCAGGTACAGGGCTCCGAACAGCCCGGCCCCGAGGATCAGGAGCCACGAAGACAGGTTGTTGAACTCGTAGGCCGGATGGTTCCTGAAAATCCAGTGGAGCAGGACGTGTCCCACGGCGAACGCCGCCAGCCAGACCCTGACGGGACGCCGGGACCCGTAGATCAGGATCGCCGCGAAGAGAGGGACGTGGAGCCAGATGAAGAGCTCCCGCCCGACATCGTCCGGCAGGAAGCTCGTCAGCGGAAGAACCCGCCATTCATGGCGATAGGCGGCGTCGACCTCATGCGAGAAGAGGAAGGCCAGGGTCAGCGCGTAGAGTCCGTCAGCTGCGCGCATCTTCGTGTCCATGGGCAAGCCCCGGGGTTCCGGTTGACCCGGCGCGACATCACCCGGGCGGAGGACGTCAACTGGACTCGCCCTCGCTCTGACCGTCAAGCATCTTGCGGATGCCCGGGCCGAAGGGCGGGCGAGGCTGTCAGGATCGCGGGGCGACGCCCGAGCGGGAAGCGGCGTGCTCGCGCCAGGTGATGAAGAGGGTGGAGGCCACGACCACGGAGGCGCCGACGAGGGTCCAGACGGTGGGGACCTCTGCGAAGAGCAGGAAGCCGACGGCGGCGGCGAAGACCAGGCGGATGTAGTCCACGGGCGCCATGGCGGCAGCGTCGCCGGCCGCCATTCCGCGGATGTAGAAGGCCTGGGTCGCCGTGCCCATGACGCCCATGAGGGAGAGAAGGGCGAGATCGGTCGGGGTTGGCCAGGCCCACGAGATCAGGGCGCCGGGAACCGAGAAGACCAGACCCAGGGTGGCCGCCCAGACCAGAAGCACTGTCGGCGCATGGTCGCGGGTCAGGACCTTCGTTCCCGTCGCCGTCAGGGCGAAGAGGAAGGAGGAGGCCAGCATGGCCAGGGCCGGGAGCCCCAGGGCGAACTCCCCGCCCGCTCCGGGTCGGACCATGATCAGGACGCCGGCGAATCCCGCCAGGGCGGCGAAGATCCTGAGCGAGCCGATCCGCTCTCCCACCACGAAGGCGGCCAGGGGCACCAGCCAGAGGCTACTGGTGAAGGAGAGGGCGTTGGCGTCCGCCAGGGGCATGTTCTGGAAGGCGTAGAAGGACAGCATCGTGCCCAGCGTTCCGGCGCCGGCCCGGAAGATGAGCAGGCCCGGGCGGCTGGTGGCGAAGGCCGCCGACCGGTGGCGCAGGATGATCGGCAGCAGGATCAGGAAACCGGCCGCCTGGCGGTAGAAGGTCTGGAGCCCCGCCGAGTATCCCTCGCCGAGGAACTTGATCAGGGTCGTCATGACCGTGAAGGCCAGGGCCGACGCGGTCATCCAGAGGGCGCCGCGGACGTTGGGCGACAGGTCCGAAAAGACGCGGACGAGGCGGTTCAAGTCTGGCCGGAGCCGGGAGCCATCTGCATGAGGGACTCCCCGAAGATGGCCGCGAAGGGCGAGCCGGCCTCAGGGTCCCAGCTGTGCCGCGACCCCACCGTGATGCCGCCGTCCACCACCAGGTGGGTCCCGGTGACGAAGGCCGAGGCGTCGGAGGCCAGGTAGAGAGCCGCTTGGGCGATGTCCTGGGGCAGGCCCGGCTTCTTCACCGGCTGGGCGATCTGGGCGTTCTGGGCGACCAGGGCGGCCATCTGGTCGGCGGCGTCCCGGGTCATGCCGAGCGTGGCGCCGAAGATGGAGGTGGCGATCAGGCCGGGGCAGATGGCGTTGACCCGGATGCCCTGGGGCGACAGCTGGGCGGCGGCGCAGCGGCTCATGTGCACCACGCCCGCCTTAGCCGTGGAATAGGCGATCGGGCCCCAGCCGGCCTGCAGGCCGGCGATGGAGGCGGTGTTGATGATCGACCCCCCGCCGCGCTTCAGCATGGCGGGAACCGCGTGCTTCATGCCCAGGGCCGGACCGCGGACCAGGATGTCGAAGATCCAGTTCCAGCCGTCCGCGGTGACCTCGGTGATGGTCCCCATGCGGTCGGAGATGCCGGCGTTGTTGAACTGGATGTCGAGCCCCCCGAAGGCGCTCTCGGCCAGGGCCACGGCGGCGACGATCTCCGCCTCGGAGGTGACGTCGCAGCGGACATAGCGCACGGCGTCCGGGAACCGGCGCTCCAGCATGGCGCCCTTCTCGTCCTGGACGTCGGCGGCGATCACCCTCGCCCCCTCCGAAACGAAGAGCTCCAGGGTCCCCAGGCCGATGCCGGAGGCCGCCCCCGTGATCATCGCCACCTTGCCGTCTAGCCGTCCGGCCATGTCCGATCTCCTGTCCCGAATGCGTCAGTCGCCGTGGGTGACGACGACCTTGCCCATGGCCTTGCGGCTGCCCAGATGGGCGATGGCGTCGGCGGCTTTCGCAAAGGGGAAACGCTCGGAGACGTAGGGTCGGATCTTGCCCTGGGCGTAGAGGTCGATCAGCTCCAGGTTGGCCTTCTGGAACAGGTCGGGATTGCGCGCCGTCCAGTTTCCCCAGATGACGCCGACGATGTCGCAGCCCTTCAGCAAGGGCAGGTTGAGCGGGATCTTCGGGATCTCGCCCGCTGCGAAGCCGATGACCAGGTAGCGGCCTTCCCAGGCGATGGAGCGCAGGGCCGGCTCGGCGTAGTCGCCGCCGATGGCGTCATAGATGACGTCCGCGCCCTTCTCGCCGCAGGCCTCCTTGAACAGGGCCGCCAGCTGCTTCTGGCCGTCGCGGTCGAAGGGTCCGCGGCCGTAGACCACGCCGGACTCGGCGCCGTGGCGGATGGCGAGGTCGACCTTTTCCTGGCTGGAGCAGGCGGCGATGACCCGGGCGCCCATGGCCCTGCCCAGCTCGACGGCCGCCAGGCCGACGCCGCCGGCGGCGCCGAGGACCAGCATGGTCTCGCCGGCCTTGAGCTGACCCCGGTCCTTCAGGGCGTGGTAGGAGGTCCCGTAGGTCAGGATGAAGGCGGCGGCCTCGTCGTAGGGCATGGAGTCCGGGATGGGGGTCAGCCGCCCGGCGGGGGCGACGATCTCTTCGACCAGGCCGCCGTGGCCGATCTGGGCCAGGACCCGGTCGCCGACCTTCACCTCGGTGACGCCCTCGGCGATCTCGGTGACGATGCCCGACACCTCGCCGCCCGGCGCGAAGGGGCGCGGCGGCCTGGACTGGTACTTGTCCTCGATGATCAGGACGTCAGGGAAGTTGATGCCGACGGCCTTGACCTTGACCCGGGCCCAGCCGGGCCGCAGCTCTGGGGCCGGGATGTCCTCGATCACCAGGGTTTCGGGGCCGCCGACAACCTTGCTCAGGACCGCTTTCATGTCTCTCTCCCCCATTCTTGGCGCGCGTGGCGATTGGCCGCGCACGCTAGCCCAGCCGTCCGGCGCGCGGAAGCCGTCGGGGTCAAGAATCGGCGGATTTGGCGGGCGCCCCGGCCTCGCCTATATTCCGCCCTCCCGCCGCAGAGGCTTCCGTGACCATCACCCTTGACCTTTCCCGGGCCCGTGCGCCCGAAACCGCGACGGTGCGAAGGCCGAACCTCACGGGCCTGACCCGGCCCGCCCTGGCCGACGCCCTGGTCGAGGCCGGCCTCGTGCCGCCCCAGAAGGCCCGGATGCGCGCCACACAGCTCTGGCGCTGGATGCACCACTACGGGGTCACGGACTTCGACCGCATGACCGACGTGGCCAAGGAATTGCGGGCCGCCCTGGCCGGCGCCTTCGACCTTTCCCGCCCCGAGGTGGTCGAACGCCAGGTCTCGGTAGACGGGACCCGGAAGTGGCTGATCCGCATGGCTCCGGGCGTGGAGGTCGAGACCGTCTACATTCCGGATGTCGGTCGGTCCGGCGCCCTGTGCGTCTCCAGCCAGGTGGGCTGCACGCTGAACTGCACCTTCTGCCACACGGGCACCCAGCCCCTGGTGCGCAACCTGACCGCGGCCGAGATCGTCGCCCAGGTCCAGGTGGCCCGGGACGAGCTCGGCGAATGGCCCTCGCCCAAGGAGGACCGTCGGCTCTCCAATATCGTCTTCATGGGCATGGGGGAGCCGCTCTACAACCTCGACAGCGTCGCCGACGCTATCGACATCATCGCCGACAACGAGGGGATCGCCATCTCGCGGAGGCGGATCACCGTCTCGACCTCCGGAGTCGTCCCCCAGCTAAAGGCCCTGGGCGAACGCACCCAGGCCATGCTGGCCATCTCCCTGCACGCCACGAACGATCCCCTGCGCGACGAGCTGGTGCCCCTGAACCGGAAGCATCCCATCGCCGAGCTGATGGAGGGAATCCGCGTCTATCCGGGCCTGGGCAACGCCCGGCGGGTGACCTTCGAGTACGTCATGCTCAAGGGGGTGAACGACAGTCCGGCCGAGGCCCGCGCCCTGGTGAAGCTGTTGGCCGGCATCCCCGCCAAGATCAACCTGATCCCCTTCAACCCCTGGCCGGGAAGCCCGTACGCCTGCTCGGACTGGGGGACCATCGAAGCCTTCGCCGCCATCCTGAACCGATCCGGCTACGCCTCGCCGATCCGGACCCCCCGGGGACGCGACATCCTCGCCGCCTGCGGCCAGCTGAAGAGCGAGAGCGAGAAGGAGCGCGCCTCGGTCCGCCGGGCCCGGGAGCGCGCCGCCGCCCTCCAGAAGACCCCCGAGGCGGCGCCCGCCTCAGGGAATGAGCCCTGACGGGGCAGAGACGGAACGGAGCCTCCATGCCCAGCGCCATCGCCTCCCCTGAAATCCTGGCCTTCGCGGCGGGCTTTCCCCTCGCCCTCCTGCATGCGGCCACCACCCTGGCCATCCTCGTGGCGGGCGCGGCCCTCTATGTCGCCCTCACGCCGCATCGGGAGATCGCACTGATCCGGGAAGGCAATACAGCGGCGGCGATCTCCTTCAGCGGCGTCCTGGTCGGCCTCGCCCTGCCCCTCGCAGCGGCGATGACCGCCTCGGCCTCCCTGCTCGAGATCATCATGTGGGGCGCCCCGACCATTGTGGTCCAGCTTCTGGTCTTCCGGCTCGTCGACCTGTTGCTGAAGGGCCTGCCGGAGCGCATCCAGCACGGTGAGTTGTCGGCCGCCGCCCTGCTCGCCGGCGGCAAGCTCGCCTCGGCCGTCGTGCTCGCCGCCGCCGTTGCGGGGTAGGGATCCGGCGTGCACTTTCCGCGGCTCAGCGACTGGCTGGTCTATGTCGCCATCATCGTGGCCGTCATCGTCGTGGCGATCGCCCGGCGGGAGCGGTCCGATGCGCCGCCTCCACCCCCGCCTCCCGCCGCCGGAGAGGGCCTTCCGCTGGGTCCGGCCTCTCCCTTCGATCCCTCGGTGATCGTCGAGGCGCCGGCCAACCCCGAGCCCGGATCCGGCACCGCCTTCTCCATCGACGAACGCGGGGTCTGGATCACCGCCCGTCACGTGGTGGACGGCTGCAAGCGGGCGGCGGTGGTGGTGGGCGACGGCCGGGGCGTCTCCGCTGAGGTGCGGATCGACCCGCATGGCGAGGTGGCGGTCCTGACCACGGAAGGCGGCGCCGCCCCGCTGCCCGTGGCCCTGGGCCGGACCCTGCGGCGCGGGGAAAGGGCCTATCATCCCGGCTTTCCCCAGGGAAAACCGGGCGAGGCCACCTCACGCCTGATCGGCCGGGAGAACATGGTCATCCGGGGGCACGGGGAGCGCACGGAGTCCGTCCTGGTGTGGGCCGAGACCGGACGGACGGACCAGTTGCGGGGCAGTCTTGCAGGCCTGTCGGGGGCGCCAGCCCTGGACGATGCGGGGCGGGTGATCGGCGTCACCGTGGCGGAGTCTCCCCGGCGGGGCCGGATCTACACCACCTCGCCGGAGACCCTGGTCAGCGCGCTGAAGTCGGCCAATGAACGGCCCCACCCGGGGGCGGTGGGCGAGTCGGTGACCACCACCAACTACGGGATTGTCTCCGACAGCCTGCGGCGCGACCTCCGGGTGGCGCGGGTCATCTGCCTGGACGGGGTCTGAGGCCCCTCCCCCGCTTCAGTCCGGGCGGCGGATGACGTCCAGCCAGACCGGCGCGCAGTCGCCCAGGCGCTTGGCCTCGTAGCGGGTGGGGACATGGTCGGCCGGGGCCTCCCGCCAGTCGGCGGCGCGTTCGGCGCGCCATTCGAACCGGGGCTCCGCCAGGACGACCCTGAGCATCTGGTCTGCGTAGTCGGCCCAGTCGGTGGCCAGGCGCAGACGCCCGCCCGGGCGCAGGAGCCGCGCCGCCTCCGCCGCGAAGGCCGGGCTCACGAGACGGCGCTTGTGGTGCCGGGCCTTCTGCCAGGGATCGGGGAAAAGCACGAAGATCCGGCCCAGCCCGGCGTCCGGCAGGCGGGCCATCAGGTCCCGTGCGTCGCCGTCGTGGATTCGGACATTGCGAAGACCCATCTCATCGATGTGCCTCAGGGCGCTGGCGACGCCGTTCAGGAAAGGCTCGGCCCCCAGGATGACGACGTCCGGATGGGCCGCGGCCTGGGCGGCCATGTGCTCTCCGCCGCCGAAGCCAACCTCCATCCAGGTCTCACGCACGCCAGGCATCAGCCCTGCGGGATCCACAGGCCCCTCGGCCGGGGGGCGAAGGGACGGAAGCAAGGTCTCCATCAGGGACGCCTGCCGGGGCTTCAGGGTCCGCGAGCGGATCCGGCCGAAGGACCGCAGGGGCGGCGGGGTCTCCACGCCGGGTGTCAGGCCAGGCCCTTGAGGGCGTCCACCAGGTCCGTGCGCTCCCAGGAGAAGCCGCCGTCGGAGTCGGGCTCACGGCCGAAGTGGCCGTAGGCCGCGGTGCGGGCGTAGATCGGGCGGTTGAGGCCCAGATGCCGCCGGATGGCCGCCGGCGTGGCGCCGCCGACCAGCTCGGGCAGGACCTTTTCCAGCTTTGCCGGATCGACCTCGCCCTCACCGTGGAGGTCCACGTAGAAGCTCAGCGGAGAAGAGACGCCGATGGCGTAGCTGATCTGGATAGTGCAGCGGCGCGACAGGCCCGCGGCGACCACGTTCTTGGCGAGGTAGCGGCAGGCGTAGGCGGCGGAGCGGTCGACCTTGGTGGGGTCCTTGCCCGAGAAGGCGCCCCCGCCATGGGGCGCGGCGCCGCCATAGGTGTCGACGATGATCTTCCGGCCTGTCAGGCCGGCGTCGCCATCCGGACCACCCTGGACGAAACGCCCGGTGGGGTTGACGTGCCAAACGGTCTTGCGGGTCAGGAGGCCGTCCGGGAAGACGCCTTCCACCAGGGGCCGGATGGCCTCCTTGATCCGCGCCGGCGTCGCCATCCGCAGGCCGATGCGCTTGGCGTGCTGGGTGGAGATCACCAGCTGGGTCACCGCCACGGGGCGGCCGTTCTCGTAGGCCAGGGTGACCTGGCTCTTGGCGTCGGGCTCCAGGAAGGGCATCTCGCCCGAGTGCCGGGCGGCGGCCAGGCGGCGCAGAATCTCGTGGGAGTACTGCAGGGTCGCCGGCATCAGGACCGGGGTCTCGTCACAGGCGTAGCCGAACATGATCCCCTGGTCGCCGGCGCCCTCGTCCTTGGAGTTGGTGGCGTCGACGCCCTGGGCGATGTCGCCGGACTGGCCATGCAGGTGACAGGCGTACTTCGCCTTGTCCCAGTGGAAGCCCTTCTGTTCGTAGCCGATATCCTTGACCGCAGCCCGCACCCGCGGCTCCAGCGAGGAGATCACCTCGCGGGTGAAGGCCTTGTTCTCGGACTTGTCGGCGCCTGGGCGGGAGGCGCGGACCTCGCCGGCCAGGATGATCCGGTTTGTGGTGACCAGGGTCTCGCAGGCCACGCGGGCCTCCGGGTCGGCGGCGATGAAGGCGTCGACCACCGTATCGGAGATCCGGTCGGCGACCTTGTCGGGATGGCCTTCGGAAACGCTTTCGCTGGTGAAGATATAGGAGGGTCGGGTCACGGGACGGCTCCGTCTGGATCACGGCGCGCCCTGCGCAGAGGCCGGCGCTTGGCGAGACCTATAAAGATTTCTTTATGTCCTGCAAGGGCGACGGCGGACAGGAGGAGCATGACGAGGAAGGGCAGGTCGCCCCATCGGGCGTAGGGGGTGGGCGCTCGCGGCGGGGGCAGGGCCAGGTCAATGACTCCGGAGGCGCCCAGGCCCAGGACCGGGCCGAGGGTCCGGCCGCTGGAATCGATCACCGCCGAAACCCCTGTGGGGGTCGAGCGCACGATGGGCAGGCCTTCCTCGATAGCCCGGTAGCGGGCCATGTTGAGGTGCTGCCAGGGCCCGGAAGCCCGGCCGAACCAGGCGTCGTTCGACACATTCAGGATCCAGTCGGCGCGCTTGCCGCCCCGGAGGGCGGCGGACCGGGTGAAGCCCGGGAAGAGCGCCTCATAGCAGATCATCGGCTGGACGCCGGGCAGGCCCGGGATGGCCAGGGGGACGGGCGGTGGGCCGGCGGTAAAGTCCTCAGGCATGCGGACAAGGCTGCGAAGGCCGATCCGCCCGGCCAGGTCGCCCAAGGGCATGAACTCGCCGAAGGGCACCAATCGGTGCTTGTCGTAGATGCCGGCGAGGGCGATGTCCTGGCCCGTTCCCTCCAGGAAGATGAGGCTGTTGCGGTAGGTCAGGGCGTCCCGGGCGTCCAGTTCGACCCGGTTGGCGCCCATGGCCAGGACCTGTCCTGGCGCCAGGGTCCGCGCCAGGGCGGCCCGCCAGGGCGAACCCGGCGCCAGGAGGTCATTGATGACGGCCGGCAGGGCGCCCTCGGGCCAGACCACCAGGTCGGGACGGACGGAGGAGGGCCTGGAGCTGAGCTCCAGGTAGGTCTGGAAGATCCCGGCCAGGTTCTCAGGTCGCCACTTGGTCTTCTGGTCGATGTCAGCTTGGACGATCCGGATCACGGGACCCGCAGGACCCTGGGGCGTCGCGGCGATGCGGGCCGCTCCCCAGGCGTGCAGGGCCAGGAAGGCGCCGGCGACGGCGGCCGCCCGGGCGAGCCGGCGACCCGGCCGCCCGACATCCAGGATCCAGGCGGGCGAGGCGCAAAGGACGAGGGTCACCCAGGTCAGGCCATAGGCGCCCACGAGGGCGGCGCCCTGGGACAGGGGCGAACCTGCTGGCCAGGCCTCCCCAGGCAGGTTCCAGGGAAAGCCGGTCAGGACATGGCCCCGGAGCCACTCCGCGCCTGAAAGGCAGGCGGCGAAGGCCAGGAGGCCCGGCAGGCCCCGGGCCCCGATCCTACGCCACAGGGCGGCGGCGGCGGCCCAGAACAGGGAAAGGCCCCCGGCCATCAGGACCAGGGCGAAGGGCGCCATCCACCCGTAGGTGCGCTCGTCGACGAGGAAGGGCTCGACCACCCAGCCCACCGACACCGAGAAGTAGCCGACCCCCGCCAGGGCGCCCCGCGCGGCGGCGGCGCGCACCGGCCGCGGGGACGGTTGGTCGAGGGACCACAAGACCAGGGAGAAGCCGGCCAGCCCGGCGAGGATCCCGAAGGGCGGGAAGGCCAGGGCGGCCAGGACTCCCCCCGCCAGGGCGGCGAGGCCGGCGACCACGGAGGCGCGCGGCGGCAAGGTTCAGTCCGCAGCCGGCGGCGGCGCGGGACGGATTCGCACCCGCTTGATCCTTCGGGGGTCTGCGTCCAGGACCTGGATCTCGTAGCCTTCGGGATAGGCGATCACCTCGCCCCGGCGGGGCAGGCGTCCGGCGACGGCGGAGACCAGTCCGCCGACCGTGTCGATCTCCTCGTCGAGGTCGGGCGGCGCAAGATCGCGCCCCAGGGCCGCCTCAAGCTCCTCGAGGGGCGCTCGGGCATCGGCCTCGAAGACGCCGTCGGGGCGCTCCTGCACGCCCGCCGCCTGGGCCTCGTCATGCTCGTCATCGATCTCGCCGACCACGGCCTCCACCAGGTCCTCGAGGGTGACGAGCCCATCCGTGCCGCCGAACTCGTCGATCACCAGGGCCATGTGTGTCCGGGTGGCCTGCATCCGGAGCAGCAGGTCTGCAGCCCGCATGGACGCCGGCACATAGAGGGCTTCGCGCTTGAGGCGCATGAGGCCGGAGTCCGCGGCCCCGCCCCGCCGGGCCTTGGGCCGGGCGCCTGTGGCCATCTGCTTGAAGACATCCTTGACGTGGACGACGCCCAGCGGGTCGTCGAGGGTCTCCCGGTAGATCGGCATGCGGGAGTGCTCGGCGTCCAGGAAGCGGGCGACCACCTCGTCGAATGAGGTGTCGACCTCCACCGCCACGATGTCGGCCCGCGGCGTCATGACGTCATCGACCCTGAGGGTCTGGAAGGCCTGGGCCTGGTCGACCAGCCGGCCGCCTGCCGACTCGGTGAGGGCTTCCGCCGCGGTGGCGGCGGGGTCCTGGCTGCGGGCCCCGAACAGCCGGCCAAGCCAGCCTCCGGGACCCCTTCGCTGTCGCCCCTCCGGGGCGGGCGCGTCATGACTGGCCATGGTCTCCTCTTTCGGCGGCGTAGGGGTCAGGCGCCCCCAGGCCCGCCAGGATTTTCACTTCGAGGGCTTCCATCTCCGCCGCGTCGGCGTCGCCCTCATGGTCATAGCCTACAAGATGCAGGACCCCGTGCGCTACGAGATGTTGCAGGTGATGCTCCAGCCGCTTGCCCTGGGCCTCGGCCTCCCGCCGGCAGGTCTCGAAGGCAAGGGCCACGTCGCCAAGCCAGCCCTCGGGATTGGCGGGGGCCGGAAAGGACAGGACGTTTGTCGGGCCGGCCTTGGAGCGGAAGGCGGTGTTGAGGGCCGCGAGGCGGGCGTCATCGGCCAGCAGGATGGCGAGGCTTCCCGGCGCGCGCACCGCCGCCAGGGCGGCCCTGGCGGCGCTGAGGGCGAGGGCCGGCGCATCCGGAGGGATGCGGTCCCAATCGCCCCCCTCCACGAGCACCTCGATGCCGCCGTCCCCGTCGTCAAGGGTCATGACGACAGGCCGGGCGGTCGGCCGTCGGCCTCGTAGGCCCGGACGATCCGCTCGACCAGGGGGTGGCGGACCACGTCCTCGGGGCCGAACCGGGCGACGCCGATCCCCTTTTCGCCCTCCAGCAGCGAGACGGCGTGGGCCAGGCCCGAGTCCCGGGGCTGGGGCAGGTCGATCTGGCTGGGATCGCCGGTGACCACCATCTTGGCCCCCTCGCCCAGCCGGGTCAGGACCATGCGCATCTGCATGCGCGAGCAGTTCTGGGCCTCGTCGACGATGACATAGGCGTGGGAGAGGGTCCGGCCGCGCATGAAGGCGATGGGCGCCAGCTCGATCTCGCCCTTTTCGCGGCGGCGGCGGAACTGGTCCGCGCCGAGGATGTCGGTCAGGGCCTCCCAGACCGGGGCCATGTAGGGGTCGACCTTCTCGGTCAGGTCGCCGGGCAGGAAGCCCAGGCGCTCGCCGGCCTCCACCGCAGGACGAGAGACGATCAGCCGCTCGACATCGCCACGCAGGAGGGCGCCGACGCCCGCCGCCACGGCCAGGAAGGTCTTGCCAGTCCCGGCCGGGCCCAGGCCGAAGACCAGGTCGCACCGGGCCAGGGTGTCCAGATAGCGGGCCTGGGCCGGGGTGCGCGGGGAGACCGGGCCGCGACGGCTCGAGGGCAGGGCGCCGGGGGGCGAGCCCCGTCCGGTCCGCGCCTGGCCGATGGCGACACGCACGTCGGCCTCGGCCACCTCGAGGCCCCGCTCGGCGCGGAGGGCCAGGACCTCCACCACCTTCTTGGCCGAAGCGCGACCGCGGACATCGCCGGTCAGGCTGACGCCCCCGCCCGGGGTCTCAACGAGCACGTCGAAGGCATCCTCGATCAGGGCGGCGTGACGGCTGGAGGGCCCGGCCACTGCGCGGGACGCCGCCTCGGACAGGGTGACGAACTCTGCGGTACGGCTCATGCGGGCTGGGGTTCGGCGACGAGGGTTCCCGACAGGCTCATCCGGGCTGCGGCGTCGATCCGCACAGGAGCGATGCGGCCGATCAGCTCGGCTGGTCCCTCGCAATGGACAGCCTGCAGGTAGGGGCTGCGGCCCGACAGCTGACCGGGATGGCGGCCAGGCTTCTCGAACAGGACCGACAGGACCCGGCCCTCCTGGTCGGTGTTGAAGGCGCGCTGCTGGGACTCGATCAGGGCGTTCAGGCGCGCCAGGCGCTCGTCCTTGACGGCCTCGTCCACCTGGCCGGGCTGGGCGGCGGCGGGTGTGCCGGGACGACGGGAATACTTGAAGGTGAAGGCCGAGGCGTACCGGGCTTCGCGCACCAGGGCCAGGGTCGCCTCGAAGTCAGACTCCCGCTCGCCGGGGAAGCCGACAATGAAGTCTCCCGACAGGGCGATATCGGGTCGCGCGGCCCGGATCTTCTCCACCAGCCGCAGGTAGGACTCGGCGGTATGGCCGCGGTTCATGGCCTTGAGGATGCGGTCTGACCCGGACTGAACGGGAAGATGCAGGTAGGGCATCAGCTGGGGCAGGTCGGCATGGGCGGCGATCAGGTCGTCGTCCATGTCCCGGGGGTGGCTGGTGGTGTAGCGGATGCGGTCCAGGCCCTCGATCCGGGCCAGCTGGCGGGCCAGCCCTCCCAGGCCGCCCTCACCCGACCAGGCGTTGACGTTCTGCCCCAGGAGGGTGACCTCGCGCACGCCGCGGGCGGCCAGGCTCCGGGCCTCGGCCAGGATGGTCTCGGCCGGCCGGGACCATTCGCCGCCTCGGGTGTAGGGCACCACGCAGAAGGTGCAGAACTTGTCGCAGCCCTCCTGGACGGTGAGGAAGGCGGTGACGCCCGAGGTCGAGCGCTCGGCGCCCAGTGCGTCGAACTTGGCCTCGGGGGCGAAGTCAGCGGCGAGACGCTCTCCACGCGCCCGGTGGGTGCGGGCGATCAGCTCGGGCAGCTGGTGGTAGGCCTGGGGGCCCACGACGAGGTCGACGGCGGGCTGACGGCGCAGGATCTCCTCGCCCTCCGCCTGGGCCACGCAGCCGGCGACCGCGATGGTCATGGACCCGCCCGCTGCGGCCCGCTCGGTCTTCAGGGCCTTCAGCTGGCCCAACTCGGAATAGACCTTCTCGGTCGCCTTCTCGCGGATGTGGCAGGTGTTCAGGACGACAAGGTCGGCCTCCTCCGGTCGTTCCGTCATGGCGTAGCCCAGGGGCGCCAGCACGTCGGCCATGCGCTCGCTGTCATAGACGTTCATCTGGCAGCCATAGGTGCGGATGTAGAGCCGCCGCGAGGCTGGGGGAGGGGCGTCACTCATTGATGGGAAGGCCGTACAGCTCCAGCCGGTGATCCACCAGGCGATAGCCCAGGCGGCGGGCGATGGCCTCCTGCAGGGCTTCGATCTCAGGGTCGACGAACTCGATCACCTTGCCGGTGGTCATGTCGATCAGGTGGTCGTGGTGCGCTTCTGACGCCTCCTCGTACCGAGACCGGCCATCCCGGAAATCCAGGCGCGAGATGATGCCCGCCTCCTCGAACAGCCGCACCGTGCGGTAGACCGTGGCGATGGAGATGCGCGGATCGACGGCGTGCGACCGCCGGTGGAGCTCCTCCACGTCGGGATGATCCTGGGCCTCGGACAGCACGCGGGCGATCACCCGGCGCTGCTCGGTCATGCGCATGCCCTTGGCGATGCAGAGGTTCTCTATACGGTCCAAGCGGAAGTCTCCTGTTGGGCAGGATAGGGCTTTCAGGGCGTCGTGTTAAGCGCCCGGCGCAGGACGAGGGCGTCCACCGCACCTGCGCCGGGGCGCGGATAGTAGGCTGGCCGCCGGCCGACCTCCTCGAACCCGCGGCCGGCATATAGCCGACGGGCATCGGGGTTGTCCTCAGCGACCTCGAGAAACACGGATTCGGCGCCCTCCGCGCGGGCAGCCTCAAGGGCGGCCTCCAGGAGCCGGCGGCCGACTCCGGCGCCGCGCAGGTCCGGCCGGACGCCAACCGTGAGGATCTCGGCCTCCCCCGCGATGGTCCGCACAAGGATCAGGCCCGCCCCGTCCTCGATCAGGGCGACGGCGTCGAGGGCGGCGATGTCCGCGGCGCTCCATCCGGGACGGAAGGCGGCGGCGTGCAGCGCCGCGAGGGCGTCCAGGTCCGAAGGGCCAGCCCGCCGGACGGTCATGGGGGCGCCCGCCCGCCCGGCAACCGGGCGTCTGGCGGCCTCATGTAGAGGGGGACGAGGGGTTCCGCTCGACGGGAGGCGGCGAGCCGGCCGGCGATGGCGGCGTCCGGGGTGGAGGCGGGGACCCGGGCGGCCCCGGGCAGGGCCTCGCCCGCCAGGTGCGGGGCGCCGACGATGCGCGCCACCGGGTCCAGGGCCCCGAGGTCGGCGACCTCGCCGAGAACCGGCGGACCGAGGGCGAGCCCGCCTTCGAAGACCTGCCGGCAGACCGCATCGCCCCGTCCGGGCAGGAGGGCGAGCGTCCGGCCGGGGGCGGCCGCATAGGGCGCGGCCAGGACCTCCAGGCAACCCAGGCCGATCACGGGGCGGTCCAGGGCCAGGCCAAGGCCCTTGGCGAAGGCCAGGCCGACGCGAAGTCCCGTGAAGGAGCCTGGCCCGAGGGTGACGGCGATCCGGTCCAGGTCGGAAAAGGCCAGGCCCGCACGCTCCATCACCTCCCGGGTCAGGGGGGCGAGCCGCTCCTGATGGCCCCTCTCCATGGGCTCGGAGGCCCAGGCCAGGGTCCGCTCGCCATCAAGGACGGCGACGGAGCAGGCGGACAGGCAGGTGTCGAGGGCGAGGACCCGCACGCAGGCCTAGAGGGTCTGCTCGACCCGCGTGACCTCAGGCACATAGTGCTTGAGCATGTTCTCCACACCCGACTTGAGGGTGGCGGAGGACGACGGGCATCCGGCGCAGGCGCCGCGCATGTGCAGCCAGACCGTCCCGCTGTCTGGCTCGAATCGGTCAAACAGGATGTCGCCGCCGTCACGGGCGACCGCGGGGCGGATCCGGGTATCGAGGAGTTCGCGGATCTCGGCGACCACCTGGGCGGCGTCGCCCTCGTAGACGGTCTCATCCGCCGCCGCCGCGCCGGCGCCGTCGAACAGCGGCCGACCGGAGGTGAAGTGGTCCATGATGGCCGCCAGGACCGGCGCCTTGAGGTGATCCCAGTCCGCGGACGCGGCCTTGCCCACAGTGATGAAGTCGGCGCCGAAGAAGACGCGGTTCACCCCGTCGAGGCCAAAGATCTCCGAGGCGAGGGGCGAGGCCTCCGCCTCTTCAGGCGCCCGGAAATCCTGCGAACCGGCCTCCATCACGGTGCGGCCGGGGAGGAACTTCAGGACCTGAGGATTGGGCGTGTTTTCTGTCTGGATGAACATGTGTCTGATTTGGCGGTTCCCGGGCGACGACGCAAGACCGCCGTCACCGTAGACCGGTCCGCTCCGGCGCATTGAACCCGCCGGGGAAAGGGTGTATCGCGCCCCCCGCGTCCGCCGGCATGGGGCCCTCTGGGCGGGACGCAGATCCTTCGGGGACAGTCATGGCGGATGCAGCCGAGTCAACCGGCGGCCCTCACACCGGGGGTGGAGACCCGCATGGAGGACGGCCCGAGGGACTGGCCGCCCTCACCCTGGGCGCCCTCGGGGTGGTCTTCGGAGACATCGGCACCAGTCCCCTCTACGCCATGCGCGAGGCGCTCGCCCACTCCCGGGCCGACGTGTCCGCGGAACTCTCCGTGCTGGGCGTCGTTTCGCTCATCACCTGGGCCCTCATCCTCGTGGTGACGCTGAAGTACGTCGCCCTGATCATGCGGGCCGACAACAAGGGCGAGGGCGGGACCCTGGCCCTGATGGCCCTGGCGCAACGCGCCCTCAAGCGCCGGTCAGGAACCGTGCTCCTGCTCGGCATGGCCGGGGCGGCCCTCTTCTACGGGGACAGCGTGATCACCCCCGCGATCTCTGTCCTGGGCGCCGTGGAGGGGCTCAGGGACGCCCCGGGCGTAAGCCCGGAGCTCGGGGGGCTTGTCCTGCCCATAGCGGCGGCGATCCTGATCGTACTGTTCCTGGTGCAGTCCCGGGGGACGGCCACCATCGCCAAGGCCTTCGGACCGATCACCCTGGCCTGGTTCGTGATCCTCGGGGCGCTCGGGGTCTATCACATCTTTGACAGCCCCTCCGTGCTCCGAGGCCTTCTGCCCCACTACGGGGTGATCTTCCTGATGGACAACGGCTTCGTCGGGTTCGTGATCCTCGGCAGCGTCTTCCTCGCCGTGACGGGCGCGGAGGCGCTCTACGCGGACATGGGTCACTTCGGGAAGGCTCCCATCCGGGCGGGATGGCTGGCCATCGTCCTGCCCGCCCTGGTCCTCAACTATCTCGGCCAGGGCGCCATGGTGCTGGATCGGCCGGAAATGCGGGACAACCCCTTCTTCGGCATGGTCCCGACCCTTGTCTACTGGCCGGTCCTGCTGATGGCCGCTGCAGCCAGCGTGATCGCGAGCCAGGCGGTGATCTCAGGGGCGTTCTCCGTCACGCAGCAGGCGGTCCAGCTGGGACTCCTGCCGAGGATCGATATCCGGCGGACGTCGGAGACACAGGCGGGCCAGATCTACGTGCCCCAGGTGAACACCTTCCTGATGGTCGGCGTGATCCTCCTTCTCCTGACCTTCCAGACCTCGTCCAACCTCGCCGCCGCCTACGGGATCGCGGTCACCGGCTCGATGTTTGTCGACACCCTGCTCTTCTTCGTCATCATCCGTTACCTGTGGAAGAAGCCCCTCTGGGTCGCCGTCCTCGCGACGGCCGGCTTCGGGGCCCTCGACCTGGTCTTCATGTCCTCCAACCTTCTCAAGCTGGCCCAGGGCGCCTGGCTGCCCCTGATGGCGGGCGCACTGATGGTGGTGATCATGTGGACCTGGAGCCGCGGCACGCGGATCCTGGCCGAGAAGACCCGCCAGGACTCGGTGGCCCTCACCGAACTGTCCGACATGTTGCAGGCCCGGCCGCCCCACCGGGCCCCTGGCTCCGCCATCTTCCTGACCTCCGACCCCGACGTCGCCCCGGTCGCCCTGATGCACAACCTGAAGCACAACAAGGTGCTGCATGAGCGCAACATCATCCTGACGGTGATCACCGCCCAGACCCCCCGGGTCCGCGACGAGGACCGTATCCGGATCGACCCGTTCAACGACGACTTCAAGAAGCTGACCGTGTCCTATGGCTTCATGGAGAGCCCGAACATCCCCAAGGCCCTCACCCTCTGTCGCCAGCAGGGGCTGAAGCTCGACATCATGGCCACCAGCTTCTTCCTGGGCCGGCGCTCAGTGGTGCCCTCGGCCAGCTCGGGCATGCCCCTCTGGCAGGACAAGCTGTTCATCTTCCTGATGCGCAACGCCGCCAACCCGACGGACTTCTTCCGGATCCCGCCCGGCCGCGTCGTCGAGATGGGCGCCCAGGTCACCGTCTGACCTGCCGATACGGCGGCGCGCCGGGGCCCGGACTGCGGGGGATTCAGGGAATCGGCAGTTCGAAGCTGCGCTTGAGGGTTTCCATCGGCACGTCAGTCTTGACGCTCTGGACGCTGGGAATCCGGGTCAGGTGATCGGCCTGGAACCGCCAGTAGGTGTTCAGGTCCGCCGTCACGATCCGCAGCAGGGCGTCGCAGTCGCCGGTGGTCAGGTAGCACTCGACGACCTCGGGAAACTGCCGGACGATTTCCGCGAATTTCTGGGTCTGCTCGGCGTCCTGGGTCTTGAACCAGACCCGGGCGAAGACCGTCAGGCCAACGCCGATCCGGGCCCCGTCTAGGACCGCCACGTAGCGTTCGATCACCCCCGCCTCCTCCAACAGGCGCACCCGCCTCAGGCAGGGTGAAGGCGACAGCCCGACCTCCGCCGCCAGCTCATTGTTCTGGATCCGCCCGTCCCTCTGCAGGGCGCGGAGGATGCGGCGATCTATGGCGTCCAGCCGGACTGGCAGATTGTTGGTCATGTTCTCGTTCTGATGGAACTATATGCCAATCTGCTACTCCGATATGGCATCTTCGCAATCAAATTTCGCAATTCCTGGCCTAGACTTGTGTGCATGAGCAAGCATGGCATCAAGAAAGTCGTCCTCGCCTACTCCGGCGGCCTCGACACATCCATCATCCTGAAGTGGCTGCAGACCGAATACGGCGCGGAGGTCGTGACCTTCACCGCCGACCTGGGCCAGGGCGAAGAGATCGAGCCGGCGCGGGCCAAGGCCCTGGCTGCAGGGGTGAAGCCCGAGAACATCTTCATCGAGGACGTGCGCGAGGAATTCGTCCGCGACTACGTCTTCCCCATGTTCCGGGCCAATACGGTCTACGAGGGCCAGTACCTGCTCGGCACCTCCATCGCCCGGCCGCTGATCGCCAAGAAGCAGATCGACATCGCCCGCCAGACCGGCGCCGACGCCGTCAGCCACGGCGCCACGGGCAAGGGCAACGACCAGGTCCGCTTCGAGCTGGGCTACTACGCCCTGGAGCCGGACATCCACGTCATCGCCCCCTGGCGGGAGTGGGACTTCAAGTCCCGCGAGTCCCTGCTGGACTTCGCCGAGAAGCACCAGATCCAGATCACCAAGGACAAGCGCGGCGAGGCGCCCTTCAGCGTCGACGCCAACCTCCTGCACTCCTCCTCGGAGGGCAAGGTGCTGGAGGATCCGGCCGTGGAAGCGCCGGAGTTCGTGCACATGCGCACCATCTCGCCCGAGGCGGCGCCGGATGAGCCGACAATCATCACCATGGACTTCGAGGGCGGCGACCCCGTGGCCATCGACGGCGTGCGGATGAGCCCCGCCACCCTGCTGACCCGGCTGAACCAGCTGGGCCACGACAACGGGATCGGCCGCCTGGACCTGGTGGAGAACCGCTTTGTCGGCATGAAGTCCCGCGGCGTCTACGAGACTCCGGGCGGAACCATCCTGCTGGCCGCCCACAGGGGCATGGAGTCCATCACCCTCGACCGGGGCTCTGCGCACCTGAAGGACGAGCTGATGCCTCGTTACGCCAGCCTGATCTACAACGGGTTCTGGTTCTCCCCTGAGCGCGAAATGCTGCAGGCGGCCATAGACCTGTCGCAGAGGCACGTGACTGGCCAGGTCCGGGTCAAGCTCTACAAGGGCAATGTCTCGGTGATCGGCCGGACGAGCCCCTGGTCTCTCTACGATCAGGACCTCGTCACCTTCGAGGAGGGCGCCGTGGCCTACGACCACCGAGACGCCGCGGGCTTCATCAAGCTCAACGCCCTGCGCCTTCGGGTCCAGGCCCGCCGGGACCGCCGGATCCGGGGGTAGTTCCCTCCCGGGGCGGAACCTGTCACCTTCCGGGAAACCGGAGGAAATCCCATGAGCTTCCCGCACGCCACCGCCATCGTCACCCTCCTCGCCCTCCTGGCCTATGTCTGGATGGGGGTCCGGGTGGGCGCCGCCCGACGCACCTCGGGCATCGACGCGCCCGCCATGTCCGGCGACCCCATGCTGGAGCGCTACCTGCGCGTGCAGGGCAACACCCTGGAATGGCTGCCCATCTTCCTGGGCTCTCTCTGGCTCTTCGCCCATTACTGGGGCGACCTGCCGGCGGCGATCCTCGGTCTGGTCTGGATCGTCGGTCGCGTCCTCTACGCCCTGGGCTACTCGGCCGCCGCCGATAAGCGCGAGCTCGGCTTCATGGTCCAGCTGGTCGCCACGGCGGTCCTGCTGTTCGGCGCCCTGGGCAAGGCGGTCCTGGTCATGCTCGGGTGAGCCTTGGCCACACTTTCGCCGGAGATTGGCTCCAGGCTTTTTCCATCTTCTGCTGGAGTCCGCGATGCGCCTGAAGAGACTCGCCCTCATCGCCAGCCTCGCCGCCGCGGCGGGCCTCGCCGCATGCACCACCGCCACGCCCTACCAGCCTCTCCTGGAGGGCGCCTCGGGGCGCGGCGGCTATTCCGACGTCAGGATTGAGCCCGGCCGCTACCGGGTGACCTTCACCGGCAACAGCCTCACCTCGCGCGAGACGGTGGAGCTGTACCTGGCCTACCGGGCGGCCGAGCTCACCCTGGCCAACGGCTACGACACCTTCACCCTGGTCAGCCGGGACACCGACCGCAAGACCACGACCCGGGTCGAGCCCAACCCCGCCTCACTGCCCCACTGGCGTCCTTACTGGCGGTACTACGGGCCCTACGGCTGGCGGTTCTATGACCCCTGGCTGGATGGACCCTTCGACCGGGCGCCGACAGATGTCTCCACCATAGAAAGGTTCACCGCTTCGGCGGAGATTGTCCTGGGCAAGGGGCCGAAGCCGGCGGGCGACACCGAGACCTTCGACGCCCGCGCGGTGATCGAGAACCTCGGACCCCGGATCCAGAGGCCCGAGGACGGCCGGATGAAGCCGAAAAGCTCGGGTTAGGCGGTCTCGTCTGTAAAGGCCAGGCCGGCCCGGGCCTGCAGTCGCTCGACCAGGGGCAGGCCCAGGGCCGCGCCAGGGGTCCAGACCCCTCCGGGCGTGGCGGGGGTCCGGATCAGCTGGATCGCCGTCTCGGCCATCATCTTGGAGGTCGAGCCATAGCCGGGGTCGCGGTCGCCCTTGACCGAGACCCGCACCTTGCGGCCGTCGGCGGCGATGCCCACGAACAGGATGTCGTAGAAGCCGTTCTCGCGCTCCTCCAGGCTCGGGCCCTCGCCCGGCTTCGGTGCGCCGGCGCCGCCCAGGTCCGTAAAGGAGGTGCTGGAGCCGGGCGCCGTAACGGACATCTCGTCATAGGCGAAGTCCGTCCCCCAGGGATGGCCCTGCAGGAAGTTCGAGCGGTGGACGTTCTTGGTGTTGATGGCGGCCATCATGAAGGGGCCGACCTCGGCGCCGACATCCTCGTCGAAGGCCGTCTCGTTGCCTGACGGCTGGGCCGGGCCGGTGAAGCCGGGGGTCAGGGCGAAGGGGTTGATCATCAACTGGAACAGGGCGGGGTTGCGGCGGATGGCGTCCATGGTGGCCGCGCCGCTGGCCGCGGTGCCGCCGGACAGGCCGCCCCGCATGTTGCGCACCCGGCCCTTCACCCGCGGGACCGGCCCGCCAAGACGGCGCTTGGCCGTCTCTTCGGCGAACAGGACGCCGAGCTCGAAGGGGATGGAGTCAAAGCCGCAGGAGAAGAGAATCCGCGCGCCGGAGGCCTGGGCGGCCTCGTGGTGGGCGGCGACCATCTCGGCCATCCAGTTGGACTCGCCGCACAGGTCCACATAGTCGGTCCCGGCCTCGACACAGGCGGCGACCAGGTCCGAGCCATAGAGCTGGTAGGGCCCGACGGTGGTCACGATGACCTTGGCCCGGCGGACCATGGCCTTCAGCTGGGCCGCGTCAGCGGCATCGCAGACCACCAGCGGGGTGGAGGCGGGAGCGCCGATCAGGTCGCGGACCTCGGCCAGCTTGTCCGCCGAACGGCCGGCCATGGCCCATGAGACATCACCCCCGGGCGGCTGTGTGCGGACCAGGTGCTCGGCCACGAGGCGGCCGGTGAATCCGGTTGCGCCATAGACGATGATGTCGAATTCCGCGTCGGCCCGCATGGGTCCCTCCCTGGCTGTCGCCTCCGATATGGACCCTGAAGAGCCCTCAGCCAAGCCGCCGTCGGGCCAGCCAGACAGAACGCCCCCCGAAGTCCGGATCCTCCGGCGTGAAATCGAGGACGTCGAAGCCCGCCGCAGCCGCGGGGGTCCAGGCCTACGTTCAGCCCCCGCGCCATGCTAGGCTCGGAATCATGGCCGTGACACCCGCCCGCGCGAAGGAACTCGCCCTCGGCCTGGAGGGCGCCTCAGAGCGCCCGCACTTTGATCGGACGGCGCTCCGGACGCCGCGCAAGACCTTCGCCACGCTCGCCGGCGACGGCGCCGACATCAATCTGATGTTCGACCCGGACCTGCGCGACTTCTTCTGTGAGCAGGTTCCGCTGGCTTTCGCTCCCGTCCCGGGTGGCTGGGGTCGTATGGGCGCCACGCGGTGCGATCTGGGAGTCGTCGACGAGGCCACGCTCGTGTCGGCGCTCAAGGCCGCCCACGCCCTGGCCGCACCCCGACCGAAGACGCCGCGGAAGCGCTGACCCGGCGGTCATCAGCGACGCCGCGCGGCCTCACTCCGGCCCCGCCCGCCTTCGGCCACCCCGGCGGCCCGCATCCGGTCGCCGAGGGACTGGTCGCCCAGCCGGCAGTCGGCGGCGACCCTGTCCCAGGTCCGGCCCCGGGAGACACAGTCCACCCGACGCCCCCCGGTGATGCCCTTCAGGGCGTTACGGGCCTCGCGCCCGCCAGGCGCCTTCAGCTCGGGGGCGTGGAAGTCGGCGAGGCGCACCTCCACCCAGTCAGCGCCCCGGCGCGGACCCACGGCCACGCAGAGGGAGTCGCCGTCGGCGATATGCACCACCGGGCCCGAAAAACGCTCGCCCCTGGCAAGGCTGGCCGGCATGGGCCCCTTCTGGGGCACGGCGCGGCAGGGGTCGGCCAGGGCGGGACCGGCGGCGCTGCCGAGGGCGGCCCCGGCAAGAAGAAAGGCCATCAGGCGACGGTGCATCTCAGCGCCCCAGGCCCGGAAGGTCGAAGGCCGCCAGGGCGCGGCGGGTCAGGGCCGCATCGCCGGAAAGTCGGGCCGCGCCCGAGGCCTCCAGCTCGGACAGGCGGGTCTGGCCACACAGCGCCTTGATGAGGTCCACCCAGGTCACGGCGACCGAGGCGCCCGCGCCCGCCCCGTCCGTGGCGACGCTGACGCCATTGCGCACGTGCAGGCCGGCGGGCGCCGCGTCCGGGAAGTCGAAGCGGACATGATGATCGATCCCCTCGGCCCGGTCGGGGTCGATCATGACCCTCAAGAGGTGCAGGGCCTCCCGCGGCGGGCGCGCCGCCAGATGGGCCGGGCGCAGCCGGTGCTCGGCCACCCGTGACAGGTCGAGGGCGCCCTCCAGCTCCAGGGCCCGGGTCAGGCACCAGTTGCGGATGTTGGCCGCCGACGTCCCCTGGGCGATGGCGCGCAGGACCCCCGCCAGCAGGGCCCGGTCGCCGGCCTCCGCCTCCGCCCGCCCGACCAGCCAGGAGGCCAGCTCAAGAGCCCAGCGCAGGTCACCCGACCCCTTGGCCGCCGTCACCTGGGCGCGCACGGCCGCCGCCCCGCCGAAGCCCTCGACGAGGCGCCGCGCCCGCTCTGCCGGAGGCAGGACGAAGAGCTTGCCCGGCTCGCCGTCGAACCAGCCGCGCAGGCCGGCGGCGATCTGGCGCACGTGGTGCTCGGCGACGCCGTAGAACTCGCTGGTCAGGTAGTCGTCGTCGCAGGCCGCCGGCAGCTTCACCAAGTGGGCCAGGGCGTCGGCGGTCAGGCCCCGGTTCAGGCCGCGCACGGTCTGGTCCCAGAGGAACTGGATCGAGTCGCGATAGCGCGTCACCCGGGCGGCGATCTCGGCGGCGCCGGAGATCGGCGGGCCATGGGCGCCCACCAGGTGCGCCGCCCCAAGGGACAGGATGTGGTCGATCCCGGCCAGCAGGACCTGGGGGTCGCGGTATTCCTCGCCGCGGATGGCGAAGACGTTGAACAGGGTCGGCCAGACGAGGTTCTGGACGCAGGTTCCAAGCTCGGGGAACCAGAAGGTGACGCTGTCGTCGGCGTCGGAGGGGGCGTGGTGGATCTCCACCGCCAGCCCCGCCAGGGTCAGCCGCTCACCGCCCCGGAAGAACTCCGTAGGCGGAACGTACCCCGGGGTGAAGGGCGCGTGCTCGGGATTACGGAAGTGCAGGCCCAGGCCCTCATTGACCAGGGCGTCGGGCCCTTCGGGCGGAAGGCGCAGGCCGAACTGATGGATCAGGCCCCGGGAATAGGCCGGGCCGATCTCGCCCGAGGTTCGGGCCAGGTTCAGGGGGATGCGCTCATGCCCCAGGATCGGCAGGTCGGCGCGGCCGGCGTCTTCCAGGGCCGCCTTCGTGCCGCCGATGTAGTGGAAGTGGCTGTAGAGCACCGCCGCCAGGGGGGCGGAGGTGTGGGCCCGCACCTCGGCCAGGGCCGTGCGCATCTCCTCCACGCTCTCGCCGGTGTCGATGGCGATCAGGCCCTCCGGCCCCTCGAGGAAGGTCTGGTTGGACAGGCCATTGCCCACCAGGGTCCAGACCCCCGGCCGCACCGCGTGCAGCCGGCGCTCCAGCCGGGCGGAGTGGTCGATGTGACGCCGGTGCGCCCTCTGCCCCTGAGGACCCGGGCCGACATGGGCCGGATCGGCGTCGAAACTGCGCATGGAGTCCCCCTGACCCTGACGGCGTATCGGCGGGCGCACGCCCAGGTGCGACATAGCCGGACGGCGCCCTCATTCCCTTTCACGCCCTATTGCGGGGGACTTGCAAGCGCTATTGGCGCCCGTGGCGCATGGGGAGGCTGGCCAAGGCGACCGGGTCCAGGCGCGCCGACCCGGTCCTCCCGCGCCCCGCGGGGACTTATTGCCGGGTTTCGCCGAGATGATCGCGGAAATGGCCGGCCAGCCGATCGGCGGCGAGGTCCACCCGCGCCGGGTCGTCGTAGAAGTCCGTCTGGCCCTCGGATTCCACCCATTCGAGCCGGGCCAGGGACCCCAGCTTCCCTGCGAAATCCTCGGCCCAATGGGGCGAGAGCGCCCGCCTGGAATGGATCATCAGCGTCGGGATGCGAAGGCGGGCGGCCGCCGCCTGGACATCGAAGGGAATGAAATACTCGCGCGACATCACCGCAAAGGCGTTCCGATAGTTCGGATGCACGGCCCGCCGGGTGTAATAGTCGACCGTATCCGGCGTGCTCATGGCGGCGTCGCCTTCGGGCGCTGCGGCGGGGATGGTCTCGATCACGCCCGTCTCCTCGAAGACTTCGCGGGCCCGTCTTCCCTGGGCGATCCGCCGCTCCAGTCCCTCGGGGTCGGCGGCCCGCATGGCCACCGGGTCACGGTAATAGCCGGCGACCAGGCCGAGGGCGCGCACCGACGGCAGGGCCGCGGCCGCGTGCGCAATGTAGCCGCAGCCCAGGCAGACGCCGGCGCCGCCCAGTCGCTCGGGGTCGATGTCCCGCCGGCTGGCCAGCCAGGCGAAGGCCGCCTGCAGGTCCTGCACCTTGCGGGGCCAGAACTCATATCCCCTCGGCTCACCGCCGCTCTCGCCGAAATGCCTGTGGTCCAACGCCAGCGCGGCGAAGCCTTTTCGGGCCAGGGCGGCAGCGTAGACCCCGGTGACCTGCTCCTTCACGCTCGTCATCGGGCCCGCGACGACGAGGCCCGGGTGAGGGCCGGCGCCGGACGGCAGGTGAAGGTTCCCCACCACCCGGACTCCGCCAACCTGCATGTCCATCGGTTCCATCGGCATGGCTCAGTCGCCTCCACGGTCAACATGCAGGGCCGCCCGGGTGTTGACCGTCTTCTGGGCCATCAGGGCGATGTTGAGATGCGCCATCGCTTCCAGGTAGCGGGCGTGGGTCAGGGGGCCGGCGACCAGGGGGTCGAAGCCGAGCCCTTCGGCGAACCCGGCGACGGCGTAGGCGGCGCGGACGTCATCGGCGGCGATGAAGGTGCTGATCCTGCGGCCGTTCTCGTTCAGGTCCTCCCATCGCATGCTGTCGGCGAAGATAGTGTTGAAGGCCTTCATCAACCGGCAGTCGGGCAGGTCCTGGGCGACCCCTTCGGCGGCGGATTGACGCGGGTCCAGCGGAAGGGGCGCCCAGTCCGGACCGACGGGATTGGTCGCATCGATCACGATCTTCCCGGCCAGTGCGCGCCGGAGGGGCGGAAGGGCCTCGGCGAGGGAAGAATAGGGGGAGGCGAGGATGAAGATATCTCCGAACGCCGCCGCCTCCCGTGCAGAGACCACAAACCCATCGGCCCTAAGCCGCCGGACGCCAAACCGGACATCATGCCCGCAGCGCGCCCCCAAAGCGCCCAGGGACCGAGCCAGGCTCCCGGCGCCGAGAAAACCAATCTTCATGGGGACCTCCTTGCGAACCTCGCCAGCAAGGCTGTAAGGGACAAGGACGATCTGGAGCAACTAGGTACCCATGAGTAACCTTCATCTCCTTCAGCCACCGGAACCGGCGCCCGACGCCTTCATCGCCGCCTGCCCCTCCCGGGGGCTTATCGCCCGTCTGGGCGAGAAGTGGGCCCTTCTGGCGATCATCGCCCTGGCGGACGAACCGGTCCGGTTCGGCGCGCTGAAGCGGCGACTGGAAGGGATCAGCGCCAAGATGCTGGGTCAGACCCTCAGGACGCTGGAGCGCGACGGTCTAGTGGAACGCAGCGTCCTGGCCACGCGGCCGATCGCCGTCGACTATCGCCTGACACGCCGGGGCGACGACCTCCTGCCGCTGGCGCGCAGCCTCAAGCGGTGGGCGGAGACCCATCTTGCGGACATCGAGGCGGACAACCGCCGCTATGACGAGCGGGAGGCCCACTGAGGCCGGGGAAGGGGCCCCAAGGTCGCCCCCGGGACCGAGGCCCGCCTACTTCCGCTTCTGCTTGCGGGCGGCGTAGCGCAGGTCGCGGGCTTCTTTCTGGCGGGCGCGGAGGTCCAGCTCGCGGGCTTCCTGGGTGATGGCCTCATCCTCCAGGCGCAGGCGCTCAGCCTCGGCTGCGGCGGCGCGCTTGGCTTCGCGCTCGGCGTTTCGGGCGGCGCGGACGGCCTCCAGCTCGGCGGCGGCGGCGGCCTTGCGGGCCTCAAGATCGGGATCCGTGACGCTGGGTTTGGGCTTGAATCGTTCCAGCATCGCCTTCTTGGCGGCGGCGGACGCCTGCTGGCGGTCTTCGTACTTCATGCCCTTGGGTTCGGCCATTTGTTCTCAGCGTTCGACGTTCGGGAGGGCGATTGCGGGCCGTCGCCCCCGAAGTCCGGGGCCGCCCAGCCTGCGACGTGACCGATTCTGGAGCGGGCGAGGCGATTCGAACGCCCGACCCCAACCTTGGCAAGGTTGTGCTCTACCCCTGAGCTACGCCCGCGCTCCGTGAGGCTCCTTGCGGGGCCCCGATGTTCGGGAGCCGGCTTATGGCAGAGGGCCGGCGGCTTGGCAAGACAGTCTCAGCCCATGAAGCGCGGGGTCTTGAGGCGACGCTTGTTCACGTGCTCGGCGGGGGCGGGGCCGGTCTCGTCCGGCAGTTCGCCGCGGAAGTAGAAGCGCTGCCAGGCCTCCTTGGTGGCCTCGGGGTCGAAGCGCATGATCCGGCGGTTGAACTCGGCCCGGTGTTTCTCCCAGGCCTCGTACTGGCCGCGCAGCTCGGGATTTCGGGCCATGGAACGGATCACAGGCTGGAAGTCCGCCATCTCGCGGTCCTTGATCACGGTGATGAAGCAGAAGGGCTCGCCCTTCTCGAACCGCACCTTGCCGGGGCGGGTGAAGATCCAGTTCATGGTGAAGGGGAAGGGGAGCCAATCCGTCTCCACCAGGCCCGACAGGGGCTGGATGCCGTCCTTCACATGGTTGGGCGGGCCCTGGGCCAGGACCGACCAGCCGGGTGGGGTCCGGAAGAGATAGCCGGGGTGCATGGTCACCACCCCCGAGGAAAAGTGGCTCATCACGAACCGATGGAACTCAGGATGCGGCCGGTCGGGGGTGAGGGTGATGTCCTCCTGCATGACCCCGCCGTTCCACTCGGCGGTGAAGCTCATGGGGCAGAGGATCTCCCAGCCCGTGGTGTTGGCCATGGACAGGGGCAGGCAGCGATAGGGATGCCGGGCGGCGAACTTGTCCATCCAGGCGCGCTGGGGCCGGCCGGGCACGATCTCGGGCGGGCGGTCGGCGGTGGGATAGCACTCGAGCTCCATGGCGGGCTCCTGGTCCTGTTCTGTCCTGTCCTTCCCCTTAGCGAGGGCGCGCGCGCAGCGTCCACCGCTTTTCCGGCAGGCAGGGGAAGGGTAAGGAGCGCCATGCTCGACCGCGACGGCCTCCTCGTCCTCTTCGACCAGCTGGGGATGGCGCACGCCACCCTGGACCATCCGGCGGTCTTCCGGGTCGGCGAAGGGGCGGAGATCAAGGCGAGGATTCCCGGCGCCCACACCAAGAACCTGTTCCTGAAGGACGCCCGGGGCGACCTCTGGCTGGTCTGCGCCAGGGACGACACCGCCATCGACCTGAAGCGCCTGCACGGGGTGATCGGGTCGGCGCGCCTGTCCTTCGGCGCTGCAGACCTGATGGAGGCCAGCCTGGGGGTGACGCCCGGCTCGGTGACCCTGTTCGCCCTCGTGAATGATCCGCTGCACCGGGTGCGGCTGGTCCTCGATCTCGCCCTCGCCGAGGCCAACCAGGTCAGCTTCCATCCCCTCGAGAACACCGCCACCACCACGGTGGACCAGGCGAGCCTTCGCCGGCTTCTGGAGCACCTGGGCCGCGAGCCCCTGGTGGTGGATTTCCCGCGCCTGGCGCTCTGTCCGCTTCCGGCGCGTTGAAGCCGCGGCCCGGAAGGTCCATCTTGCACCCTCAACTTCCCCACGGAGAGCCTCATGGCGCTGATCGGTGAAAACTCGGCCCCCCTCCCGGGTGCGGCGCCCGCCGGCCTGATCAAGGACGGGACCGACGCCGGCTTCATGGCCGACGTGATCGAGGCCTCACGCGAGACGCCGGTCATCGTCGACTTCTGGGCGCCCTGGTGCGGTCCCTGCAAGCAGCTGGGCCCGGCCATCGAGCGCGCCGTCACCGCCGCCAGGGGCAAGGTGAAACTGGTGAAGATCGACATCGACCAGCACCCCCAGTTCGCCGGCCAGCTGCGGGTCCAGTCCATTCCCGCCGTCTTCGCCTTTGTAGGCGGGCGGCCCGTGGACGGCTTTACCGGCGCCCTACCCGAGAGCCAGATAAAGGCCTTCGTCGAGCGTCTGGCCGCCCAGGCCCCCGCCGACGCGGGCGATGAACTGATCGCCGTGGGGCGCGAGGCCCTGGAGGCCGGCGACCTGAACACCGCCGCCCAGGCCTTCGCACGGGTTTTGCAGTCTGACCCTCAGGAGGTCCGCGCCCTGGGCGGCATGGCCCGGGTCTATCTGGAGGGCGGCGACCTGGAGCGCGCTGCCGAGATCGCCGCCATGGCGCCGGAAGGGGCCAAGGACCCGGGGCTGGAGAGCGTGCGCGCCGCCCTCGCCCTGGCCGACGCCGCCCCCGCCGAGACCGCCGCCTTCGAGGCGCGGCTGGCGGCCGATCCCGCAGACCACGAGGCCCGCTTTGAGCTGGCCCGGGCCCTGGCCGGCGCCGGGCGGCTGGAGGCGGCCATGGACCACCTCCTGCAGATCATCGCCGCCGACCGCGACTGGAACGAAGGCGCGGCGCGGGCCCAGCTGCTGACCGTCTTTGAAGCAGCCGGCGCCGCCTCCGACCTGGCCCGGCAGGGCCGGCGGCGGCTTTCCGCCATCCTGTTCTCCTAAGTCGATGGCGTCCCGGCCCCTCCGCATCGAACTGCCGCAGACCCTTCCGGTCTTTCCTCTGGACGGCGCCCTGCTGCTGCCCGGGGCGGAGCTGCCCCTGCGCATCTTCGAGCCCCGGTACCTGAACATGCTGGACGACGTCATGGCCGGCGCCCGAATGATCGGCATGGTCCAGACCTCCGGCGGCGACCGGGCCCAGCCCAGCCTGGCGCGCATTGGGTGCGCCGGGCGGGTCACCCGGTTCCGGGACGGCGCGGAAGGGGACTACCTGATCACCCTGACGGGCGTCTGCCGCTTCCGGATGGTGGAGGAGCTGGACCGCCCGACCCCCTACCGGCAGGTGAAGGCCGATTTTTCTCCGTTTACGGATGATCTGGAGCCAGGTCGCCGGACGGGGGGTGAACGCGCCCGGCTTTCGAAGGCCCTGAGGGCCTATCTGAACCGCCGCGACCTCGACGTAGACGACTCGGCCCTCAATGCCGCTCCCCTCGACGAACTGGTCGCCGGCCTGGCGATGAGCCTGCCCTTCTCGCCTGCGGAAAAGCAGGCCCTCCTGGAGGCGCCCGACCGCGCTGACCGTCAGGACGTGCTGACCGCTCTTCTCGAGATCGACGCCCTGGGCGATGACGACGGTCCGCCCGAGACCCTGCAATAGGACCGCACATGTCCGAGACGCCTTCCGATCCGCCCCTTCCCGCGCTTGACGCCGGACTGGACCCGCGCCTGCTGGAGATCCTGGTCTGCCCGGTGACCCACGGCCCCCTGGAGTACGACCGGGCGGCGGGGGAGCTGATCAGCCGCAAGGCGAACCTGGCCTACCCGGTCCGGGACGGCGTTCCCGTCATGTTGCCCGAGGAAGCCCGGGCGCTCTGACCAGGCTTCAGGGCGCCTCGCCGCGGAGGAGCCGCGGCAGGTCGCCGACGGCGCCGCCGGCCTCCTGCATGAAGAAGCGCCGGGCGGGGCCGATCCGGTTCACCGTCGACAGGCCGAGGCCGCGGACGGCCCTCAGGATCGGGTTGTCATTCGAGAACAATCGGACGAAGGCGTCCGCCGCCACCGCCAGGCCGATATTGTCGACGCTGCGCCAGCGGGCGTAGCGGTCCAGTACGACCTCCGAGCCCATGTCCTCCCCGAGCCGGACAGCCTCGACCAGGACCTGGACGAGGGCCGCAGCGTCCTTCAGGCCCAGGTTCAGACCCTGGCCCGCCACCGGGTGCACCCCATGGGCGGCGTCGCCCAGGAGGGCGGCGCGGGGGGCGGTGATGGTCTCGGGCAGGTGCAGGGACAGGGGGTAGGTGAAGACCGGACCTTCCAGACGGGGCCGGCCCAGGAGGTCGCCGAACCGGCGCTGCAGGTGGGCGTGGAAGATCTCTGGGCGGGCGGTCCGCAGGGCCTCGGCCCGGGTGGGGGATTCGGTCCAGACCAGGCTTGCGCGCTGGTCGGTCAGCGGCAGGATGGCGAAGGGGCCGGAGGGCAGGAAGTATTCGTGGGCGACGCCGCCGTGCGGCTGGTCCAGCCGGACCGTCGCCACCACCCCGGTCTGGGGATAGGTCCAGCCCGTGCTGCGGATCCCCGCCGCCGCAGCCACGGCGGAGCTTCGGCCCTCGGCGCCCACGGCGAGGGGTGCGGTCAGGACCCGGCCGTCCTCCAGGCGGACCACCGCCGCTCCGGGGGTAACGTCGACCCCGGCGACCCGGGCTGGGGCCAGGACCTGGACCCCCTCGCGCCGGACGGCCGCCGCGAGGGCGGCGCGGATCCGCCGGTTCTCGATCATGAAGCCCAGGGGCTCGCCTTCCACCCGGTCGGCGATCTCGGCGGCGTCAAAGCGAAGAAAGGCCGAAGGGGGCGTCCCGGCGGAAGGGCCGGGCGTTCGACCGTCCGTGACAAGGATCTCGGCGATGCGCTCGGCATGAGGCTCGAGGTCGTCGGCGAGGCCGAGGGCCCGCCATTGGCGGAAGCTGGAATAGGCGATGGCCGAGGCCCGTCCGTCAAAGGCGGGCGCCAGCTGGGCCTCGAAGGGTTGTGCGTCAACCAGGATGGGTTTCAGGTCGCTGCGCGCCAGGCCGAGGGCGAGGGTCGCGCCGGCCATGCCAGCGCCGGCGATGATCACGTCGGCGTCCATGCCGCGATATGCCGTCGACGGGAGCCCGGCGTCCAGCCCCCTTCGCGGGCGACTCCCGAGCCTTTCATGGACGAGAGGGTCCATTCGGGAGTTGTGCGATCTGGCGGCGCGCGCCAAGGTGGGGGCAAGGGAGGAGGGAAGCTCCCGAGTATAAGGGAGGGGGAAGCGATGGGCCGGAAGAGCCCCGGGCGACCCGGAGTCGTCGTCGGGATTCATCTTCGCAGGGAGACCCTGGATCGCACCGGGGCGCGGGCCTGATGCCGCGCCGACTGGGCCAGGTGGATGAATCGAAGGGGATCGCCATCCTTGAGGCCGCGCGGCAAGCCCTGGCCGAGCGCGGCATGGGCGCGTCCATCGAGGATATCGCCCGACGGGCGCAGGTCTCCAAGCAGACGGTCTACAACCGGTTTGGCTCAAAGGCCGAGCTGGTGCGGGTGCTGATCGAACGTCGGGTGGACGAGATCACCGCCCACCTGGACAATCCAGGCTCCGGGGAAGGCCCGGAGGAGGCGCTCGCGGGCTACGCCCGGGTGGTCCTGGAATCCATCGCCACACCGTCCTCCATCGCCCTCCTCCGGATCCATATCCAGGGGGCGGCCGAGATGCCCGACCTGGCGCGGACCTTCTTCGAGACGGGGACGCGCACCTCGCGGGCGCGGCTCGCCGCCTTCCTGGACGGGGAAACCCGGGCCGGGCGACTGCGGGTCGACGACTGCGCCCTGGCGGCCGAGTTCTTCGCCGGCATGGTGATCGGGTCCCACCAGACCGGTCGCCTGCTGGGGGTGGATTCCCACCTGGATCCGGCGGTCATCGACCGGATCGCCCGGGAGGCGGCCAGCCGCTTCGTGCGCGCCTACGGCCCCTGACGCCCCGGGGCCGGGCGGGAAGGCTCACCCCTCCTCCGCCTCATCGGGAAGCCCCATCATGTGGAAGCCGGCGTCGACGTGGACGACCTCGCCCGTGGTGGACCGGCCCAGGTCGGACAGGAGCCACAGGGCTGCGCCGGCGACGCCCTCCATGGAGGTGTCTTCCTTGAGGGCCGACAGGGCCCGGCCCTGGGCCAGCATGGACCGGCCGCCGGAAATGCCCGCCAGGGACAGGGTGCGCATGGCGCCGGCCGAGATCGCGTTGGCCCGGATGCCCTGGGGCCCCAGGTCCCGGGCGATATAGCGGGTGGCGGCCTCCAGGGCGGCCTTGGCCACGCCCATGGTGTTGTAGTTGGGGATGGCGCGCTCGGAGCCCAGGTAGGTCAGGGTGACCAGCGACCCGCCATCCGGCATCATCCGGCTGGCCCGGCGGGCGCAGTCGACGAAGCTGTAGGCCGAGATGTCCATGGCCGTGAGGAAGCCCTCCCGCGTGGCGTTCTCGACGAAGGACCCCTTGATCTGGTCGCGGGGGGCGAAGGCCAGGGCGTGCAGGAAGAAGTCGATCTTGCCGAAGGCCGCCTCCACGGCGGCGAAGCCGGCGTCCAGGCTGGCGTCATCGGTGACGTCGACAGGCTCGATCACGGTCGCGCCCACACTTTCGGCCAGGGGGCGCACCCGGCGCTCCATGCCCGGCAGGTGGAAGAAGGCCATCTCTGCGCCCTGCGCGGCCAGCTGGCTGGCGATGCCCCAGGCGATGGACTGGTGGTTGGCCACCCCGGTGATGATTCCGCGCTTGCCCTTCATGAGCTCGCCCCGCGGCATGTCGTAGTCGTCGGCCACTTTGTGTCTCCTGGAGGGTCGGGAAGTCGGGGAGGTCAGACCCGGGACATGACGAGGCACCCGTTGGTGCCGCCGAACCCGAAGCTGTTGGACATCACCGTCTCAACCTGGCGGTCCTCACGCCGGCGAAGGATGGGCAGGCCCTCGAAGGCGGGGTCGAGGGTCTCGATGTGGGCGCTCTCGGCCAGGAAGCCGCCGTTCAGCATCAGGAGCGAATAGATCGCCTCCTGGGCGCCGGCGGCCCCCAGGCTGTGCCCGGTCAGGGACTTGGTGGACGAGATGGCGGGGGCCGCCTCGCCAAAGACCTCGCGGACGGCCTCCATCTCCTTGATGTCGCCCACCGGCGTCGAGGTGCCGTGCGGGTTCAGGTAGTCGACCTTGCGGTTCCCGGCCCGGGAGAGGGCCAGGCGCATGCAGCGCACCGCGCCTTCACCAGAGGGGGCGACCATGTCGAAGCCGTCGGAGTTGGCGGCGTAGCCGACGATCTCGCCGTAGATCTTCGCCCCGCGCGCCCTCGCGCGCTCCAGGTCCTCGAGCACGAGAATCCCGGCGCCGCCAGCGATGACGAACCCGTCCCGGTTGGCGTCGTAGGCCCGGCTGGCCACCGCCGGCCGGTCGTTGAAGCTGGAGCTCATGGCGCCCATGGCGTCGAACAGGACCGAGAGGGTCCAGTGCAGCTCCTCGGCGCCGCCGGCGAAGACCACGTCCTGGTTGCCCAGGGCGATCTGCTCATAGGCGGCGCCAATGCAGTGGGTGGAGGTCGCGCAGGCCGACGAGATCGAATAGTTGAGCCCGCGGATCTTGAACCAGGTCGACAGGACCGCGGACACCCCTGAGCTCATGGCCTTGGGGACGGCGAAGGGACCGACCCGCTTGGGGCCCTTCTCCCGGGCGATGGCTGCGGATTCGATGATCGCCTTGGTCGAAGGTCCGCCCGAGCCGACGATGAGGCCGGTCATTTCATGGGAGACCTCGGCCTCGGTCAGGCCGGAGTCGGCGATGGCCTGTTCCATGGCGATATGGCCGAAGGCCGTCCCCTGGGCCAGGAAGCGGGCGGCCCGACGATCGACGGCGGCCTCCCAGTCCAGCCCGGGATCGGCGTGCACCTGGCAGCGGAAGCCAAGCTCTGCGTACTCAGGCGCCGCGACAATTCCCGACCGGGCGTCATGGAGCGAGGCCCGGACATCGTCCAGGGTGTTGCCAATGGATGAGACTATGCCCATGCCGGTGACGACGACGCGCCGCATGCCCTGTTCCCCCCGTTACGCCGTTTTCAGACCAGATCCTTGGGGTCGTACAGACCCACCCTCAGATCCTTGGCCTCATAGATGACCTTGCCGTCGGCCTCCATGACGCCGTCGCCGATGCCCAGCACCAGCCGGCGCATGATCACGCGCTTCAGGTCGATGCGATAGATGACCTGCTTCACCTTGGGAGTGACCTGACCGGTGAAGCGCACTTCGCCGACACCCAGGGCCCTGCCCTTGCCCGGGGCGCCGGACCAGCCAAGGAAGTAGCCGACCAGCTGCCACATGGCGTCGAGGCCCAGGCAGCCCGGCATGACCGGGTCATTGATGAAGTGGCAGTCAAAGAACCAGAGGTCCGGCCGGATATCCAGCTCGGCGATGACCTCGCCCTTGTCGTAGGCGCCGCCCGTCTCGGTGATCCGGGTGATGCGGTCGAACATCAGCATGGGCGGGACCGGCAACTGGGCGTTGCCCGGACCGAACATCTCGCCCCGACCGCAGGCCAGGAGCTCCTCTCGGGAATAATGGTCCTTGGCCTTGGCGCCGGGAATCATGGCTCACCCTTCCGCGGGTCACTTCAACGGGGTCTCCCGGCGACGCGCGCCGGACAGGAGATGATGGGTCTATCAGAGCCGGAGGGGTCGCTCAACGGGCCGGGGCCGGGACGCATTGGGGGCGGTCATCGATGCCCCACATGGCCGCCTCCGGGACCCAGCCGGTAACTCCGTCGGCCTTGATGCGGCACCAACCGGCCTCGCAGCGCTGGAGTGCGGCCAAGGCGCGGGGCCTGAGGAGGGCGAGGGTGCGGGTGTCGGCCCTGGGGTCGGACTTGACGGCGATCGGGGTCGGGGCCAGGCGCATGACATTCCGTCGACCATCCGTCGTCCGCATGTGGACCCAGGCCACCCCCCGGTCCGGATCACAGATGCGCCGCCATTCCGAGGACTCGGCGATGACCTGAACCGGCAGGCCGCGGACCTTGTAGACCCAGAGGGCCGGGTAGTCGTCTCCCGGCCCTGTACGGGCGTTCACCTCCTCGAACTTCAGGGTGACATAGCGCGGGACCGGCAGGCCGGAGGGCGTCACGCGCGCATCGGCGACGGCCGACGCCCCCGCGGGCGACAGGGCGAAGGCGGTCGCCAGCAGGAGGATGGCGGCGACGCAAGGTCTGCGCCGGACAGGCTCAACTTGGCCGTTCATGCCCTCTTTGCTAGAGGTTCCGCAACGAAGGCGCCAGAGCGCCGTTTCGCCGGACGCTGAAATTCGGGACCCTGCCGCTGATGCCGACGCGCAAGCCGAAAGTGATTGTGACCCGCAGGCTCCCGGACGCCGTCGAGACCCGTCTGCGCGAGCTGTTCGACACCGAACTCAACCTCTCAGACGAGCCCATGAGCCGGGAGGCCCTGATCGATGCGGTGGGACGCTGCGACGTCCTGGCCCCGACGATCACCGACAGGATCGACACCGCCGTTATCGAGGCGGCCGGTGAGCGGCTCAAGCTGATCGCCAATTTCGGGGCCGGCGTGGACCATATCGACGTGGCCGCCGCGGCCGCCCGGGGCGTGACGGTCACCAATACGCCGGGAGTGCTCACCGAGGACACCGCGGACCTGACCCTGGCCCTGATGATGGCGGTGTCCCGCCGGATCGTGGAAGGCGCCCGGTCCATCGAGGCTGGGGAGTTCAAGGGCTGGGCGCCCACCTGGATGCTGGGACGGCGGCTGTCAGGAAAACGTCTCGGCGTCATCGGCATGGGTCGGATCGGCCAGGCGGTGGCCCGTCGCGCCCGGGCCTTCGGAATGCAGATTCACTACCACAACCGCTCGCCGGTCAGCCCGCGGATCGCCGAGGAGCTCGAGGCCACCTACTGGGAAAGCCTCGACCAGATGCTCGCCCGCATGGACATCATCTCGGTGAACTGCCCGCACACGCCGGCCACCTACCACCTCCTGTCGGCGCGACGGCTGAAGCTGATGCCGGCGCACGCCATCCTGGTGAACACGGCCCGCGGGGAGATCATCGACGAGTCCGCCCTCGCCGACCTCCTGGCCTCAGGCGGCATCGCCGGGGCCGGTCTGGACGTGTTCGAGTTCGAACCGGCTGTGAACCCCAAGCTGCTGGGCCTGAAGAGCGCAGTGCTCCTGCCGCACCTGGGCTCGGCCACGGTCGAGGCGCGCACCGAGATGGGCGAGAAGGTCCTCATCAACATCCGGACCTGGATGGACGGGCACCGCCCGCCGGACAGGGTGCTGCCCTCCATGCTCTGAGACCCCGCCAGGTGGAACCCCTGGCGGCGCCTCGACCCTCCCCACGGGGAGTCCCGAGACCCTGTTCCCGCTCACCGGAACATGATCTAGACCCCTCCGCCCGGCGCCTAGACGCCGCCGGGTCCCAGACCGAAGGACCGGAGACCACCCTTGGCCGCCCCTGACGCCCTTCCTCCCGCGCCACGGCGCTCCCTGCTGGACCTGGTCGAGCGCATCGGCAACCGGCTCCCGGAACCGGTGATGATCTTCGTCTGGCTGATCGGGGCCCTGTTCATTCTGTCGACCCTCGGGGCGATGCTCGGATGGACCGCCTCCCTGCCCTTCCGCGGCGAGACGCCTCCGACCTGGGGCGCACTGGAGGATGGGCGGCTGGTGTTCCGGGCCGAAAGCCTCCTGTCTGAGGACAACCTGGAAAGGCTCTTCACCGAGACGGCCAAGACCCTCACGGGCTTCGCCCCCCTCGGCGTGGCCCTGACGGTGATGTACGGCGCCGCCGTCGCCGAACGCTCCGGCTTCTTCAGCGCGCTGATCCGGGCCAGTCTCCGGGGCGCCGACCGCCGGTGGCTGACCCCGATCGTGGCCCTGATCGGCATGGTCTCGCACCATGCCTCGGACGCCGCCTACCTGGTCTTCATCCCGC
>Ga0315902_10001439_pt1 | contig 38233 bp, 60 predicted proteins | sample LakEriMetagenome_9_FD_203523 | JGI IMG/M metagenome (GOLD analysis project Ga0315902, IMG submission 203523) | Freshwater fungal communities from buoy surface, Lake Erie, Ohio, United States - Buoy 12 MA117 | ecosystem: Environmental > Aquatic > Freshwater > Lake > Lake biofilm | place: USA...
TGTTAGTGGTAGTGGTGCAATATCATCAACAGGAGGTACAACACCAGTTATAAGTGTAGCTACTGCGGCTTTTGGAACTGCTGGAATTGTAAGCTCAACAGGAACACAGCAATTTAGTGGAGATAAAGTATTTGAAGGATATACTCAATTTAATGGGATAGCTTTTTTTAAAAATTACACCTATCAAGCTACAAGGCTCGCAGGATTATCTTCTACAGATAGATTTGCTACAGTTACATTAGGTAGTGGTTTATCTTTATCGGGTGGTATATTAAGCGCAACAAGTGGAGGAGTTACAAGCGTTACTGCATCTACGCCTTTATCATCTTCGGGAGGTACTACGCCTAACATTACTATTACAGATGCAGGTGCTGCATCTTCGGGAGTAGTAAACACTACTACTCAAAGTTTTGCAGGAAACAAAACATTTACAGGTACATTAGATGTAAGTTCTACAGGTACATTTGGAGGAAGAGTAAAAACTAATTGGTTAGAGCGAAATTATGCTTATTCTACGAGTTCATCTTTTACAGTAAGTGTAAATACCACATGGCAGGATATAAATACAAGTGTTTTGACAACAATAACTCTTCCAAATGCAGCTACTTATCCTGGAAAAGAATTACATATTCGCCAATCAGGGGCAGGTCAAATAATATCTTTTTCTTCAAATATTATTCCTTTTACATCGCCTCCTACTGGAAGTCCTGTAACATCTATTTTAAATCCAACAACTAATAGAGCGGTTACACTTGTAAGCGATGGTACAAATTGGATAATGATGCAAAGAAGCGAAAATTAATAATTAAAACACATGAAAACAACCTTAATAAACTTTTTGCACCTTGGTTATGAAAAAATAACATACGCGATTTGTTGTGGCTGGATATTTTCATTTTTCATACCGATTAAAGGATTCTTGATATTTACAATTTTCGTGGTTTTTGCGGACATGGGAACCGGAATTCTGGCTGCAAAGAAAGAGCAACAAAAGATAAATAACAAAGAACTTTACAGAACAATGGAAAAGATAGTCGTTTATTTCTGTGGCATACTGATTTTCGAGGGTGCAAGAAATACTTTTTCCCTTCCATTCAACATTACGTACATGGCGGCGTTTTTAATAGCAACGGTGGAGCTTTATTCTATTTCGGAAAATATTAAACGCATTACAGGCGTAAATCTTGGCGTTTTAATCACACGTTTTTTTAATCGTTAAAATAAATAATATGCAGACTAATTTAAAAGAGGCATTGAAAAATGCAGATGGAATAAAGTCACCAATGGGTGATGTGGCTTGTTACTCAATGAACTTTGCGGAGCTGGCTTCGGAGATAAACGTTCATCTTGAGGGCAACAAGGTGAAATTCACGTGGCGAGAATACATCCAACTTGCCCAAATAATTTGGGATAAGATAAAGGAAACATCAAGGGAATGCGCTGGAAAGGAAATTGAGGTGAAATTACCTGCAAAGTTATCAATCGTAGGTGCGGCTTTCGCATTGATTGGATTCAAATTATAGGCGCAGAAGAATCGCTACCTTAGGCAGCCGAGGGGAGTAGATTAATTTCTATTCCCCTTAAAAATAATAAAAAATATGAAAGCAAATGATTTTGTAGTATGCGTGGATGCTGGGCATGGTGGGTTAAGAAAAGGGATAGGGCCTGATAAATACGTTACATATCCATCAAAATGCTTCCAACATAAGCATGGTAAATTCCATTCTTATGGATGGTTTTTTGAAGGCGTGTTCAATCGCTCTGTTGCCAACTTTCTTGAGCAGTTTCTTATTGATTATGGTTTCCAAGTTAAGCCAGTATATGAACCTATCAATGATACATCACTTAACAAACGATGCCAGCTTGTAAATAGCTATTCTACATTAGGCGAAGCAACTATACTTGTTTCCATTCACGGCAATGCCGCAGCTTCAACAACTGCCAGAGGATGGGAAGTGTTTACCTCTCCCGGTGAAACAAAGTCGGATCTCCTTGCTACCATGATAGGCAATGAAATAAAAGATGCTACTCCGGGCTGGGTGCATAGGCATGATTATAGTGATGGTGACCTTGATAAAGAAGCAAGGTTTCAAATGTTGACAGCTACAAAGGTGCCGGCAGTGTTAACAGAGAATGGATTCTTTACCAATTATAACGATGCTGTGTTAATGATTGACAGAGAATGGCAAGAGGCAATAGCTAAAGCTCACGCAAAGGGAATACTTGAATATGCCATTGCGCAAGGTGTGGAGTGGTAATAAAAAAGCCGCAGGAATAACACCTGCGGCCAAACAAAACACTATTACTCACCACTAACCTATGTCTTCAATATCTTTTTAAACATATTAGATGCTTTGGCTTTTACTTCATCTTTTTCACTCGTATTATTTATAATCATAAATAATATAGCTAACATTCTTTCCGGATTCATATACTCTAAAAACTTCCTTCCAGAGCCATCGTTACCGGAGTAAAATTGCAATATACCACTATTAGTATTTACAACATTATTTTTATTTATAGGTTTAGGGTATTTCTCAACCATCATTAAACCTTGCTTAATTTCGTTAGTTTTTAAAAATTTAGTTATTTCCATTACTGTTTATTTTTAAAAGTGTTAGTTTAGTTTCTTCTTGTCGTATCCTGGTGGCTAAATAATCGACGTAAAAATAATTAATCTTTCGTCTCATTGTCTCCTCCATGTATGCCAGGTTCAACCGGTGGAGTTTCTTTTTTATAACCAACTCTTGCATCATTTTCGTAATAAGTTTTAGAAATTAACGCTATTTGAAAAGCGTCTATTTCGTCTTGAGATAGTTTTTTATTTCCATGCACCTCTAACTTCATCGCCTTTATGACTGACATACAATAATCAATAGTCCATTTGCTGCCTTTGTGCTGCGGTGAAATACCTTTTACTTTATGGCCATTTAATTCTAATAAGTCAATGATAGTCCTGGATGCTCCTTGATTCATGCCTACGTTTCGGCTAATCTTGTTACTGGCTTTTACATTGGCGTGTTTACGAAAAGTGATATTTTGGAGGGAAGAATCTTCTACACAAATAGCACAATCTCTCTCCCATGTTAGGCTATCCATTATCCATGCAGCCAGATTCTTGTACCTTCCAAAATAAACTTTCTTATCATCAATCACGCATACTGCCAAACCATTTAGCCTCATGGCTGGATCTATCCCTACGAATTTCATCATAATTTATCTTTTTATTTAAGAAGTTACGTTTAACATACTTACTTACAAATTTTAACAAATCATGATAGTCATAGTATTTTTTACCATGCTTCCATATTCCCATCAATGGAAAATATTCTAATTGCTGTGTTCCAAAAGTCATGAATAAGCAGTTATCATAAGTAGTCCTTGAATAACCATCCCACAAGTTTATGCCATCTAACATATCATAGTGAATAGTATCAACTGTATAGCTATCATCAGCTTCACTATAATAGCATCTTTCCAACATCTTATCTCCTATCTTTTCAAGGCTCATAGTATTATATGCCATGAAGTGATTGTTCTGACCATTTACAGTAGTTACTGCCAATACTAACATAATAGCTAATGATAATTGTACACTACGCACTGTAGTGTTCATTTTAACGGGCTCTTTTTCTTTCTTTGATACATTGCGCTTTCTTGGTGCTTTCATGCCAATACCGTAGGCTTCTATGCCTTTCTCGATAAATTGAATTTCTAAGAAATATCCAAAGCAAATAACAGTACCTATAAAAATAAACATTGCGTAAAACTCCGCACCAGTGCTTTGACCTTGAATAGAAAAATACAATTCTAACAATGAAACTACGGTAGCACCTGCAGCAACCTTGGCTGGGTAAGGTGATCTCTTTTCACTTGGATTTAAAAAGTCAATAAAGACAATAGCAAATCTGCCAAACTGCAACATAAGAGAAGCAGGGATAGAGAGCAGTAGAGGAAGTGGAAGGAAGTACACGTTTAGTGCAGCTGTGATAAGGTAAGTTAAAATAATACCTACAAAAATAATCTTTGGCATGGATGAAGCGATGTCATTAAATAGCCATTCAAAAGTTTGATTGTTAAAATTTCTTTTCATTTTGTTGTGGTGTTTAGTGATTGTCATAATGACATTACAAAAGTAATATAAAATAAATAAGTTGTATATATTTATGTAAAATAATTATAAAAAAAGTGCTAAGAAATAATCTTAGCACCTAAATAATTGCTACTTATGCTTAAAATACCTAATCTTTTGGTTTGTTTTTATTAAACATCTCCCAGGATGACATGACCCTTATTTCTTTTGTTGCTGTTTCAATCCGCAATTCTTTAAACCTATCAATAGCTTCTTCAAGGTTCTTTGCGCTTACTGATACGCTTTTACCATCCTCATATTTGATGACATATTTATTCATTTCTACTTCCATAATAAATCGTATAAATAGTAAATAATCCATAAAGCAGTTACTACTCCACCAACGGTGACAATGCCTTTAGCTGCCATGTTTGCCAATTCTTTATTTTCTTCACTCATCTTTATTTATTTAAATAATTTTTACTTGCTACTGGTTCACTGCCTTGATTAGAATATTTAGCATCCTCTTTTTTATCATAAGTAACTTTAGGCATCTCGCTTATTTCATGATAAACAATTTGCGCTATCTTCATGCCAGGATAAATCTTAATTCTTTGCACTGCAATGAGCTCCAGTGTCCAATGACCTTTAAAGCCAACGTCTCCGAATCCTGCTGTGACGTGGACAAATAATCCTAATCTTCCAAGTGATGACTTTCCTTGTATCACTGGCACATGGCGCAGTGTCTCTGTGTATTCAACTGTGGAAGCAAGGTAAATAACATTAGGCTGCAATATTAATCCTTCCGGAGGAATCACCATCGGTGCGCTAAGATTCTTTTTTCTTACATCCAATATACTATCTGTATATAGTATTAAAGTGTTATGAAGAGTTAAATCATAGCTATTCGTTCCTAAGTTATTAGGATTAAATGGCTCAATTACGATGTTACCTTCGCTAATTTCGTCGTTAATTGTCTTGTCTGTTAAAATCATTTTGTTTCGTTTTTAAAAGTTTCGTTGTAATATTCTTCAAGGGACATATTATTTTCAATGTGTATAACAGCCGCTTTACCATCATTGTAAGCTTGTTTTATATTCTGCTTTTCCATTTCTTTGGCTATACTTTGTAAATGTATAAATTGGTGTCCATTTTTTACATCAATTAATTTATCCTTTATAATTTTTTCAACTAACCATTCAACTGCCGTTTGTTTAGTCATTTTGTTTCGTTTTTAAAAGTTTCGTTGTAATATTGTTCAAGAGACATATTTAAAGATTTATGAAAATTAGATGCAAGATCCGATCTACCGTCTTTGTAAGCTTGCATTATCTGCTCCTTTTCCATTTCTTTGGCTTTTATAACGGCATCTCTTATAAATAAGTCTTGCGTAACTGTAAAATTAACTCTTCCAATAATTTCACTAAATTCTTGTAATAAATATTCAACTGCTGTTTGTTTCATTTGTCGTATTTTTTACGGTTATCAAATTCCTTTTTTGTATAATAATATTCGGTGAGCATTGCAGCATTAGCCTGTAAATGCGCTGCGTGAAGTAGTCCTGATTCTGCATCTATATCTTCTCCCAGCCTTATCGCTTCCAGGTGCCTCATTGCACTGGCTATTACCTCTGTCCATGGCATACCTTTCTCCCAATTACCCTCCGGATATTTACCAAGTGCCTGTGTCCATATTTTAGCATATTCACGATTAGCAAGGGCAGGAATAAGGTCGTAGCGCAGTTTATCAGAGTTGTGGCGAAGGCCTCTAACTTCATCGTAATCTTTCATATATTAAATGCTTTTAAAGAGTGTTGAAAACAATTAGAACGCAATTTTAACTCACATAACATATCCATAGCTATTTGCATAGTTTCTGCCTGTGTATCTCGCGTAATTCTTAGCTTCCAAAAGTTTATGTAAGCTAATAAACTTCCTGTCCAAATAAAAGTTGTTTCAAGATTTAGAGGTAAAATAGTACGCGCCTGTTCCTTTGCCACTCCCAGCTGCAAGAGCTCATGGTAGGCAGTGGCGCAATAACTTATTACAGCATCTTGCATTTTTAACGCTATAACATTATCTACTTCATTTAAATGTCCTCCGCTACCTTGCTTACTACTTTTACTCTGTATCCTAAAATCTTCTATCTTATAATAGTTATCTTGGAAGTCAACATATCTGCCAGATATAGAATTAGCAGTCAATCCTACCTGATGCTTAAACAACTGCCTTTCTACAAAGATAGGGCAGGTGATTCTGTATTGCAGCTGTGGATGGCGAAAGGGAGAGGTGTGATTGTGTTCTGCCAAGTATTTAATCAACTTCTCATTCTGCTCCACAGTGTAGTTACTGGCTTCCTTGCCAAAGGAAACGCGGGCCGCATTAGCTACCATTTCATCGTTTCCAAATATTTCTAAAAGTTCTACTTTCATTTTAGTGGTTTTTATAAAAAAATGCCTGTCTGTTCCAGGCTGCCAATTCATCCTCTGACGCAATCAAGCCGAAAGAAATGTTTAATCCGCTCATACACTTCACTTGACTCCGAGGTCTGCAAATGTCTTATGTAGCCATGTGGCCTACTAATATTCTCTCTTGCCTAAAGCTACTTAACAATGTCCTGTAATTATCAGACGTTACTAATAATAACTTTTGCACTGCTCTACACTGCTCAAAGATCGCAGTAGCTTTAGGATACTTACCTTTTACATAGTAGTCAGTCAAAGTAGAAGAGTGTTTTATTCTTTTATACTCCTCCTCTGGCATATCACGAATGCAGCTCATCATCATTTGGGCAAAGATACTTTCATTCATTCCACTTATTACAGTGTATCTTGAATAGTATGCAGACAACTGCCGGAGATACTCGTCGCACTCATCCAACATCTCTGCCGATGGTGCAGTAGTTATCCAGGCATTTACTTCTTCACAGAATGCCTGTATCTCCAGCATCTTACTATTCCACTCCTTCATCTTTGACTAATATAAGTGTGACTGTTTTTGTTTTCTCCTCCGCTATACCAATGTTTATCTCCTCTCTTTTCATTTGCTCAATCTCATATTCCTTATCTATTATATTATTAGAAAAGGTATAGGACTTTCTTTGATAAGTAGAATAAGATACTAAAGCACCATGTACATCCATAGCCATTTTATTATCTTTTAATAAATACATTAACTGATCTTTTATTTTATCTTTTGTATAATCCAATGCTTTTAATTCTTTTGTAATTTCTGCATACTTTGCCATTAACTCACCAATATAACTACTATTATATCTTTCGTATGCCTCGCTAATCTCTTTCGCTGCCTTCCTTATCCTTGCTTCTGTTGCAGTTAATTCTTCTGTATTAAACACATACATAAAACTTTCATGCTCACCAGCCCATGACAATGTTTTGCCTCGAAGTTTTGTTTTCCAGTAGCTAATCACAGAGGTGGGCATAACACCAAACTTATACCACAGTATTAAAGAATAAGTCTGCATCTGCAAAGATTCTTGTAGTCGCTGTGTTGACCATGGAGCGGTGCCTGTCTTGAAATCTATAACCATTTCAAAATCTTTGGAACAATTATCTATATATCCTAACATTTTAAAATCTCCAAAATCATGCTCTAACTTATATTCAACATGAGGATAAAGCAAAGTAATTTCTAAAAAGCCTTCTGGAAAGTTAAAATCTCTTTGAACACCTGCAGCATAATCTTCTATATCCTTTGCAAATTGTTTGCCAAATTCAAGGAAAGGTGAAGGAGGATCGGGAATGCCGATAAAGTATTTCTTTTGGTAGGCAATTGGATCGCTCTCCCATAGGTTAATCTGTGATACAGATAGATGTTCTTTTGGTAATTTAAGCATGGTTACTTTGTTTTAAAGCTATAATAATTCAAGTTTTTTAATTAATATATTTACTTCTTCCTTAAGAATATCAATAGAATATTCTATTAAATCATCTACAAGTCTTTGTTCGCCAATATAAATATTACCAGATATTTTATTAAATGATATGCTATTTATGTCATTTAATTTTAAAAGGCTAATTGTTTCGTTTGCACTGTTTATACGTTGTAAAATATCAGATGCTTTTTTAGCTTGCTCTAAAGTCATGGTAAGTTGTTTTAGTTTTTAAAAAAGTGCCAGCGCAGATACTGGCACGTATAGAGTCATTCATCTCAATTTTTGAAACACCTGTATAAAGATAGTAGAAGTTGCGGCAGTTGCATTGTCATGTGGTATTTCTGCTTCTATTAACTTGTTATAAATGTCAATGTATGTCTGTGTATAAATAGCAGACAGTTCAAAGGCAATGGCTGCAAGGTCAGGCTTCTCTGCCTCTGCTTTCTCCTGTTCTATCACTGGTACTGCGGTAGGTGCTGCTGGTGCAGATTCTACATATTTTAATTTCCCTTTATCATCTATAACGTCAATAACTTCTCCTTGCTTTAAACTTTGTATAGGATCGCCAGGCTTTCCATATATCCTTGCTTCCTTGCCATCGGCAAATACCACCAGAATGTTTATAGATGGGCCATACTGCCCTTCTCTCGGTGCGCCTGCACTATATTTAACTTTTGCTTTAGTGATTATCATAATAGTCTTCTCTTTGAGCGTCTAATCTTTTTAACTCCTCTTCCTCTGCCCAGTTTTGCAACTGTTCAGCAATCCATTCAAAGTCTATTGCCTGTGCCATAATGCTATTAAACAGCACTTGTTCTTTCGGTAGTAAATCGTTAAAATTAAACAGTGCATCAATGGCCTTGCTTATGCCTTCGTCGGTGATGTCACGGAGGGCAAGGTGATTATCTACAATGTAGTCTAAAACGTCTTGGCTTGCCTGATTCATTTGTTCCTGTGTTCTTCGTTAAATACTATTGTTTTTTGTAAATACTCAATCGCTGTTTTGTGCAAAAAAGCATGGGCATGGTTACAGCGAGTATACTCCTCTTCGTTTACCGGTAGTTGATTAAGTTCGTGTAATACATCCTCGTAAACTCGTACTCCATTTTTATCAAATAGATTTTTAACGAGTACATTAATACAAATTTTAGTAAGAATACCTACAATTTTTTCGTCTCTTTCTTCTGGTGTCATGATGATTGTTTTTTGTTTATTCAAAGATAATATTAAAATAAATACAAAGTATATAAATTATATAAAAATATAAAAATAATTTAAAAAAAAAGTGTGAGGTCAACTCCCCACACCTTGCAACACATTTTAAACCAGTTACTTATTTTTTTAACACCTTTCGCCATACTGCCAGTTGCTGGGCAATAACAGCGGCTCTTCTTGTATTACCTTGTTCTATCTTCTTTGCGTGACTTCTAATAGTCATCAAATCCATGCTCTCCGGTGGCTCTTTCAATGCCAGTGCCTGGGCTTCCTCCCACAATGCTCTTTTCTCTCCTTCCTCGTATTCTATCATGCCAAACTGTACACACATATCGTACCAATACAATGGCACTGACGTATAATCCTTGCCTTTAAACTCCTTTAACATTGTTGGAAAGTTAGCATATAGTTCTTCCCTTGCTTTCCTTGCCTTCTCTTCCATGTTGGCATTGTGCCGGAGAGCAGCGACTTCATTGTCGTGAGCTGCAATAATCTTCCTCCGGTAAACAAGGTAGGCATTTAGTATTTTGCCGATAGTGTGCATATTTGCTTTGCCGTAGAATTTTACATCATCATCCAGGTCAAGCGACTGGGCAGCGAAAAGGCGGAAAGCAATTTCAATTTCATTGGCAGCTATCTGCCCAAATGTTTTAACGATTTCTTTAGTAACTGTCGAATAAAATGTGAGATCACCATCAATGCCATAAACAGGGAAGAGACTGCTAATAACATTGAGTACATTTCTAAAAGCATCTTTAGGTTCAATATTAGCTATCCTGTTAGGCCTTGATTCAATAATGGATTGCTCATCCTGGTTGTGTGGTTGGTACTTTGCCAGATTCATCTTTCTTTTTTTTGTTTTGTTGGTAATATTGTTTGTTCATTTCTGCATGAAGTTCTTTGTTGTTGTCAATCCATTTTCTACTTACATCAATCAATTTACGCTTTTTATCATCATCAAGAAGAAAATACCAAATCTTATACCTCTGCCTTTTCTTCTCATTATACTTATCCTTTTCCTCCTGTGTCATGGCTGCCCATTTCCCTTTTATTTTATCTATTATCACTGCTTTGTTCTTTTGATAATATTCTCTTTGCCATTGCTTTCTTTTCTCTGCACCTTCCTTTGATTGATTGTATTTCCAATTTAAAGCATATTCATTAATCTTTTGCCTATTAACCTCTCTGTACTTTTGCAGATATTCGCGCTTCTTTTGCCTTTCTTCCTCTGTCATGTTTGCGCGTTTATTCTTTTGATAATCTCGTTGATACTGCTTTAACTTTTCTCTTTTTTCTTCCGGTAGTTCTGTGTACTTCATCTGCCTTGTTTTTTTAAAAAGTAATACAATTTTTGTTTATTTCGCTGATATTCCTTGTGTTTTTCAATCTGCTCTGGTGTGCGTTCCGCGTATTTCTTTCTTTTGTAAGCGTTATTTTTGTCTCTGAATGCTCTCCATTCCTCGTATGTCATTTCATTGCGCTTATTTTGCTGATACGCTTTCATGTATGCGTTATATTCTTCTCTACTCTTCATAGCTCTCTATTTCGTATACTACTTCTTCCCAGTAATAATAAGTATCAGGGTGTAGTGGTATTCCAATATTTTCCTTCAACACTTCCCTTGCTGCAAACAGAGCGCATTGTTTTGCCAGGATAGATACTAGGATCTCCTGTCCAAGTTCTCCGCCAATATCCTGGATAAGGTTGTGGTAATGGGTGAATAATTCGTTTGCTTTTTCTTTCGGTGTCATAGGTTTTCAAGTTCTTTTTTTACTTCTTTCCAAAAATGAAGTGCGTGTGTTTTTTGAGCATCGTGGTAGTATCTATCTACTCCGCCACAATCATCCCAATCAGCAAAGTTTGGTTCTGATGGTGTTGAATTTATAATTATATCTACCGCAGTCAATGCGTGTCCTTTTGCCTTAGATGAATCAATGTGTATAATCCAGCCTTTTGTTTCAGTTAAAAGTTTTTTGCGCTCGCTAAATTTGTCTATTAGCTCATCCGCTTTTTCTTTCGGTGTCATAACGTAAATTCATTTACAAGTTTATCAATTTCCTCCTGCCTTTTCTTTTCCTTTGCCAATGGGCTGGCATATAAAAATTTTGTATAAATGTTATTAGCCTGGGAGTAAATGTTGCTAATAGTAAAATTTGCCTTTAGCCACTTATCACTTATCTGCCATGCTGCCGTGGTAAACATTTGCACCATCTCTTCCGGAGCCTGCTCGCTGGCACTTACCTTCTTTAGCCATGTTATTAACTTTTTACAGTTAGCACCATCTTTAGCTGTCATTATGTAATTTCCCTTGTCAGAGGGATAGGTAACACCGGCTAAGCGTTCATAGGTAGAGGCGAAGGCGGAGAAGCAGAGGTAGGTTTCGGAAGGTTCTCGCTGTACCTTTTCTTTAGCGCAATTTTCTTTTGGGTCTGGGTCAGTGTCATAGGACAGAGAATCATGGAAAGACTGGCGGGAGAAAGGATTTTTAATTTCTGTTTCAAAAGGCGGTGAATTATCAAATTCACAACCTTTATTAAAGTCTTTATTTGTATTAGTCTTTCTTTGTTCAAGGTCTTTGTTTGTTAGTGCCGACTTTTCCCGTGTCGGTTTTTCTCCGTTGCGGCTTTTTACCGTGTCGGCTTTTTTACCACTCGGTGTAAAATTCAAGGTATAATCGTAACTATCAAATTTACCCGTCTCCCTTCTTTGTTCCCGATGAAGGTAACCCGTTGTCAAAAGTTCCTCAATGTATTTCCTCAGAGTGTCCTTTGTGTATCCAAGTTCCTTTGCCATTACGCCTTGATAAAATTTCCAGTCATCGGGCATGGAAGCCATGTAACAGAAGATAAAACGGGCGCGGTCGCTCAGGCTTTTGTTTCGGATAATGTCATTGGGGATAATGGTGAAATTATCCTTGATTTTGTTATTTAACTTATTCATAAAAAAGTATAAAAAAACCCAGCAGGTGCAAGGCTACTGGGTTAGATGAAACAATGCGGATATTGTCCCGAAGTTCTTTTGAATGACTTGCACCTCGTTCAAAAGAATAATCAAAGATAATAAATTTATTTCATTTCCTTCAGGTATAAAGTAAGGTCTTGCACTAATTTTTCAATCTGATTTATTTCAAGATTATTTATCGCCTTAGTTACAAAATCTTCAGCCTTGCATTTTACAACAACAGTTCTATCTTTTAATCCAGCTATTTCCATGCCTTGCTTTGCGCTTATTTCTCGATTAATTACTTTGGTAGCAATGTCAGGGGCATCGCGTTTTAAACGTTGGATTATATAATCTCTATTACTACCTCCATTTATTTTTAATGTTTCTATAGAAACATTATTATTCCAATCTCTTCCAACATTTTTTGATGGATTAATTTGTTCTTCATGCTCTTTCCAAATATTAGGCTTTCGTTTACAATGTGCTTTTATAACATCAATGTCCCAGCCTAATCCCCAGGGCACTTCGTACCTTGCAAATTCTACATAAGTTGTAAAAGTTTTAGGTGACAAACCATAAGGATGCCTGTTACTCCAAAAGTCCTTAAATGAATATAAAGAATCAAAATAGGTCATGGCTAAACCGAAACTGTTTATACCATTTATGTCAATAAGTTTATTGTAAACTTCCTCTGGATTAGTGCTTAGTGAAATTGCTGATGTCATCGTTAATGATTTGTAATTTTTTATTTAATAATCTTAAGTCCATACAGGTTTTATGATCCTTAATATTTGCAGCTTCATTGTATTTATAATGAGCGTTTTGATACTCAGTGTAAATACCTAACCTTATCGCATATCCAACTCTTTTGTGAATTTCCTTTTTTACAAGTTTAATTTTTTCGTATTTAGGAATTTCATCTATTTTATTGTTTTCCTGAGGTTCATCTTTCTGAATATTTCTTGCAATCATGTTTTCAAAAATACTTGCTAAAGCATAGTTTAAATCTTTGACTTGATTTAAAGCATCTATTTCTTGGTCAGTAAACTTGTATCCATTGTTTATAATACCATGATTTCCAGCTATTATATCGTCAAATAAAGTTTGTATTGTTTTTGGTTTTCTTTCTAAACCTTCGCTTAATCCAGTATTAATTCTTTTATTTTCGTCTATTACAAAATGCTTATAGCCAGCTTCAAGAGTTTCTGCAACCTCAGTAAATAAAGAAAAATTAGGATAATAAAAATAGCAATGATCTATTGCATTTTGGTAAACCTTGCAATTTCTTACACCTCTACCCATTACCTGTTCAAAGTATGTCCTGGTTGTAATATTGTTTAAATACAGGATAACGCGTATTTGAGGGATATTTACACCTTCGGAAACCATTTGAACCGTTACAACCCAATGCTTATTATTATTCCTAAATTCTTTAATTGTTTCAGTAGTTGAATCTGCGTCACTTGTAATTATAGAACAACTTATATTTTGCTTTTGTAAATTACTAAAAATACTTTTAGCATCTTCAATGGTATTGGCAATAATCAAACCTTTTGCCTCAGGGTAATAAGTGTTTCTTATTCCTTTTAATTCGTTGTTAGCTTGATTAAAAGCAATGTCAATAAAATTACTATTTCCATTTGAGGCGTCTATTATTTGATTTAAATATTTTTTATTTTCTTCGCCTATTAAAATACCACCTTCTCCATTAATAATTACATCAATAGGTCTAAATGAAGTAGGGCAACAAATACGATCCTTTACACTTTGAGCATACGTGTAGGAATAATCTGTTTCAATTTCCCAACCATCAATATCATTAGATTTTGTTTCCTTATATTTTACAAAAGGAATTTTACTATTATCGCTCCTAAAAGGAGTTCCTGTTAAACATAAAATTACTCCAGCGTTTTCACAAATATTTTCAAGTTCAATCCCCCAGCTTCCAGAATCAGAGGCATGGTGATGTTCATCTAAAACTACAATGGTCTTATTCGTTATCTTGTTTTTTAATGAATTAGTATTATTTTTTAAAATTTGATAACAAAGTGAAACACCGTGAAAGTCAGGCTTCCAATGATATTTAAACAAATAATTTGCATCAATTTCAAGATTAAATTTTTTACACTCAATAGCCCAATCCGTTTTAATAGCATCTTTCGGGCTAAAAATAACAACATCAAATCCATCGTCAACGAAATTTTTTATAATTGACGAAGCCCACAAAGTTTTTCCTGAGCCTACTCCAGCATGAAGTAAAAATACTTTGTTAGATTTAATTTCCTCATAGAATTTTTTAGTGGCTTCTATTTGCCATTGTCTTGGTTTAAACATTTTATTAGATTTTTTTAAGTTACAAGTTGGACATAATGCCTGAGCATTGTTTAATGAAGTTATGCCTCCTTTGCTAAAAGGTATAACATGGTCAGCATGCCAAAACCTTGGAAGGTCGCATTGACACAACTGGCATTTGCCGTCAGCAAGTCCGTATAAAAATGCTTTTTCTGAATCGGAGTAATTCCTTTTCATAGTAAAAATAAAAAAAGCCAGTAGGTGATAGACTACTGGCTTAGGTGAAACAAAGTGCAATTTGCTTCATGTTCCTTTGGATAGCTATCACTCCGTCCAAAGGATAAAACAAAGATAAACAATTTATTTACATTTCCTCATCCTCATTAAAAATCCTCATTAAAGGCAAATCGTCAACAAAGGCAAAGGCTAATAATTCGCCTTCTATGGGTGAAAAGTGGTATTGCTTCGTATCAAAACAGAATTTAAATTGCCAAATGGTATCTTTGGTTTTTTGATAAAATCCTTTGTCAAATTCCAAACAATAAAAACCATCTGTATTTTCGTGTTTTACCAAAATCATTAAATCTATTTGGTCAAAAGCATTTATAATATTTTTAGAATCAATAAACTCGATAGCTTGTAAAACCGTGGTAGTTTTGGCATCAAACCACGTTATAGAATGATGAAAAATATTATGCTTTGCAACTACTTTTGAATCTAAAGCCGTATCACCTTCTAAAGTTTGTTCTATACCATTCCAAAAGTCATTTATTTCTATTTTCATATTGTTTTGTTTTAAAAGGTGGATTCTGAATTAAGAAATTTGTTTCTATATACTTTACAACTGGTTTTGGTGTTGTGTAGGTAAATAGTTTGTCTAGGGCTGTTTTAAGAAAATTTCCTATTGTTTCAACTGTGGTCATAATCATTATATTTAATTTTAGTGCTTTGGTGTCCAAACATGAAAGGATAATCTTGATATGCTGGATTTGAATCCCATAATTTTCTTAATGCCTCTTTAGTTCGACATTCCCTTACTTTAATAAGCAATTCATCAGGGTCTATTTCACCATCAGGTATAACTTTAATAGGTTTAATAGCTTTATTTTTATCTAAACCATCACCCCAATATCTTACTCCGTCGGCTGGTTTTTCAAGTTGAAATCTTACTTCTGTTTCAGATACTTCTACAAAATAACCTATGTATTCCATTAATTTCTTTCGTTTAAAGTTTTAATATTATCATTTCCCTTTTCCTCAATAAATCCACTGCCCTGACTACTTCCAACTATCTTTAGATATTGGTTTTCTACAGATGCAGAATTAATAATAGTTTGGGCAACGTTGGCAATGACCTTTGCTTTTTCAAGGTCATATTTGCTGTCTGGGTCGCTTAGTTCTTCAAGAACAACGAAAAGGTGGTTGCGAAGGTCGCTGATTTTGTTTTTCATTATAATTTTTTTAGTAGGCTTTTAATTATTTTCTTGTAAATCTTCTTTTCAAGATTATCCTCTATACGTCTTTGTCGTCTGGCTTCTGCTGCTTGTGCATTAAATATCCTTTGTTGTTCTATATCTTGATCAGACATATTATTCTTTCTATCAGTAATTTCTTTGTAGAATGGGCTTTCATCACACATATTTTTAGGTACAAATTCTAAAGGACCAGCACTTGCTGGAATATCTGTATTTAAACCATAAGGTGAGGTTTCGTTTAATTGGTCATTCATTTTACTTTTTGTTTAATCTGGTTAATCAATATTTGCACTTCCTTTAACTCTGGCGTTAACTTGGCATGATTGCGATTAAGCATAGCTAAGTCCTTCCTGGATACAAGGCATAGGTTACTTATGTCATCATTATACCTATCACCATCTAATTTAAACACACACATATCTTTAGGTATTGGTCCGTGAACTTGTTCCCAGTTGTAACGAGCAAGTGCCATCCATTTGTGATTTTTGTATTTAATTTCAACGTAGTTATTAATATTTCTAATACTGCCTATTGGCAATGTATTATGAGGTGTTTGACCTTTCTTAAATACTCCTGTGAGCTTCGCAATATGTTCCGAGGACAATTTTTGTCCTTTGCACCAGGGCACATGACCTTTCTTAAAATTACTACTTAATTGTAAGTTATGTTCTATTAATTTATTCCATTGTGCAACTGCTACGGCTCTGCCATTCTCTCTGATATATTCCTTCGTTTTCTTTAATCCCATTGTATTAGCTTTCTTGCTAATGGAAGTAGCAGAATGAGGCATCCAGGTAGCAATAACCTTGTTAGGAGTGTTAGGATATAACTTTCTTATTATTTCTAAATGCTCATCTGTAAAAGCATTATGTAGCTTTTTACTTTCCTTTGCCATGATTTTCATTTTTAGTAAATAACATTCCCCATGGTGTTACTTCTGTTACATCAAAAATATAATCAAAGCCATGTCTTTTAAATACAGCTATCCATTCGTCTTTCTGCTTTAGATTAATATGTCCCCATTCAATGTCCCAGGCAGGATCGGCAGAGGCATGAGGAGTGGATGTGAAATAAAAATACTTATTACAAGCCTTGTAAAGGATCGGCATCACAAAAGATATTTGCTGGTCGGTCATGTGTTCAAAGACTTCGGTGGAGTAAATGGCATCGTATGAACCATGCGTTTTTAATTCATATCTTCCCAACTGGTATTTCGTCACCCATTTGCCAAGTAAATATCTTCCAGGGTCAATGCCCTTACTTATGGCAAAATCACGTTCATACGGGTTAATATCATAGCCAACGTGTTTATATAAATTAATACGCTGGCAGGCAGATAAAAAGAAACCTAATCCACTACCAAATTCAAAAACAGATGTGCATCCCATGGTTTGTAATGTCCTTGCACCGTTTATATGCAGATTTACCAATGATTCATAAGAACGCGTTGTGAAACCAAGTTCTACTGATTTGTCAAAAAAGAATTTATTGTCTATCATTTTAATATTCCATTTCAGGAAAACTGGCTTTTACTGTCCAGTATTCGGTTGATAAATTACTTCTTACTTTCCAAAGATTACTTGTATGGTAGCCAGACTTATAAAAGCATTTACAAGTTGCATCTACTATTTCCTTCGCACTCATGCCTCTGTTGTACTTTGATAACATATACCTCTTACAATTCTTATACCTTGGTAGATTAAGAACATCTGCCCAACCTTGCACCATGGCATTGTAGGAAGAGAAAGCCTGGAAGTCGCAAGGTATCTTCTTCCCATTTTTATAGCAATCATCCATTGCTTTCATCTTTGCACCGGTGCCTCTGTATTTTATTCCACCAGGGTTTAATGCTTTAGCCATCAACTTACTTTCTATTCCGGCATTGGTAGCCTCAATAATAAAGAAGGCATAGATAACAGAGATAGGAAGGTTTGTCTTTTTGTGCATTGTGTAAAAAAAGTCTTCATACATAAAACCTAACCAAATCCTTCTTAAATCTACAAGACTTTTGTTTTTTAATCTTTTAAATCCTTGATCCTCTAAAAACTGTCTTAACTCCTCCGCATCCATGTTTTTAATTTGCGTACCTGGCAGGTTCTTCATGTCAATAGTTTGCAGATTGTCCTGCGGATATTCCTTTGCAGGGTTTGGGGCTGATACCTTGGTAGATTTGTAGCCTTGGCCGACAAGGGAAATGTAAAGGGAGGAGGCAATCATGAATAAAAGCAGGTAGCTTTTAATCTTTGTTTTTGTAGGTGTGATGGGTGTAATGGTTTCCCATTGATGTGTGTTGTTTTTCATACTGATTTGTTTAAAATGGTTTATTAAAATGGTAAATCACCATCTACTCCTTCAAATGTCACTTTGCCAGTAGGAGGAGCGGTGTGAGGTGTAGGTTCTGCGGTAGGCTTTCCGCCAAATTCAAGGGATGTAACGCGGCAGTTAATTACGGCAGCTGGTTCTCCATTCTTTTGTGTGTAGGCATTTACTCCACCACTACCTTCTACTACTATGTAAGTGCCTTTGGTAATGAATGGCTTTAGCTTTTCTCCTCTTTCTCCCCAGACATTGCAACTAACCCATACTGTTTTCTCTGATGGATTAGGGCCGTAAACTTTTTCTGTGTGAGCAACAGAAAAACTACACACCATAGTATCACCAACGCTTTTTAATTCAGCATCTTGACCTACTCTTCCTGAAACGATTAATTTTATCATAAAAATTTATTTTTTGCAAAGTTATATATTTATTATATATTTGCAACATAAAAAATAATAAATATGGAAAAAATTATGTTTGCTAAAAAGAAGGGAGTATTATTGAATGATGATATTCATGAGAAATTACTAAAGATTCAGATTGATATTTCTTTTAAGACTGGCAAAAGGATTTCATTAGAAAAAACTATTGAACACGTTTTAGATAATTACAAGAAATGAAGTTAACCACATTTACATCATCTAAAAGTCAGGCAACAGATTATTACCGTTCACTTGGCCCATTTACAAGGTTAGCTTTACAAAAGAAGTTTGAACACGTTATTTGCCAACAAGAAAGAGCGCAGTGGCATGACATTTACAATACTGACATTGTATTAATACAACGACCTAATTCAACTGCATCACTGGGAATAATGGCAGATGCAAAGAGGATGGGAAAGAAAGTTATTATTGACTTTGATGATCATCTTTTAGACGTGCCAGAGGATAATCCGGCTAATAATTATTTTGCTAATCCACAGGTGCAAAAGCAAATACAAGATACTTTTCTATTTGCCGATGCTGTCATAGTATCTACTAAAAAGCTATATGACCTTTACTATCCAATGTGCCAGGGAAAGATACCTATGTTTGTTATACCTAATGGATGGAATCCTACTGACTTACCAATGTTTGAAGTAAAGGAACAACATAAGCCAACAAGGTTTGTTTGGCGTGGAGGATCTACTCACTTTGCAGATTTACATACTATCAAAGCTGAAATTAATCAGATGATAGATATGGATACTGAAGTCACATTCTTTGGCTTAAATAAGTTTATGATGTATGACTTAAATAAGAAAGCTATCAATGTTGACTGGTCATCTATGTTTGTTTACTTTACATTTATGCAGCGTATAGAAGGTGACTTTGGATTCTATCCATTAGTTCGTAATGATTTTAATCAAAGTAAAAGCAATATATTTGCCATAGAGTGCATCGCTAATGGTATGCCAGTGTTAGCAGACAGTTACTTTCCAGAATTTAATATGCCTGGTGTTATTCCTTATAGCAATCCTAATGAGTTTATAGAGTTAGTGACTAATATAGTTAATGGCAACATTGATAAAGTAGCAGCCGTTAAGAGTGGTAGAAACTATGTTAAGGAAGTACTACACATAGACTTACTGAACAAGAAGCGATGGGAGATTCTAAAAGGGATATAGTATGCCATACATAAGCAAGGGAATAGGTAGTACCATACATAAGGCTAAGATGCAGCGCACACCAAGCGGTGAGCAAGGTAGCTATAATAACGCATGGCATAAGATGTCTAAGGCTTATCGTCGGGCTAATCCATTATGTGAATGCTGTATTGTGTTAGGTATTATGACTGATATAACGCCAGGTGATTACAAGGGCTGTGTTGACCACATGATACCTATCACTCGTGGTGGTTCAATGTATAACTTAAACAATCTATTAGCGTTATGTAAGTCATGTCATGATACTAAGTCAGTCAATGAGAAGACATCTATAGCACCTGTTACCTTGCACATGGATACAGATGGCAAGTATGTACCTGCGAACAAGGCACAGGTGGTGGCATGGTTAGCGGACAAGGTGCGGAAGAGGATCGAGGTCGAGGGCGAAGCCTCCCGAACAGGGTCGAGGTCGGTCGAGACGGGGGAGGGAAAAAATTTTTAGGAAAAACCAAAACATCGTACTGTGCAACTCAGAGCACATCAACGCAGCCTCTAAAAGGGGGTTCAATTCAAAATCATAAACCATAAACAAGATGGCACAAAAGAGCATAAAAACAAAACTACTTCAGGGCACATTGGAGAAATCACGCGTTAAGACATTCACTCCCGGTGAAATCGGTGAGCCGATGTTCAACCTTGACGCAGGTGAGCAAAGAATCTACAATCGCATCCGTGAACACCTCCATCTTCACAAGGCTGGAAAGCAAGTTGATGAGATTTACCTTTCAATCGCAGCGCGTGCCATTGGCCATTTACTGCACAATGCCGAGATATTGAGCAAAGATGGTGCAGTTATGGTGCATCCGAACGGTGCAAGGCAGGTAAGTGCCGAATGGACTGCATTTAAGCAAGGATTTGAGTTATTTCTTGAATTATCTAAGACTTTAGGGCTTGATCCGAAGTCAAGGCTAACTTTAGAGTATTTTCAGGATGGAAGTGGTGATGAAGAAGATGAAATAGCCAAACTTCTTAAAATGAACTAAATCATGGAAGAAATTAAAGAAATTGCCATTTCTATCTTAGCCTCTGCCTTCGCACTGGCATTTATCTCTGTGCCGGTGTATATAATGTGGAATTGGCTGATACCAAATATTTTTAATCTGCCATACATTGACTACGTCGAGGCATGGGGATTAATGGCATTTGCGGTTTTGCTAAATAGTATTTTTGGTCTTACCGTAAAATCTAAAAAAGATAAATGAATAAATTTATAAGCGAGGTTACGAATGAGGATTGCATGGATGGCATGGCGCGTTATCCTGACAAATACTTTGATTTGGCGATTGTTGACCCGCCGTATGGATTAGGTAAGAAAATATATTCAGGAGGTACAAAAGGATGTAAATTTCAAACATTATTTGGCGAAAACAAATGGGATAATGATACACCAAAACAAGAGTATTTTGATGAATTATTTAGGGTTAGTAAAAATCAAATAATATGGGGCGGAAATTATTTTGACTTACCTCCAACCCGAACAATTATTTGTTGGGACAAATTAAAAGGTGATAATAATTTTAGTATGTGGGAAATGGCTTGGACAAGTTTTGATGAACCTGCAAAAATATATCGTAAATCTTCAATGGGAGATAGAATACACCCAACTCAAAAACCTATTGATTTGTATAAATGGCTTTTGGGTAAATACGCAAAGCAAGGCGATAAAATACTTGATACCCATTTAGGAAGTGGCAGCAGCCGAATCGCAGCCTATGAAATGGGATTTGATTTTACGGCTTTTGAATTGGATGCTGAATATTTTGAAGCTCAGGAAAAAAGATATAAGGCTCACATTGCGCAACTTAAATTAGAACTTATATAATGAAATTTATTGAGGATGTTGTTAGTGGGAAATTATTAATAGGCAGCTATGCAAGGTTGGCAATTGAACGACATCTGAATGATTTAAAAAATAAAGACTGGGAATATACTTACTCCGAAGCTCACGCTAACAGGGCTTTTAACTTTATCTCTGCCCTCCGGCATACTAAAGGAGAATTTGCTGGGCAAAGGTTTAATATACAACCTTTCCAGGAGTTTTTTATCAAGGTACTGTTTGGGTGGCAGAGAAAAGATGGAGGCAGACGATTCCGCAAGGCTTACCTTGAAATAGCAAGGAAGAACGGCAAAACGGAGTTAGCTGCTGCCATTGCTGTGTATTGTTTCCTATGTGACAATGAAACTGGAGCGGAGGTGTACACAGCTGCAACTACCAGAGATCAGGCAAGGATAGCATTTGATACGGCAAAGGTGATGCTTAAATCACTAAAGGCAGATTCACGCACTTTTAACAAGTTGGTCAATGTTTTAAAGTATAATTGCAACGTACCATCCACTAATAGTAAATTTGAAGCTGTTGCATCGGAGGCAGATACACTGGATGGATTAAATCCGCACTATGCTGGTATTGACGAATACCATTCGCATAAAACAAGTGATGTTTTGGAGGTAATGGAGACTGGTATGGGTTCAAGGTCACAGCCTTTACTACTTATTACGACTACGGCTGGCTTTAACCGTGAATCACCTTGCTATCAATTCCGGAAAGTGATGGTAGATATTCTGGAGAAAAGGAAAGTAGATAATAGCGTGTTTCCTTTGCTTTTTTGCCTGGATGAAGGTGACGATTGGCAGGACAAAAAGAATTGGACAAAATCTAATCCTAATTTAGGAGTTACACCCTACATTAGTTACATGGACGACCAATTTCAAAAGGCATTGAACGAAGGGGCAGCTAAACAAATACAATTCATGACAAAGAATCTAAATGTATGGACAACTACATCCAGTGTTTGGATTTCTAATAGTTACATTGAACAAACAAGGTTAAAAGTAGATGATGATATTCTTTATAATAAAAAATGCTTTGCTGGGTTAGACCTTGCCTCTACTCGCGACATTGCTGCTTTAGTTCTTTGTTTCCCTGTGCAGGCAGGACTTGATAAACCACATATAAAATCCTATTTCTTTTGTCCAGAGGATAACGTTAGGGAAAGGTCTCTTTCAGATGGCGTTCCTTATGTGCAATGGTCGCAGGATGGTGATATTATAATGACAGAAGGCAACGTTACAGACTATGACTTTATAAAGGCTAAAGTAATTGAGTTAACGGCAAAGTATAAAATAGAGTGTATTGCTTTTGACCGGTGGAACGCTTCACAGTTAGTTATACAGCTGACAAATGATGGAGCGAACATGAAACCATTTGGACAGGGTTTTATTTCAATGTCTGCACCAACAAAAGAAATAGAAAAGATGTTTTTATCGAATGAAATTACTCATGATGGAAATCCAGTCATGGAATGGATGATGACAAATGTAATGCTTAGATTTGATCCGGCAGGAAATATAAAGATAGATAAAGCGAAGTCAACAGAAAAAGTAGATGGGCCTGTGGCGATGATTATGGCTTATGCTCAAATCATGGTAGAAGAAAGACCAACTATCTACACATCCGGAGAACGCGAACAAGGATTATTAATGTTGTAATGTACCTAATTGAAAATCTAAAAATGTCAATTATGGAGATATTAATGAAAAAGCATGAGTACGCACAACAAGTTAGGCAGATTAATTGCACTAGTGGATATTTTCACAGATTTTACGAACTTGTGAGCGATTATCCAAGGCATGAAGATGCCTGGCAGAAATTGGAAGAAGAAAGAGGAGAATTAGGACTTGATGAGAAATATAGTACATACAATAGCTTTAGAAAAGCAAAGAAAAACTATATGGATATTAGGTTTGTTTAACTTGTTACTGTAAGTTGTAATTTTCATACTGATTTTGTTTATTTTTACCGCATGGCTATACTTAACTCCATGCGGTCTTTTTTTTCGTCGAAACGAGGTTCGATAGAAAATCCATCTACACCAATAAACGGTGACACTTTAGGTGCATTGTTTCAGCGTGGCAGTGCTGCCGGTGTAGCGGTTGATGAATACGCAATTATAGGTCTTCCTGCTTTTTACAGAGCTACTCAAATACTTGGAGGTGTTATTGCCTCTATACCTTTTGATATTATTGAGAAAGAAGATAATGGTGGTATAAGAATAGCAAAGGATCATCCTAATTACAAGGTAGTATCCAGAGAGCCTTCGGAGTTATACACTTCGCATACGTTTTACAAAACAATGGTGCTACACTATTTAGCGCATGGTGCATTTTACGCAGCCATTAATAGGAATAGCATAACTACAAGAATAAATAGCCTTACTATTTTAAATCCTACCAAAATGGAGATAGGATATAATAGCAGGAATGAACTTGTATTTAAGAATAAAGAAAACAACAAGACATATAGAGGTGAGAATATCATCTATATACCTAATCTTGCATGGGATGGTGTTAAGGCGTTGTTAGTGCCAGACGTTCACCGTGACAATTTTGGGTTAGCATTAGCCAACAGAAATTATGGTGCTAACTTTTACAAAAATGGTGCGCACTTAAACGGAGTTTTAAAGCATCCTGGAAGATTAACTAATGAGGCATACGATAGACTAAAAAGTAGCTTTAACAGAGCATTTGGTGGAAGTCAAAACGCTGGAGGAACTGCTATCTTAGAAGAAGGAATGGATTTCCAAAAGGTAGGTTTAAATCCTGCCGATGCAGCATTTAACGAAACAAAGAAAGCTACCATTTCCGACATTGCAAGGATAACAGGTGTTCCTGGTGTTCTTTTAGAGGATATGGATAAAGCTACATTTGGCAACATGGAACAGTTAAGCCAAATGTTTGTAAATTATACTATCATGCCATTATGCGAAACAATAGAGGCAGAATTTAATAAGAAGATATTTTTTGAGGCAGAAAAGGAAAAGTTTACAACTCGCTTTAATCTTGATGGTTTGCTTCGTGGTGATATATCAGCAAGATCTTCTTATTATACAACTATGAGAAATGTATTAGCAATGTCTCCAAACGAAATCCGGATTAAGGAGAATATGAATCCTTATGAAGGTGGAGATAGTTATGAATTGCCTTTAGCATCTAATATTAAGATAGAGCCATCAAACGAAACTATAAACGACGATAGTAACGATACTAACGATTAAAATATATGGAAAAAAGAAGCATAAATTTTGAACTAAGGGCTAAACCTGAAAGCCGTACTATTTTTGGTACTGCCACAGTGTTTAACTCTGCCTATGACATGGGATGGTACGATGAGGAAATGTCTCCAGAATCATTAAGTCAGGCAGATATGGATGATGTTGTAGCATTGTTTAACCATGATCAAAATATGGTACTTGCAAGAACATCATCTGGTACCTTAAAGCTAAATGTTACAGGTAATTCAATGGAATATGAATTTGAAGCACCAAACACTACATTAGGCAATGATTTACTTGAAATGGTTAAGCGTGGTGACGTGTACCAAAGTAGCTTTGCATTTACCGTAGAAGCTGAAGACTGGCAAGAAAGAAAGGGAATGAAACCTAAAAGAGTTATACGCTCAATTAAAAAAGTGTATGATGTTTCTCCGGTAACCTATCCAGCTAATCCTGATACAATGGTGGCAAAAAGAAGCTACGATGCTACAAAGGAAATAGATAAAGATTTGCAAACAATAATTGATATATCTGTTAGGTCAGAAATTAATATACAGAACGAGCTACGCAGGAATGCCCTGCATTTATTAAATTTAAAAACAAAATAATGAACTCTAAATTATTGAGAGAAAAGCGGGCTTCCGATTACGCGATAATGGAAGACTTGCAAAAGAGAGCATCTGCAGAAGGTCGTTTAATGAATGCCGAAGAATTGGCACAATGGGATGCCGCTGATGCTAACTTTAAAAACTATACAGACCAGATTTCTCGTTTAGAAAGATGGAATGACATTAACACTGAGGAAAGAGGTATTAATCAAGTTGAACAAACCATTAATGCTTTACCAAGAGATGCAAGGGAGATAGTAAAATCACCAGAGTATCATACGGCATTTATGAAAGCTCTTGCAAAGCGTGACTTGACAAGTAATGAGCAATCAATGCTTAGAGAGATGCGTGGAACTGCTACGATCACTACTGCGGAGACTGGATTAGCCGGTGGTTATGTAATCCCTTACCAATTCTCTTATGAGTTGGAAAAGACAATGGCTTACTACGGCCCAATGCTTAATGTTTCTCGTATTATCACTACTCCACAGGCAGGTACTTTGTACTGGCCAAAGGTAAATGATACTTCAACGGCAGGAACATGGCATACTGAAGGCGGAGCGGTGACTGTACAGGACATGACCTTTACAAGAGAAACTTTCTCTGCTCACGTTTTAAACACACTTGTAAAAGTATCTGTAGAATGGGCAAATGACGAGTTTGGTTTATTAAACACAGAGTTACCTATTATGTTAGGTGAGCGTTTAGGTCGTGGCTTAAACACTGCATTTACAACTGGTGATGGTTCTGGCAAACCGACTGGATTTAGAGATGTAGCACCTTCCGGTGTTGAATCTGCCTCTACAGGTGCATTCACAGCTGCTAACTTAGTTGACCTTGTTCACTCTGTTGACATTGCTTACCGTAATTCACCATCTGCTGCATTCATGATGCATGACCAGATTTTAAGTGCGGTTAGAAAGTTAAACTTGGATACTAATAACACTACTTTGTTCCAGCCATCTCTTAGAGAGGGAACTCCGGATAGATTGTTAGGATACAATTTCTTCATTAATAATGATCTTCCATCTGCACAGGCTGCTGATGCAAAGATTATTTTCTTTGGAGATTGGTCTAAGTACATCATCCGCCAAGTAGCTAACAATGTCCTTGTGCCATTGCGTGAAAGGTTTATGGATGAGATGGAATTAGGATTCTTGATGTATACAAGATTTGATGGCAAGTTGATTCAGACTGCTGCAATCAAGCACTTGAAAAATCTTTAATCAATAGGGATAGTGAAGGGATAGGGAGGAATCTCTATCCCTTATTAAAAATATAGACATGGCTTGGAAAATAACTACGCAACCTGCTAACGAAATCTTTACGCTACAAGAGGTAAAGGATTATCTAAAAGTTGATGACTCAACTGAAGATGCTCTTATTACTACTTTATTGCAAAGTGCAAGGCAGGCAGCGGAGCGTTATTTGAATCAGGCATTAATAACTCAAACAATAACAGAGAAATTAGATAGGCTGCAATTAAGCACTATTTACTTATCTGTATCTCCGGTTATATCTGTAAGTTCTTTTCAATATGCAGATGGAGAAAATACTACACAAACATTTGCAGCTTCAAATTATGTTGTAGATACTTTTGAAAAACCTGCAAGGCTTTCATTAGCCTACGGTAAAACATGGCCCACATTGTACGGTAATATTAATGATGTTACCATTACTTATACAGCTGGATATGGCTCTGAATCATCTGCGGTGCCAGGGCAAATAAAACAAGCTATTTTATTAATGATTACTGATGCGTATGATAATCGACAAGATTATGTCAAAAAATTACCTACGGCATCTGAATATTTATTAGACCAATATCGCGTACAACTTTTCTAATGAAGTACAACAAGAACGAAGTTACGGGCAAAATGAGGGATAGAATAATCCTTCAAAATGTTAACCGGTCACGGAGTTTAACTGGTTTTGCTTCCGAGAGTTGGGCAGATGTTGCTACTATTTGGGCATTTGCAGAAAGCAAGTTACCAGGATCAAACGAGACAATTATAGAGGGTAAAAATACGGCAAAAAATATTTGTGATTTTACCATAAGATATATTTCTTTAATTACAGAAGAATCAAGAGTAGTATTTAAAAATAAGATTTATCAGGTTAAAAATATTAAAATTAGTCACGATAGAAGGTTTATTTCCTTCCAGGGCGTTTACTATGATAGCTATTCTACTGTTATTGGTTTACAACTCTGCTCCGCTTCTCTATTAGCACAAAGTAGCCTTTCGGCTGCCTTGATGCGTGTTATTAAATACCAAGCATCGTTAAACGCATTTGGCTCTGTTTCCGCTGACATTAACTTTGTTCAAAAGGTTGCATCAAGTTTAAACGCCAATGCCTTGTTAGGCGGTGATATTTCCTTTGTGCAAAAGGCGCAAGCCTCCTTGTTAACGTTGGCAAGTGTTACAGGGAATTTAACCATACCCAAAACCTTCAACGCCTCCTTGTTAGCCACGGGGACAACGACGGCAAATTTGACGGTGCAGGCAGCTGGTTTTGACGCAGACGCTCAGGCATTCTTTAACCGCGTGACAACGGCAGGTGGAACATTGACAACAACTGAACAAAATGCGGTTAATACTTTGGTAGTACAAATGAAAGCAGATGGTATTTGGACAAAGATGAAAGCCATTTATCCAATGGTGGGTGCAAGTGCGGCGGCGTGTGCGCAAAATTTAAAGAGTGCAAGTTTTACGGGAACATTTAGTAGTGGTTGGACATTTGCAAGTACGGGAATTAAGCCAAATGGAACGAGTGCATTTATGGATACAAATTTAAAACCAAGCGTTACAATGTCAAACTATTTTGCTCATTTAGGCTTCTACAACAGAACAGACAGTAATCTAATTGGAATTGATATTGGTTGTTTTACAAGCGGTTTGGGAGACAATTATTTTTTACAATGCTATTTCTCTACTTTAAACAGAGCAAGGGCTGCTGTTCAAAGATATGGTAATGTTGCTTCATTTACATTTATTAGTAAATTAGGATTTTTTGTTGGAAATACAATTGCAAATAATAATACAAAAATTTATCAAAATGGTATATTAAGAAATACAAATACAAGTAGTGATAATGCAGGCAGACCAGCAATAAATATTTTTATAGGTGCTATAAATAATGAAGTAAATAATGCGATTCAATATTCTAATCGCGAATGCGCCTTTGCATCCATCGGTGACGGCTTAACCGATACAGAAGCAGCTAATTTTTACACAGCAGTTCAAGCATTCCAAACAACTTTAAATCGCCAAGTAAATTAGTAATTATGATAGGATATATTTTAACAATTGCACAAAAACAAGAAATACAAGGCGTATTTTTTACAGATAGCATATTTTTTAATTGCGTTCAAGATATAAATGAAACGTGGTTTTTATTTTTATCTCCGCAAGACATTGAAATATTACCACAAGAATTTCAATACCTTTTAGCATTACCAACGGGCGAATATGTTCCACCGTTGTTACCAGATTTTAACCTTAACTAAAAAATAAATATCATGGCTTTTTCAAATTATTTAGAAGACCAAATAACAGGGTGGATTAATGGCTCTACCTTTGCCACAGCTCCAACATCTACTTTTGTACAACTGTATTCACAAGACCCAACGGATGCAGGCTCTGCCACAGGTGCATTGTACACGCGCATAGCCGTTGCAGCAGGTGGATGGACAAGAGGAACAGGTGGTAATGGGACATTGACCAACACTGGAGCTATTACCATTGCATCAAGTGCAGCATCGGGCGCAACGGCTACTCACGTGGCAGTGTTTGATACTATTACAGGTGGAAATATGTTATTTGCAGGTTTATTGTCTGCACCTAAAACCATTGCAACGGGAGATGAAGTTAAGTTTAACGCTACTGCATTGACTTTAACAGTGGCTTAAAAACATTTGTGCCCTGAAACATGGGCAGGATAAAAATAATACAATGGCATATTTATCGGCTAAACAAATAAATCACCTTAAAAACCTTCAAAAATCTAATTATGCAGGTAGAAGGAGTTTTCAGGGAATGAGCCTACGAGTTGTAGGTTTAGCCGATTCTGTTATCGAGTTTGCAGATTTAATGGAACAATGTACAGTGACTGAAAGAAGTCGAGTTATTGATTCAGCTACTCCCATTGCATTAGAGGTTTACAGGTCTTTAGTACCAATGAGTAGTAAGCCGCATAGAATTAGTACCAATCCTTTTAAAAATAAAAAAATGCAAGGATGGGAAGAAAACGATCGCGCTTCAATGTGGGTACAACCGGGCAATTTAAGAAAGTCTATCATTGACTTATCTAAAAACCTTGTATCATACAAAAGAGCCGTTGGTGCTATTGGGCCATTGTATAAAAGAAATACAATGAATAGAGGTATTAATAGCAGCGAAGGAACGAATGGCTTTTACGCTCACATGGTGTATGGAAGTACAAGGGCATGGTATAATAAGATAGTGGTAAAGGCAAGGAATTTAAGTAGGGAGAAAGTAATTAAAACCATGCGTGATGAATGTATTTTTATTATGCAGGAAAGACCTAAAAAATTCTGGCAAGTATCATGATAGGAAAATTAATATATAATAGATTATCTACCGATGGTGACATATTAGCGTATGTTGGTACAAAGATATATCCAGACATTGTGCCTCAAAATGTACAATATCCATTTGTAGTATATACTATTGTAAATAGCCTTCCTGTCGATTTTAAAGATGGGCAAAGTAATTTAGAGGAAATTACATTACAAGTAGATGTTTACACGCAAAACTACGACGATACGCAAATATTATCTAACCTTATTAGAAATAGATTAGACAGATTTGTTGGCATTGTTGAAGGCGTAGAAGTGCAAAGTATAAAATATATGTCAGCTACATCGCAAGTGTTTAACGCTGAATTATCCGTATATTGGATGAGTATTGATTTTATGGCAAAAATGAAACGATGAAACTAAGACTATTAAAAGAATGGAATGGAAAGGCACCTGGCAAAGTAGGTGTGTTTCTTTCAGAATATGGTGAGCAAATGATTAAGGATGGAATTGCAGAACTACTTGATGAATCTTTTGTCGTTGAAGAAATGCCTCAAAAGCAAGAAGTTCAGCAAGACCCAATCTATATTCCTATACCAGTGCCTAACTCATATTTTAGTGACGAGGCAGATGAAGAGAAAATTATTAAACCGAAAAAAAATAAATAAACATGGCAACTACTGGCATTATTAATGGTACGTTGATGCGCCTATACAAAGATTCAACTGCGATAGGTTACGCAACATCCTGCCAAATGAACATCTCCGCAGCCATGCGTGAAATCTTAACAAAGGATTCCGCAGCTGGAGGATGGAGAGAGGTAAAGAAAGGGCAGCTTTCCGGCACATTATCCACTGAAGCATTGTATGCCGGGCCTGGTGATTCTTCTACTAATTACCTATTTGATGATTTGTTTACCGATTTAATATCAGGTACCGCATTGACTATCAAATTTACCACAGATGTACAAGGTGACAATGTCTTTACAATGCAAGCTATTTGTACGTCATTAGACTTGAACGCTGGTGTGGAAGAAAATACAAGCTATTCAGCATCCTTCGAGGTTACTGGTGCTATTACAAAGACAGTTAAAGCATAATTTTAAATCCTAACACATGAAAACAATAACAATAGCCAACACATCCATACCGATAAAATTTGGTATGTATGTGTTAGGTACATTTCTAAGGGAGAGGAAACTTAAATTAAGTGACCTTTCCCTTTTAGGAGAAGATCTTTTATTAGCCCTTGAACTTGCATTTACCGGTGTAGAGCATGGTTACAAAGCTAAAGGTGAGAAATGCCCTTACACTTTACAATCATTCTGCGATTTGGTAGACACAGACATGGGAGGCATAACTCGCATCATGGAAATGATTTCAAATGAGATTTCACCTCCAGAAGATGAGAGCCAAAAAAACGTAGTGGCGAAGGCGGAGAGCTTACCCTTGAATACATCGAACGCTTTTGTTTCGGAGTTTTAAGATTTCCTCCTTCGCAATATTACGACATGAGTTTCAGAGAGATTGTTATAGCTATGCAAGGTTATAACAATCAATTTGAACAACAGGAGCAAACACAGTGGGAACGAATAAGATGGCAAACAACACTTTTATTAAATGTTCACACAGCAAAAGGTAAAAGTTTAAAGCCAAAAGATTTAATTGAATTTCCATGGGAGAATCCTATTAAGAAAGAAACTAACAGAAGTTTGACAAATAACGACAAGTCAATATTTGACAAATGGGATAAAGAAGCATAATGGCAATAGGTAAACTTAATTTAAAACTTGGTGTAGACGTTTCAAATCTTGACAAAGAACTTGGAAAGGTAGAACGTAGTATGTCGAGGTTTGGCAGTAATATGCAGAACATTGGTTCTACATTAACCCAATCGTTAACTTTACCTATTATTGGTTTAGGTGCTGCCTCCTTAAAATCTTTTGCCGACATTGAAAAGCTACAAAATGGTTTAATAGCCATTATGGGAAGTAGCGAGGAGGCAGGAATAGAGATGGAAAAACTCCGTAAAGTTGCCGAAAATCCGGGCCTTGCCCTTCCCGAAGTTGTAAAGGCATCCGCTTCTTTACAAAGTGTAGGCATGAATGCCGACGCTGCTCGTGAAACTATCACACAGTTTGGCAATGCTGTAGCAAGGGCAGGAGGTGGTGCAGAACAATTTGATGGTGTAGTATTAGCTCTTAGTCAGATAAGCGCAGTTGGTAAGGTGACACAGGAGGATCTTAATCAAATAAAAGAAAGGCTTCCAGAGTTTGCCAGAGTTATGAAAGAAGAATTTGGCGTAGTGACTGCCGAAGGAATCAGGGAGTTAGGAATAAGTAGCGAAGAATTTATAAAAAGAAGTGTTGGTGCTTTAGGTAATTTAGAAAGGGCAAACGGTGGTTTAGCTAATACGTTTGATAATTTAAAAGACAATGTTAGTGCATCATTAGCAGAGTTAGGTAAAGCAATAAATGAAACATTAAATTTAGAGGCAGTTGCAGCAGCATTAAGTACAGGATTGCAAAGATTAGTAGATGGTTTTAAGTCACTTAATCCGGAAACACAGGGCTTTATTGTTAAGGCTGGTTTATTAGTCGCAGCATTGGGCCCTGCGATTTTCATAGTAGGAAAATTAATATCTACTTTTAGTGCATTGATTGGTACTACTCGTTTAATAATGACTACGGTAAAAAACCTATCTACAGTTATATCCGGTGCCTTCGCAAAAATACTTGCTAATCCTGCTATTCTTGGTGTTACTTTAGCTATTGCTGCGGTTGGTGCTATTGCCTTATATGTTTACGATAACTGGAAAGCATTTAGTGATAACTTTAAAAATATTTGGATTAATATTAAAAACTCCGTAATGCAAGGAGTAACTTTTGTTTTAGGTAAATTAGATAGTTTACAAAAAGCATTAGGATTAGATTTATTTGATTTGTCAGGCATGACAAAGTATCAAGAAGAACAAAGAGTAGTTGCAGCGGAATTTAAAACAATAGGCGAAACAGTTGACAGTCTTAAAGGCAAATTTAAAAGCTTATTTATGGCTACGCCTATTCCTAAAACAGGTAATGGAGGAGGTGATACAAATACAGGTGACTTAATATTTGGTGATGGTGGCGCACCGACAAATGGAGGAACGGTAGGAGCTAGAACAGGTGGAGGAGTAAAATCACAGCCTGTAAATGAATTAATGCCAACAACAAATTTATTACCCACTATAGGTAAATTACCAGACCAATTAAGAAGCGTAACAGCTGAAACGCAAAGAGCAAAAGAAGAAACAGATGCTTTTGCAGTTGCTCAAACAGCCGCAGGAAAAGCAATACAAGTCACTGATGATAACATAACTAGATTAAAAAAAGGAATAGAGGATTTAAATACAGGTTTTAAAAATATCATTGAAGGTACATTAACTGATTTATCGGTAGCATTGGGCGAACAATTAGGTAATGCCTTGTCAGGCGCAGGATTTAATATAAAGTCTTTTTTATTGCCAGTAGCCGAAGCGGTTATTAGTTTTGGTAAATTAGCTATACAAGTAGGTATAGCGGCTTTAGGTATTAAGACTGCTTTAAAGTCTTTAAATCCTGTTATTGCTATTGCTGGTGGTATTGCTTTAGTAGCTTTAGGTACATTGGTAAAAAATAGTTTATCTGCACCAAAGTTAGCCGAAGGAGGTTTGGCATACGGCCCTACAATGGCAACCGTGGGAGATAACAGAAACGCACGCGTTGACCCTGAAGTAATAGCACCTTTATCTAAACTTAAATCAATGATGGGAGATATGGGTGTAGGTGGAAGTCTTGAAACAAGGATAAGCGGAAATGATTTGATTATATTATTAAACAGATCTCAAAAGGGATTAAGCAGAATACAATAATGGCTATAAGGTTTTCGACTACAGTATATAATGAGAAAAGTAGAAAGATTACTGTATCTATAAAAGATAGTGCTTTCTCCGGTACTGTGAAAACATTTGACACATTATCATTAGGCATCCAGTATGACAGCGAAAGTCAGCAAGGTCAGGAAAGGTTTACTCCTATTATTGGTTCTCGTTGTTCATTGTCTTTATTGATAAATAATGAAGATTTACAAACCTTACTTCTTGATATTGGATTAGCAGTTGAGGGTAGATTTACAATGGAGTTAATAGCCTACGAAGATGATAACACAACTGTATCGTTTAAGTGGTATGGCTACATAGTGACAGATTTAGTAGAGTTTGAAGATGTACCATTAGTTATAGGTTATCAGGCTCAAATATCTGCAATAGATGGATTAGGTTGGTTAAAAACATTAGATTATAAAAGCGCGGTTGGGCCCTACAATGGGCAGGACACAGTAATTCAGCATATTTTAAATTGCCTTAATCAGTTAGATTTTGTACAAGAGAATTTAGTAGCAAATAGTTTGCCGGTGCTACATACTATTTTTAATTGGCATGAAAATACAATAGCCTACAATGCTGCCTCGGATTATTCTTTATTAACAGTTATTCAGCATAGAGCGTTTTATCATAAAGACACTAAAAGCAATTATGTCTATCAAAGTTGCTACGATGTATTGAAAAAGATTTGTCAAACGTTTGGTGCAAGATTGATATTTAGTGGGAATCAATATTGGTTTATTCAAGTCAATGAATATTCAAGAACACCAGCAACTAAAAGATACTTTAAATACAATGCTTTTGGCATTCAGCAATCAGGTACATTTACCGCAGATTTAACGCTTTCTAATATTCAAACCAATCTACCAGGAAGTGACTTAATGAGATTAAGCGGTGGTAAATGGACTTATTATCCTGCCTTAAAGAATGTAGTAATACGTTATAATCATTTTGCTAAACAAAACTTATTAGCAGGTGTAGAATACAACTACGCAACCAATACTACTCCGGTAATTACAACCACTCCTACATTAGATGCATCTAATCCGGATGCTCGTTTGTCATACACTGGCATACTTGGATTTTATGCACAGGCCTTAAATCCTGCTAATTTTGAGGCTTATCAATTTGTATTTGCCGTTAAAGTAGTATCAATAATTAATAGCTTTCCTTTACAAGGTTTTGAAAATGCAAACTGGACATTAGGAAGTGGATGGATTATTGATAATAAAATATTAAGCGGAGTTTTAATTACAACAGACGCATATTACACTACATTTTCAGTAGTCAATGGAAGAAAATATTATGTTAAAATAAAAGTTGATATTGATAATAATGGTGAATTATTATTAAGTTTAGGAGGTGTAAATAAAACAATTACAGAGAGTGGCGATTACGATTATGTTATTATTGCTACAAATACAGATACATTAAAATTTAGTAGTGTATCATCTCCAAGGTTTACAGGAAAAATAAAGTCTTTAGAAGTTAAGCAAGAAAATAAATATTTAAAAAGAGGTGTAAATTATACAAGTGGATTTAACTTTCAATTAGAAGCTGCAAGTTGGGAGAGTAGTTTTTACGAATACGAATTTAATACTGAAACTATAACGGCTGATGCTGCTTTTGTTGCATATAAGACGATCACCTTTGATACTTTAGATATACCAGATACTGCGGAGTATATTTGGGAAATGCGATTAAAGCAAATGAGAAACGAGGCAGGAACAAGTATAATTTCCAACTTTGCCGTATCTTATTTACTAAGCAATAATTACCTTGAATTTCTTCCTACTGGTGCCGTATCAGGACAAAGCGATATTCTTGAATATGGTTCTGATAACGACGATAAATCTTCCACAGTTTTTAGCCTTGATACATACATAGGTGATGGGCCAAGTAAAACAACAGATGGAGGATTAAAGGTTCTTGAATCTGGCACGTATGAAAATAGTAGCAGCTGGGATGTAGGCAACGGATCGGGCTTTAATAACGTCACACAGCTATTAGTAAATGAAGTTATACGCGGTCAACTTACACCAAAGCTACGCATGGTAGATATGCCATTCCAAAATTTATCAGTTGATAATCCTTATTTACCTCATAAAGTTATAGAATATTCATCCGGATATTACGTTTTTGAAAGAGGAAGTTTAGATTTAAAAACAGAGATTTGGCAAGGTGATTATTTTAAAATAGAATTAGATGCCTAACTACACAGAACGCACAGTATTATCTAAACCTCGTGACTTTAATCAAGTTGCAAACAATGCCGGAAGTGGTGGAGTGGTTAATAATAATGTCACTGAAACAATTAATAATGTTACCGTTACAGGTTCAGCCATTGCAATATTTAATCAAGAATTTCTTGATACTAATTCTAATGTATTGACATGGACACAGAATAATGGAAAGTTACCCACAACTAATTTAAACGCATCTATTCACGTTTACCAGAATGGGCAAAAATTAGTAGATAGTCAATATACTATCACATTACCTGCAACAATTACTATTGATTCAAATACGCATTACGATGGAAGTAATTACATTGTATTTGCAATAAACATAAACTAATGGAAGAAATTAAACCAAAAAAAGAAAGAAGGTTTTTAAAAGCCATGGGCGAAGTAGCACTTACTTTAGTGCGTGAACTGCTTTTAAATGTCGGTAAAAAACTAATAAACAAATCGGGTAACAAAAAACAAGGCCTTGTTCTTGCTTTTATTATTTTAGCTTCTACTGTTGCTTTTGCCCAATATCCAACAACGACCAACAAACAAAGATTGGGTTTCCAGACCACCGCCGACGGGCTTGTTTGGCGCGGTTCAATTTCCGACACAGCATCCATACAACCAATAAACAACCAAAACGCATGGGTAATTATTGACACAATAAATTTAAAATTATACTCTTTTGATTTTACTTCCAACGTTTGGAATTTAATTAGCGGTGGTGGTGGTTCTAGTTTTACACAGCCTGTAGATTCATTGTTTTTTAATGTAGGTGTTCCTACGAACAATGTCGATACTGCAAAAATGCGATGGGATTCTGATTTGGCAACCGTTGTTTTAGGTTTAAATGACAATGTACCAAATGAAATTGGATTTAAAAACTTTTGGTTAGTTAAGAATCAAACAGGCTCGACCATTACCAAAGGTAGTATTGTTTATGCTAATGGCACGGTTGGCGCAAGTGGCAGGATAACCGTTGCAAAATTTATTGCCAACGGCTCAATAGATGCAAAGTATTTACTTGGAATAACGGCACACGATTTAAGTAATGGTGAGGATGGGTATGTTATTTCATTTGGCAAAATAAGGCAGGTTAACACTGATACCTTTGCGGCTGGTGCGATCCTTTACCCTTCGCCAACGGTTGCAGGTGTTTGGACAGACGTTGAACCAGTTGCACCTAATATTGATATGCCTATTGGCTTTTGTATCAATTCAGCAATAAACACAGGAACAATAGCAATACGAGTGGCATCGGGTTATAAATTATCAGAGCTTCATGATGTTTCAATTACATCACCTGTTGAAAGTTCATCTTTGTATTATAAAGGTGGTTTATGGAGAGATACAACGGCAGCGTTATTAACAAGCGAGGCAGCATCAACATATTTAGCTTTGACAGGTGGAATATTAACAGGATCATTAACTGGTACAACGGGAACGTTTACAGGATTAAATATAAACAATACAACTACACAAGGCATATTTACTTTACAAGGAGCAGATAATAATACTCCAACGCGGATTGATTTTAAAACGGGAAACGAAATAAGAAGGCAAATAATAGTTCCAACCTCTGGAAGTAGTATGCAATTCAGAACATCAACTATTGGAGGTACTCAAGGAGGTTATAGTTTTTATACTCGCAGAGATCCAAATCCTTCTGAATTTTTAGCTTTCAATATTGATTTAGATGGTAATTCTAATTTTTACGGCACTCTCGGTGTCACAGGCGCAACGACTTTATCAAATCTTGCTGGCACAGGCTCTCGAATGGTTGTTGCAGGTTCTGGCGGCTTACTTTCTACACAGGCTATTCCCACAGGCACTGTTACCTCTGTTAGTGGTAGTGGTGCAATATCATCAACAGGAGGTACAACACCAGTTATAAGTGTAGCTACTGCGGCTTTTGGAACTGCTGGAATTGTAAGCTCAACAGGAACACAGCAATTTAGTGGAGATAAAATATTTGAAGGATATACTCAATTTAATGGGATAGCTTTTTTTAAAAATTACACCTATCAAGCTACAAGGCTCGCAGGATTATC
>Ga0315902_10001440_pt1 | contig 38218 bp, 39 predicted proteins | sample LakEriMetagenome_9_FD_203523 | JGI IMG/M metagenome (GOLD analysis project Ga0315902, IMG submission 203523) | Freshwater fungal communities from buoy surface, Lake Erie, Ohio, United States - Buoy 12 MA117 | ecosystem: Environmental > Aquatic > Freshwater > Lake > Lake biofilm | place: USA...
TGCCGCGCGTGCGTGACTTCCGGGGCGTCTCGTCCCGCGGGTTCGACGGCCGTGGCAACTATACGCTGGGTCTGCGCGACCAGCTGATTTTCACTGAGATCGATTACTTGAAGGTGGACAAGGCGCGCGGGATGAACCTGTGCGTGGTGACCACGGCCAAGACCGATGCGGAGGCCCGCAAGCTGCTGCAGCTGCTGGGCATGCCGTTCCGCCAGAACTAAGAGAGGACGATCGCCGTGGCCACCAAAGCGAAGAAGGCGCGCGAAGAGAAGACGCTGAAGTTTGAGGTCCGTCACCGGAACCGGTGCCGCCGCTGCGGCCGGTCGCGGGCGTACCTGCGCAAGTTCGGGATGTGCCGTCTGTGTTTCCGTGAGCTGGCGCTCACCGGCGACGTGGCCGGCGTGACGAAGAGTAGCTGGTAAGCCCCCTGGGACCGGGGCGGTGCGCCGCCCTGCGCCGGGGACTGTTGAACTGCTGAAGAGCCGAGAGAGTCATGACTGATCCGATTGCCGATATGCTGACGCGCATCCGCAACGCCGTGCATGCCAGACATGCGCGAGTCGAATTGCCCGCGTCGACGCTGAAGACCGAAATCGCGAAGATCCTGCAGGACGAGGGGTACATCGCCGGCTATAAGCTGGTCGAGACGCCGTCTGAGCGGCCCGGCAAGGCGCCGCGGCAGGTGATGCGCGTGTTTCTCAAGTATGGTCCCGGGGGCGAGCGGGTCATTTCCGGACTCGAGCGTGTGAGCCGTCCCGGGCGCCGGGTCTACACCGGGCACGACGGGGTGCCGTCGGTGCTTGGGGGCCTCGGGGTCAGCATCCTGACGACGTCCCGTGGCGTGATGACCGGGCGGGCCGCCAGGAACGCCGGGGTCGGCGGCGAAATCCTCTGCAACGTGTGGTGACGCCATGTCGAGAATTGGAAAGAAGCCCATTGCGATCCCGAAGGGGGTCACCGTTAAGGTTGACGGCGATGCCGTCGAAGTCAAAGGCCCGAAGGGCCAGATGCGTCAGGCGCTGCCACCGGGTGTCACGGCTGTGGTCGAGGATGGCCAGCTGCTGACGCGCAAGGCGAGCGACGATCGGGCGCTCGACAAGTTCCACGGGTTGGCACGCAGCCTCGTCAATAACGCCGTCCTCGGCGTGACCGATGGCTGGAAGCGCGAACTCGACATCGTCGGCGTGGGCTACCGTGCCGAGCTGAAGGGACAGCAGATGACGCTGGCCCTGGGGTATTCGCATCCGGTGGTGTTCGACGTGCCGAAGGGCATCGACGTCACCATCGACAAGCAGACCCACATCACCGTGACGGGCGTGGACCGTCAGCTCGTGGGACAGGTGGCCGCCAACCTGCGCAGCCTCCGCAAGCCCGACCCGTACCAGCAGAAGGGCGTGCGGTACACGGGTGAAGTGCTGAAGAAGAAGGCCGGAAAGACCGGAGCGTAGCGATGAGGATTCTGACGAAGGAAGACCGGCGCGACCGGATCAAGTTCCGTATCCGCAAGCGCCTCAGTGGCACGGCGGAGCAGCCCCGCCTGAGCGTGTTCCGTAGCGGGGCCCACATGTATGCCCAGGTCATCGACGACGAGACCGGGCACACCGTGGCAGCTGCCTCGAGCGTCGAACCGGCCCTGAAGGCCGCGATGCCCGAAGGGGCGCGCGGCGGGAATCAGCAGGGCGCGATCGCGGTGGGCAAGGCCATTGCCGAGCGGCTCAGGGAGAAGGGCATCACGCGTGTGGTGTTCGACCGCAACGGATTCCTGTACCACGGTCGCGTGCGCGCCGTGGCCGAGGCGGCCCGCGAGGCCGGCCTCCAGTTCTGAAGGTGCATGATGCCGACACGCGAGAAGATTGATCCGTCGCAGATGGAAATGAAGGACACCGTGGTGGCGATCAATCGCGTCACCAAGGTGGTCAAGGGTGGCAAGAACCTGAGCTTCAGCGCCTTGGTGGTCGTCGGTGACGGCCAGGGGGTGGTGGGCTACGGGGTGGGCAAGGCTAAGGAAGTGCCCTCTGCCATCAAGAAGGGCATCGAGGCGGCCAAGAAGAACCTCATCCGCGTGCCCCTGCAGGGGACGACGGTGCCGCATCCGGTGGTGGGACGGTATGGTGCCGGGCGTGTGCTGCTGAAGCCGGCGCCCGAGGGCACGGGCATCATTGCCGGAGCCGCCGTCCGCGCCGTGGTCGAGTCGGCCGGCGTGTCAAACGTCCTCACCAAGTCGCTGGGCACGGCCAATCCGCACAATGTGGTGCGGGCGGCATTTACCGCGCTCGAGCAGTTGAAAGATCCCGGGATGGTCGCCCGGCTCCGCGGCAAGGATGTCGACGAGCTGCTGGCCGCCCGTTCGTAGGACGCAGAACATGGCGAAGTCACCCTCGACGAAGATGCTCAAGATTACGCTGCTGCGTAGCCCTATCGGGTTCAACCGGACCCAGGCGGCGACGGTGCAGGGCATGGGTCTGCGGAAGATCCGCCACACGGTGGAGCTGGCGGATACGCCGGAAACCCGCGGCATGATTCACAAGGTGCGCCACCTGGTGCAGGTGGTGGAGTAGGCGCATGAGTCTCAACAATCTCAAGCCGGCCCCCGGGTCGAAGTTCAACCGGAAGCGCGTCGGTCGCGGTCCCGGGTCAGGTAACGGCAAGACGGCCGGACGCGGCAACAAGGGTGCGCAGTCGCGCTCGGGCTATTCGTACAAGCGCGGGTTTGAAGGCGGCCAGATGCCGCTGCATCGTCGCGTGCCGAAGCGCGGCTTCAACAACGCCGACTTCCGGATGGAATATGCGGTGGTGAACCTCGACCAGCTCGAGAAGGCCTTCGAATCAGGGGCAACGGTGACGCCCGAGTCACTGCGCGCGGTTGGACTGGTGCGCGATCGCCAGGCCCGCATCAAGCTGCTCGGCCGGGGCGACCTCAGCAAGGCCCTGACCGTGCAGGTGCACAAGTTCAGCGGCGCTGCCGCCGAGAAGATTGCGGCCGCCGGCGGCCGCGCCGACGCACTCAGCCACTGATTGAGGCGACGCCTGTGTTCGAGAGCCTGAGAAACCTGTTCGCTGTCGCCGACCTGCGCAACCGCGTGCTTTTCACGCTGGGGCTGCTGGCGGTGTATCGGGTGGGCAACCATATCCCGACCCCGGGGGTGAACCCGGAGGCCCTGGCGATTCTGGCGCAGCAGGCCCAGAACACCATGTTCGGCCTCTACGACATGTTCACCGGGGGCAGCCTGTCGCGTATCACGATCTTCGCGCTGGGCGTCATGCCCTACATCAGCTCGTCGATCATCCTGCAGCTGCTCACCGTCGTCTGGCCGTATCTCGAGCGGCTGTCGAAGGAAGGCGAGCTGGGCCGCCGCAAGATCACGCAGTACACGCGGTATCTCACGCTGGTGCTCGCGGGCGTGCAGGCGCTCGGCATCGCCGTGTGGCTCGAGCGGAACACCGACATTCCCGGGGGCCTTCCCCTGGTCTATGACCCGGGCTGGGGCTTCCGCCTGGGCGCGATGATCACGCTGACGACCGGCACGATGTTCATCATGTGGCTGGGCGAGCAGATCACCGAGCGTGGCATCGGCAACGGCATGTCGCTCATCATTTTCTCGGGCATCGTGGTCAACCTGCCCCGCGCCGTGTTTGCCACGTTCGACCAGATGCGCACCGGCCAGATTAGCCTGCTCGTGCTGGCCCTGCTGGCGGTGGTCATGGTAGGCGTCATTGCCGCCATCATCATGGTCGAGCGCGGACACCGGCGCATCATGGTGCAATACGCCAAACGGGTGGTCGGTCGGCGGCAGTACGGCGGTTCGTCGACGCACATTCCCCTGAAGGTCAACACGGGGGGCGTGATCCCGGTGATTTTCGCCAGCTCGATCCTGACGTTCCCCAGCACGCTTGTGGGCATGATGCAGGCCGGCGGATGGGCGGAAACGTTTGTCCGTCAGATCCAGTACGGCATGCCGCTCTACAACCTGCTGTATGTCGTCCTCATCGTCTTCTTCGCCTACTTCTACACGGCCATCATCTTCAACCCGGATGACGTCGCGGAGAACATGCGCAAGTATGGCGGCTTCATTCCCGGTGTGCGCCCGGGCAAGCGGACGGCCGAGTACATCGACGCGATCCTGGCGAAGATCACCCTGGTCGGGGCTGTATATCTGGCGCTTGTGGCCATCCTGCCCGAGTTCCTGCTGACCGGCTTCAAGGTGGCGCCGATTCCCTTCATTGGCGAATCGCTCGATGCCATCCTGCCCCGGTGGATCACGCAGGGGCTGAATGTGCCGTTCTTCTTCGGCGGCACATCCCTGCTCATCGTGGTGGGCGTCGCCATGGACACCGTGAATCAGGTCGAGTCGCAGTTGATCATGCGCAACTACGACGGGTTCATGAAGAAGACACGGATTCGCAGCCGACGCGGGTGAACCGTGGCGCTGAACGTAATCATGCTGGGGCCACCGGGCGCCGGCAAGGGGACGCAGGCTGAGGTGTTTGCGCGGGAGTTCGGACTCCCGAAGATTTCGACGGGCGATATCCTCCGCGAGGAAATGCAGAGCGGAAGTGAGCTCGGGCGGGCGGTGAAGGCGGTGATGAACCGTGGGGAGCTGGTCGGCGATCAGCTCATCATCGGCATCGTCCGCGAGCGGCTCGCGAGGCCAGATGCGGTGCCGGGCTTTGTGCTCGACGGGTTTCCGCGGACGGTGCCACAGGCCGAAGCCCTCGACGGGCTGATGGGTGAGCGCGACCCGCTCATCGTCGTCGAGATGCAGGTGGCCGACGAAGAGATTGTCCGGCGGGTCAAGTCGCGCCGGGTGTGCAGTGTCTGCGGGGCCAGTGTGTCGGCGTTTGGCGACCGGCCCCATGCGGTGAAGCGGTGCCAGAACTGTGGCGGTTCTCTGGTGACCCGGGCCGATGACACCGAGACGGTGGTGCGGGAACGGCTGAAGGTCTACTGGCGGGAAACCCGCCCGATGATCGAGTATTACCGGGATCGGCCGACGTTCCGGCGCCTCAACGGTGCCCAGGCTCCGGAGTCGGTCCGGCACGATCTGGAGGCGGCGGTGTTCGCGGTGGCCGAGGGCCTGAAGTTGGTGGTGCCACCGCGGAGGCCGGCATGATTGTCTGCCGGTCGGCAGAGGAGATTGAGAAGCTGGCACGGGTGAATGCGCTGGTGGCGCAGGTGCTGGCCGAGTTGATGCGGGTGGTCGAGCCCGGGGTGTCGACCCTGGACCTTGACCAGTTGGCGGAACGGCGGTTGCGCGAGGCAGGGGCGCTACCGGCGTTCAAGGGGTATCACGGATATCCGGCCACCATCTGTGCGTCGGTGAACGACCAGGTGGTGCACGGCATCCCGAACACCCGCCCGCTGAAGAGCGGCGACATCGTGTCGGTCGACATGGGGGCGAAGCTCGATGGGTATTTCGGCGATTCGGCGGTCACAGTGCCCGTGGGCACGGTATCTGCCGAGGCGCAGCGGCTGCTGCAGGTGACGAGTGCTTCGCTTGACCGGGCCCTGACGGCGGTGAAGCCCGGCAACCGGGTGCAGGACATCGGGGCGGCAGTGCAGCAGCATGTGGAAGCGCACGGGTTCTCGGTGGTGCGCGAGTTTGTGGGACACGGCATCGGAACGGCGCTCCATGAGGAGCCGCAAGTTCCGAATTACGGCACGCCCGGACGAGGGGCGCGCCTGGCCGAGGGAATGACGCTGGCGATTGAGCCGATGGTCAATGCGGGCAAGCCCGCAGTGAAGGTGCTCAGCGACGGATGGACGGCGGTGACGAAGGACGGCAGCCTGTCGGCGCACTTCGAGCACACGGTGGTGGTCACGGCCGAGGGGTGTCGGATTCTGACACTGCGGCCGGCCGGGGCCTGACAGGCGCGGATGGCAGCAGAGACGGTGGCGGTCGTGACGGCCCTGCTGCCGAGTGAACTGGTGCAGGTGGCGGTGGAAGGCGAGACGCATCAGGTGGTGGCACATCATGCCGACCCGGTGCGACGGAATTATGTGCGACTGGTCGTCGGCGACCGTGTGCGCGTGGCACTGATGCCCCGCGACCAGGGCCGCGGGCGGATCCTGGAGAGGCTGTAGAGGAATCAAGCGATGAAGGTACGAGCATCAGTCAGGAAGATCTGCGACAAGTGCAAGGTCGTCCGCCGCCGTGGGGTGGTGCGGGTGATTTGCGCCAACCAGAAGCACAAGCAGCGGCAAGGATAAGGCGAGGACCTATGGCACGTATTTCAGGTGTCGATCTTCCGCGGACCAAGCGGGTGGAGATCGGGCTCACGTATATCTTCGGGATTGGGCGTCACCGCTCGAATCTGATTCTTGAGGCGGCGGGCGTCAGTGGTGACGTGCGCGTCAAGGACCTCACCGACGACGACGTCCGGAAGATTACCCGGGTGATCGAAGAGCAGGGCGGGGTGGAAGGCGATCTCCGGAAGGAGATTTCGATGAACATCAAGCGTCTCATCGAAATCGGCAGCTTCCGCGGCAGCCGGCATCGCCGGAGTCTGCCGGCCCGTGGGCAGCGCACGCGCACCAATGCGCGCACGCGAAAGGGTCCGCGCAAGGGCGCAGTGGCCAAGAAGAAGACGGTGTAAGCCATGGCAAAGACCGAGACAGCGGCAGGCAAGGAATCGGCGCGCAAGAAGAAGACCTTCAAGAAGCGCGGCGAAAAGCGCGTCGTGCATCACGGCTTCGTGCATGTCCAGGCGTCGTTCAACAACACGCTCATCACCATCACGGACGCCGAAGGCGCGGTGGTGTCGTGGTCAAGCGCCGGGGCCATCGGCTTCAAGGGCTCCCGCAAGGGCACGCCCTTCGCCGCGACGCAGGCGGCCCTGACGGCCACCAACACGGCCAAGACGTTCGGCATGCGCTCGTGCGACGTGCTGGTCAAGGGACCGGGATCCGGCCGCGAATCGGCGATTCGTGCGCTGTCGACGGCGGGCCTCGACGTCAAGTCGATTCGCGACGTCACGCCGATTCCCCACAACGGATGCCGGCCGCCGAAGCGGCGGCGCGTGTAACCTCAGAACAGACGACAAGGATCGATATTCATGGCTCGTTACAACGGACCTGCCTGCCGACTCTGCCGCCGCGAAGGCATGAAGCTCTATCTCAAGGGCGAGCGGTGCTACACCGAGAAGTGCGCCATCGAGAAGCGCAACACGCCTCCCGGGCAGCACGGCCGGGCGCGCAAGGCCAAGATGGTGGGCTACGGCGTGCAGCTGCGCGAGAAGCAGAAGGTCAAGCGCATCTACGGCGTGCTGGAGGATCAGTTCCGCCGCTACTTCGAGCAGGCGGACCGCACCCGAGGCATCACGGGCGAGACGCTGCTCCAGCTCCTCGAGCGCCGTCTGGACAACGCCGTCTACCGGCTGGGCTTCGCGACGTCACGCGCGCAGGGGCGCCAGCTGGTGCTCCACGGCCACTTCCTGGTCAACGGCCGGAAGGTCGACGTGCCGTCCTACTCGCTCAAGTCGGGCGACGTCGTGTCGGTGCGCGAGTCGAGCCGCGAGAACGCGTCGATCGTGCACGCGATGGGAGAGGTCAAGGGCCGCGGTATCCCCGAATGGCTCACCCTCGACGGCACGAGCGGCAAGGTGATGGGCCTGCCGACGCGCGAGCAGATCAACCTGCCGGTGCAGGAACAGCTCATCGTCGAGTTGTACAGCAAGTAAGGTGACAGGGCGCGTCCGGGGCATGTGCCCCGGACCACCGCCGCCACGCCATCGGCCCGCAGCTTGGCAGACCTGCAGCGGGAGGCCGGTGGATGATGACCGCAGGTCTGGAGGCCGGGCTGCCGGCCCGCATGGCGAAAGGACACGACAATGCCTGAATTTCTGCGCCCCAAGCGCCTTGAGTTTGAGAAGGAAACCCTGTCCGACCGGTTCGGGCGGTTCTATGCCCAGCCGTTCGAACGCGGTTTCGGCACCACGGTGGGCAACGCCCTGCGCCGTGCGCTGCTGTCGTCTATCGAAGGCGCGGCCATCACGGCCGTGCAGATTGACGGCATCGAGCACGAATTCTCGCCCATCAAGGGCGTGGTCGAGGATGCGACCGACATCATCCTCAACCTCAAGCAGCTGCCGCTCAAGTGCCATACCGACACGGTGAAGACGCTGGTCGTTCGCGTCGACAAGCCCGGCCCGGTGCGTGCGAAGGACATCCAGATCGACCAGGACATCGAGCTGCTCGAGCCGGACGCGCACATCGCCACCGTCTCCGAGGGCGGCAGGCTGCACATGCAGCTGCGCGTCAAGGTGGGGCGTGGCTACATCTCCGCCGATCGCAACATCGACGAGGACCTGGGCATCGGCTGGATTCCCATCGACTCGGTTCACTCGCCGGTGCGGAAGGTCAATTACCTGGTCGAGGCCGCACGCCTCGGCCAGACGACCGACTACGACAAGCTCACCCTCGAGGTGTGGACGAACGGCGCGGTGACGCCCGGCGATGCGGTGTCGCTGGCGGCCAAGCTCATCAAGGAACACATGTCGATCTTCATCAGCCACGATGAGGACGACGATGAAGACTATGTCGGCGTGCCGTCCACGCCGGCAGCCGTGCCGGTGTCGAACGAGCACCTCGACAAGAGCGTCGAGGAGCTTGAGCTGTCGGTGCGCTCGTACAACTGCCTGAAGAACGCGAACATCCGGACCATTCGCGAGCTGGTGCAGAAGTCGGAAACGGACATGCTGAAGACGAAGAACTTCGGCCGCAAGTCGCTCAACGAAATCAAGGAGATTCTCCAGTCGATGGGTCTCAGCCTCGGAATGAAGCTGGACCAGTCGGCGGAGTAGCCGGGTAGGAAAACTGTCATGCGTCACGGTAATGCACACCGGAAGCTCGGCCGGGTCTCCGAGCACCGCATCGCGCTGCTGCGCAATCAGGCCACGGCTCTGCTGCAGCACGAGCGGATCGAAACCACACTGCCGAAGGCCAAGGAACTGCGGCCCTTTGTCGAGCGGCTCATCACGATTGCCAAGCGTGGCGTCAAGGCCGCCGATCCCAAGGGCAAGACCCTCTCGGCCCGCCGCCTCGTCATGCGCGACGTCCACAACGAGGACGTCGTCGTGAAGCTGTTCGACAGCCTGGCGCCCCGGTTTGCCGATCGGCCCGGAGGCTACACGCGAATCCTGAAGCTGGGCCACCGTCGCGGCGATGCCGCCGACATGGCGCAGATGGAACTGGTGGGCAGCGAGTTCGATCCCAAGAAGGCCGAAGCCGAGCGCAAGACGGCTGAGGAAGCGGCCACGGCCGGCGAGACGGCTGCACCGAAGAAGAGCGTCGGCGAACGCCTGCGTTCTGCCGCGGCGGCACTCGGTGGCGGCAAGAAGGCCAAGGCCGATACGGGCGCCAAGAGCAAGGCGTCGCGTCCTGCCAGGGCTGCGGCCAAGAAGGCCACGACGCCGCGCAAGGCCGGCGGCTCCTAACCACGTCGGCGGTCCGCAGGGATCGCGACAGTTCTGTGACCTGATGACAGGCGCCCATCCCTTGGCGGGAGCGGCGCCTGTCGTCGTTCCGGCGACGCAGAGGTGGTTGCGACCGCCCCGTGCCATACTCGCCCTGAAGCGATGCCCAATCGACCGGCGTCTCAACGGGTAATGGGTCTCCTCGCTCTTCTTGTCGAATGGCCTCGTCGTGCCCGATGGGCGGCGATGGCTCTGCTGTGCCTGCTGCCCTTGCTGACCATGCCTCTGGTGCAGCTGCGGGCGCAGTCGGCACCAGCGCCGCAGCCCCCCTCGGCTCGACCGGCCTCGCCGGCACAGGTCGGTTCATCGGCCGGTCCGGACCAGTCGGGGACCGCTCAGGAACCAGCCGGACAGCCCATCTTCCGCGCGGGGGTCGATCTGGTTCGCGTCGATGTGTCAGTCACCGGTCGTCGTGATGAACCAGTGGCCGATCTCACGGCCGACGACTTCATCGTCACCGAAGACGATGTGCTGCAGAAGGTCGAGTCGGCACAGTTCATCCGCCTCGATGGACAGCGGACGGTGGATAACGGGGAATCACTCGACATTCGGGGGCCGTCCCAGGGACTCGCCGAGGCCGCGAAGGAAGACGTGCGGCTCTACGCCATCTTCCTCGACGACTACCACATCGACCGCATTCCCTCGATCGTCGAGCCCATGAAGGATGCGCTCGAAGATTTCATCAATCAGCTGCAACCCACCGATCTGGTGGTGCTGATGGAACCACTGACGACCCTCGACAGCCTGCGATTCACCAGAGACAAGGCCCAGCTCATCGCGGCCATTCGGCAGTTCCAGGGGAGACGGGGCGAACTGTTTCCAGTGAAGAGCGCGGTGGAAGAGGCGCAGATGACCCAGCGCAACGTCTTCGAACTCCGGGCGGCGGTCACCCTCTCGGCCATGGAGGCGCTGGCGACCCGCCTCGGAGGGCTGCGCGAGGGCCGCAAGTCGATCATCTTTGTCAGTCAGGGCCCCCCGGTAGGGATGCCCGGCAGCTTCAACTATCCCCGCCTCGACGCGGCGGTGGAGGCCGCCAACCGGGGAAACGTGACGGTGCACGTACTCGATCCCCGACCCCTGGGCATGGCGCCGTTCGGCGGGGCGGAAGTCTTGAGACGGTTTTCAACGGAAACCGGTGGTCGGTCTATCGTGAACACCAACGACCTTGGCTCTGGCCTCAAGGATGTGGTGGCCGACGCGAGTGCCTATTACCTGCTTGGCTACTCGCCCTCACGGCCACGCAACGACGGGAAGTTTCACAAGATCAGCGTCAAGGTGCGCCGCTCAGGCGTCCGGGTCACGTCGCGTCGCGGTTACTGGGCGCCCTCAGAGAAGGAGATGACCGCAGCACCCCCGCCCCCGGCTGATCCCCGGCTGACCGGGGCCCTCGCGCAGCTGGTGGAATCAGACGACGAGCGGTTGGTCGATATCTGGGTAGGCCTGGAACATCAGGGGACGCAGGATGTCCTCACCCGGATTGCCTGGGAAGCCAGCCCCCGTAGTACTGATGCGTCCGCGGAACCGCCGGTGACACTGGAAGTGGAGCCGGTCACGCGCGTGGGAGGGACGCTCGCTCCGCCGCAGACGCTCGCGCGAAAGGATGCGGTGCCCGCGCCGGCGATACCCGTGATGGCAGAGTTCCGGCTGCGCCCAGGTCCCCAGGCCCTGCGGTTCACCGTGCGCGACGCCGACGGCGAGACGATCGACCGGTGGACGCAGTCGCTGAGCATCCCTGCGCTCGAGACGGATGCGGTGTATCTCGGGACTCCCCTCGTGTTCCGTACACGCACGGCTGCGGAGTTCCGTTCGCTCCGCCTGCAGGCGGCACCCACACCCTCGGCATCCCGTCGGTTTCGGCGCACCGATCGGTTGAGAGTGGACGTGCCGCTGGGGCCTGCCGGGGTGACCGTCGAGACGGTGGCGCACCTGACCAACAGCCAGGGCCAGACGCTGGCCACACTGCCATCGACCATGGTCAATGGACAGCTCATACGGCTCGACTTGCCCCTGGCCAGTCTGGCGCCCAGCACCTACACCATGCGAGTGGAAGTGCGTGCAGGAGAGCACCAGGCAGTGCAAGTCGTCGCGTTTACGGTGTCCCAGTAACAACGGACGCCGCGTATCGCACGCCGCAGATTACTCGTAGCGAAGTGCGTCGATCGGGTCCATCCGGGATGCCCGCCATGCGGGCAGCATTCCGAAGAAGACGCCGACGAAGGCTGAGAAGCCGAGGCCGAGCGCGAAGGACCACCAGGGAAGCGAGACAGGGAAGCCCGAAGCGAGGTTGACGAGCAGGCCAATCGAACTGCCGGCCAGTACGCCGATGATTCCTCCGACGCTGGTCAGCACCACCGCCTCGATCAGGAACTGGGTCAGGATTTCGACGTTGCGGGCCCCGATGGCCTTGCGGACGCCGATTTCACGCGTGCGCTCGGTCACCGAGATGGTCATGATGGCCATCACCCCGATGCCTCCGACCATGAGGGCCACCGACGAGATGACGACGAGGGCCAGCAACACAGCCTGCGAGATCTGATCCCACACCTTCAGGACAGCGTCCTGCGTGACGAGGTCGAAGTCATTGGGCTTGTCGAGGGTGAGCCCGTGCCGGATGCGCATGATCGTCTCGACTTCGCGCATCGCATCTTCACGGGAGACATCTTCCTTCGGGACGACGGCAATCATCACGGCTTGTCCGCCGAAGGGACCGCGCCTGACACGCTCGTTTCCGAACTGCTTGCGGAACGCTGTGTAGGGGATCACGGCCATGTTGTCCTGTCCGGTGGCAAAGCCTCCGGCGCTGGGACGCTTGCCCATCACACCGACCACCGCGTACTCGACCGCGCCGACGCGGATACGCTTTCCGACCGGATCGATGCCGCGCCTGGCAAACAGCGCCTCGTAGACATCGTAGCCAATGACGGCCACACGACGACGGCGCTCGACCTCCTGCTCGGTGAACATGCGGCCGGCGAACATCTTGGCGAAGTTGACATCGATGAACCGGTCGCTCGTGCCCATGACGGCGGCAGGGCGGGTGCGCTCTCCCTGATAGAAGAGCCGTTCGAAGGTGGGTCCCGGTGGGCCGGCGCCGAGCCAGGTGTCAACCAGGTCGATGGTGGTCGACATGCGTTCGATGGCGAGTCCGTCTTCGATGGTGAGCGAGGGCCGTCGGATGAGGTCGAGGAAGGAGGCGCCCGCGGAAAAACTGACAGCGCCGAAGCGCTGGACGAAGATCGTGCGGGGGCCGAGGGCCGAGATGCTGTCGCGCAACGAGGTGTCGAACCCCCGGATGAGCGAGGTCATGCCGACGATGGACGTTACGCCGATGACGACGCCGAGCACGGTCAGGGCCGAGCGCATCTTGTTGGTGCGCAGGGTCTCGAAGGCCATGCGGGCCGTTTCACGGAAGAGACCGAGATACCGCTCGACCATGGCCATGTTATTCGCGCCTCAGAGCTTCGATGGGATCGAGGCTGGCGGCCCGGCGTGCGGGATACCAGCCGAAGAACAGTCCCACCAGTGCGGTGACCACCACGCCGAGGGCCACTGACCAGCTTTCCACGGCCGCGGGCACTGGTGTAACCGAGGCAATGAGGGTGGCGAGGGCCCAACCGAGGGCGACGCCGACAATGCCGCCGGTGAGCGACAACGTCACCGACTCGGTGAGGACCTGCGACATGATGTCGAGGCGGCGGGCGCCGAGCGCCTTGCGGAGGCCGATTTCCCGGGTGCGTTCGCTGACGACCATCAGCATGATGTTCATGATGACGATGCCGCCGACCACCAGTGAGAGGCCGACGATGCCGACGAGCAGCACGGCGATGCCGGCGGTCGCCTGACGGAAGATATCGAGCACGGAGTCAGAGGCCACGATGCCGAAATTATCGGGCTCGGCAGCCTTGAGCCTCCGCTCGACACGCAGGGCAATGCGGGCTTCGTCCTTTGCCCGATCGACGAGGGAGGCGTCGCGTGGGCGCACCATGAGTTGCAGCGACTGCCGTGCTCCGAAGAGCTTCTGATACGAGCCCAGGGGAATGACCACAAACTCGTCGAGCGAGCTGCCGAAGGAGGATCCCTTCTTGGCTGACACGCCGACGACGCGGAATGGCACGCCAGCGACGCGCAGGGTCTTGTCGATGGGATCAGCCGAGCCGAAGAGCCGGTCGGCCACCTGCCAGCCGATGAGGGCCACCGGGCGGTTGCGCTGGATTTCGACAGGGCTGATCATTCGGCCGCGCTCGGCGTCGAAGGTCGTGAAGTCGAGATATTGTTCGGTGACGCCCTGCACCTGAATCGACTCGAGTTCCTCGGTGCGGTAGGCGACGCTGGCGTTCTGCTGCGCCTGAGCCATGACCGCCGAGACGGTGAGAGCGAACCGCCGGATGGCGGTCGCATCGTCGAGGGTGACGTTGGGATTGCTGCGCTGGCGTTCGAACTCGTCTTCGTTCTGCGTGAACGCCGTCCGCTGCACCACGAACGAGTCGGCGCCGAGGTCAGACACAATCGCATCGGTGACCGCGCCGTTGACGCCGGTGATGAGTGCCACCACCGTGATGATCGACGACACGGCCACGATGTTGCCGAGCAGCGTCAGCAGCGATCGCAGCTTGTTGGCCCAGATGGAGGCCAGGGCCAGCCGAACCGATTCGAGCAGGTGGGCCATGGGGCGCGCTAGCTGCCCACCCTGACGCTGACACCCCGGCCGCCGGCTGTCTGTCCCTGGGCTGGCCCTGTGGTGACCGCATCGCCCTCATAGAGCCCGCGCACCGATTCGAAGGGGCCGGTGATGACCCGGTCGCCTTCAGACAGGCCATTCAGCACTTCCAGATACCGCTCGCCGGCGATGCCGAGCTTGACGGCGACAAACGTGGCCTTGCCGTCGCGGATCAGAAACACGCCTTCGGTTTCCTGGCGCTTCTGGCCGGGCTGCAGTTCGGTCGAGACGACCGGAACGGCCGGGGTGTCTGAGGGGCGACCGAAGCGGAATCCCGTCGGAGCCGGCCTGAGTTCGGGGACGACGTTCCCCTGCGCGTCGTACAGGAGTTCGCGGACGGTCAGTGCCTGGATCGGCACCGACAGGGCATTGCTGCGCGAGGCCGTCGAGATTTCGGCCGTGCAGGTGAAGCCAGGGCGCACATCGGGCACCTGCTCGTCGAGCGTGATGGTGACCTTGAAGTTGGTGGCCGTGCGCTGTGCCGAGGCAGCCGCCGTGGCCTGAATGGGGCTGTTGCCGATTTCGGTGACCGTCCCCGCGAACACGCGGTCGGGCATGGCATCGATGGTGACCTTGGCCTTCTGTCCGAGCGTCACGAGGGGAATGTCGGTCTCGTCGACCTCGACTTCGGCTTCGATCACCGACATGTCGGCGACGGTCATCAGCACGGTGCCGGCGTTGTTCATCGTGCCGACGACCACGTTTTCGCCTTCCTCGATGTTCCGGCGGGTGACGATGCCGTCGAACGGCGCATCGAAGCGCACCTGTGACAGCGTATGGCGGCTGCTCTGCAGGCCGGCCTCGGTCTGGCGCAGCTGCGTCTCGCGGTTCTTGATTTCCTGCTCGCGAGCCCTGAGGTCGCTGTCGCGGACTTCGACGTCGGCCTGTGCCCGTTCGAGGGATTCACGGGTCGTGAGCCCCGCGGCCGAGAGTTCCTGCTGCCGCTTGAGGGCCTGCCGAGCCAGTTCGAGGTTCGCACGGGCACTCTGCAGGCCGACGCGCGACTGTTCAAGGGCCGTGCGTGACCCGGCCACGGCAGCCTCGTCCCTGCGCACGGCGGCCTCGGCGACGACCGCGTCAATCTGCAGCAGGAACTGGCCCGCCTTCACCCGGTCGCCTTCCTTGACGCCGAGCCTGGTGACGCGGCCCATGGACTGGGCGCTGATGTTCACGACTTTCTGCGGCTCAATCTTCCCGGAGGCAGACACGAGCGCCTCGAGGTCGCGCCGCTGGATGGTCTCTGCGGTCACGGTGGTGCCGGTCTCGCGGCCCTTCGAGAAGTACGCGGCGACGGCACCGCCACCAGCCAGCAGGACGATGATCACCCAGAACCACTTGTTCCGCAGCACGCTAAGACCCTCCTCGCAGCACCATCACCACCGCCAGGACGGCGGCCATTCCCACATACAACCCGAGCAGTGTGCCCGCGTAGCTCCGGGCTGGGCGCCCGGTGGCGGCGCTGAGGCCGAGGGCAATCAGCCCTCCCCACCACAGGGCAAAGATATCGATTGAACCAAACAGGCGAGCCGGCAGGCTGCCATCCTGGATGCCGGGCAGCACGGCCGCCAGGTTGGTCATGTTCGTGACCGACTCCCGGAGGAACATGAGGGGAACGGTCAGGGCCTGCTGGAGGCCCAGGATGCACGAGGCCTGCACCGATACCGCGAGAGCCGCTCCGGTGGACAGCGACCCCCGATGCCATCGGGCCACCTGCCGCAGCGCAAGGGCGACGAGCAGGGTAGCCACGGGCAGTAGCAGCAGCCTGGTTCCTGTCAGGTAGCTCGTCCAGGGGGGCGACTGCTGCAACTCCACATACTGCGCGTCAGACACGGTGCCGCCGAACGCCTCGACGATGCGCACGTGTTCGTCGACGAGTGCCTGGCGGCCGACGCTGGTGGAGAGTAGTCCGGCGGATGGAATCAGCCACAGCGCCAGCACGACGATCCAGGGGCCGGCCACCCTGGGATGGGCCACGGCAGTGGCCATGGTGTGTCTGGGACGACGGACAACGCCTGTCAGAATTTGAAGAAGACTCACGAAACCCTAAGACCATAAGACGAAGTCACCGGGCGAGGGGTTCCGCTTGCCAGCCGGCCGCACGTGCTGCGAGGCAGGCCCTCCCCTGAAGTTCGCGACATGTCGTGCCGAGACGACGGGGCAGCATGCCCACGACTTCCGATTCCAACACCGGCACCGCCCGCACGGGCTTCGGCGACGCTGGGGTGGCGCTCCGTCTCGATGTGGCGTCGCATGCGACGGCGGTGACTGCGGTCGACCACATGCTCGACATGGCCATCCGCCTGGGCGCCAGCGATGTGCACTGCGAGCCCGACCCCGACGGGCTGCGCATCCGGTTCCGCATCGATGGACGCCTCGCGTCGGTGGGCACGTTCCCGCCGGGCCTGCGCGACGGGGTGATCACGCGCCTCAAGGTGCTGTCGCGGCTGGATGTGGCCGAGCGCAGGCTGCCGCAGGATGGCCGGTTCAGCGTGCGGCTTGAGGAGCCGCCCGGGGGCACATGCGACATCCGGGCGTCGACGTTGCCGACGCTGCAAGGCGAGAAGGCCGTGTTGCGGGTGGTGGTACGGTCGGCCGTGGCCCCTGATTTCGAGGGCCTCGGTTTCGATGCGTGCAGCGCCGATCTGTTCCGGGCGCAGCTGCAGCGTCCCTGGGGACTCATCCTGGTGACCGGGCCGACAGGCAGCGGCAAGACCAGCACCCTGTATGCCGCCCTGCAGCGGCTGGCGACGGCCGATCGCCACATCATCACCGTCGAGGACCCGGTCGAGCGAGCTCTGCCGGGGGTGACGCAGGTGGCCGTGCGCGAGTCCATTGGCCTGGGGTTTGCGGCGGTGCTGCGTGCGAGCCTCAGGCAGGACCCTGACATCATGCTCGTCGGTGAGATTCGTGATGCCGAGACCGCCGCCGTGGCGATGCAGGCCGCACTGACGGGGCACCTGGTCCTCGCCACGCTGCACACCACCGACGCCCCCGGCGCTCCGGCGCGGTTGCTCGACATGGGGGTGCCGCCCTTCCTTGTCGCCGGTGCCCTGTCCGTGGTCTGCGCGCAGCGACTGGTGCGACGCAGGTGCCGGCAGTGTCATCCCGGCCAGACGCAGGCCTGTGTCTCGTGCCGCAGCACGGGCTACCGTGGTCGCATCGGGCTCTTCGAAGTGATGACGATGTCCGATGTGCTGCGCACACTCGTCATGCAGCGCGCATCGGCCCAGGAACTGCGTCGGCAGGCGCTGGCCGAAGGCATGGTCTCGCTGCGGCAGGCGGGCCTGCAGCGGGTGGCCGACGGGGTGACGTCGATCGAGGAAGTGTGGCGCGAGACCGCCGACGACGGGGCGGCGAAGCATGCATGAGGCCGTGCTGGGGGCCATGGGCGATCCGGCGGTTTCTGACGTGCACCTGCGCGCCGGCGTGCCGGTGTGGGTGCGCCGCTGGGGTCAGATGCGTGCGGTCGGCTCGGGCCCCCTGCAGGCCTCCGACGTTGACGCCATGATCGGGGTGGTGCTCGGCGACGGTCGGTGGAAGCAACTGCGGGAGGGCCGCGATGTCGATGCGGCCTGGCAGATGCCGGACGGTGATCGGTGGCGTGTGCATGCGTACCGGGCGGGGGGACTGTCGGCGGTCACGATGCGGCGTATCCCCCGTGTCGTGCCGACGCTGCAGAGCCTCGGACTGCCGGCATCGCTGGCCACGCTGGTAAATGGGCCGTCGGGCCTGGTGCTGGTAACCGGGCCGACAGGCAGCGGCAAGAGCTCGACGATGGCGGCGCTGATTGACGGCATCAACCGTGAGCGCGAGTGTCACGTGCTGACGCTTGAGGACCCGATCGAATACGTGCATGCCCCGGAGCGGGCCCTTGTGACACAGCGGGAGCTCGACCGTGATGTCGAGTCGCTGGCCACCGCGCTCCGTTCCGCCGTGCGGGCCGACCCCGACGTGGTGCTGGTGGGCGAGCTGCGCGACGAGGCGACGGTCGATGCGGCGCTCCAGCTGGCCGAAACGGGCCACCTCACGCTGGCCACCCTGCACACCCGTTCGGCCATGGCCACACTGCATCGTCTGGTCGACCTGACGTCCCCGGCGCGTCACGCGCAGGTGCGCCACCAGCTGGCGCTGGTGCTGGTGGGCGTGGTGTCACAGCGGCTTCTGCCCGGGGCCTCGGGCGAGGGGCGCGTCGCTGCCGTCGAGGTTATGAGGGCGACACCCGCGATCCGTCACCTTCTGCGTGAAGGCAAGGTGCACCAACTGCCGGCCGCCATGCAGGCCGAGGGGCGCGACGGAGGCAGCTGGTCGCTGTCGCAGTCGCTGGCGTCGCTTGTCGCTGCAGGTGAACTGACGGAAGAGGCGGCCGGTGTCGCGGCCGGCGACCGCGACGACTTCCGGCAGTGGCTGGCCCGAGAGCGTCGTGGCGGGTTGGAAGGCAGGCGCTGACCGTGCCCCAACTGGCCCGACTGGAGGATGCAGAGCAGGGGCGGGCGCTGCAGCAGTGCGCGCTGCTGCTGGAGTCGGGTCTGCCGCTGGTGTCGGTGCTGGACCTGCGCGCCTCGCTCGAGGCGCGTCCGGCGAGCCGTGCCCTGTGGGCGCACCTGGCGCGCGCCGTCGAGGCGGGCACTCCACTATCCGAGGCCCTGCGGCGCCTGGGACACAGGGTCGTTCCGTTTGTCTCGGGCATGGTGGACGCCGGGGAGCAGAGTGGGGAACTGCCGGCGATGCTCGAGCGGGCAGGGGCCACCCTGATTCACCGGGCTGACACGCGTCAGGCGGTGCAGCGTGCGCTGTCGTATCCCGTCGCGGTGCTGGGGGTGGCCGTCCTGGTGATGGTAGCGCTGCTGTGGCGGGTGGTGCCGCTGTTTGCCGAGCTGTTCGCCTCGCTCGGCGTGGCGCTGCCCTGGCCAACCCGTGTGCTGCTCGAGACAGGCACCCTGCTGAACCGATGGGGCGCTGCGGGCGTGGCGCTGCTGGCTACGGCGATCGCCGCCTGGTGGGCGTGGCGGCACAGCCGCCGTGGGAGGCGGGCGTGGCGGGCGTTTCTGGGGCGTCTGCCCTTGGTGGGACCGGTCCTGCAGCAGACGGCGGCGGCGGGTGCCTGCCGCATGCTGGCGATGCTGCTGAAGGCGGGCCTTCCGCTGATCGATGCGCTGGCCGTCACGGCGCGGTGCTCGGATGAACCCGCAGCGCGGCTGGCCCTGCTGGCCCTGCGCCGCGCAGTGGCTCGTGGCGACCGGCTGCGGGACGCACTCGAGCGCGATCGGTGGTGGCCTCCCCTCGTGATCCAGTGTGTGGCGGTGGGGGAAACCACGGGCCGCCTCGACGTCCTGCTGCTCAATGCTGCCGACACATGTGACCGCGACATCCGGCATGTCCTGGCCAGGCACCTAGCTCTGCTCGAGCCGGTGGTCATGGTGCTGGTCGGTGGTGTCGTGGCCGGCATGGTGCTGTCGCTGTATCTGCCGCTGTTCTCGCTCATGCAGACGATGGGACGATGAGACCGGGGGCCTGTGTGCCCGGGGCCGGGATGTTCTACACTGCAGTGGGGCGCGCAGGTTCTGCGGGCCACAAGACGCCCGGCGCAGCGCAGTGGCTGCCATCCCAGTGAGTCAGCCAGAGCCATCGACCGAGGTATACGACTTGCATGGGCTGTCTGCCGGAAATAGGTCGGGGAATCCGCCGTCGTCGGAAAGGTCACGGGGAACACTATGCAGGCACGCAATCGTCAGGGGTTCACACTCATCGAGCTGCTCATCGTGGTGGCCATCATCGGCATCATTTCGGCGATTGCCGTGCCCGGGCTGATGGGGATGCGGCGCTCGGGCAACGAGACGTCAGCTGTCGGGTCGCTGCGCGCTATCTACAGCTCGCAGCAGGCCTTCGCGGCGACGTGCGGCAACGGCTTCTATGCCGCCAAGCTGACGGACCTGGCCAAGTCACCGCCGAACGGGGGGGCGCCGTTCATCAGCCCCGACCTCGGCTCCGCCGATGAAGTGCAGAAGAGCGGCTATATCATTTCGATCGCCGCCGGTAGCGATGGCGCAGCGGCCAGTCTCGATGCCTGCAACGGCGTGCCGGCTGCGGACCTGACCAGTTCCTGGTATGCGAAGGCCGAGCCGATTTCGCCCGGGTCGACAGGCACCCGGTTCTTCTGGATTGGGACGCTCGGTACCATCTTCGCCGATGCCGCCCAGCCGATTCCGTCGACCGTGGGATCTGACCAGGCGCCCGGCGGCGCGCCAATTCAGTAGGCCCCCGGGGCGTATAATCTCGCACATGTCTGCCTGGTTTCTTGCGTTCGCGGGGCTGGGGCTGGCGGCGGCCTCCTGGTCCACCTGGGTCCACTACACGCTCATCGCCGACCCCCTGTCGGTGCCGGCCTGTGACATCAATGCGATGTTCAGCTGCAGTCAGGCGTACACCAGCGAGTATGGGGCGGTCGGCGGCGTCTCGGTGGCGCTGCTCGGCGTGCTGTTCTTCGCGTTTGTCCTGCTGCTGACGACGCTGACGCAGCGGTCGAGGACGGCGCGGGCCAACCTGCCGCTCTACCTGTTTGCCGCCTCGACCATCGGGCTCGCCGTGGTGCTCTACCTCGGCTACGTGTCGTGGTTCGTGCTCGGCACCGTCTGCCTCTTGTGTGTCGGGTCGTATGTGGCCGTGATTGGGCTGTTCCTCACCTCGGGAGCAGCCGCAAAGGAACCTATGTCGAGTCTGCCATCCCGTCTGTCGCGCGACCTGTCCACCCTGTTCAGCACGCCCTCGGCCCTGGCGGCCACCGCCGCCTTTGTCGTGGCGGCCGGTGCTGCCGTCATGCTGTTCCCCCACGCCAGCGCGTCGGCTGCAACAGCGGCGGCCGATGGCCAGGCCTCGACGGCGACCGGGCCGGCGATTCCCGCGGCCCAGCTGAAGGAGTTCGAAGACTACCTGGCCGCGCAGCCGCGCGAGACGCTCAACATCCCCACCAACGGGGCGGCCGTGGTCGTGGTCAAGTTCAACGACTATCAGTGCCCCGCCTGCGGACAGACGCATCTGGCCCTGAAGCCGGTCAAGGACAAGTGGGCCCGCGAGGGTGCCGGCAAGGTGCAGTTTGTGACGATGGATTTCGCCCTCGAGCGCGAGTGCAATGCCGGCATGCAGTCCGATGTGCACCTGGCGGCGTGTGATGCTGCGGTCGCCGTGCGCCTGGCACGCGAGAAGGGGAAGGGCGACGCCCTCGAAGACTGGCTGTTTGCCAACCAGCCCATCATGACGCCGGCATCCGTCCGTCAGGCAGCGGCCGACATCGGCGGCGTCACCGACATGGACGCCCGCTACGCCGACGTGCTGACCCAGGTGAAGGCCGACACCAACAAGGGCGTGCAGCTGCGCGTGGCCTCGACGCCCACGTTTTTCCTGAATGGCATCAGGCTGCCTGGCCTTCGTCCGGAATTTTTCGACGCGGCGATTGCCTGGGAATTGAAGCGGGTCAGCGGCGGCAAGTAGCCTCGCATGATCTGGGGCATTCTCGGCCTGCTGGTCGGGAGCTTTCTGAATGTCGTGATTCATCGGTTGCCGCGAGGCGAGTCGGTCATCTGGCCAGCCTCGCGGTGCCCCCACTGCCACACCCCCATCCGATTTCATGACAACGTTCCGCTGCTGGCCTGGTGCTGGCTGCGTGGGCGTTGTCGTTCGTGCCGGGCGTCCATCAGCTGGCGCTACCCGGCCATCGAAGCCCTGACCTCAGTCGTCTTCATGGCGGTGGCCCGCACGACGCCCGATCTCTTCACGCTCGCGCACCATCTCGTATACGCCTCGGCGCTCATCGCCCTGCTGGCGATCGACTCCGAGCATTACATCCTTCCCGACGAACTCACGCTCGGCGGACTGGTCGTCGGCCTTGCCGGCGCTGCAGTGACTCCGCCTGCCTTGCCGGAGCGCCTGGCGGGCGCGGCGATCGGCGCGGCCATTCCCCTGGCCATCGCCGTGGGCTACCGGCGCTGGCGGGGGCAGGACGGGCTGGGGATGGGAGACGTGAAGATGCTGGCCATGATGGGTGCCGTGACCGGATGGGCGCAGATGCTGCTGTCACTGACGCTGGCCACGTTCTCGGGCGCGGCCGTGGGACTGCTACTGGTCGCCGTCGAGGGCACGTCACTGCAGCGGCCGCTTCCGTTCGGCACGTTCCTCTCCGTCGCGGGCCTCGTGTCATTGATCTTCGGGGACCGCATCATCCGCTGGTACCTCGGCCTGCTGGTGTAACCGGCCGGGCCGCAGGAACTGCGTCATCACATTCTGACTCGCATTTCACCTTCGGCATCGGCCAGGCGGCCGACGGCCGGGAACGGCATCGTTTCCAGAGGGAGACGTCGCGTGCGTCCCGAGGGCACGTGCCTTGCTCGTCGTCAGGGCTATGACGATCGACAGCGATACGGGGTTTTCCCTCATCGAGGTGATGGTGGCCTCTGCGGTGGCAGCCGTGGCCCTGGCCGGAGTGATCACGGCGGCAGCCGCGGTGACCCTGCAGCAGCGCCAGGCCGAGCGGACATGGACAGCTGCCGACGTGACGGCGCAGGTGCTTGACCAGTGGCGCGGTGCCGACGTGGCGCTCCTTCGCCAGCTGGACGGCTGGCGCCTCGCCCTTGATGCGCAGGGGCATCCACTCGCAGCCGGGACAGACGACAGTGCCGACCTCACCGTCGTGGCGCAGGGCACGACACCGGCCGGCTGGCCCCCGGGCACCGTGCGAGTCGACGCGTGCGCCTATCGTGGACGTCCCGAGACCGGGCTGGCACCGATCGTCTGCCTCCAGACGGGATTTGGCGGTGGCTGGTGAACGCGCGAGGGGTGACGATGCTCGAACTGCTGCTGGCCCTGACGCCCGGCCTGGTCGTGCTGGGCAGTCTCTTCGTGCTCATGCCGCAGATGCGCCAGTTCACTTACGAGACGCCATTACGGATCGAGACCCGGCAGCGGCTGTGGTGGGCTGCCGAACGCCTGTCGGCGGCCATCAGCGCGACCCAGCGTCCCGCACCGATGGAGGACGGCCTGGTGCGCCTGTCGCGTGTGATCCCGGTGGTGCGACCGCTCGGTGAGGGTGGTGGAACTGGAGGCCTCGACCTGATCGCGCCGACCGGCCCGGGCCTGGCACGGCTGCGCACCTCGAGCAGCGAGACTGGCGGGGGGCTGGCCCTCGATGCATCCCCGTGTCCAGTGCTCGGCACTGTGTGTGGATTCTCGCGGGACGATGTCGCGGTGGTCACCGACAGCCTCGGGCACTTCGACATTATCGAGGTGGCGTCAGCCATGAAGGCCGGGGCCACGTTGCGTCTGCGTGAGCCGCTGCAGGCGGACTATCCCGCAGGCGCGTGGGTGGTGGCCGTGCGTGCCGACCGGTGGACCGTCGACCCCGAGCCCGATGGTGGGCTGCGACTGCGCCGGCGCAGTCGTGCGGGCGCCATCGACACGGTGGCCGAGGGGCTGAGCCGTGCCAGCCTGACCATCTGGGGCGAGTCGGCGGCACCGATGGCGCGCTGGGCAACGCCGACCCGGGCGGTGGTGTCCTACGGCCTGCCCTTTCCGGTCCCTGAGCGACTCGAGGGCGTTGATGCCGAGACGCTGTGTGCCTGGACCTGGACCGGCTCGGGCTGGCTCTCGCGCCTGCAGCCGTGGAGTGGCGAGGCAGAGCGCACGCAGCTCGGTGGCCAGGTGTCAGACGGTCCGTGGTGCGGCACCCCCGCCAGCGTGTTTGCGTTCGACGTCGATCTGCTGCGCCTGTCCAGGGTCGACATCCGCCTTGAGGCGGCACGCGGGCCCGGCCCACCGCAGGTGGTCACGCGGACGGTGGCATGGCGACCGTGAGAAGAACGCAGAGCGCGGCCTCTGCCGAGGACGGGATGCTGCTGGTGGGCGTTGCGATGATGTCTGGCGTGCTGCTGCTCATGGGGCTGGGACTGCTGGCTCTCGTTGGCCGCGACGGGCTGACCATGCGTCATCGGCTCGAACGACAGCACTTGCGACAGCTGGCGCACGGTGCCCTCGACGTCGCGGCCGCGACCCTGGCCGATGTGTCGTTTGACGATGCGCTGAGCGGTCGGGTGAGAGCAGCGGCAGGCGATGCAGTCGCGGTCACCTTCTACGAACTGGCCGGTGGGCGCGTGGTCGAGCTCCGTGCCGAAACGGCCTGGCTGACGTGCGGGCGCACCTCGTCGTGCACAACCGCAGACCGTCGGAGGGTGACGGCAGCACGACCGTGGGGCCAGGCCAATCCCCAGTGGGCCGTCGTCATGCAGGGGCTGGCCTCGCGGTGGTGGCCCGGCGTGTGGCACCGGGGCAGCGTGGTCGTCGTGTGGGTGGGCGATGATGCACGCGAGGTCGATGGTGATCCCATGGCCGACGATGCGACGGGTCCACTGACGGGCCAGGGCATTGTGCGGCTGCATGCCGTGGCGTACGGCATGGCTGGTGGACGTGCGGCCGTGGAGGCCGAACTGCTGCGTTACTGCGAGACCCGCGAACCCGAGTGCCAGCCGGGGAACGACCTGTCGGGACGCCTCGAGGTCGACGATGAGATGTAGGAGCCTGCAGAGGGCCCTCGTCGAAGGCTCGCTGGGTATGGCTGCCTGCGGTCTGGGGATCGTCGTGCCCGATCAGGCGCTGACAGAGGCAGCTCGGCGGGAGGCCGAGCGCCGGGCCACGATGCCCAGGGCCGAGCGGGTGCTGACCAATGCCGACCTTGGTGACGCGCCACGGCCCGTGGTGGTCATCGAATCGTCTGGGGTTTGGCGGGTGGCGCCCACGCCCGACGTGTCGAGCGGTGCGATGTCCGGCGATTCGACGGCCGCCGAAACGAGACAGCGGCAGGCCACACCGGCGCGCGTCGAATCGGGGAGCAGACGGACGGTAGCTACCCCTGATGCGACGGTTCCCTCCCCGGATGGCCCCGCTGATGGCGTCGTGCGTGACGAAGCATGGTGGAGGCAACAGGCTGAGGCCTTGTCTCGCCGACGGCATCGACTGGCCGAGCAGCAGCGGGCACTCCAGAATCGGATCGACATGCTGACGGCCGAGGTGGCGGGTCGCGATGATCCCTACCAGCGAACCGTGCTCGAGGACGACCGTCGACGGTCGATCGAGGAACTCGACGCCCTTGAGCGCGATCGTGCGGAGCTGGACCGGGCCGTCACCGCGTTTGAAGAGTCTGCCCGGCGTCAGGCCGTCCCTGCGGCGTGGATTCGCCTCGACCCAGGCTAGGGCTTCAGGCCCAGTGACCGCAACGCTGCCACAAGCTCGCGCGTGGTCACATCGGTGAGCTCCTGCGTGCGGCCGAGACCGGTGACGGCGACGAAGTGCAGGCGCCCGGCGATGACCTTCTTGTCATGGGCGGCAGCGCGTGCCACCTCCCGCGCCGACAGGTCGCGAATGGCCGGCAGGGGGCCCAGATGCTCGATGGTGGCGCGCAGGGCCGCCGCCGTGCTGTCAGGGGTCACGCCTCGGCGCTGCCCCAGTGCGGTGGCGGCCAGCATGCCGTAACCGACGGCTTCACCGTGCAGCAGCCGCCGATACGCCGTGGCGGCCTCGAGGGCATGGCCGAGTGTGTGGCCGAAATTCAGCACGCGACGGGGGCCGCCTTCCCGTTCGTCGCCTGAGACGACGGCCGCCTTGATGCGGCATGATTCGGCGACGATGGCGTCAAGCTGGCCTGGCGTGTCGGCGAACGCCGACCCGGCGCCCTGCGCCACCTGCTCTAGCAGTGCGGGGGTGGCAATGGCGCCGTACTTGATCACCTCGTAGAGACCGGCCCTGAACTGGCGGCGTGGCAGGGTATCGAGCAGGGCAGGGTCGGCGACCACCAGTTTCGGGGCATGAAAGGCGCCGATCAGGTTCTTCCCCTGCGGATGATTGACGCCCGTCTTGCCCCCCACGGCACTGTCAACCTGGGCCATGAGTGTGGTCGGCACGTGGGCGACGCGCACGCCGCGCAGGTAGGTCGCGGCGGCGAACCCGGCCATGTCCCCGATGACTCCTCCCCCCACTGCCACGATAATTGCCGCGCGGTCGGCCTGCGACTCGACCAGGGCATCATGGATGCGGCCGACGGTCTGCATGGTCTTCGACCGCTCGCCGTCGGGCACAAGGATGGGCTGCGTCGTGCGGCCCTTCAGGGCGCGGGAAATCCGACGGCCCTGTGCGCCCCAGACGGTGGGACTGGAGACCACGGTGACGCGCCCGGTGAGCCCGGCGGCGTCCAGCAGATCGGAGAGGGTGGCCGACACCCCGTGGCCGACCATGACGGGATAGGCGCCGCCGGCGGCCTGCACCTCGATGCGTGTGAACGAACTCATGCCGGCCGGTAGAATACCACCCGGGTCGCGAGTGCCCCTGGCGGGGTAGACTGGCAAGCTGGAACCGCGCGACGCGGAATGAAACGGAGCTTATGAGCAACAGCCAAGGCAAGGGCGGCGAGGCGTTTGTGAAGGAGATTACGCCTCAGAGCGAGGATTTTTCCCGCTGGTATCTCGATGTCGTTCGGAAGGCCGAACTGGCGGATTACTCGCCGGTCAAAGGCTGCATGGTGATCCGACCGTACGGCTACGCGATCTGGGAGCAGATTCAGCGCCAGCTGGACGATCGGTTCAAGGCGACGGGGCACGTCAACGCCTACTTCCCGCTGTTCATCCCCGAGAGTCTGCTGCTGAAGGAAGCCGAGCACGTGGAAGGCTTCGCGCCGCAGGTGGCCTGGGTGACCAAAGGGGGCACCGAGGACCTTGAGGAGAAGCTGATTGTCCGCCCGACCTCCGAAACGATCATCGGCGTGATGTACCAGCGCTGGATTCAGTCGTGGCGCGACCTGCCCGTGCTGATCAACCAGTGGGCGAACGTGGTGCGGTGGGAGAAGGTGACCCGGCCGTTCCTGCGGACCACCGAGTTCCTCTGGCAGGAGGGCCACACGGCGCATGAGACGGCCGACGAGGCGCAGGAAGAGACGTTGAAGATCCTGGCGCTCTACAAGGAGTTTGCCGAGTCAGTGCTGGCCATGCCCGTGGTGGACGGGCAGAAGAGCGAAAGCGAGAAGTTTGCCGGGGCCTCGCGCACCTACTCGATTGAGGCCCTGATGGGTGACGGCCGTGCGCTGCAGGCGGGCACGTCTCACAACCTCGGGCAGAACTTCGCGAAGGCCTTCGAGATTCAGTTCCAGGGGCGCGACAAGACGCTGCAGCACGCCTGGACCACGTCGTGGGGGGTGTCGACGCGGCTGATTGGCGGCGTCATCATGACGCACGGTGACGACAGCGGGCTGATCCTGCCGCCGCGCGTGGCGCCCTGGCAGGTGGTGATTGTCCCGATTCCCCGAGGCAACTGGAAGGAGACGGTCCTCCCGACCTGCGAGGCCATCTGTGCGCAGCTCAAGGCGGCGGGCATTCGCGTCAAGCTGGACGCCGATGACAGCAACACGCCGGGCTGGAAGTTCTCCGAGTATGAAATGCGCGGGGTGCCGCTGCGCCTCGAGATCGGTCCGAAGGACATCGAGAAGTCGACCGTGTTTGCCGCGCGCCGTGACACGCGGGCCAAGCAGGCGCTGCCGATGGAGGGACTGGCCGCCACGGTGCAGGCCCTGCTGGACGAGATTCAGTCGGCGCTGCTCGAGCGCGCACGGGCCTTCCGCGAGAGCCACACGTCGGCCACGACGAACTACGACGAGTTCAAGGCCGTGATGGAAGGGCGTCCGGGGTTCGTGCAGTCGCCGTGGTGCGGCAGCGCGGCGTGCGAGGCCGACATCAAGGCGGAGACGCAGGCCACGATCCGGAACATTCCGTTCGGTTTCGAGCAGGCCCCGGGCGTGGGCTGCATCCGGTGCGGCACACCGGCGACGGTGACGGCCTGGTTCGCAAAGGCCTACTGAGCGAACCAGCGACCGTCGAGGCTGAAAGACAACGGGCCCGGTCATCGGAGGATGACCGGGCCCGTGTCGCTTCAGGGGTAGACCGGAAGGGCTTACTGCACCCGGACGGTCATGGCGGCACGACGGTTGAGCCGGCGGGTTTCCTCGCGGCCATTGTCGTGCTTGGGACGTTCTTCGCCGTAGCTGATGGTCTGCAGCCGGTCGGCGCTGACGCCGCGGTTGGTCAGGTACTCACGAACGGCCATGGCACGGCGCTCGCCGAGGGCCAGGTTGTATTCGGTCGTGCCGATGTTGCAGGTGTGGCCCTCGACCATGATGCGCAGCGACGTATCGTCGGCGAGGGCCTTGATGGCCTCGTCGAGCACGCGGGTGGCCTCGACGCGCAGCGAGTAGCGGTCGAAGTCGAAGTGGACGTCTTCGAAGGTGTATTCCTTCTTGGGAGGCGCGGTGACCTGAATGGACACGGTGGCGGTGGCGTTGCCTCCCTTGCCGTCGCTGACCGTCACGGTGATGGGCACCGAGCCGGGCTGTCCGGGGGCCGTATAGGCCGTCTGCCGGTCAGAGGCATTGGCCAGCGCGCCGGTGGGAGCCGACCACTTGTAGCTCAGCGTGTCGCCATCCGGATCTGAACCGTCGGCCATCAGCATGACCCGACCACCCACCAGCACCGAGCAGGGGTCGCACTTGGCCGTGACCGTCGGCGGACGGTTGGCGGGGGGCGCCGGCGGAGGGGGCGGAGGCGGCGGAGGCGGGGGCGCCACGTAGACCGCCACGCCGGGGTGGTAGCCAATGCGCACCTGCAGGCCGATCCTGTCGCCGAAGTTGTTGTCGTAGCCGGTGACAGTGCCGCGCTGCGTGGTGGTGACCGCGTAGCTGAACCCGGTGCCGAAGTAGAAGCCGTTGGACGCGGTGTACTGGGACCCGAGGAACACGTCGAACGGCTGCTTGACGTCCCATGCCGAGGCCGGTCCGCCGTAGCTCGAGATGAACGCGCCGCGGTAGGTAATCGTGTTGTCGAAGTAGTATTCGCCGGTCGCTTCCGCGAAGAGCTTCAGCTGTCCGCGGCTCGGCCAGCTGAGGCCGGCGCCGTAGCGCAGGCTGTGGCTGCGGTCGTAGTCTGCGGTGCTGGTGCGGAACCGCACGCCGGAGAAGCCGGCCAGTTCGACGCGACCCATCTCGCGGCTGAGCACCGCGTCGAGCATGTAGTCGGGACGGCCAGTGCCGAGGCCGAGGTCGCGGCTGGCCGAGGGGATCTTGACCGCGCCGCGCAGCGCGACGGCCACGCCACCAGCGGCGGTGGCCTGTGTGCGCAGGTTGAGCTTGGCGCCCACCGTGACATCACCGAAGCCCTGCTCCCATCCGCTGCGGATGGGATAGTCCATCGGCTGGTTGCCGCTCAGAATCGGACGGCGGTCGGCGTCGATGCGCCGGAAGGCCGCGACCGACCCGAACAGTTCGAGGCGGTCGGTGGCCCCGAACGCGAAGCTGCCCGAGAAGTCGGCGATGTCCGTGAAGCCTTCCGAACGGTCGAAATTGATGCGCCCGGCTGAACCGGCGACCCTCCCCTTCGGCAGCGTTTCACCGGTCGGCACGAACCAGAGGCCCGTATCGCCCATCACGGTGCTGGTGGCCGGACGGGTCTGTGCGGAGGACTGCGCCCACGCCGGCGCGGCTGTCAGTACGGACAGCACAACACCAGCCACGATTCGGCTGTAGATCTTCATGGCAGAGATGATACGTGCGCCCTCGAGCGCAAGTCAACGCACGAGTCGGCGTCTAGGCCGTGCTGCCGTCGTCGCTTCGCTCGGTCTTGCCGAAGAGCCAGGCCACGAGGACGCCGACCATGTAGAGGCCCATCATCGGCACGGCCACCAGGGCCTGGTTCACCGGGCTGCCATCGGGGGTGATGACCGCGGCGACGATGAAGATGCCGAGCACGGCGTATTTGATGTTCCTCAGCAGGAACCGGGCCGTGACGAGGCCCAGCCGCGCGAGCACGAACATCAGGACGGGCATCTGGAACACGAAGCCCATGCCCAGCAGCAGCTTCACATACAGGCCGAACACCGGGTCGACCCTGGGCGTGAAAATCATGTACTCATTGCTGAAGCCGGCGAAAAACCGCCAGGCGGCCGGAAACAGCATGTGGTGCCCGAAGGCGGCGCCGGCGACAAACAGGGCCGAGGAGGTCAGCACGAAGGGAATGGCCAGCCGCTTCTCTTTGGCGTAGAGCCCGGGGGCGATGAAGAGCCACACCTGCAGCATGATGTAGGGCGAGGCGACCAGCACCCCGGCCAGCGCCGAGATCTTCACCCAGAGGAAGAAGCCCTCGCCGGGCTCGGTGTAGATGAACTTCCGTTCGGGCAGGTCGGCCGTCAGCCGTTCGTAGACGAACGCCTGGATGCGGTTGCTGAAGATGCTGGCGACGACAAACCCCGACAGCAGCGCAATGACGGCATGGGTGATGCGCTTGCGCAGTTCATCGAGATGCTCGAGGAACGTCATCCGCCCGTCAAGCGGATCGTCGTCCTCGGGGCCATCACCGTCGAGGGTCGGATCGTCGGGAAGCGGGGTCGGGACGTCCCGGGATGGGAGCGGGGCCAGCGCCATACGGCGGACTTACCGGGGCACCGTGTCGCCGGGGGGCGTCGATTCGGCGGCGGGCGTCGGGGGCACCGGCTCGGCGGCCGGGACGGCGGCGACCTTCTGCTGCTCCTCGACGCGGATCTCCTGCTCGAGGGTGTGCTGCAGCTCGTTCGAGGCTTTCTTGAACTCGTTGATGCTCTTGCCCAGCGACTTGCCCAGCTCGGGCAGCTTGCGCGGCCCGAACACAATCAGGGCGATCACGAAGATGATGACCAGTTCGGTGACGCCGATGGAACCAAACATGAGAGCAACTCCAGAAGCGGGTCAGTGAGCGCCGCACCCGCAGGCGACCTTATCCCTTCGGGAGTATACCCCAGCTCCCCGGAACTCCTTGCCGGGGGGCGGGTTATTCGCTAGCATCGCCGTATGCGTGTGCAGCCGGGTCTTGCCGTGGTGCTGTCTCTCGCCGCCTCGGCGGTGGTGGGAGGATGGCTGGGTCCCCGTGTCGCGACGGCGCAGGACCCGGTCGCCGATCGCTACCGCGTCTACACGGCCGCGCTGGCCGCCATCGAACGCCAGTACGTCGAGCCGGTCGAGTCTGACCAGCTGGTCTACGGGTCGATCAACGGCATGCTGCAGACGCTCGACCCGCATTCGAGCTTCATGGACCCGCGCAGCTACAAGCAGATGCGCGAACGCCAGGAGGGCCGCTACTTCGGCCTGGGCATCACCATTCAGGCCGTGCCGGACGGCATCACGGCCGTACGGGTCTTCGAGGGATCTCCGGCGCACGCCAAGGGCATCCGCCGCGGTGACGTCATCGCCGAGATCGAGGGCCAGTCGACCCGCGGCTGGTCGTCCGACGATGCCGTGGGCAAGCTGCGCGGACCCAAGGGCACGTTTGTGAACATCGGCATTCGCCGGAAGGGGCTCGACGAGCTCATCCCGATGGCGGTCATGCGCGATCAGGTCAGCATTCCCAGCCTGTCGGCTGTGTTCATGATCGACGACGAGACCAGCTACGTGGGCATCACGGACTTTGCCGAGCGCACCGACGAGGACCTCGGCACGGCGCTCGAGTCGCTGACCCGCAAGGGCATGAAGCGGCTGGTGCTCGACCTGCGCAGCAACCCCGGCGGGCAGCTCGATCAGGCCATCCGCATCTCGAACCGGTTCCTGCCGAAGGGCGCCATGGTGGTCTACACCCGCGGCCGCGTGGCCAATTCCGACGAAGACTACCGCGCCACGGACGACCCGGGCTATGCCACGCTGCCGATGGTCACGCTGGTGAACCGGTCGAGCGCCAGCGCCTCGGAGATTGTGTCGGGAGCGCTGCAGGATCATGACCGCGCCCTCATCGTCGGCGAGACGACCTTCGGCAAGGCCCTCGTGCAGTCGGTCTTCCGCGTCAGCGGCGGTGCGGGCCTCGCCCTGACCACCGCCCGCTATTACACCCCCAGCGGTCGCCTCATCCAGCGGCCGTGGGACGGCACCTTCGACGAGTATCTGACCTACACCATGAAGGATCAGTCGGAGCGCGCCAAGTCGCCCGACCAACTCAAGTACACCGTCGGCGGCCGCAAGGTCTATTCGGGAGGCGGGGTCGACCCGGATGAGCGCTTCGAAGGACCGACGGAGGGCTTCAACCCGACCCGGTTCGGGCGCTCGCTCTTCAATCGCGGCCTGTTTGCCGCCTTCGCCGAGCCCTACTTCTACGAGAACGACACGCGTCCCGGCAGCAAGTCGCCGTCCTTCAAGTATGTGAAGCGCGGCTTCGAGGTGGACGACGCGATGGTGGCCGCGTTCCGCACCTTTGCTGTCAGCCGAAACACCGTCATCGACGAAGAGGCCTGGTCGAAGGACCTGCCGTTCATCCGGGCGATGATTCGCTTCGAGATCGACCAGGCGGTTTTCGACATCGCCACCGCGCGCCAGCGCCTGATCCAGGCCGATCCCCAGGCGGGTTACGCCCTGGGCCGTTTCGCCGAGGCCGAACGGCTGCTTGCGCAGTCACAGAGCCGCAGCGGGCGCATCGGCCAGTAGCCGCGACCTTTTCCGACACCGGTTCCGCATGCGTCTTGAACGTCTCGAGATCTCTGGGTTCAAATCGTTTTCCGATCGTTCCGAACTGTCCTTCGACCAGGGCGTGACCGCCATCGTCGGGCCGAACGGCTGCGGCAAGAGCAACGTGGCCGACGCGCTCACGTGGGTGTTGGGCGAGCAGAGCGCCAAGAGCCTCCGCGGCGAAACGATGGAAGATGTCATCTTCAACGGCTCGGACGCGCGAAAGCCGACCGGGGCCGCTGAAGTGCGCCTGCGCCTGAGCGGGGTGGTCGTGCCGCCCTCGCTCGACAAGGAGCTGGGCTACGAGCCGTACCTGGCCTCGGCGCCTGGTGAGGATGGTGCCGTCACCTTTGCGCCCGAACTGACGCGCGAAGTGGAGGTCACCCGCCGTCTGTTCCGGTCGGGCGAGAGCGAATACCTCATTGACGGCCAGCAGTGCCGCCTGAAGGACATCCACGAACTGCTGATGGACACGGGCCTTGGGGCGAAGGCCTACGCGATCATCGAGCAGGGCAAGATCGGCATGATCCTGAGCTCGCGGCCGACCGATCGGCGCCAGTTGATCGAGGAAGCGGCGGGCATCACCAAATACAAGGCCCGCCGGCGATCAGCCGAGCTCAAGCTCGAGGCGGCCCAGCAGAACCTGACGCGCCTCGACGACATCGTCTATGAGGTGGAGAAGCAGAAGGGCGCCCTGAAGCGGCAGGCGGCGCGCGCCCGGCGCTACACCCGCCTGCGCGATGAAATGCGGCGCTGGGAAAAGGTGCTGTTTGCCCGGCGCTACCGCTCGCTTTCGGAGGCCATCGAGGCCGCGCGTCTTCGGCTGACGGACGTGCGCGAGCAGGAAGCGGCGGCAGCCGCCCGTCTGGCCGAGGTCGAGACCACGCTCGCCGCGCTGCGCATATCGCAGGCCGAGGCAGACACCGTGGCGGGCCGGCTGCGGGACGTGGCGCACAACCAGGAACTCGACATCAACCGCCGGCAGCAGCAGATTGCGCTCGACCGTCAGCAGGCCACCATGCTGCAGAGCCGCGCTGATGAGCTCGAGGCCGAGCGGCAGCAGCTGGAGGGGCGTCGCGAGCCCGAACGGCTGGCCCTCGAGGAACGGCGCCAGGCAGTCGAGCAGGCCGCCCTGCGTCGCCGCGATGCCGCCGCCACTGCCCAGGACGCCGCCGAGGCCTATGCCCGGGCACAGCAGTCGATTGAGGCGGCCGAGCAGGAGGTCGAGCGGGCACGTGCCGACGTGTACGCCGTAGTGAACACGGTCACCGCGCTGACCGCCACCGTGCAGTCGGCCACCGCCCAGCGTGAACGGGCCGTCGCCGCCGATCAGCGCCTTGGCGTGGAACTGAGCGAGCTGGCGACCGAGCTCGAGCGGGCCCGCTCCGAGCGCGCCCTGGCGCGCGAGCAGCTGGTCCTCGCGCAGGAGGCCCTCGATGCCGCGCGCGTCGAGCGGACCCGCTGTGAGGAGATGCTGAGCCACGCCCGCGGCGAATTCGATCGGCGCACCCGCGAGGTGCGCACCGGTGAGCAGCAGCTCGCCGGCCTGTCGGCGCGGCTCCGGTCCCTCGAGGAACTGGACGCGCACCGTGCCGGATTCGGTGACGCCGCCCGCCTGGTGCTGTCCTCCGGGGCCGCAGGCATCCGGGCCCGCGGGGCCCTGGCCGACTTTCTCGAGGTCGAGTCGCGCTACGAGCGCGCCGTCGAGGCCTGCCTCGGCGACCTCCTGCAATACGTCGTGGTCGACAGCCTCGAACAGGTGACGGCCGGCCTCCGGCTGGTGCGTGACGAAGATGCGGGCCGCTGCGGTTTCATCGTCGTCGATGGTGATGAGGCATCTGCCGAGGAATCCCTGCCCGCAGTTCTGCCCGCCGGCGTGCGGCGACTTGGTGACGTCGTTCAGGTGCAGGGGGCCTTCCCCGACACCGTTCGCCGTGTGCTGGGGGGCCTGTGCGTGGCCGACACGTTCGAGGCGGCCGCAGCGGCGGCCCGCCTGCTGGGCACCACGGTGGTGACCCTCGACGGCGATGTGTTCCGGGGACGCCACCAGGTGAGCGGAGGAGCCAAGGCCGAGTCGCGGGGCATTCTTGCCACCAAGCGCGAAATCAAGGAACTGCGCGAGCGGATCGCCGAGGAGCGGCTGGTGCTGGCGCGCCTGGCTGACGAGTCGGTGCACTTCGAGCAGGTCATGGCCGAGGCCAGCGCCGGCGTCCAGCGGCTCGGCGCCGAGATTCACCGGCAGGAGAAGGCCATCGTAGCTGCCGAGGCCCAGGAGGCACGGGCGGCACAGGACGAAGCGCGCGTCTCGCAGCGCCGCGCCCTGGTCGACGGCGACATTGCGCGGGTGCGTGACGAGATTGCCACCCTCGACCTGCGGCAAGCCGAGGCCCGCGAGTCGATTGCACGTCTGGATGCCGACAAGCGGGTGGCCGATGAGCTGTTCAGCGAACAGGTGCTGCGGCTGACCGGCGCCCGTGAGCAGGCCGAGCAGTGCAGCCAGCGCGTGGCCGAGGTGCGTGCGGAACTGGCAGCCTTCACGGAACGGCTGTCGGCCCTCGAGCAGGAAGTCGTCCGCATGGAGCAGAGCGCCACTGAACTCGAGCGGCGCCTGGCCGCCTGCCAGCGCGACATTGCTCTCATGGGCGAGCAGCGCGAGCGCCTGGTTGACGGCGTCGGCGACCACGAGCGCCAGCTGGACGAGGATGTGCGTTTGCTCGAGTCGCTCCGTGAGCAGGTGCGGGAGGCCGATGACCGCGCCGGCGAGCTGCGCACCGCCGTCGAGACGCAGGACCAGATGATTCGCGACGCCCGCCGGGCGCTCGATGCGATTCGTGCGCTGGCCTCGGAGCTCGAGGTCAGCCGCGCGACCGCCGAGGCCGAACTGACGCACCTGGCGCAGCAGGCCTATGACGCGGTCGGCGTCACCCTCCAGGAAGTCCGTCAGGATGTCGAGGCGATGGAGGCTGCCGGCATCGTCGAGCCGGACGTGAGGGCGATTCGTGCAGCCGAGGCGGCTGACCCAGACGAAGACGAGGCCTCTGCCGACTCGGACGCCAGCGACGCACCGGAGCCCGAGCGCATGACGGCCGAGGAGGCCATCACCGAACTGCGGGGCAAGATCGATCGCATCGGCCCGGTGAACATGATGGCCATCGAGCAGCATGCCGAGCTCGAACAACGGCATGTGTTCCTGACCACCCAGCGGCAGGACCTGCTCGACTCGATTGCACAGACCAACGAAGCCATCCGCCGCATTGACGAGACCACTCACGCCCGGTTCCGCGACGCGTTCACGGCCATCAATCTCAACTTCCAGGACACGTTCTCGACGTTGTTCGGGGGGGGGAAGGCCGGCATCAGCCTGATCGACGACACCGACCCGCTCGAAAGCGGCATCGACATCGTGGCCTCGCCGCCGGGCAAGCGGCTGCAGAGCGTCATGCTGCTGTCCGGTGGAGAGAAGGCACTGACGGCCATCGCCCTGATGTTCGCCATCTTCCGCTACAAGCCCAGCCCGTTCTGCCTGCTCGACGAAATCGACGCACCGCTCGACGATGCGAACATCGGACGGTTTGTCGAGCTGCTGCGGGGCATGATGGATCGCACGCAGTTCATCATCATCACGCACAGCCGCAAGACCATGGAGATTGCCAACCGCCTCTACGGGGTCACCATGGAAGAGCCGGGCGTGTCGAAGCTGATTTCCATCCAGCTGCACTGAACCGGCAGGGAGACCCCCTCGTCTAACCGGCTCAGAGGTGCTGCGCATGAGGGCCATGGCCTGGATCCGTTCCGTGGGAGTGCTGCTGATCGGCCTGACGCTGACGGCGTGTGACATCCGGACTGACACCGGCGGGGAATGGGCCATGACCATTGCCGACCGGGAAGCCCATGATGTCTGGACCCGCCGGTACCCGATGTCCCCGGGAGGACGGCTTGTTCTCGAGAACGTCGCCGGGGCCGTGGCGGTGGAAGCCAGCGCCGGACGCGAGCTTGAGATGACCGCCCGACGGGTCGCCAAGAGCACATCCGAGGTCAGTGCCCGCGAGCAGCTCGACCGGGTATCGATCGTCGACGCGGCTTCAGAGAGCGAGGTGCGCGTGACCGTCGAATACCCCAGATTCAACGGGCTCAATTCCGTCGAAGTCGAGTGGGAAATCAAGGTGCCGGCCGGTGTCGCCGTCGACATCCGCAACACCAATGGCAGCCTGCGCATGGCCGGACTCGATGCCGCCGTCGCGGGACGCACGTCCAATGGCCGCATCCAGGCCGAGGCACTCACCAGCCCGTCGGTGGATGTGAAGACCACAAACGGCCGCATCCTCATCGACTATGCCCGCCCCCTCGTCGACTCTGACCAGGTGACCATTGATTCGACCAACGGCGGCGTCACCCTCACGATTCCCGATTCGAGCCGACTGTCGCTCAAGGCGGATCTGACGAACGGCGAATTCGATTTTGCCGACCTGCCCGTCGAGGCCAGCGGGTCATCGTCGCGGCACCATTTCGAAGGGACCCTCAACGGCGGTGGTGCCCGGGTGGACATGTCGACCACCAACGGCAGCGTGCATCTCTCGAAAAAGAAGTCCTGACGGGCTACAGTGAGGGGCGGCCCCGTAGGACCGCCCGGTGAACGAAGACAAGTCCACACGCTATCGACGCCTTCGGCTTCGTGCCGATGTGACCTCAGCGGTCCTTTCAATCGCGGGCCTCGGGCTCTGGTGGCTCCTGTCCCCTGAGCGCATCGTTGCCCCGTCAACTGATCCGGCGGCGCCCGCATCAGCCGAGTCGTGGGGCAGGCTCGCCACCGCCGGCACCCTCTGCCTGCTGACCATGTCGTGCGTCGCCCTTCCTGCGCGGGCGTATCGGGATGTGGTGCTCGAGCGCCGCTATTTTCCCCAGTCGTCGCCTGCGCGGCACTGGGGCCGGCGTGCACTGAGTGCGGTGGCCTTCTCGGCGGTGGGTGGTGGATTGCTGCTCGGCACGGCCGTCTGGGCCTGGCAGCGCTGGCCAGGAACCTGGTGGCTGCTGACGGGCATCGTCGTGGCGGGGCTGCAGCTGGCCCTCGCCCACGTCGGACCGGCGCTCGTGCTGCCGCGTGTGTCGCGCGTGCAGTCGCTGCCGCCCTCGGCGCTCAGCGCACGGCTCGAGGCGCTCGTCGACCGCACGGGCATCAGTGTCGCGCGTATTCAGCGGTGGACGGTGCCTGGGGGACCGGACCGGGCGCAGGCCGTTCTCGCTGGTGGTGGCAGCAGCCGCTGCATCCTGCTGTCTGACGGCCTGCTCGATGGCTACTCTGACGATGAAGTCGAGGTGGTGGTCGCGCACGAACTGGCGCATGCGGCCCACGATGACCTCCGCGCGACCCTCGCCGTGCAGGCGGCTCTCGATGTGGGCGGCCTGTGGGTGCTCTCGATGGCCTGGCCAGCCATGGCGCCGACGCTGGGCGCGTCGCCCGTGCCGGGAGCAGCGCATGTCGCCCCCCTGCTGCTGGCGGT
>Ga0315902_10001443_pt1 | contig 38175 bp, 23 predicted proteins | sample LakEriMetagenome_9_FD_203523 | JGI IMG/M metagenome (GOLD analysis project Ga0315902, IMG submission 203523) | Freshwater fungal communities from buoy surface, Lake Erie, Ohio, United States - Buoy 12 MA117 | ecosystem: Environmental > Aquatic > Freshwater > Lake > Lake biofilm | place: USA...
GCACATTAGCCAATTTATCGAATGGGTATGCTGCGATCTTGTTCTCAAACCAAGCGAGAATATCAGGTGCCAATTCCAAATCATAAAATCCTTTCTGCTCATCCTGAGGATAAACCCAAGCCGAAACAGGAATACCTGTAGAATTTACGGGGCCAAAGTTAGCGACCCGAAAATCGGCAACACCGATCACGATCACTTTAGTCGGGAGTTCATAATCTGTCCTATATTCAAAAATTGCACTATCCTTGAAAATCTCTTCTTTGATCAAGCGACCATTGGCAATCACCTTCATTCCGTTTGGAACAACGACATTGAAATGTACTTTCGCCTTATCCGATGGATGATCATTGCAGGCAAACCAATGGTGCGCACGATTTGGCCAATTATCGCCAAAAATCGTTCTGTCACCGTACTTATTCTTTCCGATCACCAGACCATCAGCCGGAATACCACTGTAATCGAGCTGGACTACTATGGTATCTCCAATACGTGGATTCATTCCCGAAAAAATCACCCTATCCGATTTTTGCTCAAAACGAAGAATCAAGCCAGAAGAGCTAACGCTGTGGACGATCATCCCTCTACCATCTTGTCTCTGCCCTGTTAGCTCCAGACTGACCGGAGAAGTATCGGACACACAAACAGCCTTAACGGTTTCCCCGAAAAATAGTGTGTCCGATTGATCTGAGATCTTGATTACGAGATCATATTCCAGTACATCAAGTGTACTCTTGAGTTCTCTCTGCTGTGCTATGGAAACAAAACTCATGCAGAACACAATTGGTGAAATAAGGTACAACTTTGTCATACCTCAAATATAGGATTCTTGCTTCATTAAGAGCATTCCTATCCAACACATCCGCGACAATCAACTTTAATTATTGTTAGAATTCAATTAGTTTTGAAAAAACTACTTTACTATGAAAGTTCGATCGATCTGTATTTGTGTGTTCTTGAGCTGCTATACGTATGCACAGCAAATGGCGAAACCCTCTGCTAAAGAGATTTCAGGTCTTCCTGAGTGGGCAAAGTTGATGTACGCTGAAAATCCAAATGTATTTGAGGTGGATCAGGCATACCGCAGCCACTTCAAGCAACACCCTTGTGTGAAGAGCTATCACACTCAATACTACAAGCGTTGGAGACGTGCAGTGAACAATCGTATCAATGATCAGGGATTCATTATCGAATATACAGCCGAAGAGATTCTAGCTCAGCGCACAGAATACGAGAAACGGCTTGAGAGTGACAAGGCCTCCAACTGGTCTGTCGTTGGTCCGCTGTTTAATACAGAAGGAGGAGGTGCGCAGGGTTCGGGACAGGCGAACATCTATTCGATCGATCAGTGTTTTGCTGCGCCAACCGTAATGTATGCTGGAACTGAACCGGGTGAGGTCTATAAATCCACAGATGAAGGACAAAACTGGTTCCAGGTAACGAAAACGATCGATTTCGGCAGTGGCGTTACTGCTGTAGAAGTGCATCCTGTCAACCCTGATGTCGCATTCGCTGGAGGAAATCTCGGTCTTTTCAGAACGCTGGACGGAGGAATTAGCTGGACAAATGTATTGCCACAAACTAATTTCAATGTGAACGAGATCCTGATCAACCCATCCAATGATCAGATCATAATGGTCGCTTCAGACAAAGGACTGCACAGAAGTACAGATGGCGGAAATACGTGGTCACAATTGTTTACCCAAAAAGCCTATGACCTGAAAATCAACACGGGAAATGACAATATCATTTATATGGTCAAGAATAACCCTTCACTTATCCGAGCAGAATTTTTTCGTTCCACAGACATGGGCGCAACGTGGACTATTCAGTCGAACGGCTGGTACGGATCTACGGATCCCGACCGCAACGATGGAGGTGCACGCATAGCCGTTTCGGAAGCAGATCCGAATCGTGTTTACGCCTATCTGATTGGTGAATCAAAAGCGAATGACTATGGATTTATAGGCGTTTACAGAAGTAATGATGGTGGTATTACCTGGACCCTTCCGAACGGTCCTACCGGAGGGCCTTACACCGCATCTCATCCCAATCTGGCTTATGGTTATCCTGACTGGACCTATCACCAGGGTTTTTACAACTGTGCGATCACCGCTTCCAATGCAGATGCTGACAGAATCCTTATCGGTGGACTGAACCTCTGGCGTTCAGATGATGGCGGGATAACTTTCACCTCCGTAGCCGGCTATGTCGGCGGTCCGCTAAGTATGCACGTTGACATGCAGGATTTCCGAAATATCGGCACTACGACTTGGATAACTACGGATGGTGGAATCTACCGTTCCGACAGTTTTTACACATCAGACCCCGAATTCCGCATGGATGGACTACACGGTTCTGATTATTGGGGATTTGGATCCGGATGGAACGAGGATGTGTTAGTCGGAGGTCTCTACCACAACGGAAACCTGGCACATCACGAGAACTATGGTGAAGGAGTATTTCTGGAGTTGGGAGGCGGAGAAGCTCCTACCGGTTATGTGAATCCCGGAAATAACCGAAAAACTTATTTCTCTGATATCGGAGGAAAAACCCTGCCGGTGGACCTGAATGACCCCATCACCAACTTTTCCATGGGCATGAGTCCCAATGAAAGTTACTGGGCAGCTGAATCAAGTGAGCTCGAGTTCCATCCAAACTGCTATTCCATTGCCTACCTGGGAAGGGACAATAAACTATGGAAAACTGAGGATGGCGGAGGATCCTACAACGTATTGCATACTTTCGGCACAGCAGCGCAAGATCAGATCAAATACATCGAGGTTTCCAGTTCAAATCCGGATATTATTTATGTCAATCAACAGCCGGCATCAGGATCCGTTGGTAAGCTCTGGAAGACTGTAAACGGTGGAATCACATGGGACCAATTGACAATACCTTCTGGAAACAGCCGCCGTATGTTGCTGACAATTGATCCGACCGATGCGAACAAGATCTGGATCGCTTATCCTGGCGGTTCAAACGGAAATAAGGTATTTCAATCCACAAACGGAGGTCAGGTTTGGTCAAGTATCACTCCTTCCCTGCTCAATAATGAATCGATACAGACTTTGGTTCATGTAGCAGGAACAAATGGTGCATTGTATGCGGGAACATCCCGTGCTGTATATTATCGGGATGAGGCTGGCAACTGGTCGATCGACAATGCAGGTTTACCTACCTACACGAACGTGAACATCATCCGTCCATTCTATCGCGATGGAAAAGTGAGACTGGCGAGCTACGGAAAAGGGATCTGGGAAAGTTCGTTAAGCGAGCAGCCATCGCTACCAATCGCAAGAATCACTGTCGATAAACTTTCTCAGACCGTGCTGTGTGCGTCCGATTCATTTTACTTCGAAGACCATTCTTTCCTGAATCATCTGAATGCCAGCTGGTCATGGCAATTTCCCACCGGAACACCATCCAACAGCTCAGAAAGAAACCCTGCAGTCTTCTTTAACGCGGAGGGCAATCATCTTGCCATCCTGACAATTACAGACGGAAATGGTAATCAAGATGTTGATTCCCTCTTTGTCAGCGTTACAAACTTCGATGCTCCATCGATCGTTACTGAGGATTTTCAAGGAGCGTTCCTACCTGAGGGATGGTTTATGACCAATGTTGACAACAACGGGCAATGGTCCCTGAACAGTTCAGTGGGGGGATACGGAAATTCGTCCCAAAGTGCTCATTTTGACAACTTCGGCATCGACTCACAAGGCACAACCGACGATCTTAGTGTATTAATGAATACCAGCAATTTGAGTGATCTTGAGCTCTCCTTTGATGTGGCTTATGCACCCTACGGAGGTCAATATTCAGACACCCTGGATGTACTCGTTTCAACCAATTGTGGAGAGACGTTCACGGAGGTTTATTCAAAAGGTGGAACGACCCTGGCAACCGCACCAACCATCGGTGAATACTTTACACCAACAGCCGCACAATGGAGGACAGAAATAATTGCGTTGAATAATTACATCAACATTGACCAGCTCGTCGTGATATTCAGAAACCAAGGACACTGGGGCAACGTGCTCTACATTGATAATGTGAACCTGCAGTCTTCGAATGCTGTTGCTGACAACAGTGCAAGCAAACCGGATATATTTCCAAATCCAGTGGTTCACGGTTCCGACATCAATGTTCGTTGGTCAGGTCAAACCATGAAAGTTCGATTACTTGACATGAATGGAAAAGAGCTGAAAAGAACGTCTGGTACAGATATGATCTATATCACAGTTCCGAATAGCGCTGCCAACGGTATTTACTGGTTGAATATCGAAACGGAAACTGAAATAAGGAATGTGAAGCTCACCGTGAAATAATCCTTTTCATCCATCCGAAATGAGCATCGTTATTCATTCTTACACTCCTTTGAGATGAGTTTGGCAAGAGGAATATCTGCTTCAGCTAAGTCATAAAAAAATAGCTCATTGGGCAAGATCCAGACGAATGCGTCGTGGTCAGTGAGTTGTTCTCCAAAGCGCACTAATCTGCACTTATACGCATTGAGCTTAACGCGCAGATCCGGATATTCATGAATGTTAGAACCCAAGAAAGCGAGAACATCTATCTCCATATCCAGTTCTTCAAGCAGCTCGCGTTGTAATGCAATTTGCGGTTCTTCTCCAGATTCTATCTTACCTCCCGGAAACTCCCATTTTCCCTGATGCGGCATACCTTGTGCCTTCCTCGCCAGAAATAGACGCCCATCTTCCGAAAAGATCAGCCCACAAACTACATTCAGTGTCTTCATAGCGATCCAATTTAACGTTTAAAATGTTACCTAAATCCATATTTGAGTTTTACTATGTGAGAAAGACGGAACATATGAAGAAAACTACCTGCTCATGGTTGGCGTTGTGCTACTTTTTATTGCCATTCGTTTCTTATGCCCAACTTCGGTTCAATCCCTATGAACTGACAGATCATCGAAAACACGGGAAAAAGATCGCCTCATCCATGGCAACTTTGGAAGTATTTGAATACCAAAAAACAGCCGACAAAGCTGTATACCTGAAAAATGGACTGCGCGCGTCCTCTTTTGTAAATGAAGTAGAATGGTTGAAGATCAAAGACACTGTGGATGTAACAACCGTTGAGATCGTCTATTCCCGCTATCCACTGAGAAAAGGTGTTTACCACGAGATCTACCCTCTTTTGTTTGACCGGCTGAATGCGCTCTTCAGAATGGATCCCGACCTAAATGACAGTTCAATAAATTTCAAGAAAGTATTGCAGACGAATTGTGTGAATGATAACCAAGTAAAAGGTTTGTATCACGGTATCGTGATCCATTACACTACCATGAATCAGGTTGTTCCGGAGGACGTATCAGGAGTAAAAACAAGTTCGGTAAGTCAGCTTCTACTGAACGAGCAAGATGTACAATCTACCATAGAAGATCTTGAGGCTACCGTTGAGAATTTATTGGAATCACCCTTTCTTTCGGACACTATAAAATCGTCCGTTATCAACAAACCACTGGATGAACAGATTTCCCTTTTAAAGGAATACTTACTTGAAGAAATCCAAACCGAACCCGATCATATCTTATCGGAAGCAACTCCGGAGGAGCGCACCTACTTCGAAGGTCAGGTCGGTCAATTTTTAAAAAGTTACAGTAACAGTGAACCGGTCATTCAAAAGGTCTTCGATCGCCATCCCGAATGGAAGAGTATACTCGTAGTGAATGACTGGACGGGGAGCATGTATGGATTCGGCGCACAGGTGCTTGAGTGGCATCTGAAGAACTTCGAACGATCTGAGATCATTTCACTGACCCTCTTCAACGATGGTGATGATAAACCTGATCACGAAAAGAATCCCGGCCAAACTGGGGGTATCTATTTCGAACCGGCCGACAATGTGCCTCAGCTCGTTGATCTATTCAACTATGTGATCCTGAAAGGTAGTGGCGGTGATGCTCCTGAGAACAATATAGAAGCTATCCTAAAAGCCATTGAACAATTCCCAAAATTCTCTGAGATCGTTATGATCGCAGACAATAATTCCTGCGTCCGAGACATTGCACTTGCAGACAGGATTGGAGTTCCTGTTCGAGTTGTACTTTGCGGTTATGACCCGAAGAGAGGAGTTAACCCACATTACATTTACCTTGCGAAAACAACCGGAGGCGGGATCTACACCATTGAGGAGGATCTTGAGAACATTGATGTAGATCTCAAAGAAGGAGGGGAAATAGGTGATTTCCGCGACAAGCGTTTCAAATTGAACAAGAATGGATGCAGCTACATTCACGAATCCGAAACAATACTTTCGATGAAGGTCTACACACTTGATGAAGGTCTGAAGGACAAGAAAAAAGTGATCAACCTTGATGCCAGCAAACAAAACCTGGAAAACATTCCTTTAGGTATTTTTAAAATGCACTACCTGAGCGATCTGAATTTGAGCGAAAACCAACTTTCATCTGTAAAACCATCTATTAAAAAGCTGGCTTACCTCAAAAAACTGGACCTTTCTCTGAATAAACTATCAGCGCTTCCTGTCGAACTGAGCCACATTCGTTATTTGGAAACCCTGAAACTATCTGGCAATCAATTCGACAGTATTCCGCCAGTGCTGTATAGTATGAAAAATCTGCGGCACCTCAATCTATCCGATAACCGGATTGAAAAGTTCGACATTTACACCTTGACCCGGCTGCAGTCACTTGACCTATCAGGAAATGGGTTAACAACTATCACGAAGTCAACCGGAAAACTCAAACAGCTGCGTTACCTTGACCTTGCCAATAATTCCTTGACGGAAGTACCCGTATCAATTGGCAGTATGCGAAAGCTAAAAGAGCTTGATCTCTCAGGAAACAGTATTCAGACCATGCCTGATGATCTCAAAAAATTCATCAATCTGCGCACATTGAGGCTCCACGGAAATCCTATTTCTGAGGCAGAAAAAGACCGCATCAGGGCAACTTTGAAATATACACAGATCATCTTCTGAGCTCAATTGCCTATTTTTGGTAAATGCAGCCGAAAGAACTGATCGTTACCAAAGCCGGAGGAGATAGTGTCCCATTTTCCGTTGAAAAGTTGAGAACCTCCATGCGGAATGCCGGCGCTGAACCAAGCGTCATTGATCAGGTGATCGAGGTATTGAATCCGCGGCTTTATGACGGAATCTCAACCAAAAAGATCTACCGTTGGGCCTTTGAGCTACTGAAACAGCGGTCAAAGTATGTTGCGGCCAAATACCAGCTAAAAAAAGCGATCATGGAACTCGGTCCGGATGGATTTGTCTTTGAGAAATTTATCGCCCGAATATTCATGGAAAAGGGTTATTCTGTTGAAACTGGCAAGATCCTTCAGGGCCGCTGCATCACACATGAAATTGATGTGCTGGCCCGCAATACGCAAGAAGTCATTTTGGGAGAGTGTAAATACCATAGTCAGCCCGGGAAGATCAGTGATGTCAAAGTTCCTCTGTATATACGTTCGCGTTTCGTAGACCTTTCTGAGCATTGGAAAAAAGAAGATGGCAGGCAGCTCAGCTCTTGGATCATCACCAACACCCGATTTTCACCGGATGCCATGAAATATGGAAAATGCATCGGACAGCACCTACTTGGATGGGATTACCCCAAAGGTCAAGGGATCAAGGAGCTCATCGACGAGAGGAGACTTTATCCGATAACCTGTCTGACCGTTCTGACAAGAACTGAGAAAGAAGAACTGCTCAAAAAGGAAATCATTTTCTGTGAAGATCTATATAGGAATCAAGGAGTACTTGAATCACTTCGTCTGAGTATCACGCGTCAAAAGAACGTAATGGATGAACTTGAAAAATTACGATCGGGCAACTGATTTAAAATCGTAAATTTGATCTTGTATGCGTTATTTCCTTCTATTTACCGTTGTTGTTTGTCTGCTTTCAGCCTGTGAGAAGGAAGTTCAGATCGATATACCCGGTTACAAGGAACAACTTGTAGTGGATGGTCGGATACAGACGGACTGCTATCCAATTGTTTTGCTTTCAGCATCAAAGAACATTTATGCCGAAACGGACCTGAGCGCTTACCTGCAATCATTCGTTTATGACGCCAGTATTGAGGTAAACAATGGCAGCATGACCGTTCCCCTTCAGCTTTTCAGCATCCAGGATCTTCCAGCGGAAAGCCAAAAATTGCTTGCTGAGATGTTATCCGTTGAGCTGAACGAGTTAATCTTTTTACCCATACAGGTATATTCTACCCTTGACCCAAGTATGAAAGGCGAAGTAGGCAAAACGTACGAACTAAAGATCGTTCACAAGGAAAGTACATACAGCGGGGAAACTACACTATACCCGACTGTGCAGCTGGATAATTTGTACTGGAAACCAGACCCTGCGAATCCTGAATATGGTTTCTGCTGGGCACGACTTTCGGATCCTTCAGCAGAATACAATGCTTACAAATGGGAGGCAAAGCGAATAAAGCAAACAAATACAGGTGAACCTTATGATATGATCTTTAGACGTAGCTCGGATCCTTATTTCGACGATGAATTCTTTAATGGTCTCACTTTCGAATTTGATACGCGCTATCCGGAGAGGGATACTACCTATCCAGAAAATTTCAGGAGACATTACAAACAGGGTGATTCGGTTGTCATCCGTTTTTCCCGTATTGACAGGGATGTATTCGAATTCTTTGATAAAAAGGATGCTCAGCTCGGTTCGGCAGGAAATCCGTTTTCTACTCCAGTTAACATTCCATCAAACATAAAAGGAGGAGCTCTGGGTATCTGGGCGGGAATTTCAACCGGCCACGATACACTCTACTGTATTGAATAACTTACAGTTTAGTCACGCGTTCAGTGCGCAGTTTTCCTGAAAAATGATCAAAAAGCTCGATCAGATAAGTCCCTTCGGGAACATTACCAAGCTCCAGTACCTGATTTTCAACTTTCATTTCACTGATACAATTTCCACACAGATCGTACACCTTCGCAACCTCATAGTTACAATCACTGCATTTTATGGTGATGGCACCGTTGGTTGGATTTGGAAAAAGAAAGGTTCCAGCAGATGACAGTATACTCATTCCTACGGTAAATTCCGGATCCTGAACGATCGTGCCGTTGTTGTTTATGATCCAGTTATTGGGATCGATTGCAACAACACCCGTTATCTCGCCCAATCCCTGCAGAAGGAATTGATCCAGGTTCGTCATAATGTCAAAACGAACAATAGTATCCGTGCCGGATGAGCGAGAGAACTGGATCTCAAGAAAATTGGTAAATGTTGGTGTGACTGAAGGAAAAGATGTCGTATGCGAGATCTCAATCAGTAAGTCGGAACCCAGATCATTCCAGCGAACAAAATACCTTGGATAACCTTCACCATATAACCACTGATCAGCAAATTCGGTAAGATTCAAACCAGTTGTATTCTCTACACTTGAAATGAAATCAGCTGAACTCGCCGTACTGTCTGAAAAGGCATTATAATAGTCGGAAAATGCCTGAAAGTAAAGAGGATCATCACTGATCATCCCCCTCAACGTATGCAGGATCGATGCTGCCTTTCGATAGGAAAGTCTGCTGTTATAGATGCGGGTCAGGTTAAGCGTATCCACATGGTAAACACTTCCCGAAACTCCGGTTTTTACATTGCTGTGCCATCCAAGTAGTAGAGGCGAAGCTTCCTCAGGATATAGATTTTCCAGCATCAGGTATTCTGCATAGGTTGCAAAACCTTCACTCAGCCAAATGTCGCTGAACGATTGGAAACCAACTTTATCGCCCCACCACATATGACTGAGCTCATGGGCGGTGACTTTTTTCTCCCATGTTCCGATCGTCGGCATGGTCTGGTGTTCCATCCCACCGCCGAAAGGAGCGGCAAGAACCCCATAACGCTGATCAGCAAAAGGGTAAAGTCCAAAGAGATCCGAGAAGAGCTCCATGAAATCAGGGATCAGTTCACATTGTTCCTGCATGTTGGCAAGTGTGGTTCCCGAACCATAAAGATAATTTTGGATCGCAACAGATGAGCCACCCAACTGGGCAGGAAAAGCTTGATCCAGGTACTCCTGAAAAGGCGCTACGGCAGCAAAGATCAAGTTATAACCAATAGGATGACTGTTGAACCATTCATATCGCGTGGTTCCATTTCCAAGATCTAAGGTATTTTCGAGCACACCATTGGAAGCCGCTTTGCATCCCGATGGCACAGTAAGGTGAACTCTTGTACTATCCGCTTTATCGCGATGAATTTGCTTTACTGGAAACCATTGATGCGCATAAAAAGGTGTGGAGATCGTAAATGTAATCCTGTCGTTCATGGCACTTACGAACTCATTATACACTCCGCTCACCCCTACCGGATTCGATGAGATTGGCGGCGCGGTACCTGCGTAGGTTACGTCCAGCACAAAAACCTGGTTGCCGGAAGCGTTTAACTCAACGGCTAGAACGGTTCCATATCGTTGATATGCGGCAGGAATCCCGTTAAGCGTAAGATTACTTATTGTAAAGTTGCCATGCAGTTCAAGGATCAATGAATCCAATGCACCGATAGTTTTCCCATAGATTTTTACTGTTCCTGAAATAGCTGAAGTCTGATTCGTCATGTTCAGATCCAGAAAATAACCGGAAACATCATACAGGTTTGCTTTTTGTTCCTGCTGAACAGTGAGGAATTTCTCTGTAGGATTCACTCCTTTATGAAGGTGTTTTTCAGCACAAAAATGGTTTTCCGCCTGAGCAACAGATGTGAAAGCAAGTACAATGACCAAGAAAGTGAATACTATTTTCATTGGGTATTTTTTTAATTAACGCAATAACATTTAAGTCAAAAATTCTGTACGCTCAAGTTACAGATGATTGAACGCTAATTTCTATTTTTTTTCGAAGACTTATTCTGTTTCTATCTGAAATCGAAGCTTTTTGGTCAACACGACATTGTTTGATCTTCTACTTGTTGAATAAATTTTGAAAAGATTTAGTTTCCATGGATTAAGTTTGTGTATAAAATTGATTCAAGGCCCGAAGAGGTCTTTCAATTAATTCCTAAAAAATTCCAATAATGAACGAAATTATCTGTCCAAAATGTAAGCAAACCTTCAATATCGATGAAGCCGGGTATGCTGATATCCTTAAACAAGTGCGCGATCACCAATTCGAAGATGAGCTCGAAAAACGACTGGACCTTGCTGCCAAAGAAAAGGAAAATGCGATCAAGCTTGCCGAAGCAAATCTCAGAAACACATTGCAAGAGGAGCTTTTGAAAAAGGATCGGGAGATCATTGAGCTGAAAGCAGACAATGAGATCAAGCTGAAAGATGAGCTCTCAAAAAAAGAAAGTGAACTTATGGACCTGAGATCCAAAATTGAAAATGCAGAACTTGAGAAAAAATTACTCGTTACTGAGGCGGTACAAAAAATTGAAAAAGAACGTGATGAATTGGCCGGAGTGCTGATGACCAAAGAATATGAAAAAGAATTGCTCCAAAAGAATCTTGAAGAAAAATTCAATGATCAATTACGAACGAAAGACGCCATCATTAAAATGAAGGACGATGAGATCGCATTGCGTAAGGATATGAAAATGAAGCTGTCCACAAAGATGATTGGCGAAACACTTGAACAACATTGTGAAACAGAATTCAATAAATTACGTGCAACCGCCTTTCAAAACGCTCATTTCGAGAAGGATAATGATTCCAAAACAGGTAGTAAAGGTGATTTTATTTATCGCGAGGCAGATCAAAATGGAAACGAGTTCATCAGCATCATGTTCGAAATGAAGAATGAAGGCGATGATACCGGCTCAAAAAAACGAAATGAAGACTTCTTCAAAGAACTGGATAAAGACCGGAATGAGAAAGGTTGTGAGTACGCCGTATTGGTGACCTTACTTGAAGCGGATAGCGAGTTATACAATAACGGGATCGTAGATGTGTCTTACAAATATCCTAAAATGTATGTCGTTCGTCCCCAGTTTTTCATTCCAATAATCACTCTTCTACGAAATGCGGCATTGAACGCCGCTAAATATAAAGCAGAGCTGGCACTGGTTAAGGCTCAGAACATTGACGTAACAAATTTTGAAGAGAAGATCAATGCATTCAAAGAAGGTTTCGCACGAAACTATGATCTCGCCAGTCGAAAATTCAAAGAGGCAATTGAAGGCATTGACAAAACGATCACTCAATTGCAAAAGACAAAAGATGCTTTGTTGTCATCCGAGAACAATCTTCGCCTTGCCAACAATAAGGCAGAGGACCTAACGATCAAAAAACTTACGCATGGAAATCCCACCATGAAAGCGAAATTCGACGAGCTTGGAAAGGGAGAGGATTGAAAAAAATACTATGCGAATCTATGAAGGATGCCGGTTGAATGCCGGCATTTTTTTTTATACTACGACATCAAACCTCATTACATTCGAAAGGTAATCATGAGCATGTAATCAGTTACAACTCATTTTAAATATATGCTGTTACTATTTTGTTCGGAAGCATTTTCCATAAAATAGTAAGTATGAAGATCCCTAAAAATCTCCGTTCACTTTACAGTGATGAGATCAAAGCCATCCGCTGGTCAATTCTTTTACTGATCATTTTTTCGCTTGTAATATTAAGCTTGATCGTTTTGGCATTGGTTGAACTCATTTCCCTGTTCAATTTATTGCTGGTACCTGTTTTCGCATATTTAACCATTTATGAATTCGGCAGATTGCGTATTCATCAATCCTGTCTGGCGCTTAAACGCTATTTGTTTGAACCGGAATACGCAAAGGATTTCTTTGAAGATGACGACAACGAGCAGATTTCCGGAGAACACCATAATTGAAATACAATCCAATAAAAATCATAAACACCTAAAATTATGAAAAAGCTGCACCTATTCTCCCTTCTGTTCGCATCACAACTTGGATTCAGTCAAACGAGTATTTCCTTGTTTCCCGGGGCAAGTGAATACAAAGTCATCAATGCCTGCCAAACCGAACCTAATGTATCAGGAAAATTCATCGTTAAATATGTCGATTCATGCAAGGCAAGCGGGTATACAGGATTCGACGGTTCATATAACTACATTTTTCCATCACAACCCGAAAATATTGAGCCCGCTATCAAGGAAGTGATGCGAATCATCAATTTCTACAAGAAAAAATACAATTTAGGAGAAGGAATAAGTTTTTTCAATCCAACAAACTGCTATTACAACATGGGGGCCGGATGGGTATTTGATCAAGAATATTTTGATCTGCACCAAGAATTGGATTACAAGGAAATGTATTTTCGCTTGTCGACAGGTTTAATTAATATTTATGCACTTTATGAACTTATTCCCGGTCAACTGGATATTTACTTTTTTTTCAATATGCAAGGTATTGGCATCACTGTTATGAGAAAATAGCGCTACTAAAATGAGTTGATCATTAAACCTCAATTCTGTGTTGAATAAAGAGCGTGAAAATGAATGAATCTTACATTAACCTCATATTCGCAAATTTCAAAAGTCATGGATCAAATTGTTCACCTTCTATGGGAAACAGTTCGAATGATTTTTCAACTTCAAAAAAACAAGTAGAGGTAATTATGACAGCAATCTCAGCATTATCGTATTCACAAAGAACAGCATGAAATATTTAATTTTGATTGTAATTAATGCTGATCCATGAAGTCAGATTTGACCAAAACCTAAATTAAACAATATGTATTCCATCCGAAAAACCACACTTTGCATCTTTCTTTTCGTCATCGTAAGTAGTTGCTACTCACAAATTGAAAAAAAGACAAAGGAGTACACCCCAACAAAAAATAGATTCGAAAACTTCGATCAGTTCAGAACGCTTATAGTCAATAATAAACCGTTGACACTTGATCCATTTGAAATGTTTGATATCATGCACTTTGTAAAAGTTGGGACCGGATATGACAACTATTTAATGTTTGCTCTACCGGAAACAGGCGAGGAGTTCTATTTTAACGCAATGCACAATCAGTTCACCTACAACGGAGATTTCAACAGTGATTATGAGTGGACAGGTAATCGAGCAACCGTAATCCTGGAATGTGCGACTGGAGAAAATCTTGTGCGTATACTTCAGAAGAATAAGAAATATAAAGTGATCTATGACTACAACAACGACAGTGAATTGTCACGAAAGCCCTATCCTACCGAATCCAATCACGGTTATTACATTGTAGATGTTATCGAATTAGATGAAGAATTTGAAAGAGAGAAACCACAAGATTAAGTGCTGAAAAATATCAAAAAAACTATTATTGAATAGATTTTCAAGCCAAATCACCAAAATCATTTTTTTCTTCAGAATCGATTTTTCACATTTGTTCAACTGATGGGTATGGACCTCGCCACGCACCGAATTTTAATGAGAAAATTAAAAAATTCAACGAATGGGGTAACCGGAAGGGTGAATTTGGGACTCCGAGAGAGATAGGGTGAGTCCCAAATTTATTTTATTCTTGGTTTTCCATTAAAATAGCATCCTCTAAAAGAGTTGAATCCAAGACAAAAGTTTTCACTGGTCATGATAATATGCGACGATGTACACGTCTTTAAACGCTACGCTTTGATCCGTTCCGAAAGGCACTTAACGATAGTGTTCATCTCCGCAAAACATTGACATCTTCATGAACAGCGATGCAGAAGGTCATCCCAACTAACTTTTAAATTGAGAACTTTGATTTTTAGTGCCTCATTGTTGTTTTTACGAGCGCTTTTCCTTTCTCTGATTCATTGAATTGACCTTCCTCGTATACTAAATTACCGTTTACGATAGTATGTGTTACTTTACCTTGAAAAGTTGTCCCCTCCAAAGGTGACCAACCACATTTTGACAGGGTATTCTCCTTGGAAACTGTCCATGGTGAATTCAGATCCACTATTGTCAGATCGGCAAAATAGCCTTCACGTACAAAGCCCCTTCTTTCGATCTGATAAAGGATAGCCGGGTTATGGCACATTTTCTCAACGATCTTCTCCAAGGAGATCCGCCCCTGTTTATGGAATTCAAGCATGATATTCAATGAATGCTGTACAATCGGAGCTCCCGACATTGCCTGAAAATAGGGTTTCTGTTTTTCTTCCAAGGTATGCGGCGCATGGTCTGTTGTGACAATGTCAATTCGATCATCCAGAAGCGCATTCAGCAGTCCTTCTTTGTCCTTTTCTGTTTTAATGGCTGGATTCCATTTGATCAGCGTTCCTAAGCGCTTGTAGTCTTTGTCAGAGAACCAAAGATGATGCACAGAAACCTCAGTTGTTATCTTTTTCTCCCGCAAAGGAATGTCATTGCGGAATAAATGCGTTTCTGCCTCAGTGGTCAGGTGAAGAATATGCAGGCGTGCATTGTGTTTCTCCGCAATTTCGATGGCCCTTTTTGTAGCTTCATAGCAGGCCTTTTCGCTTCTTATTACAGGATGAAATTCAACGGGAACATTCTCGCCATATTTTTCACGGTAGATGTTTTCGTTCTCTTCAACAATTTGTTCCTTTTCGGAATGGATCGCAATTACTGCGCTGCAATTCGCAAAAAGCTTTTCCATGGTCGCTGGATTGTCGGCCAATAGATTTCCTTTCTTAGTGAAATAAAGTCCATCATCGGAAACACCGAGAAGACCTGATGTATCCAGTTTGATCACTTCGTCAAGGTTATCACCATTAACTCCCAGGAAAAAACCAAAATTCGCCAACGACTTATCAGCTGCAATACGGTATTTTTCATTTAAAATATCCATACTTAGTACATTCGGAGACGTGTTTGGCATATCAATAAAAGATGTCACTCCACCGGCAATTGCTGCCTTGCTCTCGGTATACAGATCACCTTTGTGGGTCAATCCGGGATCACGGAAATGAACTTGCCCATCAATGATCCCCGGAAGTAAATATTTCCCTGTGCCGTCGATCAGTCTGGCAATTGGATCTTCCTGTTTTCCAATCTTTTGAATTAAACCTTCAACAATAAGGATATCGGTTAGGGTTATTTTTCCCTCGTTTACTATACTTATATTCTTAATCAGTGTTCTCTCGGCCATAATAAATTGTTGAGGATCTGGGATTTTTCACAAATGATCTTTTACAATCTTAACTTCTATGTTAAACAATTGTAGATTCCAAATGCAAAATTAGTAAATTATGAGACTAGTAAACGAATTGCAGACCGATCTGTAAGGCGTGTAATGAATGTTATTCGCGCCACTTTGTATTCGTTGTATGTCATCATCAAATGAACACTCATTTGACAAAACAAGTAAGTATCTTTTTATCTTTCAGGTCATTTGAAAAATGACTAAAAATCATTCGGACGATTTAAACAAAGAAAGAGCAATTTCATTGAATCATTATCTAAAATTTAGACCTTCAATTTCACTTTATTTTTTCTCATAAATCATCTGACAAACCTTATCCATTGCTTTAAAAATTGCAGTATCAAAATTTGGAGAATGTGTAACATTGGTTAACAGAATCACCGCTTCAAAAAGCAGCTCGTTTGAATTACGGGGAATACGCTCAAGGAAGTTCACTTTATTGCTACCTTTTTCCGTTTCTGATACGATGGTTTCTTGGGTATTCCGATCTATCGCAAATAAAATTGTCTTTTTCATCTGTTCCTAATTGATTTTCAATGGTCATTCCTCAATAAGTTCAGAATAGAGTCAAGAAGCTCTTTGTCATGGCTTATTTGATCACTATTCAACTTATTGGTGATGATGGCACCGACCATTTGGATTAGTAGTTCTATTCTTGCATCTCGCTTTTTTCTGAGTTAATCCGGTGCATTGGCTTGAAGTACTTGCCGGCTTATTTGTTGATTTTTTATCGCAGCAATTGGTACCGACATTCCTGTCATGAATTTTACAAGTACAACTATTGGATTTACTCCTATTGCATGGCATACAAAGCAGTTGAATATTGGATGCTTCACTACCGCCCCCACAAGAAAATGGCGTAATGTGATCATACTCCAAATTTGATGTACTGCCGCAACATTGGCATTTACCACCATCGCGCGTGTAAACTATTTTCTTAGTAGTTTCAGATACATATCTACTCTGGGATAAGCAAGTGAGACTTGCAATAAGGAACGAAAGAAATAAAAGTATTTTTCTCATTGTTCTGCGTTCATGATTTAACTCTCCTCAATTTCAGGCATACATTATAAATCGAATTTACAAAAATATATCTGGTCAAATCACATGCATTTCAGGAGATCCAGGCCATATTGGAAACCTTTGAATCTAAAAAATTTTAGTGCAGAGAATTAACAGGAGAAGATACGAATGAAATTAAAGTGCATAAAAACAGGATAAAAAATCTCCAATAAACTCAGTAAAATATGGGCTTCAGGAGATTTGTTCAGCAAACACAAAATGCAGCATTTATTGTTTCCTGATGGGTTTGCTTACGACAAGCGAAAGTTAGTGCTACCCTTCTGTAATCTTAGGGTAAAGTAAGATGCGAAATAGAAAAGAGAATATCTCTCTCACGCTGTTTATGTGACAACGGGGATCGAGATAATATATCTTTCACGAAGATTTGACTTCTTTAAACAGCTTTATAATTGTTGAAAATGAATGACCCTACTCAATTTCAATACCCTGTTTGCGAAGGATTTTCCTAACATGAATGGCATAAAATGCAAGATATGTGAAGCACAGAACACCGATTATATAGCTGTAGTTAACTGTAATGGCATCGGCAAGCAAACCCTGTAGCCAACTTAAGATTCCTCCTCCCATAATCATCATGATAAGAAAACTGCTGCCCTGACTGGTATTCTTACCCAAACCTTTTATTGCAAGTGCAAAAATACAAGGCCATAAAGTGGAGCAAAAAAGTCCAACGGATATCAATGCAAAAACGCCTAATTTACCTCCTGCGAACATTCCAATGAACAATGCCAAAATAGCAAGGATTGAAAAAAGAAAGAGCATACGCGCAGGATTCCCCTTAGTAAGTATATCTGAAATAATTAAAACGATGATCACCGGAGCATAAATGAGAAAAGAACCAATGTCATGTCCAGCGATGATATTAACTAAAATGAAAACACCAAAAGCAAGATAAGGAACAACAAATTTTAATATCCGTGCCATTTGATCCTGAAAACTAAAAGCCTGAATTGCACCTGTCCACCTTCCAATCATTAGACTAGCCCAATACAATGAAATATATGGTGCAATCTGACTTGGCTCAAATCCCAATTCCTTCTCCATGTAATCGGGTAAATTACTTGCTGTTGCAACTTCAACACCTACGTATAGAAAAATGGCGATCATACCCATTAGGAGTTGTGGATATTTGAGCGCACTTCCCCTTTCGTTTTGATCTTGATGTATGGAACCTACATCAGCTTGAGGACGATCTGGAATTCTGGATATCTTGAGTAAAACAGCGACAAGAAGAAATGCAACACCCAAAATCAGGTACGGAATTTTCACAGATTCTATATTCATAGTTGAGTCAGATGAACTTGCAGTTCCGAAAATTGCAAAACTCACGATCAAAGGACCTATGGTTGTACCAAAATTATTGATCCCACCAGCCAGTGTTAATCGTTGAGAGCCGGATTTGGAGGGCCCTAATGCGATAGCAAGTGGATTTGCAACCGTCTGTTGGAGTGAAAAGCCCAAACCAACAACAAATAAGCCTGAAAGCATTAATTCAAATGAACCGCTGTTGGCGGCAGGATAAAACAATAGAGTTCCAATTGCTGAAATCACCAATCCCATCACTAGGGAGTTCTTGTAACCCAAACGATTAACAAGGTCAGTTTTTATTAAATATGAAATTATCTGATAAAGAATTGCACCAACGGTGTAGGCAATATAAAAGGCAAGAGAAACCAATTGACTTTGGGCCTGTGTTAGATCAAATTCTTTTTTAAAAACTGGAATAAGAATATCATTGCTCGCTGCAACGAAACCCCAGAAAAAGAACACCGTTATCAACGTTGATAAAGCTTTATATTCAACTGGGTTTATAGTATTCTCTAAATGCTGATCTATGATAGCTCCTGGCATAGTAATGATTAATCCGTTTTCTATTTATTCAAAATAATTGCCACAGTTCCAGTTCTTGGTTTAACTTCTTTTTCATTGAAGTCAATTACAAAATAATAAGAAGCCACCGGCAATGCTTCATCTCTATATGTTCCATCCCAGGGCTTAGCGGAATAATTACCCTCTTCCGACTGGTAGACCACATTGCCCCATCGATTGAATATTGTAACAATATTCTTTGGATAAACATTATCCAGGTCAATAATCTCCCATGTATCATTAACACCATCTCCGTCAGGTGTATAGGCAGTAGGTATAATAATAGCACAATCTACGGTGGTAATCTCAACTGCGCTGTAGGGTCCTTCACATCCATTCAACGTTTCAATTACATAATAAGTGACCGTTCCGTTGATTGCTTGAGGTAAAATCTGCTCTCCAGATCCGAAAAAACTTCCCGGATTCAAAGATGGATCCGTATACCAGCTGAATGACCCGCCTGATCCAGATGCGGTCATATTTGCAAGATCCCAATTTGAACAATATGTAGAATCGGTTCCAGCAATAGGTTGAGCAGGAGTAGCATTCACAACAACCGTAACAGGCGCAACATCCGTACAGCCTGCATTAGTTGCCTGGATGTAGTATGTATTTGATGTAGCGATCGCTGATGGAGTTGCCAGTGACGAAGTTGCCGCAGCATCATTCCAGTAAGTCAGATTCGATGCATTCGTACTTCCTGCTGTCACTGCCGCTGCTGTGATATCTACCGTTAAAGGAGTACATACTGCTGATGGGTTCGTGATTGCAAGCACCGGAGTCTGGTTTACTGTTACTGTTACCGGCTCTATGTCTTTACATGCACCATTCGCAGACTGGATGTAATACGTTCCTGAAGTTGTAATAGCAGATGGCGATGAAACTGCAACTGTTGCTGCCGCATCACTCCAGTAAGTCATTGTACCTAGGTTCGTACTACCAGCCGTTACAGCTGCTGCTGTGATATCAACAGTTGCAGGAGTACATACTGCCGCCGGATCAGTAACTGTGATCGCAGGTGTATTGTTCACAGTGATCAACACAGTTTCCTCATCCGTACACGTTCCATTGACCGCATAGATGTAGATCGTTTGTGTTGAAGTTACTGAAGAACCAACTGCTAACTGTACACCCCCACCGTTCTGTGCAGTATAATAACCCTGTGTCGCAGCAACACCGGTTATTGTGATCGCAGGAAGCGTATAGGTATCACATACTGTCTGATCTGCAAGATCCGTGATAACAGGTGCTCCCGGGTTGATCAATGTGATCGTAGTTGCACTCGTTCCGGTACATCCGCTGGAAGTGATCGTTACACTAAAGTTGTTGTATGCTCCCGCGTTCAGACCTGTGATCGTTATCGTACCGGCCGCCGCACTTGTATAAGGAGCCGCTGCTACTGCTGTACCATCGTCGCTGTAACCAACACTATAGTTAGTCGAAGCTGTCAAACCGGAGATTGTGATCGATCCGTCTGACAAGTTACACAACGAAGGATCTGTTCCTGCCAATGTGAAAGTCGGAGTTGCATTAATTGTGGCAACTACAGGCTGAATATTTGTACATCCTGCATTTGTTGCCTGAATATAATAAGTATTACTTACCGATACTGAGAAAGGATTAGTCAACGAACTCGTAGCCGCTGCATCCGTCCAATAAGTTAAGGTTCCAACGCTTGTACTACCTACAGTCACTGCAGGTGCTGTAATGTTCACCGTTGCTGGTGAACAGACTGCAGCAGGATCTGTGATGATCAAATTTGGCGTCTGATTCACCGTAACCACAACTGACGCGATATCCGTACATCCGGAGATCCCACTCTGAATATAGTATGTTCCTGATGTTGTTACAGCTCCAGGTGTAGCCAGTGCGTTAGTTGCACCTGCATCAGTCCAGTATGTCAAAGCACCAAGGTTTGAACTTCCTGCTGTAACAGCTGGCGCCGTTAGGTCTACCGTAAGCGGAGAACAAACAGCTGCCGGGTTGTTGGTTACCACATCCGGTGTGATCACCACAGTTACAGAGACCGGAGCTATATCCGTACAACCTGCATTGGTTGCCTGAATGTAATACGTATTGGAAGTTGCAACTGCTGATGGAGTAGCCAATGAAGACGTTGCTCCTGCATCAGTCCAGTATGTCAGCGTACCGACGTTTGCACTACCGGCAGTCACTGCAGGTGCTGTAATGTTCACAGTTGCAGGTGAACATACAGAAGCAGGATCTATAATGTTCAGCACAGGAGTAGCGTTTACAGTAACGTTTACAGTTGATGGTAAGCTAACACAGTTATTCAACGTTATCGTCAACGTATACGTACCGCTTGCAACTGTCGTAGCTGATCCGATAGTTGGATCCTCACTAATTGAAGTAAATGAGTTTGGCCCTGACCATGAATAGGTTGCTCCAGGTACAGTATTACCGGTAAGATTAATCGTAGCTCCATCACAGATGGTTGGTGTAGTTGTTCCTGCTGTCGCTGTTGGAGGAGTTGGGTCAACCAGGGTAACCGGACCAGGCTGCGATCCCGCACAGCCTGTAAGGTTCAAGACAAAAGAAGTATAACTTCCTGCATTAAGACCGGTAATATCATAATCGCCATTCCCATCTGTTGTGATAGAAACCGGACCAACACTTGCACCATTGTCCGTATACGTCAGTGAATACAATGTGGATGGTGAGAGAGTTCCTGTACCTTCAACATGGATAGATCCCTGTGTTCCTCCACACGTTGTAGGATTGGTCAGCAATGACACCGTAAACACTGGTGAAGATGGATCCGACAGCGAAACTGAAGCCGGAGCTGAGTTACAACCTCCAAAAGTGACAATGATATTCGAGTAACCACCGGCATTCAGTCCCGGTATAACATATGTACCACCCGCAGTTGATGTAATTGCGGTAGGACCTACCGGTGTTCCATCGTCAGAATAGCTCAATGTGTAACCGGTTGAAGGGTTCAATCCTGACAACGTAATAGATCCATCAGACAATCCACATGCCGACGGATTAGTAACAGCTGTTGTAACATTCGGCACAGGATTAACCGAAACAGTCACTGTGAATGCAGCTCCTGAACAAGCTCCCGAACCAGGTGTTACAGTATATGTTGCAGTTTGAACAGCCGTTGTTGGATTGGTCAGCGTCCCTGTAATGCTGGCACCCGAACCTGCTACTCCTCCTGTTATACCTCCCGTAACAACAGGTGCACCCCATGAATAGGTTGTTCCTGCCGGTACCACTCCATTGGTTCCGTTCGCCGGTGTTGAGGTAAAGCTGTTCGTGCTGCAGATCGTAGCAGTCATATTAGTAATGGCCGGTCGTGGATTCACTGTAACGGTTACCGTAAACGTTGCACCCACACATGATCCTGAGGTCGGTGTAACTGTATAAGTTGCTGTTTGAGCTGTATTTGTCGGATTGGTCAATGTTCCCGTAATACTCGCTCCTGAGCCTGAAGCTCCTCCTGTTACACCTCCTGTAACTACAGGTGCTCCCCATGAATAGGTTGTTCCCGCTACTATAATACCATTTGTTCCGTTTGCAGGTGTTGAGGTAAAGCTACCTGTACTGCAAATTGTAGCGGTCATGTTGGTAACAGCCGGCGCAGGATTTACAGTAACCGTTACTGTAAAGGTTGCTCCGGGACACGATTCTGCTGTTGGTGTAACTGTGTAAGTAGCTGTTTGTGCTGTGTTTGTCGGATTGGTCAATGTTCCGGTAATGCTTGCCCCGGAACCTGCTGCTCCTCCTGTTACACCTCCTGTAACTAAAGGTGCACCCCATGAGTAGGTTGTTCCTGCAGGCACCACGCCATTCGTTCCGTTTGCCGGTGTTGACGTAAAGCTGTTGGTACTGCAGATCGCCGCGGTCATATTTGTCACGGCTGGTACTGGATTAAGTGTGACAGTAACCGTATAGGTTGACCCTGGACAAGATCCTGATGTCGGTGTAACTGTATATGTCGCTGTTTGTGTTGCGTTCGTTGGATTGGTCAGTGTTCCTGTTATACTCCCTCCGGAACCCGCCGCACCACCTGTAACACCACCTGTAACAACAGGGACTCCCCATGAGTAGGTTGTTCCCGCTGGTACAATACCATTAGTTCCGTTTGCCGGTGTTGAGGTAAAGCTGTTTGTGCTACAGATCGCAGCTGTCATATTGGTAACAGCCGGTACAGGGTTTACAGTAACGGTTACTGTAAAGGCTGCTCCGGGACACGATCCTGCTGTTGGTGTAACTGTGTAAGTTGCTGTTTGTGCTGTGTTTGTCGGATTGGTCAGTGTTCCTGTAATGCTTGCCCCGGAACTTGCTGCTCCTCCTGTTACACCTCCTGTCACAACCGTTGTACCCCATGAGTAGCTTGTTCCTGCTGGTACCACTCCATTCGTTCCGTTTGCTGGTGTTGACGTAAAGCTGTTGGTACTGCAGATCGCCGCGGTCATATTTGTCACGGCTGGTACTGGATTAAGTGTGACAGTAACCGTAAAGGTTGACCATGGACAAGATCCTGATGTCGGTGTTACTGTATATGTCGCTGTTTGTGCTGCGTTCGTTGGATTGGTCAGTGTTCCTGTTATACTCCCTCCGGAACCCGCCGCACCAGCTGTAACACCGCCAGTAACTACAGGTACTCCCCATGAGTAGGTCGTTCCAGCAGGTACCACTCCATTCGTCCCGTTCGCCGGTGTTGAGGTAAAGCTTCCAGACCCACAGATCGTTGCTGTCATATTGGTAACGGCCGGTACAGGGTTTACAGTAACTGTTACTGTAAAGGTTGCTCCGGGACACGATCCTGCTGTTGGTGTGACTGTGTATGTAGCCGTTTGGACTGTGTTTGTCGGATTGGTCAGTGTTCCTGTAATGCTTGCCCCAGAACCTGCTGCTCCTCCTGTTACACCTCCTGTCACAACAGGTACTCCCCATGAATAGGTTGTTCCAGCCGGTACCACTCCATTCGTCCCGTTCGCCGGTGTTGAGGTAAAGCTGTTTGCACTACAGATCGCAGCAGTCATATTGGTAATGGCCGGTCGTGGGTTCACTGTAACGGTCACCGTGAACGTTGCCCCAGGACACGATCCTGAAGTCGGTGTCACCGTATAAGTTGCGGTTTGTGCTGTATTTGTTGGATTGGTCAGCGTCCCTGTGATGCTAGCACCTGAACCTGCTACGCCTCCTGTAACACCTCCTGTAACGACAGGTACACTCCATGTATAGGTCGTTCCTGCTGGCACCACGCCATTAGTTGCGTTCGCCGGTGTTGAGGTAAAACTGCTCGTGCTGCAGATCGTAGCAGTCATATTCGTCACTGCAGGTACCGGATTGACCGTAACAGTAACGGTGAAGGTTGCACCCACACATGATCCTGAGGTTGGTGTAACTGTGTAAGTTGCTGTTTGAGCTGTATTCGTCGGATTGGTCAATGTTCCCGTAATACTTGCCCCTGAGCCTGCTACTCCTCCTGTTACACCTCCTGTAACTACTGGTGCCCCCCATGAATAGGTTGTTCCTGCTGGTACAATACCATTCGTCCCATTCGCTGGTGCTAAGGTAAAACTGTTTGTGCTGCAGATCGCAGCTGTCATGTTGGTTATTGCCGGTGCAGGATTCACTGTAACCGGAACAGTTATTGCGGTTCCAGTACAACCTGAAGCTGTTGGTGTAACAGTATAGGTGACCGATTGAGAAGTATTCGTCGTATTTGTTAGAACATCTGTAATCATAGCACCAGTACCCCCTGATGTTGATTCTCCTGTTATGTTCGCATTCGCAGTTGTTGCCCAAGCATAGGTTGTTCCGGAAATAGAAGATGATAATGTAACACCCGTTGGGTTTGCCGAACAAATAGTTTGGGGGTTGGGAGAAGCTGTTGCTATCGGAGGTGTACATAAACAAGAAGGTGATGGTATATTAGTAAGCATGTTCGCTGAACAGATTCTTTGAGTCTGCGCACCACCACCTGAAGCACTAGTGAATCCCCAAAAAACATTTGTCGGATCAGCAAAAGCAGTTCTGATATTACCGTTGTAACTAATTATTTGAGCTCCGTCAAACGAGACCCTATACTGATTGACCGCAGGATCCCATGTAATACAAATTGTGTGATCCAAACCATCAATAACACTTGTGCCTCCAGATATTAGACAGGCAGGACCGGCAAGGGTATTTCCTGCAGTCATGATCCCATTCGTCTGAATAGATGAGTGATTGCAAACCAGGTCATTCAACCCATCAGGAATATTGTTCCATGTATCAAATTCAATCGCAACAGATGGTGTGATCGGACAGGTTCCACCCTGGCATCCTCCACCATCGCCCTGTGCATATCCGATACCTCCACCTCTACCTCCAATAACTTGAGGAACACCTTCAGTTTGAAGAAGAAATGCTATTCCATCCCCAGCCGCAGAATTTGTACCGAAATTGGCTGTAAATGTCAATTTGAATGACTGATTCAGGTTTATTCCGCTACAAGCCCATATCGCACCATTCTGGAAAGAACCTGTTGTAAAGGTTACACAGTTCCCTGATACACTTGCAGAATTCAATGTTTTGTATCCGCCGGCAGTACAATTTGATGGTGCCCCACCAGATGCAGTCAATGCGGTACCATTCAGTGAAAGGACTTGGGCACGTAAAGAATTCATCTCGTGTATTCCACAAATGAGAAGAAAAAAAAGTACATGAATTTTCATAAAGATTCAGGATGTCTTGTAGTGAGAATTCACTTTACTAACAACAAAATATTTTTCCAATGAAAAACAAATAGTAAGACACAGAAGATTTTAGAAAGAATAAAGCGGGAAATTAATTTCCCGCTTTAACAATCATTTAGTTTAGGTTAGTTTTTGTAGATCAACCTTCGGGATATTTCGCCGTTGATGGTCAAATTTAACAAGTATAACCCTGAGGATAAATCAGCAACATTTAAAAACGTTACATTATTGTTGACCTTACATGACTGAATAAATTCTCCATTCATATCGAGGAGTTCAATAACCTCAATCATTTGATCAGTAGTTATACATAACTGATTCTCTGCAGGATTAGGATAAATGTCGACATCAACACTGTTGTGGTCTACAACCCCCGCTGTACCAGGACATGCCTCACAACTATTAAAGCAAACCGTCGGTAGCACAGCATCTTCAGCAACTTCAAAATACCTGTTGTTAAAATCGTCAACTGTAGGATCAATACAATTAGCAGTGCTTTCAAAAACCTCCAAGTCGCTCCATTCGTCTACTGTAAACAAATATTCGATCGGACCAACCGGCAAAGCAACCGTCAATTCATATATGTTGTTTCCAATGTTTGTCATTGGAGCACATGCACCGCACCAATTGTTAAAATTACCATTGAGGTATACACCATTATTGATGGGAGATGTGTAATCAGACATATCCACTCTGAATGTTATGTTAGGGTTCGCAACTACTACAGGTTGTGTTTTTTCGTAGATGAAACGCCACCATCCACCACCAATGTTTATGTCTGCGGTCAATACATTGTTATTAGATGATAAGTTCACTATATAGGTAATAGAAGAAGGTACTGATCCATTCGGTAATTCTGCTCCATTGTAAACCTTAGCCAATCCAATATGTGCTCCGGCACCAATTGTTGTGAGCTCACCTGTAACGTTATTGTAGCTGTAAGTGAAGTTCCCTCCAGCATGAGGAGCAAGCGGAACTCCACATTCCGGCTCTGCAACACCCTGCCATGTCTCAAGCCATGTTGATCCATCCATGTAATGAGTCATGACTCCGTTAGCTTCAAATTTAATCGAATCTTCATATAAACAAGCACGCGTTATAATATCGGGAGCCCCTATAGACCACCATGAACCATCCCCCTGGTTAGGACCAACAGCAAGTGACCCTGGTTCTGCTTTCAGCTTCCAAGTTCCAACAATCTCAGGCGATAGCGTCAGACACGGTGAACAGCTCTCAAAACATACCGTAGGCAAAGTTACGTCCCCTGAGAAAGAAAGATATCTATTGTAAAATGCATCGGGAACAGGATCAAGGCATGATTCAGTACCGGTAAATATTTCTTCGTCGGTCCAACCATCAACGGTAAATTTATACTGTATTTCACCTGCAGGAATTGGTAAGGTAACTTCCCAAATTCCATTTCCAAGGTTCGCCATTGGATTACATGTTCCACACCAACCGTTAAATGATCCGTTGACAAAAACCCCTGAATTTATTGGTCCAGCGTAATTACTCATATCCACTCTGAATGTAACATTTGGATCAGCTAAGCTCCAGATAGTGGACCTCACATACACAAATCGCCACCAACCACCACCAACTCCACCATAATTAATATCTACATTCATGGTATCTGTATTACCTGAAAAACTTGTCAAGTATGTGATGGAGGATGGAGCTGCTGAAGGAGTGGTCAGCTCTCCAGTATTGTACACTTTTGCCAAACCTACATGCGCTCCGACTCCATTTACGGTTAATTCTCCAGTTACAGAATTGAACGTGTATGAATAGGGAGCATTCGTACTACCATCATGAGGTGCCACAGGAGAACCACATCCGTCTTGTGCAACCCCTTGCCATCCCTCCAACCAAGTAGATCCGTCCATGAAATGCGTCATTAAACCTCCGGTACTGAAAGTTATCGAGTCATCAAATAAACAAGCTCTGGTCGTAACATCGTTAATTGAACTTGAATACCAAGAACCATCTCCTTGATTTGGACCAACTGCAAATGCTCCAGAAACAGGAGCTAATCTCCAGGTTCCTTCGATCTGAGCGAAGGTAGACGCTGTTAAAATAATAGATAGAAATGTTAATACTTTTTTCATGGCGCTCTTTTTTGGTAAATATAGTACAATATACAATAAGTTCAAAAAAACTACATTTTGAACGTATAATCCTTATTATCAGATAATTTTTTATATTTTTTGTAGTCGAATGAGAACAACTTTGCCGGTCTGTGTTTCACATTTTGTTGTTTTTCATTGTGCTCAATAAATGGTATCGATTTGATCTTTTTTCTGAAGTTGGCCTTGTTCATGTCAATATTGAATGCATACTCGTATAGTTGCTGTAATTCATTCAGCGTGAACTTATCTGGCAGAAGATCAAAACAGATGGGTTCATGCCCCAACTTGATCTTCAATATATCGTAGGTACTTTCTACAATCTGATTATGATCAAACGCAAGGTTAGGGATCTCATGAACAGGAACCCATCTCACTTCATTTGCCCATGAGGAAGCGATTGCATTCAGTTCATCAATTTTCACCAACGCAAAATATGCACATGTGATAACTCTTCCCAATGGATGCCTGTCTGGCTTACCAAACGTTTGAGACTGATGCAGCTCTAGATTTTTCAGACTTGTCAGATCATGCAGTATCCGGCTTGCAGCTTCTTCCAAATCTTCCTCGGGATAGACGAGGTCTCCCGGAATAGCCCAATCACCTGCATAAGGCTCCATATTCCGTTTGATCAATAGCAACTTTATTTCTCCGTTCTCAAATCCGAAGATCAAGCAATCCAGAGAGAAGGAATAAGAGAAAAATTTCTCAAATTCTATTTTGTACTTATGATTCATTCTAAATTGTATTCGAAACTTGATTTTAAATCCTGAATAGTTATTGTGAATGTTCCATCCTCCAGAACAGGTTGATCGTTATTAAAGTAGAAGAGATCATCCTTACCTATTTCAAAAATTACTTCACCTATTTCTCCGGGTTGTAGCTCGATCTTTTTAAATCCTCTCAGTCGCTTTCCTGCTGGAATAAGAGTAGCATAATTATCCGATAAATAGAGCTGTACCGTTTCTTTTAGCTTTCCGTTTCCAGTATTTTTTACAGATACAGTGACTTTAAGTTTTTCATCACCGGTCAACAAGTTGTCGGATAATTTCAAAGCGGAATACGCTGCCTTAGAATAAGACAATCCAAATCCAAAATCCCATTGCGGATCATAGGCAGAAAAATCTCCTGACTTCGATCTGTCCACACTGGCTGGATGATCATAGAATTCGATCACGCCATCATATTTGGGATAGGTATATGGCAATCTTCCTGAAAAATCAACTTCCCCGTAAAGTAATTTCACCAAAGCTTCTCCTCCAAAATCTCCCGGCAGGTAGCACTGAACGATAGCATCTGCTCCGTCTACAATAGAATTGATGATCCTCGGTCTACCTTCAAGAAGTACAAGCACTACCTCTTTTCCACTTTCATAGGCGATATCGGCTAATTCCTTCTGTTCTTTATCCAGATTCAGTGAATGGATATCTCCCGGTTTCTCTGTCGAAGGCATTTCTCCAAGGCACAATACGACAACATCTGACTGGGCAATCTTCTTCTTATAATCTTCCAAATCCTTGTAGCGTGTGCGTTCAAATCCCTTATCAAAATAAAGTTCAGCACCTTGAGCAAATAATACGTTATTCTTTCCCAGGAATTTTTCAAAACTCTCTTTTACACTCAAACAACCTTTTGTGTTGTAGTTAGTATCCACGCCTTGCCAAGTGTGTGTCCATGCACCATTTAAAAAGATCAGATTATCCGATGTTGGTCCGGCAACCAAAATCTTCTTGCCTTTATTTAAGGGAAGTGTATTACGATCATTCTTTAATAAGGTAATAGACTCCAATGCTGCATTTAATGAAAGTGATTTTGAATCATTTGAACCAAATTCAGTGTATGAAGACTGGTCGAATGTTTCTTTTTCAAAGAGACCCAACTTCTTCTTCACCTTTAGAATCCTTCGTACAGCATCGTTGAGTCGCTCCAACTTAATGTCACCGTTTTTAACGGCTTCCACCATTATGTTGCAATATTCCTTATACTGAGGACTAAGTGGGACCATACTCATATCAACACCTGCATTGAAAGCTGAGATATATGCTCTTCGAAGGTCTTCCGATGTTTTGTGCACGGAATGCAACATAATAAAATCCTCCCAGTCTGAGACCGCAAATCCTTCAAAGCCATATTCACCCTTCAATACTTCAGTAAGTAAATGGTAATTCGTATGTCCGGGTATTCCATTCACAACTCCACTATTGATCATTACGGTCATTGCGCCAGATTCAGCAGCTTTTTTGAATGCGGGAAGATACAATTCTCGCAGATATTTATCAGGTATCCACGCCGGTGTGCGGTCCCTGCCACTCTGTGCAGCACTGTATCCGACAAAATGCTTCATGCATGCAGCAACTTTTTCTTTTCCAATAGAGCCATTTCCCTGATAACCGTAAATCATGGCAGACCCCAATTGAGAACATAAATAGGGATCTTCGCCAAGCGTTTCAAAATGTCTTGACCACAATGGTTGACGACCGAGATCCAATACCGGCGAAAAATTCCATCGAATGCCCGATGCCCGAACCTCGTATGCTGCTACAGCAGCGCACTTCTCGACCAACTCTTCGTTCCACGTTGCAGCCAGCCCAATCTCCTGAGGAAACAGTGTAGCTCCCCTTGTATAATTCATACCATGTATGGCATCAATTCCATAAATTACGGGGATCTTAATCTTTCCTTCATTGTATGGACGATTGACAGAATTAATTATCGAATTCCATTCTTCTCTTGAAAGCGTGTGTGCTCCAACATTCAGGATTGAACCTACTTTATAGTCAATTAAGGCTTCCCTTAACTTTTCTGCATCGACTGCTGCAGGATCAGCTGCAGCATTTCCATTGAATTTTGCGACGACATCAAGTGTTACCTGACATGTCTGTCCAACTTTTTCTTCGATGGACATTGTGGCCAGCATCTGCTCTATCTGGTCATCGGGAAATTCTTTTGCGTCAGAAATAACCTTGCAGGAATAGACAACAAGGAGAAGAGCTGCGAAAGAAAGAAGTTTAAATGAATTACTCTTCAGGATCATTGAAATACTCTTACATAATCAACATACATGGATTGCGGAAACACGGTTGTCGCATCCGGACTTCCCGGCCAGTTACCACCAACTGCTACATTGAAGATCAAAAAGAAATTATTTTGGAATTCACTGAGCTCAGCAGGTGTGATATCGAGCTGATTGTACTGCACGTCATCCACGAGCCATTTGATCGAAGTAGCATCCCAAATAATAGAAAAAACATGGAACTCATCTGCAAATTTACCTGATGGCAATGAATAACTATTACCATATTGTGAATGACCAGATTGATTCCAATGAGCCGTTCCATGTATCGTTCGGTCGTTGAATCCTTCTCCACCAATAAGCTCTACTATATCGATCTCACCACAGGAAGGCCATCCAACTGAACTAATATTGTCACCCAACATCCAAAGTGCAGGCCAGATTCCTTTACCATGTGGAAGTGCAGCTCTAATGTCTATCCTTCCGTATTTCCAACTATTAATACCCTGCGTTTTAATACGAGTTGAAGTATACTCCTGAAAATTAAATGTTTCCGATTTTGCTTTTATTTCTAGAAAACCTCCTGCAACAGTGACGTTTTGATCGGTATAGTATTGAAGCTCATTATTCCCCCAACCGGAACTACCAGTTCCAATATCAAAAGTCCAATCAGATGATAGGGATGTACCGTTAAATTCATCACTCCAGGCGAGTGTGTAACCAGGGTAAGAAGTTGGTGTATTATAGCCCGTTTCAGGGGCTCCAGTTACATTTTGATCCACATAGATCGTAACATTCTGTGAACTTTCTATGTAATCGTACTCGGTGGCATTTGCCCGAACTGTAATTTTGTATGTCCCACTTGATGCATAGACATATGAGGCAAGTCCCGTTTGGGTTTCAACATAGACGGTATCATCTGTATCATAGAAAATAACCGTGTAAAAATTGGCCATTTCAGCTTGGGCGTTTACCGTAACGTTACCCGAGGTGTGGCTCACCGTAAACTCAAGTCCACTAGGTTTAACGACCGTTGGTACCGGATCTTCTTTCTGACATGATGAGGTAGCCGTCAATAGAAGCGTAAGTGCAATGAATGGTATATTCGGGATTTTCATTTTATTCACTTTTTAGTTTCAAATACCAGAGCAGCCCTCCAGCGTGGTGAGCATACTGCAAATACATTGTTGTATCTGTTATTTCAAGAATCCTGTAGGTGTTAAAACCTGAGTAAAAACCAAGAAAAGCATTGTTGGATACCGATAGAACATTCTCAGTGCCTTCAGTGATCTGCCAGCTTTCATCTAACTGATCTGTATATGGGGCCGTATAATCAAAGAGATTTTGAAAAGAACCGGGAAAAGTTGATGACAACGTATTATGTATGTAGACATCCCCATGGTTCACCATATCAAACTTGAAACCATTCAAATAAAAAATGTAGCGATCATCATAAATACCACAGCCCGGTTTTTCATTAGGACTCGAAGCCCAGTACTCAGGTGTGGAGCCTAAAGCACTCTCCGGATCTGGACCTACTCCCAAATGTGCAACAGCTGCAGAGTCGACATGCCAGACTTTGAATCCGGGGCCATTTACTCCACCTGTTAATTTATTGTAGAAAGGATTATTTAGTAGCGTAAGATCATCCTGTGCTATGCTTATTATTTGGGAGGAACTTTTACTGCCACCATTACCAAAAACAGTGAGCTTGACAGTATATGTACCGGCATACGGATATTCACCGGTCACGTTACTACCCTGTTTCTTGATCCCATTGCCCAAATCCCATAAGCACTGCAGATCGGGGTTGGAAGCAGTAAACTCAATGGTATTCGCATTTGAAAGAGAAACTACATAAGCGAACTGGGCATCTTCGTCTGAAGGTGCATCTCCCATTGTGTAATCTTTTTTGCAAGAGAAAAGAAACAACGTACTGAAAAGTATTATACCATATCTCATACTTAAAGAAATTTAATATCCTGGATTTTGTGACCATGATCCACCTGCAAGATCAATTTCGATCTGTGGAATCGGGAAAAGCTCGTGTTTACCGGTTACAAATCCCTGAATGCTGCTGGCTGCCTGTCCGGTTCGCACCAAATCAAAGAATCGATGCCCTTCACCGGATAACTCAAAACGACGTTCATTGTAGATTTTTTCAATCGAATTTACAGCGATCCCCTGCACACCAGCACGAGATCGAATGGAATTGACGAGTTGTTGAGCAACTGAGGTATTTCCAATTTTAAAATGTGCTTCAGCCGCCATTAGCAAAACATCGGCATATCTAATAACTCTGTAATTCACCGGACTCGTCAGGTCATTATCCGGCAATCCAATTTCACCTTGTCTTTTAATGTATTTATTATTGTAATACCCCGTGTGACCTCCAGCACCTACAGCATAGGTTATTGATTCAGGATTTGGTTGAGTCGCGATGAAAGCATCTAAATCCAACACAGTAAAACCTCTTCTTGGATCTGTTGGTGAAAAGGCATCATAGAGATCCTGAGTTGGAAGATTGTAGCTATTCCCATCCCCATATACTGGTCCATTATATTGACGGATCCCGTGAAATCCGGGTGCTGCGTTTCCTTCCAGGCAAATGAGGCAGCCATATCCACCACCTTCCAAACCAGTATATTGTATATCAAACACTGTTTCAGAATTATTCTCGTTAGCAGCCAAGAAAAGCTGATCATAGTCACTTATGAGCGCGTAAACCCCACTATTTCGTACTTCATCCAAAACTGTTGCCGCTTCAGCGTATTTGGCTTGATATAACAGTGCTTTACCGAGTAAAGATAATGCTGCACCTTTAGAGGCTTTTCCTTTGATAGGCTGAATCCATGGTAGTATAGAAGCGGCATATTCAAGATCATCTTCGATTTGAGCGTAAACCTCATTTGCAGGTGATCTTGGGATATTACGAGCTTCTTCGATCCCGATTCTTTTATCAATGATCAATGGAACATCACCAAAAAACTTCACCAGTTCAAAGTAATAATATGCCCTCAAGAATCTTGCCTCGGCGATGATTTGTCCTTTCTCTGGGAAATCAATATTATCCTTGTTTTCCATGATATAATTGACCCTTGTTATTCCAGCATAATTCCAACGAAGGATGTTTCTTAATTCATTATTTACCCCTCCATGAGTCATGTTGTCAATTTGGTGCAAGCCTTGACTATCATTAACACTTTCACCTCCCGCGATCGAATTATCAGAAGCGATTTCTCCGATCCATAAAGAAAGAAAGGAGCCCTGTAGAAGGTCATACGCTCCTACAAGAGCGCGCTCGTAATCTTCTTTAGTCTGAAAGAAATTCTCTGCATCCTGAGTGTATGGGGGATCAACGGCAAGGAATTTTTTACATCCAACCGATAGGATCATTACAATAAAAACGAACGTAATTTGAGTGATATATTTCATATTAAAATGCGATTTGAAGTCCTGCCATAAACGATTTTGCTTGAGGATATAGGCCGTAATCAACACCTGCCGCCAGCACACCTGCTGATCCTATATCCGGATCGTACCCCATATATCTTGTTAGCGTGAATAAATTGTTAGCCGAAACATAGACGCGTAGATTGTCTGTTTTAATTTTCTTAAGAAGTTTCTGTGGCAACTTATAACCCAGCTGTAGATTTTTCATTCGAAGAAAAGATCCGTCCTCCACATAATAGGAGGAAAATACAGTATTTCGGGTAGGATCGGTAGTCACTCTCGGGTGTTCGTTCGTGCTTCCTGGGCCGGTCCACCTGTCGATCACATAGGCCAATTGATTGGCGTATGGCTGCTGTCTCTCATAGTTCCGAATAATCTCCTGTCCTATTGCAGCATAAAAATTAGCGGAAAGATCAAAAGCTCTGTATTTCAAATTTAAAGAGAGACCCATCGTGAAATCTGGTATTGGAGAACCAAGGGACGTTTTATCTGAATCATCATTAAAATTGATCACACCATCACCATTCTGATCCACGAAACGTATATCTCCGGGCTTGGCTCCCTCCTGAATGACATTCGAATTGTCAATTTCCTCTTGCGTCTGGAATATACCGTCCATTTCATATCCGAAGAAATATCCGATCTCATAACCCTCTTCAAATCGAGTGGCAATATCTCCACCAACCCCAAAGCTTGCTCCAGGTATGTAGTCGACACCCTCAGGCACAGCAGTCACCTCGTTCTTTAGATACGTGTAGGTGTAATTGAGTCCGAAAACAAAATCTTTCTTAGTGTCAGTTGTGTAGCCAAGCTCTAGCTCTACTCCTTTATTAGACACATTTCCTGCGTTAATGATAGGTGGATACCCACCCGGTCCATACGAACCTAAAATGGCGGTGACCTCAGGCTGAAACAATAGGTCAAAGGTATTTTTAATGAAGTAGTTCGCAGTGAGGTCAATATTCTTCAACAGTGTCATATCTAGCCCCAAGTTGAATTGGTGCGTTGTTTCCCATTTCAAATCCGGATTAGCGGGTCTTCCAATGGCTACTCCCTGTGTAATCACATCGTCGAAAACATAAACCCCTTCTCCGTTCAAGAGAGCTCTGTATGCAAAATTCGGAATTTGATCATTCCCGGAGACACCGTAGCTAATTCTGAGTTTACATAGATCCATCCACTTCAAGGAATAAAAGCTTTCATCGGAAATTACCCACGCAGCTGAACCGGTTGGAAACAGACCATACCTTTTATTGCCACCGAATTTACTCGAACCATCTCTTCTGAGAATTGTAGAAAATAAATACTTGTTTTTGTATGCGTACTCTGCCCTTATAAAAGAGGATAGAAGACGTTCCATAAACTCCCATGATCCTGTATTATTGAGGTATCCGCCTTCTGCTGTGTTTGCCGAAATATCTGCGTAATCGACAGAATTATTTGGGATATTATAGGCAATACCATTTAGAGACTCTCCTTTACGTTGAAAAACACTGACCCCGGCGGTTCCTTTAATTCTGTGAACTGAATCGAAGATTTTGTCATAATTCACAAAGCTCTCGTATGTCAGATCGACAAATGAAGATCTTTCTTCGTAAACTGCAGCGCCTCTTTCGATAAACACATTATCTGCGATTTCAACTTCCGGAGATTCCAATTCCTCATTGATCGCCGTATTGGCATATTTTCCATTCCCGTACCATACCAGAGGTGAAAAAACTTTCGCTTTTACCTGAGCATAATTATAATTTATTCGATTGGTAAACTTTAAATGCTCATTAAATTCATAAGTCAACTCTTCCTTACCAACGAATTTGTCTGCTACGTTCCAATTGAACTGATTATTGATCTGTGCAATGGGATTTATGATATCACTCACCTCTTCAAGATAGGAATAATTACCATCAGCAGTACGAACCGGTACATTTGGAAATGCATTAATTGTGTTGTACAATACGGATCCGATCCCATTTTCAGGCAGGGTACTTCTTGCGTCATTGGAATAAAGAAATACTGAGCTAAGTGTCATCTTTTTGGAAAGCTCTGTCTCAAAATTTAAACGAGCATTGTAACGGGAAAAGTTTGCTTTATCCCCTCCAACAATTCCGGTTTGATCAAAATACCCAAGACCAACAGAATACCGCGTCGCACCTGTTCCACCGCTCAAACTAAGATTGTGACTTTGCACCGGTGATCTTTGAAAGATAGAATCCTGCCAGTCCGTACCAACTCCAAGCTCCGTATTCACAAAAGGCATGGGTTGTCCACCAAGTCCGAACATTTCATTTTTAATTACTGCGTATTCACGCGCATTCAGCAGATCAAGTTTTCTGGCCGTCGTTTGAATACCATAATATCCATTGTATTCTACCTTTGGTTTATCATTCAAACGTCCTCTTTTTGTTTCAACAATGATCACTCCGTTTGCGGCCCTTACACCATAAATGCCAGCTGTTCCATCCTTTAGCACGTTAATGGATTTTATATCAGCTGGATTCAGCGCGTTAAGACCTTCAGAATCATATACTATTCCATCGACCAGAATCAACGGATCATTGTCGCCAAAAGTTGAAAGCCCGCGGATCCGAATATTTGAACTACCGCCGGGAGAACCGGAATTACTGCTGATCGTAACACCAGAAACTTGACCCTGTAGTGCTTGATCAATTCTTGATGTGTTGAGTTTTTCTATGTTCTCTCCATTTACTTTAGATGTTGCTCCAGTGAACTCTTTACTTCTTGCTTCACCATATCCGACAACAACGACTTCATCTAGTTCTTGGGCTTCAGTTAATAGAATAACATCAATCTCTGTGCGTGAACCAACTTGGGTTTCAAACCTTTTGTATCCGATAAAATAGAAAGTCAGAGTGTCATCAATGGAAGCTACTGTCAAACGATACTTCCCATCAAAATCCGTCTTAACCCCCGTCCCTTTATTCTTAATTCCTACCGAAACAAAAGGTAGTGGTTCATTTTTCTCATTGACAACAGAACCTGTCACAATCAACTGACCAACTGCTGAATAACCAATGAAAACAATGCAGGTGAGAATAAATATATTTCTCATGTTTTTTTATTTGTCGTCGAAAATTACTGAATTATTTTACTATTTACAATAAGTACAATTAATTTGTTCGCTGGATGTGGTTGGCAAGATCAATTAACTTGTGAGAATAACCCGTTTCATTGTCGTACCAACCAACCACTTTTACGAGATCCTCGCCAAGCATAAGACCGGCAGAAGAATCAAAAATGGAGATTCTTTTATCTCCATTAAAATCACTGGAAACAACAGCGTCATCAGTGTATCCCATTATTCCTTCCAGCTGGCCAAGAGAAGCCTCTTTCATAGCCGCCTTAATTTGTTCGTAGTTAGTTTTAGTTTCCAAATTCGCAACAAGGTCGACGACAGAAACATTTGCGACTGGAACACGGTAAGAAGTTCCTGTTAATTTTCCTTTTAATTGTGGAATCACCTTGCCAACGGCTACTGCCGCACCAGTAGATGATGGAATAATGTTCTGAAAAGCTCCTCGCCCTCCCCTCCAGTCTTTTTGTGAAGGACCATCGACAGTCTTTTGAGTGGCTGTAACAGCATGTACTGTGCTCATTAGTCCAGATTTAATTCCAAACTTGTCGTGGAGGACTTTAGCCAGCGGTGCAAGGCAGTTTGTTGTACACGAGGCATTGGATACAATCTTCATATCTGGATGGTATGTCAGATGATTCACCCCCATCACAAAAACCGGTGTATCATCCTTTGGAGGTCCAGATAAGATTACTTTAGATGCTCCTGCATTGATGTGATCATGTGCAGTCTCCTGATCAAGAAACAACCCA
>Ga0315902_10001446_pt1 | contig 38112 bp, 32 predicted proteins | sample LakEriMetagenome_9_FD_203523 | JGI IMG/M metagenome (GOLD analysis project Ga0315902, IMG submission 203523) | Freshwater fungal communities from buoy surface, Lake Erie, Ohio, United States - Buoy 12 MA117 | ecosystem: Environmental > Aquatic > Freshwater > Lake > Lake biofilm | place: USA...
GAGTTTGATATTAAATCTGGTGACTGGCTCGAACAAGAAATCATTGGTGCAAAGCTTGTTAACTGGTTTGGCGACAACTCTGCTAAAGGCTTAGAGACGATCGTAGGCTTGAGCATGTTGTTTGATAGTAATACTGGTTATCCACTTGCACTGATCAATGCGAGTTACATAACTTCCATGCGAACGGGGGCTAGCGGGGCCATTGCCGCAAAGTATCTTGCCAAACCCGATGCAAAAGTAGCGGTCGTTATTGGCACGGGAAATCAAGCTCTCTTTCAAATTGCATTCTTGATTTCAGCACTTCCTACAATTCAGAACATTTATATAGTCAATCCCCGTAGTTTTGACAAGGCACAAAAATTTACTGCCGATGTTTCCCAAAGACTAAAGATGGTCATTGAAGATCAAATAGATCCGAAAAATAAGTTATGGAACCAAAGAGTTCAAGCCATCAATTTCTTGGCCAGCGCGGACATCGAAAAGGCTTTAGTGGTTGCAGATGTAGTAATTACAGCAACTCCATCTCGTGGCTCACTCATTAGCAAAGAATCAATCGGTCCTGGGGTTCATATCAATTGTATGGGCGCTGACTCTGTTGGAAAACAAGAGATAGATGAAGAGTTGTTCTCAACTGCCAGGGTATTTACCGACGATCTAAGTCAGTCAATTTCTCTTGGAGAATGTCAGACTGCCGTAAGGAAAGGTATCTTGAACTCAAACCAAATCATTGAGTTAGGCGATGTTATCAATGGTGTCTATCTTGGCCGAGAGAGCGAGAACCAAGTAACAATTTTTGATGGTACTGGTATTTCATTGCAAGATATTTCAGTCGGAAAGTTAGCCTTGGATGTCGCCATCGAAAAGAACCTTGGACAAATCGTTAATCTCTAGGTATTTGATAAGAAGAGTCGCCCTATAAGCCGGACAGAACTTTCTTGGCCTTGGTAGCAACAGCTTTCCTAGTATCTTTCTGAAGCCTTTTCGCTACAGCTTTGACTTCAGGCTGAATCGTTGGGTCAATTTTGGCTAACTTCTCAAGGAGTTTCAGCCCTTGGGCAAGAATCATCCAATCTTCACTTTCGCCGACCCATTTCAATGTCAATGTCTTAATTTGCTTTAACTCAGAGGAAGAGAATTCTTTGATGAAATCGAAGTACAGAGTGATTAATCCAAGTTTCACCACATTGTGTTTAGTCTTTGAGTAAACTTTTACTAGTGATTCCTTTTGTGGGTCAAAGAAATCCTTGTCAGCTCGCATTAGACGCTTTGTGCCGTTCATGGCACGCATAGCCACGAGGGAATCTTTATGGAGAAGTAGTTTCAAAAGTTGAGGAAACTTCTTTGGATCTGACTCGACTATCTTCACAATCTTGAGGGTGTTGCCCAGTGAGTTAGGTTTTCCCACGGCTAACTCGGATGCAAAGTCCACACTTGATTTATCACTTGCCATATTGAAATTATACAAAAAGAAGAGTCGCCCTATAAGCCGGATCCTGTCCTCTTGCGAGGGATCACCATCCATCTAGATCTGTAATTGCTTACAGATTCAAGCAACCTACCCGTTGACTCGAGCGAGCAGCTCTCAAACGCCAACTGCGTGGTCTTGCTTCAGGCGGGGTTTACATAGCTAACTGCATTACTGCAATTACTGGTGGTCTCTTACACCACCGTTTCACCCTTACCAACTTTCGTTGGCGGTTTACTTTCTGTTGCACTGTTCCCGCGGATTGCTCCGGGTGGGAGTTACCCACCGCCTTGCTCTGCGAAGTCCGGACTTTCCTCGGTGTCTTGCGACAACGCGGTGATCCGGGCGACTCTTCTAAGGTAAAGAGTACGCGAGATTAGTAGCGCTATGTAATGAGTTCCTTTAGGGTTGCACCCATGATTACGACTGTTGATGCAGATTTCTTAGCTCTACCACTCGAAAAAGTCTCCGAAGCAGCGCTCAGTACAGCCACTGGTGCTGGTGCTTCTCACGCCGATGTGCGAATTGAGCGCACGCGAACCGGGTTGTTATCGCTGCGCGATGCAAAGCCCGAGACGCAATCTGATGAAACCAACTTTGGAATCGGAGTTCGTGTCATCGTTAATGGTGCGTGGGGCTTTGCTTCATCTCCTGATGTAAGTGTGGAATCAGCGCAGAAGTTGGCACTGACCGCTGTTGCGATGGCAAAGACATCTAAGCCACTTTCAACTGATGAAATTTCTTTAGTGCCAGAGCCGGTTTATGCAAAGAAGAGCTGGGTCTCTGCTTACGAGATTGATCCATTCTCTGTCACTGATGCAGATAAGAAGGATCGCCTTGCAGGCTTAAGCTCTAAGCTGCTTGCGGCAAAAGGTGTTAATCACACGAGTGCACATACGATGTATGTGAAAGAACAAAAGCATTATGCAGACTCTGCTGGAACTAGCACTACGCAACAGCGTGTTCGTGTTCAAACACAGATTGAAGCGATTTCAACGGGTGATCATGGATTTGAATCTATGAGAACCCTTGCTCAACCTGCCGGTTACGGTTGGGAATGGATGAACAACTCAATTTGGAATTGGGATGCAGAGATTGAACAACTTCCGACACTTTTGGCCGAAAAGGTTGCAGCACCATCGGTTGAACCAGGTCGTTACGATCTTTTGATTCACCCATCAAATCTTTGGCTGACAATTCACGAGTCAATTGGCCACGCAACTGAACTTGATCGCGCAATTGGTTACGAAGCAAACTATGCGGGTACCTCTTTTGCTACACCGGACAAGTTGGGCACATTGAAGTACGGATCTAAGTTAATGAATGTAACCGGTGATCGCAGAACCGAACATGGGCTAAGCACCGTTGGTTGGGATGATGAAGGTGTTGCGGCGCAGCGCTGGGACATCGTTAAAGATGGAGTTTTGGTTGGTTACCAACTAGATCGCCGTATTGCAGCAGCTGTTAACAAGGAACGCAGTAATGGCTGTGCATACTCTGATTCTCCTGCACATGTGCCAATTCAGCGCATGCCAAATGTTTCTTTGCAGGCAAATCCAACTGGGCCAACTCTTGAGAAGTTAATCGAATCTGTCGAAGACGGAATTTACATCTTGGGTGATAAGTCTTGGTCGATTGATATGCAGCGCTATAACTTCCAATTTACTGGTCAGCAATTCCACCGAATTAAGAATGGAAAGCTTGTTGGTCAGCTAAAAGATGTTGCATACCAAGCAACAACTACTGATTTCTGGGGCTCGATGAAGGCTGTCGGTGGTCCATCTACTTACGTTCTAGGTGGTGCCTTCAACTGCGGTAAGGCGCAACCAGGACAAGTTGCAGCTGTGAGCCACGGATGCCCAGCGGCGGTGTTCGACAAAGTCAATGTTCTTAATACGGTTGCGGAGGCGAGCAAATGATTTCAGCTCAAGATCTAGTTGAAAAGATTCTGGCTCATTCGACAACAGATGATTGCATCGTTGTAGTCCAAGACAGTACGCAAGCCAACCTACGTTGGGCCAGCAGCACGCTGACAACTAATGGTGTTATCCAACAACGTAACGTCACAGTGATTTCATTTGTTGCAATGAATGGATCAATGGCATCTGGTGCGGTTACACGTACCAATGTTGATGAAAGAGATATTGACGCCATCCTTGCTGAAGCAACTGCTGCAGCAAAAGCTTCGGGTGCAGCTGAAGATTTCGCACCTCTTGCTCGTGATGTTGCTTTTGGAAATTGGAGCGCTGCACATACTCCGACTGGTCCAGAAGTGTTCTCTGGTTTTGCACCAGAACTTGGCGACATGATGCGCCGATCAAAGTCAGATTCAATTGAATTATTTGGTTACGCCGAGCACACCCACCAAAGCATTTGGGTTGGTTCAAAGGGCGGAATGAGACTTCGTCATGATTCACCTGTTGGTCGAGTTGAGATGACAGGAAAATCGCATCAACGTTCACGTTCAACCTGGGATGGCGTTGAAACCCATGATTTCAAAGATGTTTCAGTTGCTGCAATCGATGCCAATATTCGCCAGCGTTTAGAGTGGCAGGCAAAGAAGATTGATATTCCTGCAGGCCGCTACGACACTATTTTTCCTTCGGGATCAATCGCTGACATCTACGTCTACATGATGTGGGTTGCTGGCGGACGTGATGCCCATGAAGGTCAAAGCGTGTTTTCTAAGAAGGGCGGCGGAACTCGCGTTGGAGAGAAGTTGTCCAATGTTGGGCTGCAATTGTTTAGTACTCCAACGCATCCTGTGCTTGCTGGATCGCCGTTCGTATCCGCATCGACAAGTAGTTCATTTACTTCAGTCTTTGATAATGGTCAAAAGCAATCACAAGTTGATTGGATCAAAGACGGCGTATTGCAGTCATTAGTACAGACCCGAGCAAGTGCGAAGCTAACATCACTTCCTTACACACCATTTGGTGACAACTTGATCATGAGCGTTGATGGTGGAAGCGGAAAGCTAGAAGATCTGGTTAAGAAGGTTGATAACGGGTTGCTGCTAACAACACTTTGGTACATCCGCATGGTTGATCCAAATTCATTGCTACTTACTGGACTTACTCGTGATGGCGTTTACTACGTCAAAAATGGTGAAGTACAGGGAGCCACCAATAACTTCCGTTGGAATGATTCACCAGTCAGCGCGCTTTCACGTATTGCGCATGCAGGTGCAACTGAATGGACTCAGCCACGCGAATGGGCTGGGGACATGACCAGCATGTCTGTTCCGCCAATGGTGATAAAAGATTTCAATATGTCGACTGTGAGCCCGGGTAATTAAACCCGGTCTCACAGTTCAACAATCTGAGACTACTTCTCTTCGTTGTCGCCAGCAGTAATTCGGCCAGCGTGAGCAGTTGCTGAAGGATCTTTCTTAACCTTCATCAAGCTTGCCACTGTCGAAACAATCAGAATCAGCGCAATAACTGCCAAGCTAACTAGCGTTGGGATCTTTGGAACTTCATACCAAATCTCGTGTACGTACGTCATGATCAACTTAACACCGATGAACATCAAGATAATTGATAGGCCTAGGGATAGATAAATGAGCTTGTCTAGCAGGCCCTTGAGCAAGAAGTACAAAGCACGCAAGCCAAGAAGAGCAAAAGCGTTGGCGGCAAATACTAGGAACGGCTCCTGGGTTACGCCAAATGTTGCTGGAATCGAATCAAGTGCAAAGAGCAAGTCTGTTGAAGCGATTGCAATCATTACCAAGAACATTGGTGTTGCAATGCGCTTACCATTTTGACGGGTAAAGATCTTTGACCCGTCGTACTCATCAGTCATAGCTATGCGCTTTCTGATGATCTTTACGAGCTTGTTGTCTTCAGGTGAAGGATCTTCATCCCAGTGCTTGAACAGACCCACACCAGTCCAGATCAAGATTGCACCGAAGATAACAAATGTGAAGCTAAATGCAGCCAATGCTGCTGCGCCAACTGCGATGAAGATTGCACGAAGAACTAGTGCAAGGATTACACCAAACATCAGCACGCGTTGGTGGTAAATCGACGGCACAGCAAACTGAGCCAAGATAATAATAAAGACGAAGAGATTATCTACCGATAGAGATTTCTCGACTAAGTACGCTGCAAAGTATTCGGTTCCAAATTGTGAACCAGCTGTTTGCCAGACCCACACACCAAAGGCGACTGCTACGCCAATGTAAAAAATGGACCAAGTTGCAGCTTCTTTAAACATAACTTCATGTGGCTTACGACTAACGGTAAGTAGATCGACAACGATCAGTGCCAAAATTGCACCAATTACGATTGCCCAAGTTAAAAGGGTTACATCCATGAATACACCTATTTCGTATAAGGGGGCCTGGTGCCAAGGTCTCCCTCAACCGCTAGTTCACTAGACGGTCGCAGCTCCGGGATATTTCTATCCGTATTGACGAAGATGCCGAACGAGGTACTCCCCTTAACGTGCCTAAATGTTAAAGGGTGCAGGGTGTGCATGCAAATCAAAACAAAATTGATGTTTCGCCTTGTAAAGAACTCACAGATAGGACAGAGTTTGGCGAATGCAAACAGGTAGAAGCATTGTTTATGCCCGCAATGGAGGCGCAGCCGCCAGTCAGCCTTTGGCGGTTAGTGCGGCAATTTCCATCCTGAATCAAGGTGGCTCATTTATAGATGCGGCAATCGCTCTTAGCTCGGTTATCTGTGTTGTCGAACCAGGTGCTTCGCATCTAGGAGGCGATGCCTTCCTGGTTACCCATCATGCAGCGAGCAAAACCAATTTGGCATTTAACGGAAGTGGTGAAGGATCACACGCAGCAACTCCTGAAAACTATAAAGATGGAATTCCGATGTATGGATACAAATCAGGAACTGTTCCTGGTTTAGTGTCAACGTGGTTTGAGGCGCATGAGCGCTATGGAAAATTGCCGATGGCAACAATATTGACCCAAGCAATTGATTATGCCGATAATGGTTTTCCCGCAAACACAGGTTTTGTCCGCAGAATTGCCGGCCACCTTAAGTTAAATCCGGATACCCAAATCTTCAAAAATATGGGTATCGATGTACAGGTAAAGGTTGGCGACCTAGTAGTTCAAAAAGAGTTAGCGCGATCTCTGCGCGAAATTGCACAAGGTGGGCGTGCAGCTTTCTACGAAGGACGAATCGCCCAGCAATTAATTAAGGGATCTGAAGGTTGGTTTAACCAAGAAGATTTAAAGGCTCACACCACTCGCGTTCTTGATCCGCTTTCGGTTAAGTATCGAGATATAACGGTTTACGGTCAGCCTCCCCCAACACAGGGAATGATTTTGATGGAAGAGCTCTTGCTCAATGAAAGATTTGATATCGCCTCGTTATCAGAAGCAGATCGAATCCATGTCGGAGCAGAGTCTAAAAAGATAGGTTTTGCTGATCGAAATGCGATTTTGGGTGATCCAGAATTCATCAAGGTAAACACCGAAAAAATCTTGTCTCAGTCACATATAGATCAACGTGCTGGGCAGATTTCAATGACTTCTGCGGGGCACGATGTTGCTCCAGTTAGTGAAGGCAGCGATACAACGTACTTCTTGGTCGCTGATTCAGAAGGCAATGCAGTTTCGTGGATTCAGTCGGTATTTCATGGGTTTGGCAGCTCGTGGATAATTCCTGAAACAGGAATCCTGCTGAACAATCGATTAACTGGATTTTCTCTTGACCCACAATCTCCCAACATCATCGCGCCGGGTAAGCGCCCTGCACATACTTTGAATGCATTTACTGCAGTTCATCCCGATGGTTCCTTGTATCTAGTGGGTGGAACACCGGGAGCAAACATCCAAGTTCAAAGTAATTTGCAATTGCTCATCAATGTCATTGATTTGAAGATGAATGTACAAGAAGCAACTGAAGCGCCACGTTGGCAACATCTCAATAAGCCAGGACAAAGTTCAGAGGAAGAAAAGGGTGCTGGAGTTCTGGAAATCGAAAACCGAGTCCCGGAAGAAGTTTTTGAACAATTGCGCGCAAAGGGTCATGAAGTTAAAGCCCTTAGTGCATGGGGACATGGTTCGTCAGTTCAACTGATGGAGGTTCTAGCTAATGGCACCTTTGCATTTGGATCAGACCCTCGTTGCGAAGGTCACGCTTCGGGAATTTAAAGAGCGGCGAAGGCTTCATCAAGAACGCTGAGCGCATCCTTTAGAAGATCATCTGTAATAACAATTGGTGGCAAGAAGCGAACAACATTGGAATACGTTCCAGCTGTAAGAATCAGAACGCCCTTGCTCTGGCAATACTTAACAACTGCGTTCATCGCTGCCGTATTTGGTGTCTTTGTGCCTGGCATTACTAATTCAATTGCCTGCATCGCTCCGCGTCCACGAACTTCACCAATCACAGGGTACTTAGCCTGCAGTGCGCGAAGTGAATCACCAAGAAGCTGCCCGATGTGGTTTGCGCGAGCAACAAGGTTTTCTTCTTGCATGGTTTCAATAGCCCCAAGTGCTGCTGCACATGCAATTGGGTTTCCACCGTAAGTTCCACCTAGACCAGAAACGTGAACCGAATCCATGATTTCAGCACGACCAGTTACGCCAGCAAGAGGCAATCCGCCTGCAATTCCCTTTGCTGTGACAACCATGTCTGGCACAACATTTTCATGTTCTACTGCAAACATGTTTCCGGTACGTGCAAAACCGGTCTGAACTTCATCAGCAATGAAGATAATTCCGTTGTCAGTTGAATACTTAGATAGCGCTGGCAAGAATCCCTTAGGTGGAACGATGAATCCGCCCTCGCCTTGAATAGGTTCGATAATGATTGCAGCAACATTGTGCGCACCGATTTCTTTATCGATCTTGTGAGTGACCATATCAATCGCATCTTCGGTGATTGTTGCTTGATCACCGACCCAGTGGAATGAGTAAGGCATTGGTACGCGATAAATTTCTGGTGCAAAAGGTCCGAAGCCTTCTTTGTATGGCATGTTCTTTGCAGTCATACCCATAGTTAAGTTAGTGCGACCGTGGTAGCTGTGTTCAAAAACTACGATTGCTTGGCGCTTTGTATAGTGGCGTGCAATCTTGATTGCGTTTTCAACCGCTTCGGCGCCCGAGTTAACAAGTAATGACTTCTTCTTAAATGTTCCAGGTGTTAGCGCGTTGAGCTTTTCGCATACTTCGATGTAACCCAGGTATGGGGCAACTGTAAAACATGTATGAGTGAATGCTTGAACTTGATCAATCACGCGATCAACAACGCGATGTGCAGCGTTACCAACATTTGTAACACCAATACCTGAACCAAGATCAATGATCTGGTTGCCATCGAGATCCAAAAGAATCGCATCACTGGCGCGTTCAATTACCGCAGGGAAGGCAAGGCCTAGTCCCCCAGATGTCGCCTCACTGCGGCGCTGTAGCGCCTCGAGAGATTTTGGTCCCGGAATAGCGGTAACCAACCGACGCTCTTGAGTCAATGCGGTAAGTGTTGTCATGGGTAAAGTCTAAGCCATCATTTCCTACTGGCCAGTCCAATGGTTAGGCTTAGAAGATGAATTCACGGTTACGAGATAGCGCACCTTTGCTTGATGCATACCTGTCATATTTCGAAACCGAGCGCACAGCATTCACAATTCCAGGTCACAAACAGAAAGCCCACCGCTTAGATGAGGGCTTAGGGGCTGTGGTTGATTCAGATACTCCGCTTTATGGCGGACTTGATGAGATAAAACTTACTGAGGGAACTCTTAAGAAAGCAGAAGAGTTAGCCGCATCACTGTGGGGCGCAGATTATGCGCGTTTTTCAACTGGTGGATCAACTCATGCCAATCAAGCAATTATCTTGGCGCTTGGAAAACCGGGTGACAAGGTTGCAATCACCCGCACCGCTCACCGCTCAGTTTTAAGTGCACTTGTTCTAACAGGTTTAGAACCAATCTGGTTAACACCTGCTATCGATGAAGCAACCGGCGTTCCAACTGGAATCCCGGTTTCAGAGCTTGAAAGAGTTTTGGATCAAAAGCCGATTGCCTTGTTGTTAACTGAACCGGGTTATCTTGGAACAATCTCTGAACTACCTGCGTTGATTTCAAAAGCGCATGAGAATTCAATCCCCGTCATCATCGATGCGGCTTGGGGCGGACACTTTGGTTTTAACTCAAATATTCCACAGCATGTAATGCAATTAGGCGCAGATGCCTTGATCACCAGTGTTCATAAAGCGCTGCCTGGTTACAGCGCATCAGCATTGTTGCTGGCCCAAGGTAAGTTCTTAAACCTTGCACGCATTGAACAAAGTTTTGAGACCACACACACCACGTCTCCTGCCGGTGCGCCGCTTGCATCTATCGATGGCTGCCGCGCTTTACTAGAAACTCGCGGAGATCAATTAACAGGAAATCTTCTAAAGTATGTAACTGACTTTAGGCGCCAAGTTCAATCTCATTTCGCGACAGAAATTTTCCTTAATCCTGAACAATTTGCGGCCGGTCGTTTTGATCCCGTCAAAATTGTTTTGCGGGCAAATCTCTTAGGTCTATCCGGTGTTGATGTAGAAAAAGAGTTACAGAGAGCCAATATCAGAGTCGAAATGGCTGATAGAGACACAATCGTTTTTCTGGCAACCCTTGCCGATAACGCAGATGACTTTTCTATTTTGGCTGATGCGTTAGTGCCGATTTTGAAATCTCTTCAAGGAGAACCCAGAGCAACGCAAACTTCACTCAGTTGGTCAATTGTGCCAACTGTTGCCGTATCAATGCGTGATGCTTATTTTGCTGATACCGAATATGTATCTGCTGAAAAGGCAATCGGCCGCGTTAGCGCAGATTTAATTGCGCCATATCCTCCAGGCGTTGCAGTCGTTGCACCTGGTGAGGTACTGACTGAAGCCATTGTTTCTGGCTTAGCCACAACACAAAAAGCTGGTGTGCGAATTGCTTATGCCAGCGATGCGACTCTTGCGACCTATCGCGTCATTAAATAGTTTTTTACTGGGTTTTATTCAGGGAAGTGACAAGCAACCTGCTGTTTGCCGATAGTAATCAAAGCTGGCTCAGTTGTTGCACAGGCTTCTTGCGCTTTCCAGCAACGAGTGCGGAAGCGGCAACCTGATGGTGGGTTAGCTGGGCTCGGAACATCACCAGTCAGAACAATTCGTGAAGTCTTACGAATGCGCTCTTGCTTTGGATTTGCAAGTGGCACCGCAGAAATTAGCGCCTTTGTATAAGGATGTTTTGGATTATTGAAAATCTCTTCGCGAGTACCGATTTCTACAATCTTGCCCAAATACATAACCGCTACGCGTGCAGAGATATGTGAAACCACAGATAAATCGTGTGCAACAAACAGGTAGCTGAAACCAAACTTTTCGCGTAGATCATCAAGAAGGTTAAGAATCTGTGCCTGAACAGATACATCAAGTGCCGATACAGGTTCATCTAGAACCACAAGCTTTGGACGGGTAACCAGTGCGCGAGCAATACCTACGCGCTGGCGCTGACCACCTGAAAACTCATGCGGGTAGCGATTTCCGAACTCGCGTGAGAGGCCACAAAGTTCGATCATTTCATCAACACGGGGATCTGAATCATCCTTTGCCATGCCGTGAACAATCAGTGGCTCGGCAACAATCTGACGAACTGTCATACGTGGATTTAATGATGCATATGGATCCTGGAAAACAATCTGCATGTCTTTGCGAACTGCACGAATTTCATCGCGGGTCATCGCATGAATTTCCTTGCCATCAAAGAAAATCTCACCTGATGTTGGATCAAGCAAACGCAGGATCAAACGAGCAGTGGTTGACTTACCGCACCCTGATTCGCCAACTAGACCAAGAGTTTCTCCCGCCGCAATTTCAAATGAAATGCCATCAACTGCATGAATCTGTCCAACAGTTCGTTTGAACATTCCGCGTTGAATAGGGAACTTCTTTTCAAGATTCGAAACTCTCAATAATGGTTCGGTCATTTGAGCACCTTCACAAAGTTAGGCTCGTTTACACGATGGCATCGAACCAATCGGCCAGCAGCATATGTTTCTAGCTCTGGTACTTCTGTTTGGCACTTATCAACCGCAAACTCACAACGTGCAGTAAAGGCACAGCCCTTAGGTGGGCGTGACATAACCGGAGGTGAACCCGGAATTGTGTACAAGCGAGAAGTTGTTGACTTATCCATTTGAGGAATCGACTTCATTAATCCCCATGTGTATGGCATCAATGGACGCTCAAAGAGATCATCAACTGGTGCTTCTTCAACAATACGTCCGCCGTACATAACCGCTACGCGATCACAGATTCCGGCAACAACGCCCAAATCGTGAGTAATGAGTAGAACGGCAACGTTTAGTTCGCGAGCTGATTTTTCAAGAATTTCCAGGATCTGAGCCTGGATAGTTACATCTAGCGCAGTTGTTGGTTCATCGGCAATCAGTAGCTCGGGATTACATGACAAAGCCATTGCAATCATTGCTCTTTGGCGCATTCCACCAGAGAACTGGTGTGGGTAGTCATCTACGCGCTGCTGTGGATTTGGAACTCCCACGAGATCTAGCATCTCGATAGAGCGAACCTTTGCCGCCTTGGCTGAAATTCTCTCGTGCACACGGATCATTTCAGAAATCTGGTGACCGATTGTGTAAACCGGGTTGAGCGAAGTCATTGGATCTTGGAAGATCATCGAAATTTCGCCGCCACGAATTTCACGTAGCTCACGATCTGGAGTCGTCAGTAAATCAATTCCCTTCCAAAGGATTCTGCCCTTTGGATATATTGCTGGTGGTTTTGGAACTAATCCCAAGATGCTCATGGCGGTTACTGATTTACCAGAACCTGATTCACCAACAAGTCCTACGATCTCGCCCGGATTAAGAGTTAAAGATGCACCATTGATCGCTTGTACAACACCATCGCTGGTGTTGAAGTGAACATGTAAGTCATCGATGTGAAGCAGCGGCTGATCGCTCACTTAACACCTCGCAACTTTGGATCTAGCGCATCGCGCAGACCATCACCGATCAAAACAATTGAAAGGGTCAAAAGAACCAGCACAGATCCTGGGATGAAGAAAACAAATGGCTTATCTGTTAGGTAGTTGCGAGAGCTAGAAATCATTACTCCCAGAGATGGAGTTGGCTCGCGGAAACCTACGCCAAGGAATGCATAGACAGATTCGCTCAAGATTGCGCCAGCTACAGAAAAAGCTAAAACAACAATGATCGGTGGAATTGCATTTGGTCCAATGTGGCGCAGAATGATGCGCTTTGTTGTGGCACCAGTTGCACGCGCGGCTTCAATGTATTCCAGTGATTTAACCTGCATAACAGAAGCGCGGAATAAACGAGTTGTTGAGTACCACCCTGTAAATACAAGAGCGGCGACAATGACCCAGAAAGATGAGCCAAATACAGTGATAATTGCGAAGCCGATCAATACGAATGGGATTACCTGCCAGGTGTCGATGAAACGGCTAATCAAAGTATCAACCCAACCACCAAAGTAACCAGCGATTCCGCCAAGAGTTACTCCCACCAAAACTGAAATTGTTGTCACCACAATTGCTACCGTTAATGACAAACGAATACCAAAGGTAACGCGAGTGAAAATGTCACGTCCTAAGTCATCAGTGCCCAACCAGTGTCCATTAGTACCGGGGCCAACCAAGATATCTGGACCCAAATCATCGTATTTCCAACCACTAATAAATGGTCCGATGATTCCTGCAAGAACTAATGCAACGAGAATTACCAGGCCAACAATTGAAATCTTATTGCCAAAGAAACGCTTACGGACATCCTGCCAATAAGACAGTGAAACTGGAATCTGCTCGTCCATAGACATTAGTGCACCACCTTAGAATCAATTTTGATGCGCGGATCAATCAGCGCGTAGCTCAAGTCCACAACTAAGTTAACAAAAGCTCCAAATGCGATTACAACAATTGCTAAACCAAGCACAACTGGTGCATCTTGAGAAAGCGCCGAATCTGCAATTGTTGAACCCATACCCGGCAACGAAAAGACTTTTTCTGTTTGAACTGCCACACCAAAGATTGCAATTAATGATGTTCCGTAAACAGTTACAACAGGGATCATTGCATTTCGCAGCGCGTGGTGAAGCCATACACGTCGAGGCGATAAGCCCTTGGCAAATGCGGTGCGAATGTAATCAGCACGCAAAACTTCGAGCAATGAGGAACGAAGCATGCGAGCAATGAAGGCTGCATCTACTACCGCCACAACTAAGGCGGGCAAGATCAAACCTTTCCAACTGTCAGTCGGAATGATTCCAAGCGTCCAGGTTTGGGGCCAGGGCTTAAAGAAGTTGAGCCAATCCCAGCCCAACTGGAACGGTAGAACACCGAACAAGTACTGAGCCAAAAGGCCTGAAACGAAGACTGGAATACCTTGAATACCCACGGAAAACACGGTTCCTAGGCGGTCACCGAGTGAGCCGCGCTTAATCGCGCTCGTCAGACCAACCGCTAAAGCAATGATTAACTGGAAGAGAGCTCCCCAGAACAAAAGTCTGGCACTTGTTGAAAGGCCGTCTTGCAAAATTGTGTTAACGGATTTGTCATTTTTGTATGAATAGCCAAGATCACCGCGGAATAAGTTTCCCCAGAAGCGGAAATACTGAACATAGGTTGGCTTATCTAATCCGTATTTTCTTTCGATGTTGTCCAAAATCTCTGGCGGTAATGATTTCTCGCCGCTCTTAAGTGAGATTGGATCGCCAGGAATAATGAAAAAGAGTGCAAACATCAAGGTAACTGCAGCCCAAACAACCAGAAGGCTTTGTAGCAGTCGCTTGATTGTGTAAGTAAACATGACTCTCAATCTTAGTGGTGTTGCGGTACTAAAAGATAATTACGAGGGGTAAATCGAAGTGAGGGGCTCCCTTTCGAGAGCCCCTCACTCTTAGAACTAAGAAATTAGTTCTTTACGATTTGATCGTAAACAATCATTCCAAGTGGAGTGATTGGGAATGTTGAAGTACTTGATGCAAGTACAACAGCAACTCCGCGGTTTACGGTTGGAACCATTACAACGTCAGTCTTTAGAGCTTGTACCTCAGCACGACGGTACTGGCTCTGAGCAAATGACTTGTTTGTTGAAGAACGTGCTGAATCAACAAGTGAATCAAATGCCTTGCTGCTGTAACGCTCTAGGTTGTCTCCATCAATTGTCTTTGAGTGCAATAGTGGATACAAGAAGTTGTCAGCAATTGGGTAGTCAGCGAACCAACCACCACGAATGATCTGACCCTTACCTGAACGCATCTTTGAGAAGTAAGTTCCGTCAGCTGCGAATGGATCTAGCTTTGCAGGAATACCGACATCCTTAAGGTTTGCAACAATGATTGATGCAACCTTGTCCCAGCCAGCGCCGTCGTTGTATGACAAGCGGATTGGTGCAGGTGTCTTATTTCCAAGAGCTAACCACTTCTTGTAATCAGCCTTTGCACCAGCTAGATCACGTGAATCAGTTAGTCCCTGACCTGACTTGAAGCCAGGAATTCCTGGTGGCAATAGGCCTGAAGCAGGCTTACGAACACCCTGGTAGATAACTTCTGAGATCTGTGACTTGTCGATCGCCTTAGCGATTGCTGAACGAAGATACTTGTTCTTTGTTCCGCCAACTGTTGGATCTTCCCAGTTGAAACCCCAGTAGTCAGTTCCAAGAACAGTCTTTACACCCTTTGTTCCCCACTTAGAGAGAAGCTCTGTGTAACGACCTGCTGGAATTGGACCGTTGTCGCACTGACCTGATGCAAATGCGTTGTACGCAGCGTTTACATCAGAGAAAATCTTGAATGTGACCTTTGAAAGTGTTGGTGCTTTTCCACCAAAGTTAGGGTTTGGCACGATTACAACTTCGCCACCTGCACGCTTTGTAATTGCCTTGTCCAACATGAATGGACCATTTCCAACAAGCTTGGTGCCATCTTCTTCAACCTTCTCAGAAGCGCCAACCATTGAAGTAGGAATTGGTGAAAACACTGAGTGGCTAACGATTGCTGGCCAGTCTGCAGTTGGGTTTTCCATCTTCACTGTAAGTGTCATTGCCTTGTCATCAGCAACTACAGCTGAAGCAGGGAAAGCACCCTTACCTGTTGAGTATGCGTTCATACCTGCGATGAAGTCACCGTGGTATGCAACCTCTGAAGCTAGCTTTGAATCAAGCGCGCGCTTCCAACCGTTAACGAATGATGATGGAAGAACTGCTTCTCCGTTTGAGAACTTAAGGTTCTTCTTAAGTGTAAAGACCCAAGTCTTTGCACCATCTTTAGTAGTCCACTTTGAAGCAACCTCACCGTATAGGTTTCCGTTTGCATCTGTGTCTGTAAGACCATCAAACAACATTGTTGCTGTGTTAGCACCAACAAGAGTTGAAGTCAGAGCTGGATCGATGTGATCAGGCTCGCCTGCTGAAAAGTTCTGGCAATCGATGTATGCAGGTGCTGCAGCGTGAGCTGAAACAACTGTTCCACCGACAGCAAGGGTTAGAGCTGCGAGAACCGCAACGCTCTTTCCTAGTGTCTGTACCTTCATGTAAACCATCCTTTAAATAATCTGCTCCGACGAGGGTCTTTGCATGGATTGAAGAGCTTTCTGCTCTTCGAGGGTGGTCCCACTCTAGGCGAATTTTAAGGATTTCCCAAAGATTTTTTAAGCCCCCTCGAGGAATTGAGCGTGGAGATGATCCTTAGCTCGGCCGACTTCTAGTGGAGGTGACCCTGCTCATTCAGGGTCCGCAACGCCCTTAAACCATCACTCGGCCACATGCTGATCGTGGTGATTGAACATGGCGAAACATCAATATGGAAAATTGAATCTGCCGGAGCTCCAACAACAACCTTTGCTGCCGACTTAATCGTGCCGTTGTGGGTGATAACTGCAACTCGTTGTCCCGGATACTCCGCGGCAATCTGGCTTAACGCGGCATCAATACGAATTGCAACGTTGTCATAGGACTCGCCTTGCGGTGGAGCAAATCCTGTCGATGAAATCCACGAGTGATAATCAGCCGGATACTTTTCTTTTACCTCATCAATTGAAAGTCCATCCCAGATTCCAAATGAACATTCGATCCACGCCTCTTCAAAAACAATGGGCAACCCAGTTTTTCTAGAAAGCGCTTCAGCGGTCTGAGTAGTGCGCTTTAGTGGCGAGGCGATAATTACCTCGGGATTCAATTTCGCAACGGCTGCAGCAACTTTTTCAGCTTGCTCGAGACCAATATGAGTTAACTCGGGATTAAGCGGTCCATCTCCAGAAAACTTTTTAAACGGTGTCAAAATTGTTTCACCGTGGCGAATCAGAAAAACAGTTGTTGCTACTTCTTGTGACAATAAGCGTTCAGTTAAGTAGTTCTGCTGAACTTGTATAACTTCACCGCCACCTGCTTGTTGATCAAGTGCCTTATTTGCAAGGCGGTCAGCATGTGAGTTCTCATCACGTGGAATCCATGAATATGTGACCAAAGATGGGTTGTGTGCAGAGCGAGCAGATTGGGCTAGCACACGCATGTCGGCATGCTTGATCTGCCAACGACCTGACATTTGTTCTACAACAAGTTTGCTATCCATCTTGACTTCAACAGTTGCAGTTGAATCGATCTGGTTAATGGCAGTTAAGCCAGCGATTAATCCGCTGTATTCAGCTACGTTATTAGTAGCAACGCCAATAAAGTCATATAACTCGGCAACAATTTTTCCATTTTCGGTAATAACTGAGCCGTATCCGGCAGGACCTGGATTACCTCTAGATCCCCCATCGGCAGTGAGCAGAAAATGTCGGGCCACTTAGACGCCTCGCACCAAAATGCAACGGCACTCTTCGCAGCGAACGACTTCATCGTCAGCTAAATCTGACATTCGCTTTAGCTCAACTGCATTTACTGAAAGGTTGCAGCCGGTACAAGAACCGGCTGAAAGTGCTGCAGCGCCCGCGCCGCCTGTTGTTTCTCTAATCTTTTCGTAAAGATCTACTAACTCTTTTGCAACTCCATTAACGGTTTCGGTACGGTCCTTAGCAATAGCATCAAGATCCTTATGGAGAATGGTTAGAGCGTTTTCTTTGCGAATTTCAAGATCAGCGATGACTGCTGCGTGCTCTGCTTCCTCTGCCTTAAGGCTGGTGATGCGCTCATTGATTGCGTCCACCCGCATCATGATTTCAAGTTCGACTTCTTCAAGCTCAGCTCGTCGAACACCAAGGGTTCCAACCTCATGTTGCAGTTGCTCTAATTCTTTAGGGGTTGCCGATCCGCCATTTAATCGTGCTTCATCACGAGTAATGCGAGAAACAATTTGCTCTACATCAGCTTCTGCACGGAGTAATTCACGCTTAACATCGCTTAGCTCGGTTTCGGCAGCGATACGAAGATCACGGGCATTGTTCGACTTGATTGTGGTGCTTGCTAAATCGGCAAGTTCAGGAAGATTGGCAGCCTTGTGGCGCAAAGAATTAGTTTGTTGATCAAATCGTGCAATATCTAAAATCGAACGCTGGTCGCTTGGGGATGCCTTCATGCGAACAGTGTATCTCCGTATTTTAGGAAGATGGCAATGACGATTGAGGCAAAGGCCCCCGTATAGATAACGCGGCCCCAACCTTTATCCAGAAATGCAACGATTTTTTCTTGACGCTCTGGGGCAAAATTCCAAGAATTTTCTAGTAGGACCACTCGAGTAATTGTTGCAAATACTGTGATCGTTGATCCAGTAACCAAGAGGCACCAAGGGCAGAGCGCATTGATGACAAAAAATGATTGCGACAACAGCCAGAGAGCAAAAACTAAACCAAGTCCATAAACAACATGAGCTACTCGCATGAACCAACGTGGAAAGGCGACAAGTCCAAGACCTGCAATCGCAACAGTGATGACAACGGGTTCAGTCATTAATCCAATAAATGAATTTGGAAAACCTAAAAGTTGTGATTGCCAAGAGCTTGCAACTTTTCCGCAGGATAAAACAGCGTTGATATTGCACGACAGTGGGTCTGATGGTGAAGCAGCTATCTTGATCGCATCGATTGAAAGAACAAGAGAGGCGTAGAGGCTAAGAAATGAGGAGACCAACATCGCAATATAGGTCTTGCGATAAGCCCGCAAACGCTCGATAGTTCCAGTCTCAGACACATTCAAAGTTTACCCTCTTTATTGATTAATGCTTCCCAGCACTTCATCCGAGATGTGAAAGATTTCGAGCCTGATACCGTTTTCTCATGGCGACCCTACAAGAACTTCTGAACTCGCCCAATCAATCGGTGCGCCTAAAGGCCGCACTTGCTGCAGGCACTTATCCGACTCCTGATCAAATTGATATTCTCATTGTGCAGTGCGCTAGCGAGTCAGATTTTTTCGTCAGAGATACCCTGTCGTGGGCGTTAATGAGACATGATCAAACATCCGTCGTAGCTCAATTAAAAATTGAGTTGAAATCCGAAAATTCTCAGGCTCGAAGTCAGGCGCTGCACACCCTTTCGAAAATCGGCGACAAAGAAAACTACACACTTATAACTCGAGACTTGCTTTTGGATTCAGATGACTTTGTGGCATCAACTGCCTGGCGATCTGCTTCGGTACTTGTCCCAGATGCAGACAAGCCAGCCTTAGTCGAACTTTTGATTTCTCAATTAGGACGAGGTGATTCGGATACTCAATTTGGACTGACTAGATTTCTTTGCGCAATCGGCGAACCGATAGTTGCTCCGCTCATGCAAGCGGCTCAATCTGCAGATGAAATAGTTCGAACACAGGCTGAATTCACCTTGATTCGTTTTCAGGAAATGGAGTTAGAGAAAGTAAAAAAGAAGTAAACGTGGGCGGTGAGGGTTTCGAACCCCCGACATTCTCGGTGTAAACGAGACGCTCTACCACTGAGCTAACCACCCGGTATTGCAGACCCAAATCTTAACTTACGAGCCCACAATTTCCTAAATCACGCTTACAAAGCTGCAATAGCCGCCTTGTAATCAGCGTTTTCACGCGCTGCCCAGCCATTCTTAACTTCCCAACGAAGAATTCCTTCTTTATCGATCAAGAAACTTCCGCGAAGTGCGCAACCCTTTGATTCTTCAAAGACACCGTAAGCGGTTGCAACTGCGCCATGTGGCCAGAAATCTGAAAGGACTGGGAACTGATAATTCTCTTGCTCTGCAAAAACGCGTTGTGTAAATGGTGAATCACATGAGATCGCAAGCAACTGAAGATCATCATTTTGGAAAGATGAAAGGTCATCGCGCAACGCACATAGCTCGCCAGTACATGTTCCGGTAAATGAGAATGGATAGAACATCACCAAGACATTCTTTTGGCCCTTAAAGGAAGAAAGTGAGACTTTTTCTCCGTGTTGATTAGCAATTTCAAAATCTGGTGCGGCTTGTCCAATAGTTAAAGTCATGTCGCAAACTTACCTCTTGCCCGCTTTACGTGCCACTAATCGAGTCGCGGTCCAATCCTTTGCGAGCGCGATTGTGGAAGTCACACTCAGCCCTGCAATTGGTGCTGCATCTTGAATGTCACTTGGTTCAACATGGCCATCTCGTCCTGCTTTTGGTGTCATCACCCAAATAGCGCCATTTTCAACTAAGTAGGTAAGTGCATCCATTAATTCATCGACTAAATCGCCATCGCCTTCGCGCCACCAGATGATGACAGCATCAACAACTTCATTAGTGGAACCTTCTAAAAATGTGGTCCCAGTAATTGACATGATTTGATCTCGAAGTGTGGAATCGCAGTCGCTATCGTGGCCAACCTCTAAAACGAGGTCATCCTTGGCCAATCCCATCCGTGTAGGCACGGGCTAAGTCCACACTTTGCCGAGCCTGAGCGCAAGGGGAAGACTGGCTCAATTTCACACCTGCCCAATTTCCACTTAGGGGGCTGTAAGGGCGAGAATAGGCACATGAGCGAAAACTTCGAGGCGCCCGATCTCAATATTGAGCAACTAGTAGATACCGACCCGTCAGAGTCCGCTGAATGGCGAGCCTCTTTTGATGCCGCTCTCAAGGCAGCTGGTCCGGTTCGCGCTCGCTATTTGATGCTCAATCTTTTGAATCATGCGCAGGAACAAAATGTTGGAATTTCAGCTCTTCGTACAACTGATTACATCAACACAATTCCGCCAGAGCATGAAGCAAAGTTTCCTGGAGATGAAGATTTAGAGCGCAAGATTCGCCGTATCAATCGTTGGAATGCAGCGATGATGGTTCACCGCGCACAACGTCCAGGTGTCGGAGTCGGTGGACACATTTCAACTTATGCCTCATCTGCTGCGCTCTATGAAGTTGGTTTCAACCACTTCTTCCGCGGACAGGACCACCCAGGTGGTGGAGATCAGATTTTCTTCCAGGGACATGCAAGTCCCGGAATGTATGCACGCGCATTTCTTGAAGGTCGCTTAACAGAAAACCAACTCGATGGTTTCCGTCAAGAACTTTCACATGAAGGCGGCGGACTTTCTTCTTATCCTCACCCACGTTTAATGCCAGATTTTTGGCAGTTCCCAACTGTGTCAATGGGTATCGGGCCACTGAATGCAATTTATCAAGCACGATATAACCGCTACTTGCACAACCGCGGTATTAAAGACACAAGTGATCAGCATGTGTGGGCATTCCTTGGTGATGGTGAAGTTGATGAAGTCGATACTTTAGGTGCAATTGGTTTAGCTACTCGCGAAAAATTAGACAACCTAACTTTTGTTATTAACTGTAACTTGCAACGTCTAGATGGTCCGGTTCGCGGAAATGGAAAGATTATCCAAGAGCTTGAATCAATCTTTGGTGGTGCTGGCTGGAATGTCATTAAGGTTGTGTGGGGCCGTGGTTGGGATCCACTTCTGGCACAGGATCGTGAAGGCGCACTTGTAAAGATTATGAATGAAACCCTTGATGGTGATTATCAAACGTTCAAGGCTGAATCTGGAAAGTATGTACGCGATAACTTCTTCGGTCGTGATCCTCGTACAGCTGCAATGGTTGCTAATTGGTCAGATGATCAAATCTGGAACCTTAAGCGCGGTGGACATGATTATCAGAAACTGTTTGCGGCCTACACAGCTGCAACACAAAAGAATGGCCGACCAACAGTTATTTTGGCTAAGACTGTTAAGGGTTGGACACTTGGCTCACACTTTGAAGGTCGTAACTCAACGCACCAGATGAAAAAGATGACGCTGGAAGATATTCAAAAGTTCCGCGATACCTTGCATTTGGATATTCCTGATGAGAAGTTAGATAAGTACTTACCTCCTTATTACAAGCCTGCAGCAGAATCTCCAGAAGCTAAATATCTAGCTGAACGTCGCGCAGAGCTTGGCGGTTCAATTCCACGTCGTCGCTCAATTTCTCGTCCACTCGCCATGCCAGCTGATTCTGTTTACGAATCCGTTAAGCGTGGTTCTGGTCATCAAGAAATCGCAACAACCATGGCTTTTGTTCGGATGCTGAAGGATCTTGTAAAGGATCCTGCGTTGGGCAATCGCATTGTTCCGATCATTCCTGATGAAGCTCGTACATTTGGAATGGATTCATTGTTCCCAACGATGAAGATTTATTCTCCGCATGGTCAGCAGTACACCGCGGTAGACCGTGAATTGATGTTGTCGTACAAGGAATCAACTTCAGGTGTAATCCTGCACGAAGGTATTAATGAGGCAGGATCGGTTGCATCATTTACCGCGGTCGGATCTTCGTATTCAACTCATGATGAACCAATGATTCCTATTTACATCTTCTATTCGATGTTTGGTTTCCAGCGCACTGGAGATGCTTTCTGGGCAGCTTCTGATCAACTAGTTCGTGGTTTTGTGGTTGGTGCAACAGCAGGACGTACAACCCTTAATGGTGAAGGTCTGCAACATGAAGATGGTCATTCGCATCTGCTTGCGTCAACAAATCCTGCAGTCGTTGCTTACGATCCAGCATTTGCTTACGAACTTGGCCATATTGTTAAAGATGGTTTGCGTCGCATGTATGGTGAAAATAGTGAGAATGTTTATTACTACCTGACTGTTTACAACGAACCTTATGTTCATCCTGCAGAGCCAGAAAATCTAGATATTGATGGTTTGCTCAAGGGAATTTACTTGTACTCACCTGCCAAGAAAGCTCGCAAAAAGAATGCGCAAATTTTGGCTTCAGGAGTTGGAGTTAACTGGGCAGTTAAGGCGCAGCAACTTCTTGCAGATGACTGGGGCGTTAACGCTGCGGTGTGGTCGGTAACTTCATGGAACGAGCTACGTCGTGATGGTCTTGAAACTGATCGTCACAATCTGCTCAATCCAACAGATCGTCGCAGCGCTTACATCACTAAGAAGTTGGCCCACACAAAGGGTCCAGTAATTGCAGTCAGCGATTTCATGCGCGCCGTACAAGATCAAGTTTCGCCTTGGGTTGAAAAGCCGTTCTACTCATTAGGAACTGACGGCTTTGGTTTATCCGATACCCGTGGTGCGCTTCGTCGCCACTTCAAGGTTGATGCTGAATCAATCGCGGTCGCCGTGTTGCAGCAACTCTGTAACCAAGGTGAAATCAAGCAAAGCATTGTCACCCAGGCAATGGATAAGTATCGTATCCATGATGTCTCAGCTGCAGATGCTGGCAATACAGAAGGATCGGGTTGATCTCTAGAATTCCAATCACAGATATCTCCCCCGCGGTTTTCTTCGGGGGAGAATTTGTTGCGGTAAAGGCGATCGCAAAAGAGACGATTTCAGTCTCTGCAACAATCATTATTGAAGGTCATGAAACCCTTACTGCCGAAGTATGTCTGTACAACGCGAGAGAGAAAATGGTTGATTGCCAGCCACTAGTCCAGCGCTGGCCCGGAACAGATCGTTATGAAGGTCACTTCACAGTTCCGGCCGAAGGTGATTTCTACTTTGTCATCAAAGCAGCAAGCACTTCTCAGTATCGAACCGTAACTGGGGAATCAGAGAAATATCCTGTGCGAGCAGATCGCGATCGTGCATTAGTTGGATCTTGGTATGAGTTTTTCCCACGTAGCGAAGGCGCAATTAGAAATGCAGATGGAACAATAGTTAGCGGAACATTTGCGACAGCTACAAAACGTCTTGCTGGCGTTGCCGCTATGGGTTTTGATGTTCTATACCTTCCACCAGTTCATCCAATTGGAATTTCGCACCGAAAGGGTAAGAACAACACCCTTGATGCAAAGCCAGATGATTGTGGCGTTCCATGGGCAATCGGTAACTCTGATGGCGGACATGATGCGATTAATCCAGCACTTGGCACCATGAAAGATTTTGAGGATTTCGTTAAAGCTGCGGGCAAACAAGGTTTAGAAATTGCCATGGATTTAGCGCTTCAAACCTCACCTGATCATCCGTGGGTCAAGAGCAATCCAGAATGGTTTAACAAGCGCGCAGACGGAACCATCGCATACGCAGAGAATCCACCTAAGAAGTACCAAGACATCTACCCCATCAACTTTGATGATGATTACGAAGGTATCTGCAATGAGGTTCTTCGAATCATTCGTTTGTGGGTTTCAAAGGGCGTAAAGATCTTCCGCGTCGATAACCCACATACAAAGCCAGTTCATTTCTGGCAGGACATGCTTGCAATTGTGCATAAAGAAAGCCCAGAAGTAGTTTTCTTGGCTGAAGCATTTACACGCCCTGCGATGATGCATGCACTTGGCAAAGCTGGATTTCATCAGTCGTATACCTACTTCACCTGGCGAACAAGTAAGGGCGAATTAGTCGACTACGGCCGCGAAGTTGCGCAAGGAACAAGTGCATTCTTTAGGCCTAACTTTTGGGTGAATACCCCTGACATCAATCCTTTTCACTTGCAAAGCGGAAATCCCGCAATGTTTGCTTTGCGAGCCGTTCTTGCCTCAACCCTGACTCCATCGTGGGGAATGTATGCAGGTTATGAACTATACGAACATCGCGCCTTTAAAGAGGGCGGCGAAGAATATATGGACTCTGAAAAGTATGAGATCAAGGTTCGCGATTGGGAAGGTGCTGGTAAGAAGGGCTTAACTCTTGCGCCATTTATTACCCAGCTCAATGCGATCCGGAAAGCTCATCCAGCGCTACAACGTCTTCGCAATTTAACTTTTCACGATACAGACTCTGATGCAATTGTTGCGTACTCAAAACGTGATGGCAAAGATTTGATTCTTGTAGTTGTTAACTTAGATCCAAGCTTTGCTCAGGGAACAACGGTTCATTGGAATATGGATGCTCTGGGGTTTTCTAGTAATGAATTTGAGGTTAAAGACTTGCTCGATGGATCGGCCATGACCTGGAGCCCGCACACCTATGTTTCACTTAACCCAACGCGACCGGTTGGAAAAGTTGCTCACATTGTTTCGGTAAAGATCTAACGTGGGCGTTTTCTCGAAGTTCTTCAAAGGCCAAGGTGTTCAAGGCCATCAACCTGCTTCATACCTGAATCCGCATTCATCTTTAGGTGAATTAGATCTGTATCTCATCGCAGAAGGCCGACACGAGCAATTGTGGAAAGCCCTTGGTGCCCAAGTCAAACGTGATGAATCTGGAGCATTACTAGGCACTGCTTTTTCAGTCTGGGCCCCTAACGCCCAAGCGGTCTCTTTAATTGGCGATCACAATTTTTGGGATCGTAATTCACATCAAATGCATCGCATCGGATCATCTGGCATTTGGGAAATCTTTGTTGCAGATATCAGTGCCGGCACAAAGTACAAATTTGCCGTGTGTGGAATCGATGGTCGATGGGTTGATCACGCAGATCCCATGGCACGTGCCACCGAGATTCCTCCACTTACAGCATCTGTTGTCGAAGAATCCACTTATCAGTGGAACGATGAAGCCTGGATTACTCAACGATCACAATTTCAATCGTGGCGCTCTGCCGTCTCGGTTTATGAAGTACACCTTGGTTCGTGGAAAATAGGCCTTAGTTATACAGAGCTAGCAGTTGAATTAGTTGAGTACATCCAAAAGCAAGGCTTTACACATGTTGAGTTCTTGCCAGTTACTGAACATCCTTACGGACCTTCATGGGGTTACCAAGTAACTTCCTTCTTTGCGCCAACTTCTCGTTTTGGCTCACCTGATGAATTTAAGTTCTTAGTTGATGCCCTGCACAATGCAGGTATCGGAGTTATTTTGGATTGGGTACCTGCTCACTTTCCAAAAGATGAGTGGGCGTTAGCAAAGTTTGATGGAACCGCTTTGTATGAACATGCTGATCCACGTCTAGGTGAACACCCTGACTGGGGAACGCTTATCTTTAACTTTGGCCGAAATGAAGTAAGAAATTTTCTAGTAGCAAGTGCTCTGTATTGGCTTACTGAATACCACATCGATGGTTTACGTGTTGATGCGGTAGCTTCGATGCTCTATCTAGATTACTCACGCGAAGAAGGTGAGTGGTTACCAAACGTCAATGGCGGCCGCGAGAATCTAGAAGCAGTTCAGTTGTTACAAGAAGCTACCTCTACAGCCTATAAAACCCACCCCGGCATCATGATGATCGCCGAGGAATCAACGGCTTGGTCAGGTGTTACTGCAGATACGACAGGTGGCGGGCTTGGCTTTGGTTTCAAATGGAACATGGGCTGGATGCATGACACTTTGCAGTATCTATCGCATGAACCAATTCATCGCGTTTACCATCACAATGAAATTACTTTTTCAATTCTGTATGCCTGGAGCGAGAACTTCATGCTGCCGCTATCCCATGATGAAGTTGTCCATGGGAAAGGTCAGTTAGTAAATAAGTTCCCGGGAGATCGCTGGCAGAAGCTTGCGACATTAAGAGCGCTCTACGGATTTATGTGGGCACACCCAGGTAAGAAGCTGTTGTTTATGGGTAGCGAATTTGCTCAAAATGACGAGTGGAACGAGAGCGCCGGTTTGCAATGGTACTTAACTGAATACGCAGAACATCAGGGCATTCAAAAGACGGTGGCCGAGCTCAATGCAATTTACAAATCAACCGCGGCATTGTGGGAGAAAGATACAAACCCTGAAGGTTTTACTTGGTTAGTTGGAAATGATGGTGCAGCAAATGTGGTGGCCTTTGCGCGCTGGGATGAATACGCCTCGGCACTTGTCAGCGTTACTAATTTTTCGCCTGTCCCCCATGAAAATTACCAACTTCCATTTCCAAATGCAGGAATTTGGCGTGAAGTGCTAAACACTGACGATGCTAGCTTTGGTGGAAGCGGCGTCAGTAATGAGCCTGTAATTGTGGGAGCATCGCAGATTGCATCTGTGAGGATTCCCCCACTAGCAACGGTGTGGTTCAAGCGTTCTTAAAGATCTTTGCAAAGTAAGGAACGGTTAACAACATTACTGCTGGGATCAAAAGCGCAATCGATAGATTGGTTGCTTGAGCGGTCCACGCAACTATCCAGCGGAGAATAAAGATTAAGGAAATATTGATAACGCCTATCTGGCCAATAACCACGCTGGAAGGGAACTTTGAGCGGGTATTTGCTGCGTTCATGACCGATGGGCCTAAGAATGAGGAACCAAGACCTGCGATTGTGAAACTAATTGAAAGAATCGCAATGACTAAAGTTTGGTTAGAAGTTCCAACCAAAGTTACGCCAATGATTCCGGCGATAAAGGACAGCCCTGAAAGTAGAGAGGCTCTCACAACCAGAAAATCAATTGTGTAACGGGGCAAGAGATTGTGAAGATTTAAGCGACCGATGATCATCGCTAATGTGAACAAAATGTATGGCAGAGTATGAATTCCACCCACAATCTTCATATCTTCCTTGACAAAAATTGCAGCCCAATCACTAACGGCGTATTCGAGCATAAGCACCAATAAGAGCGCTGCAGAAACTTGTTTGTCGATTCTAAATCCCTTGAACATGTCACGTGCTCGATGATCTGAATCAGGATTGCTATCTGCTTTCACCAAATTAGGAGTTATCCGGTGAATGATGAAGGTCATTAGGCTAAAACAGATCAGTGCCAGAAAGTTTGAATACGTTCCTAAAGCAACTCGATCAACAAGCAAGCCAGCAATCACAGATGTAATCAGTGCACCACTGCTCCAAAAACCGCTCATCAGAGTAATAATTTGCCTCTTTGTTCTATCTTGGAAAAAGAAGCCTTGCGAATTTATGGAAATATGAAAAGCAGAAATTGCCCCACCCTGAATGATGATGAACACCAGAAAGAGCAAAGTTGAAGTGCTATGAGTTAAGAAAACCAGACTGATTCCCAGAGCGAAGGATGCAATATGAAGTATCCAACGAGCACCATACTTGTGGACTAGGTGGCCAATAGTCAGAAGAGCAACCAGGTTGCCAATTGCGCCCATACTGACCAGAGAGCCGAACTCGCCATTAGTGAGCTTCAGATTGGCTTTAACTTCTGGAAAGCGCGGAACCCAAGACATAATCAAGAGCCCAAAGAGAAAGAAAAGCGCCTTGAGTAGGTTTAATTCTTGCTCTACGCCTACGGTCTTTTTCAAAATAGTGCACTGGCAAGCTCTTTACGAGCTGCCACCAATCGTGGGTCACTTTGATCAACCAAGGCAAAAAGATTAAGCAGGTGGTCTTTAACTTTGGTGCGCTCATCACCTGATGTGGCACGCACGGCATGGATCAATCGCGCAAAGGCTGCTTCTACCCCACCGTTTACTATTTCAACATCGGCGGCCTTTAACTGCAAGGCAATATCACTTGGGTTAAGAGCGGATTGATCAATCACTTCACTGAGCTCTAAACCTTCTGTGCGCATTAACAATTGCGTTTGCGCTAAACCTAATTTTGCAAGATTTTCTGAAGGCTTACGGGATAACCACTTTTTGTATGCCGCTTCTGCTGCAACATAATTGCCAGCCTCTAGCGCATCCATTGCTTCGATTTCTTCGGCTTCCATCTGCTCTACAGGTGCCTGACCAATACCTTGTTCTGAAGCAAGTGTTAAGACTTTATCCATCACCATGCGCACTTGTGCTTCAGGATAAGACTGTTCAAATAATGGAACCATTTGTTCAGCAATAATCGCAACTGCATAAGGAACTGCTTTGGTTTGAAAAGCTTGTGCAACCTGAGGATGCGCTTCAATATCTACTCGCGCTAAAGCAAATGCGCCTTTGTAATCAACTTCTAACTTTCCCAAAACTTTGATCATCTCGACAGATTCTGCAGATCGTGGTGACCACATCAAGACAATTACTGGGCGCACAAGCGACAAAGGAAGAATGTCACTGCTGAGGTTTTCTACAGATACTTCGATACCTGGCAAAGGTGTAGTTGGATCTACCTTTGGCTTAGTGAGAGAACTTAAATCAAAGGCTTGACCGAAGTTGGGTGGCAAGCTCATGGTGTAATCCTACCTATTGAACAACTATGTCTACACCCGAGTCACGACGCATTGGCAAGATTTCGGCACAGTAGTTATCAGTTGCTTCATCTAACCCAACGTCATAACCTGCTTTTTCACTTAAATACCAGCGATTTTCAAGGATTTCATGGAACATTTGTGCGCGCTCCACGCGACCTCTCATGTCATCAGGAACTCTGCTGATTACAGGCTCGAAAACTTCAGCGATCCACTTCTTGGCCATTTCATTGATAGAAAGTTCTAGTTTGTTTTCTCGTGCGTTGTATCGATCAAATGAAGCGAGCAGACGTTTAGCTTGCAGCTCTTCGGTTTCTAGACCCGTCAAATCGCGCAAACGTTGACTGTGGTAACCAGCTGCAACAAGTTTTGGCTGAAAAGAAATCATCTGAGTATCGCCGTCAATTGTGATTGCAACTTCTTCAACTGCAAACCCAAGATCGTGTAGCTGACGCATTGCGCGTTCAACTGCATGTCGGTCCTTAGGATCCAATAACTGTCTTTCTTTCAGCGTCGCCCAAATTCTTCGGTAACGTCGAATTACAGCATCAGAAGCGCGCACTGGCTCCATGCCTGGATACAAAACCCCCGATAGAGCTAAATCTTCAAGTTCTGCAGCAACATTGAAATGGACGATATCTAAATCATGTTCGCGTTGACCATCGCTTAAAGTTTTTTGGAACTCACCGGTTTCTGCATCAACTAGATATGCAGCAAAGCCTTCGGCATCACGACGGAACAAGGTGTTTGACAGTGAACAATCGCCCCACCAGAAACCTAATAAATGTAAACGAACTAGCAGCAACGCTAGGGCACTAGCCATCGTTGTAATCTCTTGGGCCGTTACTGCGCCAGATAGAAGCACTCGATATGGCAAGGAATACGGCAAAAATCGCGTAACGATTGCGCAAGGAAGTTCTTCGCCATTTGCATCGACTCGACCTTCAACAACTGCCACTTGTTCGACACAGGGTGCATTCAGATGCGAAAGCTCTCGCAGAATCTTGTACTCACGATTTGCAAACTCTGAAACCGTTTCTTTGACGGCATAGACCTCTGCATCAGGATCATTACTAGCCCGCACTAACCGCACGACATGTCGCGAAATACCGCGCTTTTCCGCTAAGGCTGGATCTTCAGGCCACTGCTCAAGGGGCAAGTGCCACGGTAGGCCAGTAACCGCAGCGATCTCCTCGCCCAAGCCCGTAATGCGCAATGCCATGTCCTTATTCTCTCGTATAAATGTGTCTGGAACATGAACACCACGTCTCAATAAGAGTGATCTACACACTTTAGAATGTCCACATGGCTATTTCAACGCGCATTAAGAAGGCAGCAACTCGAGCACCAAAGGCAGAAAAGGTTGCCGCCGATTACGGGACTTTGGGTGCGCCAATCAATCGATCTCATCCCTTTTACTTTGGCTTCATAGCAACCCTTGGAGCGCTTACTGCGATTGTATTGATGCGTGCTTTAGCAAGTGTCAGCCAGATTTTTGTACTTATTTTGATTGCTCTGTTTTTAGCTACAGGATTAAATCCAGCGGTTGAAGCGTTGCGCAAGCGAAACTTATCGCGTAATGCAGCGGTCACCGTGATTTTTTCTTCAGTAATTCTCTTTGTCATATTTTTCTCACTGGTAGTTATCCCACCAGTTATCAGTCAAGGTACCAATCTGATCGATTCTGCGCCTCAACTGCTGCAAGATTTAATGAAGAATGAAACTATTAATCAGCTCAATACGCAATATGGTCTGATTGACACCTTGCAAGAAAGATTGAAATCAGTCACTTCTGATGGAACGTTGTTGATCTCTACATTTGGCGGAGTTATTGGAGTCGGAAAATCTGTTCTTTCGGGATTCTTTACCGCGCTAACGATTTTAGTTCTCACACTGTATTTCATTACCTCACTTCCTCAAGCAGTAAATCTTGGGCTCTCATTGGTACCTGCTAGCCGCCGTGATCGAGTTGGCTTACTAACAAATGCGATTATTGCGCGAGTGGGATCTTTCGTTGGAAGCCAGATTCTGATTGCAGCCATGGCGGCGGTATTTGTCACTATTCTTTCAACGATTCTTGGGCTGCCTTCACCTATCGCGATCGGTATGTTTGTTTTAGTTGCAGCTCTTATTCCATTGATCGGACACTTCATTGGGGCAGGAATCTTTACTTTGATTGCGCTGTCGCAATCATTAGTAATCGGAATAGTCGCTTTCGTTGCCTATGTCGTCTATGTTCAAATTGAAAACTACGTAGTCACACCTCGCATCATGAAGCGCACACTTTCGGTACCGGGTGCTGTAACGATTATCGCGGCACTGATTGGTTCATCTTTGCTTGGTCTAGTGGGTGGACTACTTGCAGTTCCCGTAGCAGCTTCAATCATTCTTATTCTGGATGAAGTTGTAATCCCACGAGCAAATAAGGCTTAAAACTCCAGCGGAAGCGTTGTTGGAACACCAATAACGATAGAGGCAATTTCAGAGAGAACTCGGTGAACTGCGGGTTCTCCAACCCACAAATGTTTGGCTTCATCGACTGCAATGATTTTTAATGTAGGAACAATTGCAAATCTTTCTCGTGCCTCAGCCGGCTTTAGATAATCATCCAACTCAGGAACAAGAGCGGTAATTGGTCGAGAGTCTGTATTCCAATATTCAAGTTGAGCATCAGTAGTTGTCCGAACTGGCGGGCTCAGCAAAATCAAACCTTTATGTCGTGGATCTTTCGCGTGCTGCAGTGCCAAGTCTGTTCCAAAAGACCAACCAGTTACCCAGACATTTTCTAACTTCAAAGTGTCAAAGCAGTAGTGCAACATTGCCTCGACATCAAAACGCTCCGATACTCCGTTATCAAATTGACCTGTGCTACTTCCTGCTTCACTTGCTGTACCTCGTGTATTGAAACGAACAACCGTGATGCCTGCCATTGCCGGCAGGCGGTTAGCAGCTTTTTTGTAGACGTGACTATCCATCATTCCGCCCGCAGTTGGCAAAGGATGCAAGCACAAAATCGCACCCTTTGAGGTGCCCAACGGAGCAGCAACTTCGCCAATTAAGTCAATGCCATCTTCGGTAATTACGTGAAATGGGGTTCGCTTCGCATCGAAAATACTGCTCGGGCGTACCGTCTGGCTCATGCTGTAAATCCTACCGATACACGACTAGGCTTTATGACATGGCAAAAACCTTTACTTCATTCAACCCTTCTGATGGTCAGGTCGTGGGTCGGTATCCGATCTTTACTGCAAAAGAAGTAGCACACACTGTTGAACAGGCACGTGCTGCATCAGATGAATGGGTCAAATTAGGGTTTAGTGGTCGTAAGAAAGTGTTGCTCAAGTGGAGCACATTCATCATTAACAATGTGGAACAAATTGCACAATTGATTTCCTTAGAAACCGGCAAGCCGCTTAGTGATTCTCGATTAGAAGTTTCAAATACCGTTAATCACATCGGTTGGGCCGCACGTCATGCAGAAGAAATCATGCGCACTTCACATCGTGCGCCAGGTGCCTTAATGGCCAATATGTCAGCAACAGTTGAGCGCTCACCTCTGGGTGTTGTGGGAGTAATTGGACCTTGGAATTACCCGATTTTTACTCCAATGGGATCTATCGCTTACGCACTAGCAGCTGGAAATACCGTTGTTTTCAAGCCAAGTGAATACACCCCGGGTGTTGGAATGTGGATTCATGCGAGCTTTAACTCGATTGCTCCATTTTCTGGTGTTTTTACAACAATTACAGGTTTAGCAGATACAGGAAATGCACTGTGCACATCGGCAATCAACAAACTTTCCTTTACCGGTTCTACTAGGACTGCAAAATTAGTTGCTGCAGCCTGTGCGACTCAAATGACACCAGTCGTTTTGGAATGTGGCGGAAAAGATCCTGTAATCGTTGCATCTGATGCCAACATTGAACGCGCAGTAGATGCAACCATCTGGTCGGCTATGGCAAATGCCGGTCAATCCTGTATTGGTGCAGAACGAGTCTACGTCGATGAAAAAATTGCAGATATCTTTATTGAAAAAGCTATCGCATTAGCGTCAACACTTAAGGCTGGAGCTCCAGGTGAGGGAAACTATGGAGCTTCAACTATGCCATCGCAGATTGGTGTCATTACTTCTCATGTGAAGGCCGCTATTAAAGATGGCGGAAAATTCGCATACGGAAGTTTGAAATCTATACAGGAGCCTTTTGTACAACCAGTTATTTTGGTTGATGTGCCTGAAAATTCAACGGCGGTTCGTGAAGAAACTTTTGGACCGATCATCATTATTAATCGCGTTGCATCCATGAAGCAAGCAATTGAGCTTGCCAATGATTCCAGGTACGGACTAGGTGCCAACATCTGGTCAAAGCGTCAAGGCAAAAAGATCGCTTCACAATTACATTGCGGAATGGTGGCGATTAATTCAACTTTCTCTTTTGCAGCGATTTCATCGGTGCCATTTGGAGGTGTCAAGGACAGTGGTTACGGACGTATCCATGGCCCTGAAGGCCTTCTTGAATACACCTATGCGCGCACTGTTGTAAGAACTCGAGTAAATCTTCCGTTAAGGATTCTAAGTTTTAAGCGAACCGCTGGAACTGATCGGTTGATTGTTAGGGCTTCCCGAATTTTAAAGGGCCGTCTAGGTTAAGTTGTAACTTCTGTTTAATTAGAAACGTGGAGCGTTTCTTGTTCGCTCGGTATTAGGACGTCGCTTATCTTTCTTTGTCCAACACGCTGTGTGCCAATGACGACGTCCATCTTCATCATAATCTTTCCAAGCAACAATGTGAGGCGTTGCTAAAGGAATCATCTGATCGCACCCAGGGCAGCGATATGGTTTTGTGGATCCAGAACCGGTTAAGCGTCGAACGATGTAAATGCCATCGCTGTGTTCTTCAACGCTCTCACCCGTCGAGGCGATGTTGATCTCCCGAGGTTCCTCGGGCTTTTGTCGCTTCTTTGGGTAATTTCTACGCGGGCTCACAGGTGTATTTTCTCATAGTAAAGTGACCACATGAGCCTCATCGAAGTAAAAGGCCTTACGAAACATTACGGTGATGTGCATGCCGTGCGTGGACTAGATCTTTCAATCCAGCAAGGCGAGATCTTTTCTATTTTAGGTCCCAATGGTGCCGGCAAGACCACAACGGTAGAGATTCTTGAAGGATTTAGAACGCGTGATGCAGGATCGGTTTCAGTTCTGGGTTTTGATCCCGGTACCAGGGGTCATCAATCACGAGAATGGCGCGACCGAATCGGAATCGTTTTACAAACATCAGCAGATGCTGGCGATTTAACGGTCTTTGAAACTATCAATCACTTTCATGGTTACTACTCAAATCCACGAGATGTGGAAGAGGTAATCGATTCGGTAGGTTTACAAGAAAAAAGAGATGCGCTGATTCGTAATCTTTCTGGTGGCCAACGCAGACGTCTTGATGTGGCGCTAGGAATAATTGGAAATCCTGAACTTCTCTTTTTAGATGAACCCACAACTGGTTTTGATCCAGAAGCAAGGCGCGCATTTTGGTCATTGATTAAGAAGTTACGCTCTGATGGCGCAACTATTGTGCTCACAACCCACTATTTAGATGAAGCTGAAGCTCTTGCAGATCGAGTCGCAGTCATCAATAAGGGCATCATTGTTGAAATCTCTACCCCAACCGAACTAGGTGGAAGAGCTACCTCGCAAGCCACAGTCCAATGGCGTGACGGCGATCAAATTAAATCTGAAAAAACAGACAACCCAACCTCTTTGGTTTCAACCTTATCGGCCAGATTTAATGGCGAAGTGCCTGAATTAATGGTTACTCGCCCATCGCTAGAAGATATCTATCTTGAAATGATTGGAGGCGTTGATGAAAAAGATTCCTAGCGCGCTCCAATTGGGTATCAGACGTGGTGGTCTAGAGATGAGACAGTTTGCGCGTCAACGTGAATCTGTTGTCTTTACCCTGTTGTTTCCAGTCATTTTGCTGGCAATTTTTGGTTCTGTTTTCAAAGACACAATCGCACCTGGCGTGACATTCTCACAATATTTTGTTGCCGGAATGATCGCTTCTGGCCTTGTTAACACAGGCTTTCAAGCTTTAGCGATAACAATTCCTATGGAGCGTGAAGTTGGTGCACTCAAGCGCTTACGTGGAACTCCGATGCCAGCTTCGAGCTACTTCATTGGAAAAGCTATTCTCATATTTGTCAGTATGGTGATTCAAATTCTTTTGCTTCTTGGTTTCGGTGTTGCCTTCTTTGGTTTGGACATGCCAACAGATTCGGGTAAATGGCTCACCTTTACTTGGTTGGTTTTACTAGGAAGTGCCTGTTCAACTGCACTTGGTATCGCATTTTCGATTGTTCCAAAAAGCGGTCGAGGTGCATCCGCAGTTGTATCTCCGATAGTCATTATTCTGCAATTCTTTAGCGGAGTCTTTTTTGTCTTCACTCAGCTCCCATCCTGGATGCAACAAGTCGCCGCAATTTTCCCGCTGAAGTGGCTCACCCAAGGCATGCGATCTGTTTTTCTCCCCGATTCATTTGCTTCACAAGAGGTTGCAAAGTCTTGGGAACTTCAAACTACCTTCCTCGTTTTGGTGCTTTGGCTCATAATTGGAATCTTCTTTAGTGTGCGTAAATTTAAGTGGGAGCGTGATTAAGAAGGCAATTGCACTCGCACTGGCGCTCACCTTGATAGCGCCAGTGGCTCACTCTGCGCAGACCTCTACGATCGCAGCAACAAAGAAGGCGAAGATAACTCCGTCACCCTCACCTGTTTGGCCGCCCAAAGGTTTCATCAAGAGCAAAGATGGAAACACCTACGCCAAAATTCCGACTCCCAAGGAGTTAGTGGGATTGGCATCTAATGACAAAAAGTTAACGGCTGCTTTGGCAGAAAAAATAGATGGCGTGCCAGTGTGCGAGAAGTTCGCATGCGGCGCAGTAACTGTTGCTTCAGCAGTAGGTTGCGTGTGGTGGGTTGTTACCGCAAACCTTAAAGGCCCAACATCTACTGAGGATGCAACTCAGAAAATCTTTGGGACTGTGCGAACAACAATTGGAAAAACCTCAGCCAAAAAGTATGCGACCATTTTGATTATCAGCCAAGAGCCAATTGAATTAGACCACTCGATTTCAAATATCAAAGCTGTGTGTAGAAATGATTCGCCTCAGGAAAAAGTCCCCGGTACGACCTACACAATAACTCCTTAGCGATTAGCTCCTGGAACCCACAACTGATCGCCGATTTCCTTATTAGCATAGCGCGCAAGAACAAAGAGCAGATCAGAGCAACGATTTAAATACTTTGCTGTAAGCGGGTTTACTCCCCCACCGAATGCATGGATAGCTGCCCAGGTACAACGTTCTGCTCGACGCAAAACTGTACGAGCAACATGTAGGTGCGCTGCAGCTGGTGTTCCAGATGGAAGAACAAATGAACGCAAAGATTCAAGATCGGCGTTGAACTTATCGATCTGTTCTTCTAAGTAAGTTATCTGAGACTCTAGAACTCGAAGTGGTTCAAAAGCTGGAGAATCCACAACTGGAGTACACAGATCAGCACCAACATCAAAGAGATCATTTTGAATTCGAACGAGCAGTGCTCGCACATCTTCGGTCAATCCATCAGTTGAGAGAACAACACCGATGCTGGAGTTCGCCTCATCAACTGTCGCATACGCTTCAAGACGTGGGTCATTTTTTGAGGTACGGCTCATGTCTCCTAGAGATGTAGTTCCGTCATCGCCGGTCTTTGTGTAAATGCGCGTTAAATTAACCATGTGCCTACCCTATAAGTAGACTGCCGCTATGGCATCCCACGATCGCTTCCGCATAGTCGGCGGAACCTCCCTGCGGGGAGAAGTCTCTGTAACAGGTGCCAAGAACTCGGTTTTAAAGCTTATGGCAGCCTCTTTGCTGGCCGCCGGCACAACAACAATTAGAAATGTTCCAGACATTGCTGATGTGGACATCATGGCCGACCTCTTAACCAGACTTGGTTGCACCGTTGTGCGCGGTGCGGATACGGTCACAATTACAGTCCCGCAAGAGCCTGCTCATCGCGCTGATTACGATTTGGTTCGAAAGATGCGAGCATCGATCAACGTCCTTGGTCCTTTAGTTGCACGAGTTGGTCAAGCAGATGTCGCACTTCCCGGTGGAGATGCAATTGGTTCAAGAGGTTTAGATTTTCACATCAAGGGTCTTGAATCACTGGGTGCAAAAGCACATATTGAACATGGATATGTAATTGCAGAAGCACCAAATGGATTAACTGGCGCACCAGTCGAATTAGATTTCCCAAGTGTGGGTGCAACTGAAAACATCATGACCGCTGCGGTGCTAGCCAAGGGTGTAACAACAATTGATAACGCAGCACGTGAACCTGACATCGTCGACCTAGGCGATTTCTTGATTTCAATGGGTGCAAAGATCGACGGCTTGGGTACTCCCTTAATCACAATTACAGGCGTTGAAGTTTTACATCCAACTGATCACACAACTATTACTGATCGCATCATCACCGGCACGTGGGCATTTGCCGCGGCCATGACTCGTGGTGACATCACAATTCATGGTGCGCGACCTGAACATCTTGAATTACCTCTTGAAAAATTAGCATCCGCAGGTGCGATCATCACATCGACCGCCGATGGAATTCGTGTGAAGATGGATGTGCGTCCGCAAGCCATTGATGTTGCGACACTTCCCTACCCAGGTTTTCCTACCGATTTGCTTCCAATGGTTATCGCCCTCAATGCAATCGCAGATGGTCACTCTTTAGTTACTGAAAATGTCTTTGAATCCCGCTTTATGTTCGTGAATGAACTCAGCCGTTTAGGCGCGCAAGTAAGCGTGGATGGCCATCACGCCTCAATAACAGGCGTAGAAGAGCTATCTGGCGCACCTGTTGAAGCCCACGATATCCGCGCCGGCGCAGGATTAATTCTGGCGGCGCTAGTTGCAGAAGGTGAAACGACTGTAGATCAGGCTTTCCACGTCGACCGTGGATATCCCAACTTTGCAGAACAGTTGCAAAGCCTCGGTGCTCAAGTCACCCGCGAATAGCTTTTCTCTCAACGCAAAAACGAGTTAATTTCTAGCGGAGAAAAGTGTGTAGTTGCTTCTTCATCTTTTCAAAGCTAGAAAATTAACTCGTTTAGCTACTTCTTCATCTTTTCGTAGCTGAGAATTACTTTTTTATTTAAGTCTTAGTTGATTGACTCCGTAAGGATTGAAACTCGGTTGTTTGCAACTGATAGAAAACCACCAGAGACGTTGAACTCTGTTGCTTCTCCGTTAGTGCCATTAATAACAACCTTACCGTCGACAAGTACT
>Ga0315902_10001448_pt1 | contig 38085 bp, 44 predicted proteins | sample LakEriMetagenome_9_FD_203523 | JGI IMG/M metagenome (GOLD analysis project Ga0315902, IMG submission 203523) | Freshwater fungal communities from buoy surface, Lake Erie, Ohio, United States - Buoy 12 MA117 | ecosystem: Environmental > Aquatic > Freshwater > Lake > Lake biofilm | place: USA...
AAGAAGATTAACAAGAATATGGGAAGTTAAAGCTAAAAGTTTTGAAACATTAGTCAAATTAAGACACTTAGTGCTTGCTTTAGGGAAATTAGACCTAGTTTAGGGTTAGGAGATTGGCGACAGGTTCTCCTTCTTGGCAAATAAACACCCATCTCTTTCAGAGACACCCCTCAGGAGGGGAATTTTTGGTTTTTCGTTAGTTTTGTTTCCCTCTCCAAATAATACCTAAAGACAAAATACAGAGAGAAGCTGTTCAGAATATGCCAGATGGCATGGCCATTTATGATGTGGTTTAAGCTTTCTATATCCCACACAGAATAAAGGTCTAAATTCCAAATAGCAAATGATAAAATAAAGATTAATAAAGCAATTTTAAATGGTTTGGCGTCAGTTGCTTTACCCAAGTTTTTACGCTCTAAATATATAAGTGCAAACAATTCTGCAAAGGCAATAGGGATTCTAAAAATCGGTGCAAACCATAAGATAAAGCCTAGTATGATTGTAAAAACACATAGCCAAATTCCTAATATAGTTTTATTATATACCAAATTTTTAGCTGCAAAATATATTAAAACTGAGCCTAAAATATAGATTGAAAAGAAATCTAGAAACTGACCAAAAAAAGTTGCACTGGCATGGTAAAACCCAGAGGTTAAGCCAATAAGTATAAAAGATATTGGAAATAAATATAAGTCTTTAAACTTGGTCTTAGAAAGCAAAACCCAGCACCAAATTCCTACAATTATAAAAGCCAGATTTGAATAAGTGTTGGCAGGTTGGGCAATGCAGCCAGCTAGGTTGTTTTCGGCAAATTGTATAGTAGGTTTTCCTAAAAATTCTTGTAGGTTATCACAATTTATTGTTGGCATATTTAAGTTTATGGAAGTTAAAATTAAACCACTTGTCAAAAGTACCAACTGTATCTTCCTTCTTGGCAAGCACTTGTAAACAACAGCGTTTAAGCATACACTAAACTGAATATGAATAAAATACAACGCGAGCCTACCAATTCTAAGTTGGTAATTTTAGAGAATAACATGATTAAGATAGTTGATTATTTGGAATTTGAAAAAAACCTTAGTTTAGATGGTTTAATAAGGCTACACACACCCGATTTTCTTGAAGTAAAAAATAACAAGTATACAAAAATGATGCATTTCAATTTGCAATTTGGTGGCCATATAGTTGGTAAAACCTATGGTTTAATTGAAATTTTAGAGACAGGATATTTTATTAGCAATACTAACTATAAGGAGCCTATTCTCAACCCAAACAATGTAATCAAGTGCAGATGCATTTGGTCTCAAAATTATGTGCAATATGAAGAATTAGAAAATTTTAGCTTTGAACATTCTTTAAGCACAATTAAAAACATTGATTCATTAAAAAAGGTGATTACAGAAAGGTATTCTGTTAGTATGCCCAAACTTAGCCAAGCTGAAATACTTAACCTAGGTGTTGGCATTACGCTGTTAGAAATTATTGGTTAAAAATACTTTTAAATTTACTACTTTGCTTCCAGAATGATAATTGACTATTCTATTTTGTATTTACAACTTTAACATAGAAAATTGCTGAAAAAACTGTTCCAAATATTGGTGGAATTATTAGTTGTATTGGATACGGATACCCATTCCATATTAATGAAATAAAAACTAAAACCGACCCAAAAGTGTAAATTCCAATTGTAACTAAAGCCAAAGGAATGCTCCAATTTCTTTTTTTCCATAAACCAAAGGCGGAGATAATCGAGATTGGGCCAGTAATTATTAGGTCTGCTGTGGGAAGTAGTATTTTGTTTAAACTGTTTTGTGAAAATAGCCAACCAGTTCCCCAGGAAGATAAGCTTCCAACAATCGCAAAAATTCCTGTGAGCAGAAAAAACCAAGCAAAGATATAAATTTCATCTGTATTAGTTGATTTTTTAAACATAAACTGAGTATTTCAACCTCAATTGTAAGCTTTGTTTAACTGCACACAATGTCAACTGAATTTAGCTTGGTATGAAAATAAACAGAATTGACAATTAGCCTTGATAAATAAACTTTCTAAGCATGATCACAGTTTATGGAATTACCAACTGCACTACAGTTATAAAAGCCAGAAATTGGCTGGAAAAGAATAAAATTGAGTACAATTTTCATGATTACAAAAAGTTGGGTATCGACGCTCAGCATTTAACAAAGTGGATTAGCAAATTTGGCTGGGAGAAAGTTTTGAATATGCAAGGACAAATGTGGCGAAAAGCTTCTGAGGAAGAAAAATCCAAAGTGGTAGACGAGAAAACTGCGATTGAGTTTTTTATTAAAGTTCCAACTTCAATAAAAAGACCGATTGTGGAATTGGAAAGTGGTGAGATTTTGAGGGGGTTTGATGAGTTGGAATGGTCAAAACATTTTTCTGTATAAAACCAAGCCAAATCATTAAAATATTTAAAAAAAGGTGTAGTATTAAACTACACCTTGTAAATTTACTGGCAAACAGTAATGTTAGCTTAAACAATAGCTAAAGAGTTAACTGCTTCCTGTAAGCTTGATATAATTTTTGAAGTCATGTCAGCAATAGTTTGAAGAGCAGACTGAGCGATTAATACATCGCCGTCGTAGATGTCTGAGAATCTAGTCTCATCAATTACAAGATCAAGCTGCTTCCAATCGATATGACTCCGCTCAAATTGGTGTTTTTGGTACCAATCAGAAAATACCTCGATATTCAATGGACAGGCTATGGAGCCACAGCTATGCTTTTTAGCTGTTTTAATACCCCAATTGTTGAATACTTCTGCAACGAGAACAGAGTTTCTTTGTCCTCCCATTGAAAGCAAGCTAGACAAAGTCAAAATGTCGTGGGCAAATTTGCCTTGCGTAGATACGCACTTTACACCATTATGCAAAATGCTGAAAGGCATAAACACGTATTGACCGTATTGAACAACATTTTCTAAACTAATTCTAGCTAGCATTGCCAGGGCAACAATTTCTAGAGTTTGTGGGCAAAACTGATTTGTAGAAGCTTCTACAATTTCTTGGATGAAAGGATGATATTTCTCATTAAATTGGGACAATAGAAGTTCCAAATGAGTTTCTGTAACCCACCTGTCAACTAGCGGGTTGTCTGAATTGATACCACACATATTTCACTCTCCTAGAGTTATTATTGTTAATTTGTTAGGAATAAGAATGAACTTAAACCCAACTGTAAAATGTTTAATTTAAAACACCTTGCAGTTGAATTCAAAACTAATCTTTTTCTAAACTAAGCTTTTTTGTTTGAAAAGTTTTTAGTCTTTCCCAGTTATTTTGATTTTTTAACTCATCAAAAGTTGAGAGCTTTTCAACAATTTCAGCCAAATTTTCTATATTCTGGCTAGACAAACTGGCATAATTATTATCAACAATAGCATTATCTAGATTAATTTTACCAATAATGTATTCTTCATATTTTTCTTTAAGCTTACTATAGCTTTGATTATCTTGGTACTTGTTTAAAACAACATATGTTGGCAGACCAACACTTTTATTGATTACCAAAATTTTATCTAAAACTCTTTGGCTATTTATATGATTTTCTAAAGAAACAATGCTGGCATTGCAACCCAAGTACAGACCATAATTTAACATATCTGTTCCAGCAACTCCGTCTATAATTAAATTGCTGTTTGGCTGAAATTTTAGCAGGGCCAAATAAAATTTTAAACCAGCAGAATGTGCGTGCGAACACATATCTTGATATAATAGGCTTTCTTGGCCAAGACCCAGTATTTGTAAATACAAATTAGAATTTAGTTGATAGCTAATATCTTGGCTAAAACTGTCTAGATTTGGAAAAGAAAAAGTTGGTAAATTAGAATTAGAAAAAACATTAAACCATTTATCATTTTCTTTTAAAGACAAAATTTGTCTTAGATTGTTGTTACACTCCAAAATAGTTTTAGTTGAAGGAGTAACTTCAAAACCCAAATTAGCAGAAAGATCCATGTTATGGTCTGCATCTATGGCCAGTACAGGCTGACTTAAATTAGTAGATAAATAGCTTGAAAGAAGCCAACTTATTGTGCTTTTACCACTTCCACCTTTTCCTAAAATTGCTATTTTCATATAATTTAATTTTGTAATTCTTCTATTAATTTGCGTTGTATTTTATTTTCTTCAATATCTACCAAACAATTGTTTAGTTGATAAATAATTTCATCTTTATCCATATCAATTCCAATAAAAACAAACTCTTGCCGTCTATCACCTATTGTTGGTTCCATTTTGCTTTCTAAAGACTCTATTTGTTCTGGCAATGTTGGCCAATATTCAACGGGGGCTGCAGACCACCACAAACCCATAGATGAGCCATATTCAACATTTACTCCTGCCTGAGAATAATTATATACAGAAGAATAGTCTGTGTTAAGCCAATAAAAACCTTTTGCCCTTATAACACCAACAGTGTTACCACTTTCAAAAAATTTGTTAATTTTATTTTCATCGAATGGTTTTCTAGCCTTATAAACAAAACTAGATATACCATACTCTATAGTTTCTGGTTTGTGCACATTTGTTAATTCCTTAATCCAGCCTGCAGAAGTTTCGGCTTTTTCCATATCGAACAAGTTTGTGTTTAATATTTTATCTAAATCTATTATGCCTTTTGTGGTTAAGTAAATATTGGCTGTAGAATTTAATTTCTTAACAATTTCGCTTACTTTTGCAGCCTTTTCCTTGGTAACTAAATCAGATTTGTTTATTAAAATTACATCTGCAAACTCTATTTGCTCGGTAAGTAAAGAAGCCAGGTTTCTTTCATCGTCTTCTGTGTTTTGTTGCTTAACTTCCTTTAAGGTTTTACCTTCAGTATAAATCTCGAAAAAATTGGTTGCATCTACCACAGTTACCATGGCGTCAAGCTTAGTTATTTCCGATAAATCCTGATCATCGCCGGTGCTAAATGAGAAAGTTTGGGCAACTGGCAATGGTTCGCTAACTCCACTTGATTCAATAACAAGGTAGTCATATTTACCAGACAGGGCCAGCTTGGCTACCTCTTCAAGCAAATCTCCCCTAAGGGTACAGCAAATACATCCATTACTCATTTCTACAAGGTTTTCTTGGGTTTTAGAAAGAATTCCTCCGTTGTTTGTAAGCCATTCAGAGTCTATATTAACTTCACCAATGTCGTTTACAATAACTGCAATCTTTTTTCCCTCCTGATTGGTTAAAATATGGTTTAACAGGGTTGTCTTACCGCTGCCTAAAAAACCAGACAAAACTGTGATTGGTAACTTTTTTACAGATTTTGATTTCATTTTTAAAGAATATGCAACTATATTGCAAATTGTCAATTTATCACCACAACGCACAATAAAGTTTCGTACTTCAATACAGCTTGGCAATAAAATATTAGTATTCTTGAAGCTACAGCTTAACAGTAAATTCTTAAATTAAGACCTTTTGAATACTAGAGGAAGAGCAATTTTTACACACACCTTCAAGTTCTAAATTTACTTTATGAACAATAACACTGCTATTATCACCTAAATTTAAAAGTTTATTTAAAATATCTTTTTCTATATTTATGCAAAAATTTTTCTTACAAGATTGGCATATTAAGTGAAAATGATTATGAGAATTTTCTTTTTTAATTTCAAATTTACTTATTCCATCAGAAAACTTGTATTCTGAAACTAGACTGTCTTGAATTAATTTTTGTAATTGCCTATAAAAACTAGATATATTGTAATTTAAACCAGCTTTATTTGCCAGACCAACAATTTCAGGAACAGAAATAGCAGATTCAGACTTTTCTAAAGCATTCATTATAAACTTATTTAATTTAGTATTGTACATTTAAACATAAAATTATTTATCAAAAATAAATTGGCAAGTTTATTCCATTTTTAAGGGAAATTAATTTTGCTTACAATAAGTTTGGCATACAAGAATGAAGACAAGCAAAAGTTATTCAAGAAAATTGTTTAGTTAATTATGTTGTAACTTATTTAATTACAAAAAAGTTTATGTTAACGGAACGCATGCTCATCCAATTTTTGAATTTTTAAAACATTCTCTACTAGGAATGTTAGGCTTTGAAGATGTAAAATGGAATTTTACCAAGTTTCTATTAGATAGAGAAGGAAAACCTGTAAAAAGATATGCTCCAACTGTAGAACCAATATACATTGAAGGTGATATTATAGTGTTACTTAGCATCTATTTTTTTTCTACTAGAAATTAACATGGCCATTCTAGGATTATTTATAAAAGTTTCTTGATTAGAAAGTAAAAATTCCCAAAATTTGTCTGTCCACATTTTTTCCCAAACATAGTTTTTACCTGTTGGATAATCTGACATTTTTTTAATATAGTTACCACCTGCAATATATGGTTTTGTTGCAAAAACACCCCCATCAGCGTACAAGCCCATGCCCATTACATTGGCCACCATAACCCATTCGCTGGAATCTATAAACATTTCCATAAACCAGTTGTAACACTGATCTGGTCTGTATTTATTTAAAGTCATCCAGTTGGCAAGAATCATCAGTCTTTCAATATGGTGGCAATAGGCCAATCTATCAACTTTTTGTAAAATATTTCTTAATGGAAGGTTTTGTAAGTATTCTTTATCATTTATACTGTCTATTTTATAAAAATATTCTGGAAGATTATTATCGGCATTAAAATGGTTATATTCTAAAAAATTTTCTGTATAAACATGGTCGTACAAACCCTTCACCCATTCTCTCCAGCCAATAATTTGTCGTACAAAACCCTCTAAAGAGTTTATTGGGATATTTTTTGCACTTAAAACATTTTGTAAAACCTGATAAGGAGTAAGTAAGCCGTTGTTTAGTAAAGCAGATAAACAAGAATGGAAAACTGTGTCCGAGCTTGCAGTTATTGCATCTTCATAGTCTCCGAAAGCAGGTAGAAATTTTTCTACAAATTGGTTTAAATATTCCTCAGCTTGTTGGTGGTTTACAGGTAGCCAAGATTGATTTAAAATTTGTCCTGGATTAGTAGGAAAGTACTTGCTTATTAATTCAGTTACATCTCTATAGTGTTTAGATTCAAATTCACTTTGTCTTTCTGGAATTATAATACTTTTAGGAAGTTTTTTACGGTTATCTTGATCAAAAGACCACCTTCCACCAACTGGTTTTTGTTTTTCAACCAGAATATTTAATCGAATTCTTTGTTGAATATAAAATTCATTCATTAACAGTTTCTTCCCATTTTTAGTGGAAATATAGTTTAAAAACACATGTTTTGGGGTTAAAAACATTGGACTATCTAAAATCTCAAGCGTGATATTTAGCTTCAAACAGACCTCTTCTAAAAATCTAGCAAAATATTTGTCGGCTATTTCACAAATTAATAGTTTTTGGTATTTTCCACTTTTAAACAGTGCCGTAATTACATATTCGAAATCTTCTTCTTTGTCTAAATTACTATAAAAAACATTTTTCCAGATTGATTTAAAAAATCTCTATATTCTCTCATTGAAGTTAGAATATAGCTTAATTTAAACTTATGGCAATTAAATTTGCTAGTTAAAAATCCAGATTCCACCATTACAAAATCAGCTTGTAAATTTAGTGCTGGATGGTTTTTAAAAAGTTGGTCACCAACTACAAGGCAAAGCGAGCTCATATTATTATTTTAGAATCAAAACTGTTTTAAAAGTTGGTAAGTTTTAGCCCTGGTAGTGAATAAAGTTAATTATTTGTTTTGAAGGTTTAGGAGTAATTTTATTACCATATATTTTCAATGTATACACATATAAATCTTGAACTTTAACTCTGGCCCATTCGGTCTTTCTTAAAAAAGTAAGGCTAGAATTTACGCTTGGGTTCATTTTGAAACAATTAATATCTACCAAATTGGCTAGTTCTTTCCAGCCATATTTTGCCTCTAAAAATTCAACAATCATTTTTAAACTTACCCCATGCAATGGGTCTTTAGCCTGAGTTTCGGCAAAATTTCTTTTTAATTGTTCTTCGGTGATCATATTTTTATAGTGTTTATTGTATTATTCTGTACTTTAATTGAACTAAACCAGTGTCGAACTGTTCTGTGCTAATTAAATTTAATTTATGTTTTAGTTTTTTGTCTTGGAAAAGTCTTACACCCTGACCCAGCAAGGTGGGAATAACAGAAATTACATGTTCATCGACTAAATTATTGCTTAAAAGGTAATTAACAATTTCTGCTCCACCATCACAAAATATGTCTTTTCCTTCAGTAGATTTCAGATTCTCAACCAGCTCTTTCAAATCTTGATTGTAAAATTCAACTTTTCCATAATTTTCTTTTTTGTTTCTGGTTATAACGAAAACTTTTTGATTTGGGTAAGATAATTCACCGGCATTTTTAATTACCCAGTCATAAGTTTTTCGGCCTAAAATTACAGTGTCCACATTATCTAAAAATTTTGAATATCCGTAATCCTGGCCTTCTTTTTCAACTATAGATAAAAAACTAAGATCGTCGTTTGGGCCTGCAATAAAGCCATCTAGTGAACTTGCTATGTAAACAATTAATTTTCTTGGCATATTGAACTTACTCTAAAATTTCATGATTTTCCTTCATGTATTTAATTCCTAACAGGATCATCTTTTCCAAAATTTCTAGATCAATATCCGATAGTTTTTTTATGTGCATACAACCACCTGACATTTTAAACTTTCCTAATTTTTTCTCTAAGTCTTCTTTTCCTTCCACTTTACCCATTATATAAATTGCAATCGTTGAAGCTCTTGGAGTAAAACCTGTTACAAACCAGTCGCCTTCGCTGGCTTTTTGCTTGTAATGATATTTTCCAAAACCAATTATTTTACCCCAAATTACTGGCGTATTCCCTGTAACCTTTTCAAAAATTTTAAGTAATTCTAAACAATCAGGAATTACAGCAACATTTTCTTGGGTTTTAATAAACTGAATCGGAGAGATTTCTGTAGGTTGGGCTTTGTTAGTATAGGCCATAGAATATGGGAATATTTTTTTAATTTATTACCTGTTGTGTCAAACCTGGTTAATTACTTCAAAGCCATTTAAGTGATTACTGTTTACTATTGATAGTAAATACTTAACACTAAACTGTTAACCAAATTGACAACATTATTGTTTAAATGGAGTGTGGGTGCATTTAACTTTTCATTACAAAAGATAAACTAACATTCCCACTTTGCTTCCATTCTATCCTTAAAAAACTATCATCCTAGCTTCTAATAATCTTCGTTTTAGCCACATTCACCATAAATATTGAAGTAAAAGCTGCAGCTTCAGATGATTTTGTAACTACTTGGAAAACAGATAATGCTGGTACTTCAAACTCTTCTTCAATTACCATTCCAACAAATGGTGGTGGTTACAGTTACCAAGTTGATTGGAATAATGATCAGGACTTTTTGGATGCTGATGAAACAACATTAAATACTGGAAATGTTACTCATGATTTTGGGGTAGCCGGAATTTATACAATTAGAATTAAAGGTACTTTTCCAAGAATATATTTTAATGATGGTGGTGATAAAAGTAAAATTATTAGCGTTGATCAATGGGGAACAAACCCTTGGACTAGTATAGAAGGAGCATTCGATGGCACTGATAGTTTAAATATCACAGCCACTGATTCTCCCAATTTAACTGGGGTATCAAGCGCATTAAGAATGTTTTCTGGAAGTGGAATTTCTACAAACCCTGCCATGAATAACTGGAACACATCCATCATAACAAATATGCAAGAGATGTTTAGTGGAGCAACTAACTTTAACCAAAATATTGGGAATTTGGATACCAACGATGTTTTCAGTATGAATGGAATGTTTTATAGGGCTTCTAATTTTAATCAGAATTTAGGTTCTTGGAATGTTAGCAACATAGTAAATGCTACATCTATGTTGGATGATTCTGGTTTAAACCCAGATAATTATAGCAACTTGCTGAAGGGTTGGTCTAGTCAGACACTTCGACCCAATTTAATCTTTGGGGTGCAAAGTCTTTCTTATTGCCCTAGCGCAACTAATGCACGAAATATCATTATAAATACATTTAACTGGACATTAAATGATGCAGGCACAAGCACAAATTGTGCAGATTTAGATGCAGATTCTGACGGTGTAATCAATGGTATAGAAGATGAGAACGGAGGGGATAGTAATGGAGATTCAATTCCAGATAAGACCCAAGCTGGGGTTATGAATGCTTACAGCCCTGTTTCACAAGTCAATTTCACCTTAATATCATCCAATTCTGATTGTGTTTTTAGAAATGGTTTAGATGTTTATGCTGAAAATACCTTGTTACCATCATTCCAAGATAATTCATATGATTATCCGCTTGGCTTATTATCATTTAGGCTACAGTGTACCAATCCAGGTGATAGCACAACTGTAAAAATTATTTATGATAGAGTTTATGATGTTTCAAACGCACAGTTTCGTAAAAATAAATCTGGAGTTGGTTTTATAAATATAGCGGGTGGACACACTTTTGGGGTTGAAAATATAAACGGCGTTAATAGAACTACAGTAACTTACAACCTGCAAGATGGAGGGTTTAACGACGATGACGGAATAGCTAATGGATTCATTTTAGACCCTGTTGGAATTGCAAACCCACAAGCTAGTTTAGCTGCCACTGGAATGAATATTCAAACTGTATTAACTTGGAGTATTTCCGGTTTGGTGCTTGTGTTTAGCATAGTTGCAAGTCTGTTTTTGTTCAGAGCAAGCAAGAATTAGAATTTAAGTTTATGGAAAGTAAGTTTAAAAGTTTCATAAATAAAATTAATCAGAACAAATTGTTGCTTTATAGCGCAGTATTTTTTAGTTTTTGTGTTGTTTTTTATTCATCTTCCATTCTTTTTACCTTAACAAAAAAGCCAAATTCAATCCCTGAAGAAAAAGTTTCAACTACTGTGGCTGAAATAGAGAAAAACTTGAAATTAGACCTTCAAAATAACAAAAAAAATGATATTAATCTTGATGATGGATTTAAAAAATCAAATGTGAATTTGTTCATACCTAAAATTGGTTTAAACTTAGGCATTTTAAATGGAAGTGAAAAGGTTTTAGAAGAAGGAATTTGGGATAAATATCCAGAAAGATTTTTGCAGGAGAAGTCTAATATTGTTTTATCAGGTCATCGTTTTTCTATTGGCATTAATCCTTTGGGCGTAGAAAGGGCCTCACCTTTATTGTACGCTGATAAGCTTGAAAAGGGCGATAGTATATACCTAATTTCTGCAAACAAAACTGTAAATTACAAGATTGTGGATAAGTTTAAAGTAAGCAAAAATGGACTTTGGATTATGGACAATTCAGCAGATAAAACAATGTTAACACTGTACACCTGAGGAGAAGAAGGTGCAGATGGAGACAGGATGGTTTTCAGAGGTGAGGCAGTCTAGCTTTGTATAATAAAATTACTTCCAAACACTTAGAATAGCTCCAGCCAAGGTCATTATAATCAGTTGATAACCACCATCTACAAACCAAAGTTTTACAGATTTATATTGATAAAGATAGTTTATTGCAACAGAGGCAATATTAATTAAAAATCCTATCTGGAAGCCAATTAAAGCTCCATCTAACCAAGTTTTTGGCTCTAAGTTTTTAAATAAAGCCGAAATAAATAAGTTGAATAAGAAAAAACAAATAAAACTTCCCCCATATGTAACTAGCATATTTCCTTCAGAAATTTTTTTATCTGTAACACCGGTTTCTTTCTGCCAAACTTTGCCAAAAAGGAAAGTGTACCAAGCAGCGCCAATGCCAAAGGTAATAAAAGTAGTAATTAAAACGGCAAGCAAATTAAGGTTGGTAAAATTGAGCTTAGTTAAATAATTTCATCTGTTTTAGGCTTCAAATTATTAAGTAATTTTGTCAATTTATGTTTTTAGCCTGTAAAAATGACCTTATTTAAACCACTTTCCAGCACTTTTCCTGCGATGAGGACAGCCAGGCCAGCAGCACGGCCTTCTTTCTCCTGCTCGTATATCCTCACAAAGTCTGATTAAATGATCTGCTCTAGTTTCTGGTTTTTTGACGATAGTCACCCAACAAATCCATTCATTTTTGGTAAGCGGGGTAAGTGTGTTCCATTTTTCTTTTACATCAGGATTGGAATCGAGGGTTTTTTGTAAATCATCTGGCATTTCATGAAGGAAATTAGGATCAACCACCTCTTTTGAAACAGTTTTTATAGCAGCAATATTTTCATCCAAATCACACTGTTCTTGTTCGGTTAAAGCTTTTACTTTGGAATTAGAATTTTGCACCGCAGATTATTTTTTGGATTCCTTAGGTTTAGTATTTATTCCAAAAGGAAGGTATAAAGGGCATGTTCCTAAAAAACTAGTTAAAATGAAAGCTGTTGCTATAATGCCTAATATTATAGCTACCATTCCTGTAATAATACTGGTAAAGTACAAAATTGCAACAATAATTGCAAGAGCAAACCTAATTACTCTGTCTAATTTTCCCATGTTTTTAATCATAGTCTTGGTCTAAAATAAAGGGATATATTTGTCAATCACCAGTCCACTATATCAAGATTGATTTTGTACAGTTTAAATTTTCAAACTTTGCATTTTCTTCAACCTAGACTCTGCCTTTTTCGTATTCAAAAGTTGCTCTAAAAACCCTCTTTTAAAGCTTTTTGGTTTCATATTCCACGCCTCGAGTAGATTATTTTGAGTTAAATATTCTTCTAAATCCTTTGGTAAAACTAGGTTTTCTACATCATCCAAAGCTGTCCATGTTCCGGTTTGTTTGGCAATTTCTATCGTTTTTAGTCCGTTTGGGTGAATCAATTTTTTGGCCTCGAGAATAGCAACTTTATCTTTATTTATCTTTGACCAAAAGCTTTTTTGGTTTCTGGGGCTAATCCGAATACTTGTGTAATTTTCATCAACCTTTCTAGCTACACTATCAATCCAGCCGTAGCAAAGTAAAACATCTACAATTTCAGACCAGGCGAAATTAGCTCCTGAAGTTTTTTTGGGAAATACCAGCCAAATTGAATCTTTGGAGTTATAATTTTCTTCAAGCCAGTTCTTTAACTCTTCTAGATTTTCAATTTTAAAACTTTTAGGAATATCCATAATACTAATCTCTGCATGGACATTCATAATTTTCGTTTATATATTTAATTGTAGCCTTACTTAGCTTTTCCAGTATATCCAGATTAAGATCTGATAGCTTTTTAAAATAGATGCAGGACTTAGCCATTTTATACTTACCTAATTTTTCTAGGAGTAATTTATTATCATTTCCAGGTGCAGAAACATAAAGTGAAAACGCAACTTTTCTTGGTGAAAAAGCTATTAAACACGAATCACCCTCATGCCCACTTGCATATTTGTAATGATAACTTCCAAATCCAATAATTGTAGGGCCCCACATTCTTGGTTCAAAACCAGACCATTCCTTCATTAATTCTATAAGCTTAAAACTGTCCTGTTTCTTTTGTTCATCTTGTACAAATGAATTTATAAAATCTATTACACTAGATTTCGTTTCTATAGTTTTATTTTTTGATGACATATAAATGAAAGCTTAATTAATTCCTATATTTTCCACCCTATACCTAGTAATCTTTTCTAACAAATCATAGGGTATTTCTTGATCTAACGGAAATTGTACAGAACCTTTACCCTGTTTATATTTGGATAATTCTGCTTCAAACTTCTTATGCCCAGTTGGGGTTGCATATAAACCAATATGGTGCGGATAGGCTGCAAAATGAATCAAAACCTTGCCGTTAAGCTTGAAGGTTGGCATTTGATAGCTTATTACCTCTACCGCATTTGGGGCGGTAGTTTGGATTAAGTGACGGATTTTTTGCAGGATTTTTTGAGTACTTTCTGGAAAAGTTTTGATATATTGGTCTATGTTTTGGAAAGACATAAAGTGTAATTTTTAATTAACAATTTTCAATTTTTAAGCAATTTTTAAAACTTAATTTTCAATTTATAAAGGCAAAGTTCCAATTAAAGTTTAGCCTTAATTCATTTTAAATTGATTAAACATTAATAATTAAAAATTGTATTTAATTCACAAATTTCTAGAACTGAAAACCCAGAAGACTAAAAAAGTTTAAGTTATAAACAAGAGTTAAGATAGTAATTGCAACGTGAAAAAGATGTGTTGAGGAGAGCTTACCATGAATATTTTGACCGAAGTAAAAGGTTAATGTATAATTCAAGAACAAAAATACAAATGTCCACAATATTAACTTTAGGAATAATTTTATTCGCAATCTCTTCAATTTACTTTATTATAAAGCCTAAAGAGGGTTTTAATTCAGCTTTTTTAGTAAGTTTTATAACCTTAACATCATATTTAATCATGATAGAAGGAAATTTTGTAACCAACGATTTATACTGGACAAGATGGATAGGTTACGGAATTAGCTGCTCTTTATTGGTATATGAAATCTCCAAAAAGGTTGGCCTAGATGTTTCCAAACAAATTTCGAACATTTTTCTAACTGTAATTGTAATGTTTACTGGGGCTTTGTCTTCTGTAAGTGTTAATGAATACAAATGGGCATTCTTTGCTATAAGTTCTATTGCTTTTGGCAAATTATTATATGAAATTTACAATACAAAGTCTAAGAACCTTGCTGCTTTAACACCATATATTTTATTTGGTTGGTGTGTTTTCCCAATTGTATTTCTATTTTCAAACGAAGGATTAAACTTAATAACTGTGGAGACCAGCGCAATTATTTACCTATTCCTAGATTTATTTACTAAGATTATTTTCTATATCCAAAACTATAAAATAGCTAAGTAATCTATACTTTTTTATTTTCAATAAGAGACTTGTTTTTAATGGAATTTAATAATTTTTTATTCTCCAAATCATCTTTAGAAATAGAATCAAATAGAATTTTCTTTTGTTTTTCCGATAGTTTTTCTACTCCTTTTTTAAAAGCTTCTAAATATTCTTTTACTACGGGGTTATTTTGATCAACTGTAATTGGTTTTAATACTGACGACATACTTAAATAAATGGTATTATAATATTATTAATTTCTTCTTCACTAATTTGAATATTTAGTATCGCTTGAATCATTTCTTGTCTAGTTAAATTAACTTCTGAAAAGCTCATTTTGTTCTCTAACAGTGAGTCATTTGTAGGATTCAAATCACTTATTATATATTTACATTCCACAGTGTTAAAGTTTTCTAAAATATGAAGAAATACATGCCTTGCTCCACTATGAGTTCTTACAAAGTGACTATAGTGAAACTGTCTTTTTCTATTAAGAAAAATAGTAAAACAAGACAATAAATTAGCAGGTCTAATAAAAATTATCATTATCTTAATTTTATTCTTAACTTTTTGAAGTTTTATTGTAATTGACTCTATAGAAGACAAAGTAGAATCAACAATTATTACATTTTGATTTAAAAGCTGAGTGTTAATATATTCTGTCTTACCGCTAGCACTTCCACCACACATAAAAATAACTGAATCATAATTTCCACTTTTTATTCCATCTTCAAAAGCTTTATTGGCCATTTTAACAGACTGTTTATGAAATTCCTCTGCTTGTGCAGGATTATAATTAAGAATTTTCTTTTTAAATTCGTCTGGATCTATAATTAAAGCCGGCTTAAAGTTTTCTGGGAAAACACTCATAAATAAATCTAGATTTGATGATATACAATGTCAAAAGCTTTTCTGGTTCACAGTTTGGACTAAATTCAGGAGTAATAGAACCAAAGTACCCCTGGTAAGGGGTCAAGCCGCAGGCTTGGGGGTAGCCCTGGGGAAATTCCCCTCTTGAGGGGTGGCAGACAAAGTCTGACGGGGTGGATTCTTGGTAATACGCTTTCGCTATAATACAACTACCTAACCTTCATCAAACCCAATTCTTCTTTTTCAAAATAGCCATTTTTTAATTCATCTAAAGGAATTAATCTATATTTTTTCTCAGATTCATTTGATTCTCTATTAAATGGAGCACAATAGACAAAATTTTGATCTTTTATAAGAACAATGCATTCTCGTGAACTGTCTTTATATACAGTCCAGTTTCTGCCTTGCTGAAAAGCTTCAAGTCCCAAGCTATAGAATCCTATTGGAAGAACAGCTATAGAAAATATAAAAATTGATAAATTATATGTGTCAGAGTTAAAGTTCTTTTTGGATTCAACGGCAATGGGTGCGGGCTTACGTTCGGATTGAAATAGAATTATATCTTTATAAATGAATATCCTAAGAGCAATGATTGCAATAGAAGCTAGAATGGTAATTCCAGTGACCAGAATTAATAATTTATTCTCTTCAGCATAGAAGTAGCGATACAATAACACAAAAGAATATAAAGTAGTTAATATAGTTATAATAAATAAAAGTATCTTTTTAAAAAATCCTTCTCTGTAATTCGCGATTGTGAGTATTATATCAGATAAATTTGTAATAGTGAATAAGAAAAAAAATATAAGAAAAAATAAAATAAAATTATTATTTAAAATTTGTAAAATAAGATCAAAGTCGAAAGTAAACTTAAAATTAGTTATACCAAAATAACTTAAATAACCTACATAATAAGCGTAAAATGATATAAACACAACAACTGAAATGGCTATTTTAAACCATAGCTCATTGTTAAAAAAGTTTTTCATAAAAATTTTATGGTGGAGATGGGGGGAGTTGCACCCCCGTCCAGCTGGATTTTTTCTAACCAATTTTTTCAGACCGAAAACATAGTTATTTTAGCGTTTTTGTATCAAAGGAAGAAAAATAACAAACCCCGATCAATAGGTAAACAAGATACAAGTAAACAGCGAGTACCAAACTGTTTTACAGGGTGCATTTGGTTGTGGGTAAACTAAACAAACAAGCTTAACTATGCACAGCTAATGCTAATTTGGATATACCAGAGTAAAGTTCAACCGTTACATTATTTAATCATTGGATTAAGCGTATACGGCGACTTTGTCTGGCACGCCTGAACGAACTGCAGCTAAAACTGAATCAGCATAGCTTTGTACGCGGTCCGCAAAGGAGTTAATGCTATTATTTGCATTTATGGTTGTTAGATGTATGGTAATCACACCTCTCGGCACCAATCAGAAATTATCCAGCTGTCAATCTAAAACGGCATCCCCGCCTATTTTAAAATTTATTCAAGTTAGGGCAATTGTCAAAGCCAATATTTTTGAGTAAAAACTTAGCCCCATATAAATAGGGCTTTTGTAATTCTTTGTGATTTTTTATTAATATTCTCTGTAAATAATTTCCACTTGAATTGCGTCTCCAACATTATTGTTGCACCAATTTGTTGCATCAGCGACATTATAATATCTTTCAGAATCAACAACTCTACCGCCAATTAGAGTTGCAACAATTCTAAATTTGTACGACAGGAAGTCTGAGAATAGTTCATCAAAAGAATTCTCAAATTCAGATCCAGTAAATACTCTTGATTTGCCATGTCCGTCAGTCAAAGTAGTCCAGGCTTGGTCTCCAAAAACTGAACTAGGAAACAAACTTGAGAGCGTCATATAATCTCCAACTAAAAGTAAGTTAAAAACAAACTATTTAATTAAACACATAAAAATTTTAGTTTGTAAAGTGGTTTTTGAAATTGTGGTTTTGCTTAGTTTATGGTTTATACCCTGAAATAAATTTAGGGTGACAGTGTATAAAGATTCAAGATATCGCGGCAAGTATCCACCCCGTCTTCTTCGAAGCCACCCCTCAACGAGGGGAATTTTTGTGTAATGTAACTTTATTTCTTTGGGGTTACCCAGTAACCTAGGTATTTGCCTCTTATTCCTTTTATTTGGGCGTCTAGGGCGGGGAAGCTCATTAAGCCAAATACTATTGGGAAGAATGACCATTGAATAACCAGAAGCAAGGTTTGATAGAAACTAATTTTATAATTTTTCATGGCCCTGTAACTTAAGAATCGGAAGGTTATATAACCATAAATAATAGCGAATATGTAACCGATCCAAGCAAAATATTGGGCGAAAATAGAAAGGTTTTGGGAAATTGGTTGTTGCCTAAAAACTTCTCCGCCTAGTATTTGGGGTAAAACAATTCCAGCCGAGAACAACAAAGCAGTTGTTGCCCAATAAAAATGGTTGCTGAAAAGTAAAAACACATGTTTTAAGCGTTCTCTTAGTGATATATGCTTACCGTATGGGCTGAAAAAGAAATGATAAGCCATGTATGGAAAGTTTTCAATTCCTCCCCAGGCCCATCTTTGTAATTGCTTGTATTGGTTGGAAATTGCTTCAAAATAATCATCTGCTTCAACAGCGTCGCCTTCGTGAATACCAAAGTAAGGAACTATCTTAAAATCACCTTTAAGTAGGGTTAAACACTTAATAAACAGCATTGAATCTTCGGCAATTACTTCACGCTGCCAAAAATTAACTTCTTGCAAGGTTACAAGTGGAACCGAATAAATAGCAAACAAATAGGCTTCGCCTTCCAGCCCCATGTTTTTCATGTTGGATAATGTATTTTCCGAAGCAACTTGCCTCGGCCACATTCCTGTTTCAAAAAAGTTATTTGAATATACATGAACAGGCTGATATCCGCTTCTAAATCTATTTTCTGTTACTGCAAACTTATAGGAAAGGTTGTGGAAAAACTGTGGACAAACTTTAGAATCGGCGTCAAAACTGGTGGTTAAAACCATTTGCTCATCTTCACCTCTACTTTTCAGCCACAAAGAAGCTTGCCTTGCCCCCCAATCTTCGTTACTTGCCTTGCCCTTAATTTCTCCGATCAAACCATCAGGATGTTGTGTAAAAATTACAGTCAGCTTTTCCTTAGTCCATAAGTGTTTAGCAGCCAGTTTGTTAGAATAATTCAAACCAAAATGACTTTGCCCATAAACTTTGTCGAGATCAGTTTCCTTCCAAGAATAAACCTGGAAATTTGGGTTTTGCTTAGCAATTTCAATAGTTTTATTATTAAACTCTTCCCCAGCCCTTGCTTCCTGAGTAACAAAAACAACAATTTTATCTAGATCATATCCGCTTTCATACAAGGTTTCCAAAGATCTTAACAAAACTTCAGGCGGTTCTTTTACTACAGAAAAAATAGCCACATGTTTAATATTGTTAATATCTGTAAACTTGCTGCCTGAATTTGATTTTAAAAAGTTTATTTCTCTATTTATATCTTTTTCCCAACCTATTCTAGTCTTAAATTTATCCCTAAGCTTTTCCAACATTTTATAAGCTAACTGCCTATCTTTACTATAAACATTCCAAAACTTAATCCAATTCATGTTTTCCCAACGCCTAGTTTGTTGGTAAGTAAAAATGGTATGAATTAAATTTAAACTAAACTTTAAAACCCAGAAAAAACTGTAAATAATAAGGAAAATGGATAATATTGTTGGGCCAATTAAACTAAATTGCGAGCTAATGCTTAGAAACAGAATTAGAACTAAGAAACCTATTGTGGAAATACCAATAATTGATTCAAGAAATCTGTAAATTCTTTTTTTTCTTAAATCTTTTATCTCTTCGAGCATGGGCATACTATTGGAAAATTCCAGAAATTACAAGAAAATCGCCTTGTTTGTCTGGGAAATTGGCGATGATTCTGGTTCTAACATTTTGATAACTTTCTTGATCTTGATCAGGCTCATCTGCTCTTAATTCATCTACAGAAATAGTTCTAATTCCAGCCAGAGGGCTAATAGTTGAAACATCTACTTTCTGTAATTCCGAAACATGATTTAAAATAGAATTAAGCTCGTTTTCGTATTTCTCTAATTTTTCAGGGTTTAATTGCTTAGAAAGCCTTGCTAATTTAGCTACTTTTGATACTGCATCTGCACCAAGTTTAGTTTTAGACATACTATATTCCTAGACATTAACCATAACTTAGTCAATTTTTATTTTATGTATTATCTCTTTTTAGATACTGAAACAAGTTCTCTTTCCCCAAGTTCAGGAGAGATTATTGAAATTGCGGGCTGTATTACAGAATTTGATCAAGAAAAACTGTGTTTTAAAGTTATTGAATCTTTCCAAAGCCTTGTTCAGCCCAATTTAGAAATTGAGGAAAAAATACAAAATTTAACTGGAATTTCTAATGCCGATCTTTCCCTGGCAAGCCCTAGAAATAAAGTTAAGAAAGATTGGGCTAATTGGCTTGATGGATGGATTGAGAAAAATTCACCAATTCAAGGAATAATTGGCCATAGCATTGGTTTCGATCAAGGTTTTTTGAAGGCTCAAGGCTGGTTTCTGCCTGATACCAAGTTTATTGATACATTAGACTGGGCGAAGTTAATTTTACCAGAATTTTACGCTATTAACTTGGAATATATTCAAGAAAAGATCGGATTTGATGTTACAAGTCTTGGGCTACAAAGTAATATTCTAGATAAAATTAAAGTCCACCGAGCCATGTATGATACATACTTGTGCATTCATGTGGCCAACTTTCTTATTCAAGAATTTATCAACCTGCCCATTTCATCAGATTTCGCTAAACATTTCCAAGATCAATATTTTAAAATTAAATTTAACTTCTATCCAAAAGGTGAATTATCATCGGTTGCTTCAAAAAATGATGGCTCTGAGGAGCTTAATTACAAGAGATTGTTAATAGCAAATGTATCGGCTAATGGCCAGAAATTAAAAGCTAGTATTGATGATTTATTGTCTTGTTTAAGCTTGGATAATTTAAAAAAATTAGAAGCATCTTGTTTGTCTGATATGGGATATGTTTTGAATTTCCTGTTAAACCAGATTTATATAATTGGGATTAAAAAACTTTCAAATCATAGTTTTAAATTCAAAATTCATTCATTCGGGGATAGTTCTTATCACTTAAATTACATTGTTTTGCAAAGCATATTGCAAATTTCCGAGCCAGAAAGTACAGGAATTTGGGAAAACCCTGAAAAAATTATAAATTATAATAAACAATTAATCCACAGTTATTTTGAATTTGGAAAAGTTTCAGATTTAGCCTCAATTTTAGCAGAAAATGTTACAGATTCGGATTATATTAAAATTATAAAACAGTTTATCGCCAGCCATGATTTTTTGATGTTTCACTTGCAAAATTTATTTCAGAATTACGAATATACCTATTTCCCGGATAGCTCTGATTTAGCAGTTTTAAATATTAAGAAGCAAATTCAACAGATAAATAGCAATATTACTGAATTAAAAACACATGTTTTAAATATCCAAAACCTTATTATAAAGGGAATATATGATAATTTTATTAAATTAATTTCTGAAGCCAATTTAGATTATACAAGAATATACAAACTTCACAACCAGAACGGAAGTATTACTTTTCTAAAGAAAGATAAAAATTTTAATATAGTAAATTTCGTTCAGAATATAATCAAGACCAATAATATTAACCAAATTAAAACTGAATTAGATGAGCAAAGCTGGGAAAGTTTCGTTTCTAGTTTAGAGTTAAACTTAATTTTAGACGATATTAGCGTTGAATTTCACGAGAGATGGGCTATAGATTTTCAGCCACAATCACACCTAGAGTCTATTTTAAATTCAGCTTACCAATCCAGTTTAGAAACAGAAAAACCCTGCCTTATTCTTGCTGGACAGAATTCTAGCATTAAAGATTGTCAAAAAATAGTTTCACAGTATTTTAAGTATAATCAGTATTTAATTTTAGGCGAATCTGGAAGTTTAACCAAGATAAGTTCTAAAATTTTATCAGGTTTTAAAGGAATTGTAATTGGAAAGGTGAGTAATTTAAATTACTTGATTAATTTGCATAATCTAAAGGTTTCTGGAGTGTATATTATCAACGACCCGTATCTATATATTGAAGAAGGTTTTGTTACAAAAGAATTAAGATCTTCCATTTTACCAAGTTTAAAAAGTGTATATTTGCAGAGTATTTCCAACCAAATTGGCTCTGTTTTAAAAGCCAAAACCCACTTTGTTAGAAGTTACACCATGTAATTTTTGACACTACTTGTTTTAAGAACTAAATAATTAGTAACTTATGGATGATCAAATTCTTAGTAAAATAAAGCTTGTTTACAATACCTTGAAAAAACCAGGTTCTTGGTACACCGGTTTGGCCATTAAAACTTTTTTAAAAAAGCAGTTTTTTAGCAGGTTAGAAAATTTTAACAATAAGGTGATTTCTGCTGGAAGATGGTCTGTTTATGCTCATTTTAATCAAGAATTAGCTTTTCAGAATTTGTTGGATAAGCATAATTTAGTGGAAAACATGTCGGTTCTGGTACACCCTTTATTGCCAGCAAATTTTGTTGATATACTAATTGATAGAAAATTAAATATAATCTCTTTAGATATCGATAAAAATACTCTGAATTGGGACAAAGATAAGCTGATCAATTACATAAGACAGTTAAGATCTATAGATAAACAACCCGAGCTAATTATTCAATATTCATTTAACGGCATTGTTGATAATTTAATAGAATCAGCCCCGGAAATACAAGCACTTACAATTCCTAATCTAATATTTATTGACCAGACACAACTTAGCCTAAATACTTTAAAACTTTGGGAAATTTTAGAATACGGCAGCGTTTTATGGTCGGCTGGGCCAAGTTTTTTAGATAATCAGCTTTCATCTGTTGTTAAGTCTAATTTACCTGATAAAAACTGGTACTTTTCTTGGTTTTTAGAAGCCAGAACTAAATCAATTTTAGAATATCATTTAAGCCAAAGTTACGATTACTTTAATCCAATTTTAGAAGCCTATTTTTATTTACTTTTAAATTCCTATAAAGAAAAAGTATGGTGGGCATTTTTCCTTCCATATTTAAGCAAGTTAGTTAGTACAATTAATTTTACAAGTGTTCAAGACGCACAAAACTTAATTGAAAGCAGTTATGATAATTTAGACTATATAGCCCTTCCTGATGTAATTTTTGAGATTGAAAATTCAATTAGTCATAATGTTAATCTAAATGATAAAGATTTATCCGAACTTAGCCACCTTTCTTCAAATTTTGCTAAAAAGCTATATCATTCAATTTCAGACTTACTTCCAACATTACAACCTGGAACTTTGGAAATACCAGACTTTTTTATTGATAAAAATTACACAGAATATTTCTTCTTTACAACCAACAAAGATTATTGGAATCAATTTTGCATGATCAATAATTACAATTCTAATAGATTTTTAGAGTTGCACAGTGTTTTTCAAGAGAAACCGAATTTAAGTGTAGCTAATTTTATTGCCAATTATTACTTTGGAATTAAAACAACAGTCTAATATGTTAAAAACAATAAAGAACATAAGTAAAATAAAGATTGCAATAATGGTAATCATTTTAATAGGTTTATTTTCCGGTTTTTATATATTTGCCACCAACATTAAGAGTACAGTTACAAAAACCTCTGAAATTAGTTCTAATGAAGACATTTTAAACAGTGTGGAAATTGCAAGAAGCTTGGATGAAATTGAAAGAGGACTAATGTATCGAAGTGAACTGTGTGATAAATGTGGTATGTTATTTGTATTCCCAGTTTCTCGGCAGCAAAGTTTTTGGATGAAGAATACTAAAATTTCTCTTGATATAATTTTTGTTGATGAAAACGGTATAATTCTTAATATTGCTAAGAATACAACCCCTTTTTCCACAAATAGTATTTTATCGGATGGGCCCGCTAAATATGTATTGGAAGTAAATGCTGGATTTTCTGAAAAAAATAATTTAAAAAAGGGAAATAAAATTGATGTTGATAGGTATTTAAAAGCAAATAAACCATTTGCTTGGGTTGATTCTAACATTAATTAGTACAATCTGTGAACATATTTTTTGTTAGACTATTTAAACATTTATTGTGATGAAATAAAAGTGGTTGAGATACTAGAATATCTATTAGATTTTATATTCCCTAGAAAGGCTGATCTTTATAAAGATCTAAAGGGAGAAACAGTCTATGATAATAATCTTGATAACACAATTCACAATTATCTGGAAGGTACTGTTTGGATTTCAGGAATAAAATGGAGTAAAGACCTTGATTGTAATCCAGGAGATCCAATTATTTACGCCTCTTTGTATAAAAATGCCACGATGCAAAAATTAATACATAGAGCTAAATTTGGAAAAGAATACAGTATTGCTAAGCAAATAGGATATAAAATTGGTAAAATACTGCTTTCAACAATTGAATCTAGCGTACCAAAATTCTATACAAAAATAGTTCTTACCTATATTCCACCTGACAAAAAAAGGCTATCCCAACGAGGTTTCCATATTCCTGAAACAATAGCCAAACATGCCTTCCTAGAAATAAATAAAACAAAAAATGAGTATAATTTCCAAGTAGAATTAATGGAAACGCTGATGAAAACAAAAAATACTGAAAGACAAACACAACTAAACAAACAAGAAAGAAAAAAGAACATTACCGGTATGTTTAAAATAAATACTAAAACATATAACCAGGAATTATACACAAATTTAAATGAAAATGTGCTAATTATCCTTATAGACGATGTTACAACCACAGGCGCTACAATGTTGGAAGGGCTTCGAGTAATTACTCAAAATAACACTTCTATGGGAGGAATTTCGGCTATTGGGCTTTGTTGGCTGTTCGCTGAATAAAATATTTTAAAAACACATGGTATTTAATGTTTTATCGGGTAAAAACACTCTTCAATTTGCGACTGTAGCCCTCTCGGACACACACCAAAGAGGGCAAAATGTACTTGTATTTCACGAAGGAAATTAGGACATGCTATATTCCTACTGAGTTACTTTTCTTGGAAGGAAGGCTTTTGTTGGTCTAAAATCGGCTGGTAAACCTCTTACATCAGTGAAATCTTCGGCACCTTTGATTGATTTAAAGATATTGTAAAAATTCAGCTGAGAACCTGGCGTATAAATATACATGGCACAAGTTATTCCATTTTGTAGAACTATATTTTGACCTTGAATACTAACTGTATTTCCTACCTGAAATTGACCTCCAGCTGTAACAAAAGCATAATTTCCACCAATTTTACATTGTTCTGCACGCAACCTTAAAAGCCTAATTGAATAATAAAGCTGCTTATAAAAACCCTTAAAGTATTTCCAATCTGGGTTTTCTGGGCTTCCATTATACAAGTCGTTGGCATCATAACAAGATCTTGCAATAGCTGCAGCTCTTTCGTTGAAGTTTGTGCTGGTAGCTCTTGGAATATCTCTACACATGTAACCAACTGCTCTATCTAATCTATATTGCAGGGTGTTTATGCTATTAAATGTTCCTGGCTTACCAAGGCTGCAGGCTGAATTAGTATCAGCATCTGGTCTAGAACAAGGACCATAGGATAAACTGTTTTCTTTTTGTATGAAAGCGATAATGAAAGCTGGATTCATTGGTAATTCACGATTATTTACACACAAATCCTTATAATTAAGATGACAACCATTACCCATATCCTCTCTTGAAAGCATCCAAATAAATTCAGCTGCACTGATGGTTTGGCCAGTGACTGGGCCCGCTGTAAATTTTGGCTGTAAATATGTAGGTAATTCAGGAAAAGTATTAGTTCTTAAAAGAAGGTCATTATCAGGATGATCTACACCTAGTCCTGGTAAACCTAATCCAATCTGTATTCTATAGGTGGCAAGAATAGACCCTTGGATTTCAAAATACCGCTGAATTTTTTCAATTGAACTGAATTGTAACGGTAATGAGTGAAAATCTTTTTCTTCAAGTACCAAACCTGGGTTATAAGTGTCTGGTAATGACATTACTATGGGAGTAAAGTTATAGAAAACGGTTAAACTTATCAAAATTGAAAATGCTGCAAAAATTGTGGATAAGTTCTTGATAAAGCTGGGTATTAATCTGGAAAACATATTATAAGTTATGGATAAATTTTAAACAAATTTAGTTTTTCACTTCTTGTTTATAAGCTGTGCTAAATTTTTCAACAGTTTTTCTAATCAGTTTAATCAATGATTTACACATAATTTGTCTTTTCCACAGGTTTTGTCAACATTGTTATTAAAATTATATTTATATATTATTAAAGGTTCCCTACACCTAAACCTCTTTTTTAAAAGAAAATAATCTTTTGACCGTACTTGTTTTATAGGCTACAATAGGATTATGAATCCTGATGAAGGAACAAACCTAAATTCTAAAAAGAGTCTTCCTACCGGTAATATTACTAGTACGGTGTTTGATTCTGCTGTTTCAAGTTGGAATGGCAAAGTTGATGGCTTTGAAGATGTCGTAAAAGCTGTAGGCGGAGTGTTTGATTTGTTTGAAATTGATGAAAGAGGAGAAATAGTTAACCTAGAAAGTCTTTCAAGGCAGATAATGCAGGGAATTGTTTCAACCTCTAATTCTGACTATAAAGCTGTTGTTGAAAAGCTGTCTGGGTATGTTGAAAGATCTGCTAGAGCTGAATATGAAGAATTAGCCCAGGAAGGTGATTCGGCTTCTCAATCTGCTTTGCTGTCAAATAAGATAAATGAAGTTTTGCGTGATTATAAATTATTACCCTATGCTGAAGAACTATTTCCAGATATTAGAACGGTAACTACTGAAAAGCTTCAGAAAGATGAAGTAAAACCTAAGCCAGCCGCAGCACCTATTGCTCAGCCTGTTCAACAACAAGAGGAGGAAGAAGAAAAGGAGAAGAAAGAAGATACTAAGTCGAAAAAGGAGAAAGAGGAGGTTGAAGAAGGAAAGGATCCCAATGAAAAATTAGGTCGTAAAAAAAATAATGAGTTTGAAAATGATGCTGAAAGGGATATAAGAGAAGGTAAGAAAAAAGAGGGTGAGGCAGAACAAAGCGAAGAAAGTAGCGGAAAAAATCAGCACGACCCAAATGATATTAAAAATAGAAACCAGATTAAGCAAAAAAACAATGAGAGTTCATCAGAGGCGCAACAAGGAGATAATTTGGAGCAACCAAGTAAAGATAGTGTAAGGCAAGAAAAACCTTCAGAAGCTAGTTCAGAATCTCCTACAGACCAACCTAATCAAGGCCAAGGTGATGGTAAAAGTTCTACTTCAACAAAAGATAGAACTCCAGAAAAAAACCAGGGTCAAAATCAAAGTAACTCTAGTCAACCGAACAAGCCTTCACAAAGTAATACTGGGAATGAAATTCCAAGACAAGGAAACCAGCCACCAGGAAATTCTACCCCAAAAGGCACAACACCTGGAAATACAGGCACGCCAAACCCTAAAATTCCTTCATCCTCCACACCAACCTCTGGAAACTTTGCACCGGGCAAGGGCGGTATAGATGGTGGAGGGGGTATTAAAAGACTTTCTTCAGATCCACTTTCTGGGGCCAAGCCATCTATTTCACCGAAAGAGCCTTTAAAACTTCCTAAGATAAAAACTTTAGATCCAGGAAAATTTAATAAAATATCCGGTCAAGGTTCAATAAATAAATCACTTGGAAATGGTTTAAATAAAGTTGGGCAGCAAGGAACAAAATTAGCTACAAACTCGGCTAAGGTTGCTACAAATACTGCCAAAGCTGGGGCTAAGGCAGGTGTAGAAGCTGCTAAAGTAGGAGCTAAACTTGCTTCTCAGGCTGCTCAGGCTGGGCTTCGTCTTGCTGCTTCTGCTATACAGGCAATTGCAGCTTTCTTGGCACCTTTGGCACCTGTTATTGCTATTATTGCCTTGATTATTGCTTTAATTCTAGGAATTTTGTTTATTATTGTTGCTTTTGCCTGCCCTGGAATTAATACTTTCGCCCAAAAATCCAGCGAAATTGTGGGGGCTGATAAATTGGCTTTTAATGATAAACTTGATGACAGATGTAAACCTGCAAACAAAAACCCCTGCGGACCTGGTTCGGGGAATGTTGGTGGAGGTGCACCTATTTGTCTATCTAAACAGCTAGAAGGTAAAAGCGACAATGACACTGTAACACTTTGGAAAGCTCAAGGTGGAGTTAGTCCGCAGCAAGCAAGTGTCAAAAATATTAGAGAGATTATTAATGCTGGGCAGCAAGCAGGGGTAAGTAGTGAAGCTATAGCATTTGTGATTAGTGTGTGTACTTCAGAAAGTGCTGGAAGTTGTGCTACACCGGGGATATGGGAATCGGATAACGGATTAGGATGTTATGGGGTGGGGCAAGTGTGTTCAGGCGACTTTGGTACTTATAGCTATGAAGATTGGACAAAAAACGCTTTGGGAAGAATTCCTTCACCTCAAGAATACAAAAATAGCCCAGCCCTACAAATGAAAACCATGGAATATGGATTTAATCTAAAAAAAGCTATAGGTGCCTACCCAGATAAACCATTTATATATGGAGCTGCTGCTAGATGGCTTGGAGGAGAAGGGTGTGACCAAAATGGAACTTGTAGTGCAAACTATGGTGAAGCAGCTCTTAGAAATTTTAATATTGTTACTTGCCAAGGTGATAATAATCCATTAAATAATAGTAAAATAGCTATTACTAAAACCATTGATAAAATTGCTCAATTTACTTTTAATCCTTTTGGAAGTGTGGAGGTTCGGGCGCAAAGTTCAAAATATGATTGGATTGCTGATGGAGGTTCTTTTGATGGTCTTTCACTAAAACAAAATGGAAGATTCACAAGAGCTGACACTGGTAGTGGTGGAATTGATATAACAATTGCAGAGCCTGGAAAACCATATGAGCAGTCAAGAAATACGCCAGTTGTTTCTCATCTTCCTGGAACAATTACTTTCGTTACAACTGGCCAAGATAATGCTAAATCTGGATATGGAAATCAAGTTGGTGTTTATTATCCATCCACAAATACAACTGCAGTATTTTCTCATTTGGAAACCGTTAATGTTACAGCTGGGCAATCTGTTTCACCGGGCTCATTAATGGGAAGACAAGGTTCAACAGGAAGTACTAGAGGAGGTGATGACGGAACAGGAAAGGGTTTTGTGCACATTGATTTACGCTTATTTGAAGGTAGAATTGATGCGGATAGTGGTGGTTCAATAGATGGATTAGATAATAGATATAATACTTTTGTAAATAGTTGGCTTGATTATTACGCTGCCAACTCTGCGAAAATAATTGCAAGCAACTTTTCTCCTACAGCCACTTTGGCAAGTAATACTTCCTCTGTGCCATGCACGCCTGAAAGTTCAAGTTCTACAACGGGTGTTGGTAGTGCAACATTATTGGAAGAAGCAAGGCGAAGGGCTACTGGTAAGCCAGCCTTAGGGAAGTGTTATGATTCTGAAGTGGGTGTTGCATCATACATTAATAATGTTGGTTTTGCTGGAATTAAACCAGGTGAATTTTTAACTCAGCCCATGGTTGGGGATCAAGGATGTGCCAAAGGTTTTGCCGAGCATTACAATTATAATAATGGTGAGTTTGCCAAAAAACAGGGTATTGTAAATTTGTTGGATGCTAATCCTAACTTAAGCCCATATAATGCCCCAGCAGGTTCAATCGTTGTTGTATCACCTGATTCTCCTGGAACTCGTCATCTAACTTGTGGAGATATTACTGTGGCCGGTGGAGGAGGTGAATTCTTTAACGATGGTGAAATGGGTTACGGCGGGCCAGAAGCGTGGGATGGAAGTAAGGCAAGAGGTCGTAGCGGAAGAGTTCTGGGTATTTATGTTCCAGCTACTGGGGTTAATGCCCTACCTTCAAAAACAATATAAAGTATAAATGTATGAATTTTTCCAGAAATCAAATTATTATCGCAGCACTAATTATCGTGCTAATTGCAGGTATTGGAATATATTTCTTTACTCGGAATAATTCTTCCACCACTATAAATAATCCAGCTACTAATCAAAGTACTGTTTCAACGCCTACTACGCCTTTGGCTAAAGTAGAGCCTCCTCTAGCTGTGGATTTTACAAGTTATAAAGTAGCAACCCTTAAAGACGGCCGGCAGTTACTTTTAATTTCTAAAGAATTAACAACCAGAGAGCCTTTTGCTACGGCAATTAGAGTAAATCCTGATGGCAGAAGGATTTTACCTGAAAAAGTATATTTTATTTATAATACTGAAAATGGTAAAACTGATTTTCTTGGTGGAAACCTAAATAACTTTTCTCTATTAAACATTAATAAAACTGAATATTGGGTGTACTCCTTAATAAACAATGACGGGACGGCAGAAGTTTTTTTCTCTTTGACTGACTTTAAAGGACAAAAGAAAATTGTAGAAATTCCACCATTTAGAATCATTAGAATGGATCAAATTGGTTCTCTGATCAAAGTAACTGTAAATACAGCCCAAAGAGGAGAAAAACTAGAGGTTTATAATATTGATTTTAGTAATGTAGATTTATCCAGGATTAACCCTGGAAGCAATTTTGATAATATTCAACCCATTGTAACTTTACAGAAATAGTTTAGAAGTAAATTACTGCTATATGTTAACAAAACCAAAAAGAAATTTTAATTTATTCTTTTTTATTGGTTTACCAGTGCTAATTTCGCTAGCGATTGGTTTAAACTATTACTGGAGTAACAAAAGTGCTTTTAGTAATTACGGTGTAGATTTATTGTCTGAAAAAATTAAATCAAGCCTTTCTGGGTTTGCAAGTGTTGATAATATTGATGGGTTTATTTCACTTCAATTAACCAAAACTGAAGAACTGGATAGATTTACTTTATCTAAATTAAGTGATGGAAATAGAATTTTATCTATTTATGATATGAACCAAAAAGAGGTGAAATTTATTCTATTATTATATCCAGAAATTAAGGATTTACCAGATACCCAACAAAAAGTTTTTTATTACCAGGAATCAACAAAAAGCTTAATTTATTTAGATAATAAATGGTTGAGCGTTCCTGAAAATGCCAAAATACAAGATGTTAGAGAGTATGTGTTTGATCAGCAACTTTATTGGGTAATTCAAGAGGCTAATAGGTTGGTTATTTCTAAACCTTATTTCCAAAAGGCAGCGGCAATTAAACTTATGGATAATATGAATAAAGAGCTTGTTGTCTCAGAAATATCAGCAATTTTGGAAAATAAAGTATGTGTAAAACATGTGGATAACTTGTCTGATAAACCTAAAAAAGAAAGTTGCTTCGAGATAAAACCCGATGGGGAAAATAAGCAGTCGTAGCGGAGACTCCTAGTCTCCAAATTCAGTAAATTTAAGCTACCTCTAAATCTCTTATTTTTATCTAATTTATCACCTCGCCGGCTTCTTGTAATACTTTTTTCACATTAAAATCAGAGTGAGTATATTCGTCCATTTCAATTAATTTTTTATCTTCAGATTTGAAATAAGTAAACAATTTTCTTCCTTCTTCTGGTGGAACGGTAAGGTCTTTTTTATAAACAAACTGGCGAACTGGGATGGTAACTTTCTTGGCGTATTCTGCTGAATTAAGTGTGTTTCCTGCAAAAACACAGAAGATAGTATATTGATTGTAACACATGCTTTGAACGCTGCTAAAAGTATTTACCACAATTAATTTCTTGGCCTTTGGTTTTTGGCTTGCAAGATAAGTGGCAGTTGATCCACCAAGTGAGTGACCAAAGATTAGAATTTTATCTTCAGGAACTTTTTTAACATTAACTAAATAATCATAAGCTAAAAGAGTTGTTTCCAAGGCATTTTCTGGGCTTGGATCACCTTCCGATTCATGATAACCTGGGTAGGCCGGTGAAAGTACACTTCCATAGAGTTTCAGGTCGGGGAAAAACTGAGGTAATCTGCCAGCGTTGCCATGCAAGTAAAGCACAACTTTATCGGTGTTTGGGTTTGGAAAATACCACATGGATACATTTTGCCCATCTTTGTTTCGTACAAAACTTAGTTCATAACCAAAGGCTGGAACAGGGGCCCAAGAAACTTTGTTATTAAAAATTAAAGTGGTCGATTGGGTAAATAAAAATGTTGAAAAAGCTAACCAGAATACTATCAAAGTAGCGATTATGGTCACCCAAAATTTCCAAGATTTTGCCTTCTGAAGAAGAGCATTTAAGCTGCTAACTAGTGTGGGATTTAATGTCATAAATTATTGATTATTTAATTTGAATAAACTCGCCAAGTGTATTTGTCAACGATATTATGTCTCCGACACATTTATAATATACGACCGGTACTTTACAATTTTGAATTTAACAGAGAATTTCAATTATCAACCTATGACTTCTGCCTATTCTGTTCAAAACCGTAATCAACGAAATACCTGGATTTTAATTTTATTATTTGTTGGATTAGTTTCAGCATTATTTTACTTTTTTGCCTGGTATTATAATTCCCCTGGTATTGCAGTTTTTGGTTTAATTTTTTCTTTCGGACAAGCTTTTGCAGCCTATTTTTTTGGTGATAAAATTGCTTTAACTGTTGCCGGAGCCAAAGAAGTAGATTCAAAGGAAGCTGGTCAACTACATGTTTTGGTTGAAAATTTATCGAAGGTTGCAGGAATTCCAAAACCTAAAATTTTTGTTTCCCCAGACGAATCGGCTAATGCTTTTGCTTGCGGAAGAGACCCAGAACACGCCAGCGTTTGTGTTAATGTTGGGTTGTTAAAAATTTTGAATAAAGCCGAGTTAGAAGGTGTTTTAGCCCACGAAATTTCCCATATAAAAAACCGAGATATTTTGGTAATGACAGTAACTATGGTTCTATCTTCCTTAATCAGTTTTCTAGCCGATATTGGTTTTAGATTAAGCTTTTTCAGTGGTGGAAGAAACAAGGAAAGCAACTCTCCGATTGTATTAATTTTATATTTGGTAACTATTGCCCTAGCACCTTTTATTGCCATATTAATTCAAATGGCTGTTTCCCGTTCCCGTGAATATTTAGCCGATGCCAGCGCTGTTGTTTTAACCCGCTATCCTGAAGGGTTAGTTTCCGCCTTAAACAAGCTTTATACTTCCCCAGTTCCAACTAGTCATTATGCTACCAGCATGAATCACTTTTATATTTCTCCGCCTAAGAAGAAATTTGGTGAAAAAGTTAACAGTTTATTCAGCACCCATCCAGCACTAGAAGAAAGAATAGCTGCCCTAGAAAAAATGGCCTAAAACTTAGACCACTTTAATTTTTATGTGCTGTATCTTCATAAGAAGAACAAATACTCTCTATTACTTCAGAAGTAGCATTAAGACTTTCTAGAAACTTTGTCCATAATTCCTGCGACACCTGGCTTGGAAAATCTTGTTTTAATTGAATAAATATTGTTTTTATCGCAATCAAAGTATACTTCTGACCAAGAAAAGATTTAACAATGATGTTAGCTGTATTCTCTGTTAAACCTAAATCTAATAATTTAATTCTCATCTCTTGCTCATTAGGAAATTTAAATGTTTTCACAAATCACTCCTTAATAATATTATCATCTCTTGCTATAAAGGTTTGGCTTATATAATTTTGGCAAATATAAACACCTAATTTTCAAAAGGTGTTAATCGGATTTGTTGTACATTATATTTAATTTTTCCAAATAAAACTGCCTATATTCAGCTAAAATTACTTGCCACATTTCACATGTAATTTCGATAAAAATGGGCCTACATTGAACTTCTATTTCAGCTAAATTGTGTAAATGAAATTGAGTGATTATCTCAGCCAACTCTTTTTTAGATAATATTGTTGTAAGTTGAAGTCTCTCTAAAAATTCTTGTTCCATAATACCCAAAACTAACGAACTAGCCAATCATCAATATAAATTTATTTATTCGCAAGTATTTCTGCTAAATTATATCAAAATTCAACCTTATTTCATTGTAAAAAGTTTTTAAGCAAAGCCTAATCTTACCTCTAATTCTTTTCTGAAGGATATTAAATCGATATTTTGGGCTAAAACTAAGCTTTCTTTTAGCCAGGGTAAAATATCTACTTCTTGCTCCTCTCTTAAGAACTCTAGTAAAATATTTACTTGTTCAGTGTGTTTTAAAAATTCTGGCCAAACTGTTAAATCAACAATTTTATTAGATTTCAAAATGTCTTTTAGAACCCAGTTTTTTTTAGTTTTAATCACCTCGATATCAAGTAAGTAGTTGGAAGTTAGTAAATAGTTTTGTTTGAATTTGCTTATTTCAACAGGTAGCCTTATTTTTTCTATCCTTTCTTCACTTAAAAAAGTAAGGTAACTAAAACCGGCCATTGCGTCGGTGTAAATTTTTAAGGTTAGGCCGTGAATTTGCCTTATTTCCATACTATTTATGAAGAATTACAGTTTCATCAAAACATTCCAATTCATCACCTACTTTAATTTTAGCTTTGCCTGAAACAGATACACCAAATTGTTGAGGGGCATTTACTTCTTTTACTTTTTCCTTATTTCTTTGCAATTCTACAATTTCAAAATTCTGACCTTCAGATCCAGCAATTCTAAGTTGCTTGTTAGAGAATACTTTCCCATCCAATACCTCTCCACCAAATACTTGAACGCCGTTCTTATCACTTTTGAATAATGCCAGAACCTTAAGTTTGCCTAAAACAGTAATTTTAATTTCATGCCTTGTGTTAGCCAAAATTTGTTCTTCTATCCAGTTTAAAAGTTCATAAATAATGTCGCTTTGAACCAAGTTAACTTTGTCTGTTTCAATTTGTTTGGCAATTCCGGAAAGAAGGTTGGTGTGGAAAGCAAGAATTGTAGATTGGCTGGTTTTAGCAAATTCAACATCACTTTCAGTAACTGAACCAACACTGGCACTTTTGATGGTAATTGTTGTATTTTCTTGAGGAATTTTTAAAATTGTTTCCTTCAAAGCTTCTAAAGAACCAGCAACATCAGCTTTTAAAACTAGGTTAATTTGGCCTTCAGTTACTGCAACAGTTTGTAAAATATTTCCCTTCTTTGCAACTTTCTTTGCAGTTTCCATGGAGGCAGCATTTACGGCTTCTTTGGCAGTTTCATAGGTTTGAACAAGTTCACCGATTGAAACTCCACTTGGAAAACCATAAATTACAACCGGCATTCCCAAGCTTCCAGCTGCAATTACTTTACCTTCAGTGTTCAAAATTTTCTTAATTTTAGCCACAATTTGTCCACTACGAATATGATCGCCAACTTTTAATTCACCTTTGGTAACCAGAACGGTAGTTTCTTCTCCCTGTTTTGAATCTAGATGGCTTTCCACAACTACGGCCTGCCCTGGAACATTAATTTGACCTTTTAAATTGGCTACTTCGGCGTGCAACATTAATGTATCAAGCAACATGTCTAGGTTTGTACCAATTTTAGCGGAAATAGGAATAAACGGTGTAGTTCCTCCCCATTCTTCAGGCACAAGACCGAAAGCGGCTATTTCTTGTTTAACTCTATCAATATCTGCTTCAGGTAAGTCCATTTTATTTATGGCTACAATTACTGGGGTTTTGCTTAATTTAGCCCTTTCAATAACTTCAACAGTTTGTGGTTTAGGTCCTTCTGTGGCTGAAACCATTAGAATAATAAAATCGGCTAATTGGGTTCCTCTGGCTCTCATGGCGGTAAAGGCAGCGTGGCCTGGTGTGTCGATGAATGTAATTTTATTTCCTTTAAAATCTATTTGGTAGCTGCTAATGTGTTGGGTAATTGCTCCTGCTTCGCCGGCTACTACATTGGTTTTGCGGATTGTGTCCAAAAGTGTGGTTTTACCGTGGTCAACATGGCCCATAACAGTTACAACTGGTGGTCTTGGAACAATTTTACCAGACTCGTTTGCGTCCAATTCAAAGGCATTCAAGTTATTTAAATCGGCTGAATTAACATTACCAGTTTCAATGTCTAAACTATCTGGGTAAACCTGAACTCCAAGCTCTTCCGCAATTAAATTAGCGGTGTCGTAATCAATTTTTTCATTTAAAGTTACCATCACCCCATTCATGATTAAAGTTTTTACAACATTTCCAGAAGGTCTACCTATAGTTTCTGCAAAATCTGCAACGGTCATGGACGCTGGTAGATAAATTTTATCATCGTTTTGAAGTTTAGCTGCTTTATCAGGGCGTAAAACTTTGGTAATTTCTAAAGCTGAATTATATGGAATACGAGTATTTCTTCCAGCAAAACCGGGAATGCTTTTGGAAGTTCCTGTGTCTCTAAGTTCGGAAACTGATACACCTAAAATTTTTGCTAAGGTTGAAATATTCATAATCTAAAAAGTTGATTCTATAGTTAAAAGATGTCACAGAAAGGTGGTTTTTGTCAAAGTTGTTTCAAAACTCAAAAAATAAAAAAGCTTTACAAGAATTGGTACATGTATCTTTCTTTACATAAGAATTTTTACATATGGCGGATAATCAAAATTTTCCAAATACAAGCGCAAACCCAAACCAGGCACCATACCCTCAGCCTGTTCCATCAACACCAAGTTATACACCAATTGGGGCAGGTTCACCGCAGCCTGAAGTTGTAACCTCAAACAATCCTTTTGATCCAAATATGTCAGGGCAGGCTTATCCAAATAGCGCTCAAAGTAATCCACAACCCGAGCCTCAGAACATTAATAGTTTTGCTTATGGGCAGCAACCTTCTGTAAATGGAAATCAGCCAAACCCAGAATATATCGATCTAGCCCCTGTGCAAGGCGTTGGGGTTCCTGGTAATCAATATTTTCAAGTTGAAGGTCAAGCTACTCAAGTTCAGCCAACTAAGAACAAAGATGTTCTTGGAAAATTCAACAAAATAGATTTTAAAAAATTACAAGATTGGGCTTTAAAGAAATGGTGGCTAATTTTGCTAGTTGTTATAGCTTTGGCTGTTTTAGCCCTTGGTTTGTTCGCAATTCTAGCAAGGCCGGCAGCGCCTACAGGCCCATTTAATAATGTTGTGGGTGTAATTCAAGCCCCTGTTACTTCTCCGGGTGGAAGTCCTAATACTTGGAAAGTTAAGGTTACAAACAATGAAAAAGTAAATTTGGAAGATGTGGAAATTTCATTAAAATTTGATAAAGCTTTTAGATATACTAAATCAATCAACCCTGAACCAAGCGATACTTTAGGTACAAAATATACCTATAGCCAAATTGCCGGAAGTGGTCTTGGAACCAGTGAGGTATTAATTCAATTTGAAGGAGTTTTAAACGGACAAATAGATGAAGAAACAGTAATGAGTGGTACAATTACCTATACACCTTCACCACTTAAAGGAACTGCAAATAATAGAAAATCTATCGCAATTTCAGCTAGCAAAACCAAAATTACAGCACCTGAAATTAAATTGCTACTTGTTCCAAGAGATCAAGAAGTTCAAAATGGCAGTGAAGCCCAAATTACGGCAACTTTCGAAAACACTTCAGGCAGAGAATTGAAAGATTTACAAATAAGAATGAACTATCCTGACAGAAATAGTTTTACCTACTCAACTTCCCAGTTAAATCTAGGCGGAGGTGCAAGCCCTAAAGATTCTCCGGATAATGGTAATAATATTTGGAATGTACCATCTCTACCTTCTCAAAGACAAGCCACTTTAACAATCGCTGGAATTCTTTCTGGGGCTGAAAATTCTAAACAAATATTTACAATGGAAATTTCCGTAAAAAATGGAGATACTTTCCAAGTTCTAGCCAATACTTCCAGAGACATTACTGTTAAATCTCAGCCATTAATAATTAGCACTTTAATTGAAGGAAGAGATTCTACTAAAATGTTTAAATCTGGAGAAACTTTAGTAGTTACTGTTAATTACCAGAACAAGAGTTCACAAACCTTGCAAAACCTAGAAATTCTTTCCTTCCTAGACGATCCTGCAAGTTTATTAGATTACGACACCGTTTCCTTTGTGGGCGGTTCTTCAGGAAATATTAGCAACAAAGTTATTCAATGGCGATCAAGTGGTAACCCAAGTTTCTTAAATGTTGTTCCTCAGCAAAAAGGAAGTGTAAGTTTTACTATTCGAACCAAAACTGGGGCAGCTTTCATAGCTTCAAAATTAAATCAGAATGCCTATACTTTATTGCCAAGAGCTCAGGCTAAATCAATTAATTTATCACAAATTGAAACAGCTGGAGAAATTTATAAAGCCCAAGGAGATCTAGAATTTACCCAAACCATAACCCAAAAACCAAACACTTCTGGAAACGCCAATCTTCGAACCTATACAGTAACTTGGACTTTGAAAACAAGGCAAAATAAAGTTAATGAAGTAACAATTGCAACTACAACTAATCTACCTCCGGCTAACGCGTGGAAACAGGCTAGTGTTTCACCTGCAAGCCTTTCTTCCCAAATTAGTTACGA
>Ga0315902_10001449_pt1 | contig 38061 bp, 37 predicted proteins | sample LakEriMetagenome_9_FD_203523 | JGI IMG/M metagenome (GOLD analysis project Ga0315902, IMG submission 203523) | Freshwater fungal communities from buoy surface, Lake Erie, Ohio, United States - Buoy 12 MA117 | ecosystem: Environmental > Aquatic > Freshwater > Lake > Lake biofilm | place: USA...
CTGGGCACCTGTTCGGGCATTTGACTTTGGTCACCCCGTGCGCAACTGGTTTTGGCAATCGATCAGTCTGCTTCATGAGTTCACCTGGAATAACGGGCAGCAGGAGTCTTTGCTCTGGGAAGCACGGCGACATTACAGAGAAGCAGAGGAGCATCACGGGAGGCCTCTTTCGATATCATGGCAAAACTTACATCGATCCCTGCTGCAGTGGATCGGCAAGACTGAACGTTTGGAAGAGAGCCAGCGCCAGCTCTTGATGGTGGTTGCTCGCCTCGTGGGCGAGAGTCGTGACATCTCGGAGGCTGATGTGTGTCAGTATCTTGCGCAAGTGTCTCAGCCGAGTCGCCAGGTCATGGGGGCTCTGGAGAAACTGACCCAAGAGCGTGATCAATGGGGCCTTGAGGCTTTCATCCTCGATAAGAAGGCGCTAAACCTGCACTATACCAACGTAGATCTGGGACGAGTGTGGCTGCTGGGAGCTCGACTCAAACGCTACGATCAGTGCTGGCGTGTCGCCTCGGTGCTCCGTCAACGACAGGTCATGAACGGACAGCTCGAACGCCATTGGAGTATCTGTGGCGAAAAGAAGCGAGAATTTCCTGTGCTCGAATTGCAGGAGTCGCATGTCAAGCGTATTCTTTCCAGTTTCGATGGTTATGATCGACGCTTAGCCGAGGCTCTGACCACAGTGGGTCCATTGATTCCCGAGTTGTTGGCTGGTCTCAATCAGCATCTCGTACCGATCAAGAAAAGTAAGGGCTATACCGAAGCCGAGCAGGAGATTCATAACGTCCTCGAACGGATGCAAGCCCTTCCCCAGCCGCGACGTCTATTCACGACCAATCCCAGCGGTATGTGGCACGCTAAGCCACCTTTCTTCGCGAATCTTCTTGATACCAAGTGGTCGCTGCTGTTCATGGCTCTAGCGCAAAGATTGGGATTACCTGCTTGGGACTGGCAGTTGAGTCTGCTCCATCATCAGATCGAAACCTTGGTGCCGCGGATGGCCCGAGGAGCGGAATCATCAGCAACGGGTCGAGTCGGTCGATGGTTACGCCTGCTCAGTCCGCAGCAACGGAAGGCCTGGTACGATCTCGCACAGTTGTCGAAGCGCTATAACGACGAGGAGGCTCAAATCCTGTTTGCAAGGTTCCTTGCTAAGCTGACGACTACGATGCTCGAGGATCACACACTCGCGCTGCAAAGCTTGGAAAAGATGCGCGCCCCACTGAGATTGCGCTGGGACCTTGAACACTGGATCGTATCGGACCTCTACGGAGAAGTTCGGCGTAGCCTGGGTTCGGCCATCATCGGGCATTATCCGGAGGACGTCTATGCCTCGAATGCACTGGCTGAGCCTGAGGGGGGATGAGGTCTGAGACATCCCAACGGTAAGACCTTTTTGGCAATTTTATCGTGCCAAATGTGGTTGACAGGCTAGGATATTGCGATTAAGTTGGCGCAGTTAACGACCAGGAGTGTGCGCGTGAAAAGCTTTTTGAGCCTCGTTTTCGGGTTGTTCTTGGGTATTTCGGCTGTGTGTCAGGCTGCCGATAATGCTCTAGTCGAGGGTCTCCGGCCGAAGAAGTTCGTCCTGGCAATCGGCGTCGGTCAATTCCAGAGCCCTCTCTGGCATGAGTTACGCTTTGCAAGGAAAGATGCTGAGGATATGTTTCGCTACTTCAAGGATCCTCAACGCGGATTCGATGGTGGCGAACTTCTGACTGATCGTGATACGCCCCTCAGTCGAGATACGGTGCTGAAGGCCCTGAGCCGATTGGAGCAAGAGAATCGCAACGAGGAAGACACAGTCATCGTCTACGTGTCATCCCACGGTACGGTCGGCTACAAAGAGGACGCTAAGATCGGTCGCTATATCATTACGAGTGACACAGATCCCAAGAACATGCGTGAGACAGCGATTGACTACGATAAAGTCATGGAGCTTTTCCAAAAGCTGAAATCGCGGAAAAAAGTTCTCATCCTCGCCTTCTGTCACTCTGGGGTAGGGAAGTCAGTCCTAACCCCCGAAATGAAGCGAGCACTCGCCCAGTTGAAAGCCCCTTATTTCGAGGAACCGATCCAGGAGCGCTCCGAAGGTTCCATCGTCCTGACGGCAAGTGGCTGGCGAGAACCTGCGCTGGAAGACGAGCGTTTGCAGAATGATGTCTACACCTACTATCTTATGCAGGGATTCAATCAGGATCGCAATGGCGACGGTGCGATCTCGATTACGGAAGCCCATGCTTTTGCCTCACAGGCGACCTATGCGCATACGAAAGGTCGTCAACGTCCGTCTGCAATCATGGAGCTATTAGGATCGGACCCTGTGATCGTAGCGGGACAGATTCGCAAAAAGGATCGAGGTGCAAGCCTGTTCTCTTTGATGGATCGCTTCTCGAAACTCATGGTTTCGATCGATGGTAAGGATTATGGAACGGTGGAGAAGGGCATCAGTGTTCCAGATGGCGATGTTCGACTTACCATCCGCGATCCTGAGACCCAGAAGATCGTGGCGGATCGCGTGGTGAATTTCCAGGCAGGGCGCGAGTATTCGATCGCTAACTATCTCCTACCGCGTCTTCCACACACAATGACCGTTGGTATCCGCACTCTCCAGTTCCTCAATAACAACACAGTGCGAGCCTATACACCGTCTGCTATGCAAGGAATCGATCTCCGTTACACCTATGAGGAGGCCTTCTGGCTCAACGATCTACACCTGGGATTCACCTACTATCCAGAAGTCCTAGAGCAGATCGAAATTGAACTCGAAGACAAAACCCTTCGTCGCTTCGACCAAAAGCGAACGATGATGGGCTTGTCAGTGTCTGCATCACGCCGATACGGCATTGCAGGCTTGTCGCGAACAGATCGAAGCGTTCGGACGGAGGCACGCTGGCAGCTGGGAATCGAGAATCTCTTCCTCCAACGCAGTCTTTCAGAACCAGCGTTCAATCAGCGAGATAAAAGTGTTGTGACCTCTGGGCTCAGCGCCGGAGCGGGTATCGACGCTACCTGGGCTTATCACCTGCTGAGGGTCGGTTCGGAGCTGAGGATCGATCTTCTGCGTAATTTTACCGATGAACAATCAGGGCTTTTGGCTGCGCCAACGTTCGCTGTTTACGTTGGTACTTTCTGGTAAAGTAAAGGTTGAGCGTCCAGAGCTAAGCCCTACGGAGCTTCGGTTGAAAAAAGTCCTGAATCAGGGTGCTAGGAAACAGGCATCAGAGTTAAGTATTCTAGACAAAGGCACTTTTTGCCAGAGCGAGACGAAATCAGGGTCTTTCAGCAGAGTCTCGATAGCCTGGTCTCAGCACAGCTTGCCTGATGGATCGTCTGTCCGCTCTGAGCTTCGGAGCCTTGTACTCTGGCTTTGGGACCTACTTGAAACGTTGAAAGGGGCAATTCAGGACAGAGGTATGGGGAATGTCATCACGCGCGCGAGCGAGAGCTACCCCGTTGGTCGATGCCGATACAGGCAGGGTTTTTTAGTGCAACTCGACCATAGATAAACTCCGTGATCTGTGCCATATAGCGGTCTATAAGAAGAAAGAATAGGATTTGAATCCACTTGAACGTGCGATACCGGGCTCTGGAGTAGGCAGATGAGCGATCGTAAGATTACCTTAGATCCAAAAGATGTGGAGAGTCTCCGCTTGCTTGTGAAAAAGGAGGAAGCTCGCTTCGACGAGGCTGACCCGAGTGACGAGGAGCTGGAGCTGATGGAGCGCGCTCTTGAGGCGCGTCTTCGGAAGCTAGCTGCGAAACAATCGGAGAATCCTCCAGCGTCCAGAGAGATCGAGCAGAATTGGCAAGCAATCCAAGAAAAGATGCAGCAAACGAATCGGCGCGGCGATACAAGGGAAGAAGAAGCCAGGGTTCTACCCTTTAAAGAGAAGAGGGTACAAGCTCTCGTGTGGATGGGGGCCTTCGCGGCGGCAGCACTGACGCTCTTGGTGGTGGTCCCTCGTTTGCACCAAGAAAATGAAGCGGGGCTTCCCCAATTTGTCGAGAAAGGCAGCACTCCAGCTTTTGCTGCAGATTGTGAGCTGGATGCTCGAGCCAAGGATGGTTCGGTGGAGGTGAGTATCAGTGACGATCGCATGGGATTCCTAGGGCCTGCGGGAACAACCGTACAACTCAGCATCCGCTGCAGCCACGAAGGATTTCTGCAGGTCAGTGTCGGAGGACAAGCCGGTATTCGCAATCTGGCTATCACGTCAGGCATTACCCAGGATGTGACGCAGGCAGAAACAGCCTTCCAGCCGGTGATTCGAGAAAATGCTCCCTTAGTCCTCAGCTTTGTGTTGACCGAGCAAGCGCTACCCGAGCAAGCCGCACTACCGACCAGTGAAGCGGAAGCAGAACGACTCCAGAGCAGCAAGGTACTGTGGTTCGATACGGTGGAGCTAAAGGGGAAGCTGAAGTGAGCATAAAGGCCCAAAAAGAGACTCCGCCATTGGACTTCAACACACTGTATCGTCGGCATTACAAGGCGGTTCGTGCGGTTGTGATGCGCTTCAAGTTTCAGGATGGAGCTGCTGACGATCTCATTCAAGATATCTTCGTTCAAGCTTGGCAGAACCTCGACAGCCTCAAAGAACAAGCTGCCTTCAGCGGTTGGCTCATGACCATCGCGCGCAATCGTTGTCTGAACGAAATTCGGAAACATAAGCGCCATGTGGTCGTGTCTGCTACCGATGTGTTTTCCGAAGATGACGGCGACCGTGAGGTTATCCTGGTCGCAGACTCCGATCACGCTGCGCTCCATTTCGAACATTCCCTTGTGCTCCTACGCCAATTGATTGAGATGCACGAAGGCGAGCCGCGGGCCACCGTTGCTCGCATGTTCTATCTCGATGAAAAGCCAGTGAAAGACATCGCCGAAGCACTTGACATGAATCAGAATACAGTGTTGTCCCACCTTCGCCGATTTCGATTGGTTGTGAGCCAGGCCATGGTGCAGCTGATTGAAGAAAAAGGCATAGAAATCAATTGATTAAGTTTTTTTATCCGTGGATGCAATAATGCTGTTGATTCCCTTTTCCTTGTAAGTAGACAAGGGGTCTTTCACCAGCCCCGGTCTTCGCTCGACCTGGAAGGGGAATGGGAATGAAAATAGGCACATGCAAAACGGTAGCAGAAGATGAAACGAGATTACGGGAAATGACCCGACTCTACGAAGACCAAATCGACCAACTCAACGACGACGAGCTGACCACGGCGGAAGCTCAGATTCAGGAACGCATCCATAGTCTCCTCAGTTCTCATTCTCGCCAGCTCATCATTCCACCGGCACGACCCATCATCGATCGAAAACCGAGGCCCTCCTCTGTGTGGGGCGGCTATGCTCTGCTCGTGGCAGCCCTCGTCCTGTTTATGCTCAGGCCCGAAACCGACTCGGTCTTCGAACGCACCAAAGGTCAGCTGGCGACCCCGATAGCATGTGACCTCCGACTGATTCAAAGCGACCGCTCGACCCCGGATCGCCAAGAAGGCATAGTAGTTATGACGCCTGGTGTCGGGCTCTTTGCCGAAGTTCATTGCATGAGTCAAGGGTACGTGCATCTTGCGCTGCGAGAGCGCAGTGGCGTTTGGCAATGGTTGGTTAAGAATCAACCCGCAGAACAGGGTCGTACGTGGTTGCTCCAGGATCAGAGTGTGATCGATCTTACTCTCTACAAGGGGCTGGAGCTGACCATCTTCGTGACAAGGAAGGCTTTGGGGAATTCGGTGCTTCCGAATGGAGCTGCGCTAAGCGGTGTGGGAGGGGAGCAGTGGATGGATACGATCAGGATTGTGGAACGCCAGTGATGACCGCCAGTGATGACCGCCAGTGATGACCGCCAGTGATGACCGCCAGTGATGACCGCCAGTGATGACCGCCAGTGATGACCGCCAGTGATGACCGCCAGTGATGACCGCGCGTCCTTCCAAAGATACCCAAAGGCTTCGTTGCCTTAGGCTTTTGTAACACACATCCTGACCACGAGCTTGCGAACTTTGTATGCCAAGCCCTCTGAAGATTCACAGGAGCGGTGTCGGCTATTCTCGATTTCCCACCGAGTGATCGTTCGTTGACGGACCTCAAGGCATACCGCTCAGTTGCGTTCCCCTGATATCTTCGCAATGGCGAACACGAAAGACGCCGAATGATGGGCTCAGCGATCGAAATTTTGCTCAACCTTACGTGGTTTTCCTTGCCATGCTCGGTATTCCCATTCCTCTGTCGGCGGTACTAAAATGAAGAGGAGACCAAGACCCGTGAGCGGTAAGCCGATCTGATACCACTCCAAGCCTTCCTCTTGACTGCCCATGATCAGGACGGTAAAGCCTATGATCATCAAACTTATCAGAAAAAAAAGTGAAACCTGCCTGGAACGATAGACAAGCAAGCGGCTGTCGTAGTCGGTCTTTCTCATGAGCGAATCTCCACGGGAGTTTTTTTCTCGGTCTCATTTTTTGCAACCACTTTGATGTGATCGTTCCCGTGGAACCATCGATAGGCTGCAATAGACCCGCAGACAGCTGCGAGGCAAAAATGAAGACCAAACGAACGCCAGGTTGGCTGGAAGTTGGGTATCGCAAAAAAGATCACAATACCCGATGTCACACAGTAAAGTGTATAAAGGAGGCCTGCGACCACATCACGGCGATCGATACCTTTCAGGGGAATATAGAGGATAAACAACCAGAGGAGAAAAGCGATCGGCAGGGCAAAGTCTTTGAGGGCCATACCTGCAAAAACGCCTAGAAAATCATCCTCGACGAACGTGATCCACTCCATAATGAAACTCCTCCCTCGGGGAGCTTCGACCGAACGAGGACAGAGCTTGAGGGTAATTTCTTCCCTTAGCCAAGTTCCTTCCGTCGAAGCTGATTTTGGGCGGAGAGCTTCGACCGAACGAGGACAGAGCTTGAGGGTAATTTCTTCCCTTAGCCAAGTTCCTTCCGTCGAAGCTGATTTTGGGCGGGCAAGACTTGCCCAACAAGTTGAGACGTGAGATCCCCGATAGAACCCGCGATGGAATTGTGGTGTGAGGGAGGTCGTCATGCGGGGTCTTGTGCGTCAGGCACTCTTGGTCGGGATCATGGGAACGTCCCTTCAGGTTTATGCCATTGAAACGGAAGATCGCTTAGCAGAAGCGCTTGGTACCCAGATCGGTGAGCTGAGGTTCCCCATCCGACAGCTGGATCGCGGTCACGTCGTGCAAGGTGAGGAATTATTCTATGAGTTTCCCTTCGAAGTGCACGAGGGACCGGTGACCATACTAGGCGTGCATCAGGAATGCGGGTGTACGAGTCTGACCATAAAGCCAGGAGATGTTCTCTCCCCGGGACAGAAAGGACGGATCCAAATCAAAGCCGATACCCGCTTTTTCACCGGAGGGTTTGACAAACGGGTCACTTTTCTCACCAACGAGGCCGAAAGTGGAGTCCACGTACTTCGCCTCCGGGCGACCATCGAGCGCATGTTGACCCTGGATCCCCCCTTGGTTGAGCTTAGTGCGGCAGAGGTCAAAGCTGGTAAAGCGGCCAAGGTCAAGCTTCACAGCGCTTCTAAGCAAAGATTGCATATTGAGAAAGTCCAGTATAACGAAGATAATTTGGAGGTGCAGTTCTACCCTGTGCAGAACCACTGGGAGCTCAGGATCCAGTGGAAAGGCGAGGCGCCGACCAGGCCATGGGCGGAAACCATCGAAGTCTTCACCGATAGCAGTGTGAAAACTGTGAAGATACCTGTGGTCGGGGGCCAGCACGCTCTTTGAGAAACCTTCAGAAGGACTTGGAATCAACGTGTATAATCTTCTCTATACTTTGGCAGGCAGCTTCTTCGTCAGCAGTATTCTCGTTTATGTATATTTCTCCTGGCATCTCTCCAAGGATGTAGCTACTGGCTTGATACCGGTCACGCAGGAAGAGGAGAAGTGAGTCTTCTAAAACAAAAACCCCGCACAAAGCGGGGTTTTCTGTTTGTTGTCTGTCCTGAAAGGCACCTGGAAGCCTTGCGTCTTGAGAAAGCTTAGACTTTAGAGCAAGCGACCCACCAAGGCTGTTTTATTGCAATCGGTGATTTCGGCCTGGACCAGGCGACCAATGAGGTCGACTGGAGAGGCTATTCGCACCAGGCGGAACTGTTCGGTGCGGCCGTAGTATACGCCTGCTTCCTTCTTGCTTTGGTAATGGCAAAGTACCTCACGGACCCGACCGATCTCGGCCTGATTCGTCTCTAGCGTGATGCGATCCTGAATAGCATTGAGGGCAGCCAATCGCTTTGATTTGACCTCTTCTGGAACCTGCTCCCTGAATCGTGCCGCTGCAGTGCCCTTGCGTGGTGAATACTTAAAAGCGTAGATGAAAGAATAGCGGACAGCCTCGACTAACTTAAGGGTGTCTTCAAATTGTTCATCCGTTTCACCAGGAAAGCCGACAATCAAATCGGTCGACAGTGCGATCTCGGGGTCTACATCCCGTAACCAGTGAATCCGTTCCCAATATTCAGCTACCGTCACTTTCCTCTTCATCCGTTCGAGTACTTCATCGTTACCCGCTTGAACGGGTAGGTGAATATAGCGACCGAGTCGTCGATGGGTCCGGAAGAGATCGGCAATCGGTTTGGTGAAGTCATGGGGATTAGACGTTGTGAAACGCAAGCGATCCAGCTCGGGAAGTTCGGCAACACTTCGCAGCAGTTTGACAAAGGGTCCTTCGCTGGTTTCTGGAAGCTTATGATCGCGGACCAGATCGAGTCCGTAGCTGTTGACGTTCTGACCCAGCAGGGTGATTTCACGGGCTCCTTCAGCGACGAGGCGCTGGCACTCGTTCAAAATTTCCTGGGGACTGCGAGACACTTCCCGGCCTCGCGTGAAGGGGACGACGCAGAAGGTACAGAAATTATCACAACCCTGGGCAATATTTACATAGCGGCTGATCTCGGACTTTCCTGAAAGAGTAGGTTTCTCCCCAGCTGGCTGATTGAGTGGCCCAGGCTCGATGTGTCCCTCGGCACCGCGATCTTTGGCAAAACCTAAGGCCGTCGCGGGACGACCTGTCTCGGCATGTTGGTCGATCAGTTTGGTCAGATCGTGGATCTTGCCCGGACCCACCAGAATATCGATATTATCGGCTTTGGTGAGCAGCTTTTCGCCCTCAGCTTGCGCCACACAACCTGTGACGGCAATCTTCATCTTCGGATTTTTCTCTGCGACCTGTCGCAAGGTTCCGAGGCGACTGAGGACCTTATGGGTCGCTTTTTCTCGAATATGGCAGGTGTTGAGCAGAACAAGGTCTGCTTCTTCGGCCTTGTCCGTCGTCTCATAAGCGCGCGCTTTCAACATGCCGAGCATGCTTTCGCTGTCGGCGACGTTCATTTGACAACCCCAGGTCTCGACGAAGACCTTCTTCGTGGATTTCACCTGCTCTTCGTGCACACTCACTGGACATACCTCGCTCACAAGCTTTACTTGCGATTCTTCTTCCGGGCTTTTTTGGCCTCTTTACGCATTTTCTTTTGCTTATCCCGATCTATAGGCTTTTTAGGGGTGGACATGCCAAGGCCGTCACCGCCCCCGAACATCGAAGCCAGATCTCCCATATCGCCACCAGGCATCTGCTGGGCCATCTGTCCCATCTTCCGCATACTGTTCAGGTTGTTAAGCGCGCCCATGCCGGGAATTTTGCCCATCAGCCCTCCCATGTTCTTGGAGAAGGCGCCCATCATTTTGCGCATGGCCATGAAGCGCTTATGGAGCTCCTGTACCTCTTTGAGTGGACGTCCCGAACCCTTTGCGATGCGGTTCATACGGCTGCCATCGAGATTGTCGAGTCCCACACGTTCACGCTTGGTCATCGAGTCGATCATGGCCTTGACCTTGGTCAATTCCTTGTCATCGATGTTGGCACCTTTTGGGATCATGTCCTGCATGGGTAGCTTGGCGATGAGATCTTTGAGGGAACCCATCTTTTGAATCATTTCGATTTGTTTATAAAAATCGATGTAACTAAATTGACCCTGAAGGAGTTTGAGCGCCTGCTCTTCCTGATCCTCTTCTTTGACCTTCGAAAAGTCTTCCATTAGCCCGACGATGTCGCCCATACCCAGGATACGGCTTGCCAGACCTTCAGGTCGAAATTCTTCGAGACGTTCGAGGTCTTCGCCCATACCAAGGTACTTGATCGGCTTGCCCGTCACTTCCTTGATACTGAGGGCAGCACCGCCACGGGCGTCACCGTCCAGCTTGGTCATGATTACGCCTGAAAGACTCAAGCGATCGTCGAAGGCTTTGGCTGTGGTGACCGCATCCTGACCCATCATCGCATCGCAGACGAGGAGAATGTTATCGGGCCGGGTCTCCTTTTGGATATCGCTCAGCTCTTGCATCAAGGCATCGTCGATCGTGAGACGTCCTGCTGTATCGAACAGAATAAGGTCGCATCCCAATTCGAATGCCTTTTTCACTGCTTCGCGACAGATTTCGACCGGTGAAGCTCCTTCCTTGTGGAAGACAGGGACACCGATGCGCTCACCGAGAACCTTGAGCTGCTGCACTGCAGCTGGTCGATAGATATCGGCTGCGACCAAGAGGGGCTTTTTCTTTTGTTTCGTCTGCAGAAAACGGGCTAGCTTACCGGTGCTCGTCGTCTTACCGCTACCCTGCAGGCCAACCATCATCACAGTCGTCGGGCGATTGGTCGCAAAGGTCAACTCCGTGTTGACCGGGCCCATCAGCTGCTCGAGTTCTTCTTGGCAAATCGCCACGAAGTGATCGGCGGGGCTCACCTGCATGCGGGCGGCGCCTTTGCCTGCTCGCAGATCAACTTCCTGACCCAGAGCTTTGCTTTGGACGCGTTGCAGGAAGTTCTTGGTTACGCCGTATTCGACGTCCGCTTCGAGTAAGCTCTTGCGAATCGCCTCAATGGCCTCTTTTACATTCGATTCATTGAGAGTAGCTTTGCCTTTAAGCTTCAGTTTGGCTTCACGAAAGCCTTCGCTGAGTACATCAAGCATGTATAGAATACCTCGGCTGAGAACGGGCTGATGGCAGCCTTGCAAAACAAATGAGAACCACGGTTTGGATAGGCTGATGCAGCGACTTAAGCAAGCTAAGGCTATAGCCTATTTTGCTAAGCCTCGTCAAAAGGGAAAATCACAATTCAAGTCTAATTGGCTGGCTTGAGACTCCGCCGCCAGCCGATGGTTCAAGTTTCTTAGCTCTTTCGGTTGGGGGAGGCTGGCCTTTGGCGAACGACTCTCTCAGGCGGAGAGTCGTCACAGGTCGAATCTCAGAGACCGTTAGGAAAACTCTTATGATCAATTATGCCGCTTTTGCGCACTGAGAGCAGAGCTGTTGCGTATTGGTCCAGTAGCTTCAGGCAGTAAGTGGTGCGCTGTCGAAGGTAACGATCATCCTCACTTAGGGCTTCTCCAGGATTCAAAACCTTTTCAGCCTCCCTGACGATGAGGTGCTCAGGGATATAGCAGAGACGGTTGTTCTTATAGGAAGACATGCGAAGCTCCGACACGGGATAAGCCCCATTGCGCGAGGAGCTCACAGTCACGATAAGGCCAGGTTTATGACCGAGTTCCTGATGGCTGCAAAGCAGAAAAAAGTTCTTGACCGCTGGGGGTACCATGCCGCCCCATTCAGGTACGACGAAGACGAAAGCATCGGCTGCCTGCAGCTCGGTCTGGATGGGAGTCCAAGCCTTTTGCCAGGTGGGGTCACCTGACCAAATCGACTCATCCCACAGAGGCAGGGGATTGCCGGCTAGTTCGAAGAGAAAGGTTTCGCCGTAAGCCTTCAGTTCGTTTTGTATGTAAAGGGAGATCTTGCTGCTTTGGGACTTAGCACGTGAGCTGCCTGAGATAATCGCATACTTCATTAGCTTGCCTCATCGGGATACCCACCGAATGATCGATGGGGGAATAAGGGAGTGGGTGATCTCCCGGAACAGAGTGAAACTTCTGGGGCTACCGAATTCTCGTCCTTGGGGACAAGTTGTGCCGCTACTATAGACGGAGCCTACAGCAAGAACAAGCGGCCGGACAACTGCAGTGGTCTGGATTGTACAACAGGCGTGTCACGTCTCGGCTCTGTGGCTCAAGGGCGCAGTCAGTGAATCGAGTGAGATCGAGGACGGGAGGGCAGCCTTTGGGCTGCGCTCCTTATTGCCAACTGCGGATGATGAGGTGGGGTCGCGATGTCTTCCAGTTCAAGTCACCGGTTGAAAGAGGGGCTATCTCCTGAGCCGAGAAGGCTTCCTCAGGAAAGGGTCCACTGAACTGGGTGATACTGTACTTGTAATCGCCTGTCGGCAGTCGCAACTGTTTCGATTGTCCGTTGGCGATCTGAAACTCCATCTCACTTGCCATGCTGGAGCGAATGTAGATGTCTGCATCACGCTTGGCACGGCCGAGGGTCGGGATAGGTGTGCAAAAGCTTCGGTCCGACAAGCTCAGTTGTCCAAGATCCGTGGCGACCAGTTGATGGTCGACCTGCTCGAAGTAGAGCGGATGCCAAGCACAGTGTGTTGTCTGCGGGGGTTGCTCGCTCGTAACATAAGGCACGTCAACCGGTTGAAGGCTGATCCAGTATTCTCGATGGGGACTTTGCTCCCGTGGCACAGCCAAAGTAAACAGGCCAATCAAGCTCGCATCCTCGATCCGCTTCGAAAGAGCTTCCAGCTCCTTCGATGCATGCTCGAGACTGATGTAAGCAATATCGAGCTGGGGCGTTTGGCCGTTGCACACTTTGTCCTGCCAGATCTTAGAACGAAAACTAAGCGGCAGCTCATGCGGAAGGGAATACTGAATGATGCGGCAGACTTTCTTCAATTCCTGAGCGCCTGCAGGGGCACGCAACGCCTCCAGCATCTGGGTCGCTAAGGTCAAACGACGAATCAGAAGGTAAGGCTGGTGATTCCATTTGGTTGTCATATTGCGCTTGAGCCCGTCGAACTTCTGCATCAGGGCCTCAGGACCACTGACTGCCATCCGACACTGGAGGTTCGCCTCTCCTGATAAATCGAAGGTGCAATCGGGGGCCAAGATCTGCAGCGGCTGCAAGACGGCTTCCGCCGCGGGCGTGCCAGACTCGATTGTTACGGCCTCCTCGCCACTGGCCTCGTCGCAAAGCTTCTGCTCGAGAAGGGCAGGGGGAAGCGTACCGATTTTGAGATGATACCGCTGAGGCACCGTCTTGGCCGCAATGGTATCGGCTTGGCCACGAATCACGGCCGTGTAGTCCAGATCGAAGCGATGCTGGCCGAAGGGGCTCGAGAAGAACATCGACCATTGCTCAGGAAAGCCCTTCTCACACGACGACCGATCGAACTCGCCGACGTAGAGACTCGCCGTCTTCTGGGAATTGCGAATGTAGACCTTGACCGCAGCGGAATACCGAACTCGCTGTTCTTCAGGGGAGGCCGTCTTCGTCGGCTGCAGAAGATTCTGACAACCATAAAAAATAATGGCCGCAAAGGATGCCCCAGCGATAAAGGTCGTTCGGGCCAGCTTTTCAGAAAATAGAGACCTTTTGAACAGCGAGGTCAACTGATTCATTGAAACCGCCCAGCGAAGGATTGGAAGATTCTACCGACCAAGAGAGCGGCTGGCAGAGCTGCAAAACCTTGCGTGCCACGACTTGGCCCTCCTCGTTTTCCGTCACGAGGTGCACATCCTTGGGGCCAAATTTGCGACTCGTCTGGTTTTTGGCCCACAGATAAAGAGAAGGATGGGTCACGAATTCACGACTGAGCCGGATCGTTTCGAAGCTGGTGTCGGCGGTCAGAGGATAACCGTCTCGGGCAAATTTATTGATACCCTCAATCGTGTCGAAGGGACCATAATCGACACCATCGATTTCAACGTATGTAGTCAATACAGGGGGCTTCAAGGCGGCTTTGATGTTCTGGCCAAGAACAAAGACACCGCCTGCCAGCCCCATATAGAAAGCGCTTTTTTTCATGAGCGACATTAAGCGTCTCATGGGACTCCCAGTTTACCAAGCGTGAGTTGGTCGTTTCCTTCAAAGCATAGCATAGCAAGCTAGGTTTTCATACCTATGTGGCGGGTTTCCCGAAAGAAAAACCAGAGACCATACAGCTATCGAGACTCGAAAGCGCTATGACGGATGCAGGAGCCCGACCTCACGTCTGCTGGGCAAAATCAAAGTCGCCAAGGGAAGACTAGAGTTGTCGGGCGATTGCGTCAATCTCAACGCCAGCTCCTCGAGGGAGCTTCGCCACTTGGATGGTTGCGCGGGCCGGATAGGGCTTGCTCAGGTAACTTGCATATACCTCATTTACTTTGGCGAAATTTTCGAGATTCTGCAAATAAATTGTAGTCCGAATGATGCCACGGAGGTCACTTCCTGCTGCACGGAGGACAGCTTGGAGGTTTTGCATCACACGATGTGTCTCCGCTTCGATACTCTCCTGCACGAGTTCGCCAGTCTTGGGATCGAGCGGTATCTGACCAGAGCAGTAGACCAGACCATTGTGCAGTATGGCCTGGGAGTAAGGACCGATGGCTTGTGGAGCCTCGAGAGTCGAAATTTCTTGCTGCGACATGAATGGGTCTCCTCTCTACCGAGCGTGATGAAGTGTGGTTCCAGACGTGGCCCTGTAGCGTCGTTGCATAGAAAACTTACAGCTCCCAGTAGAACCTGAAGATTAGGGAACTTTATGTGTCTAGCTTCTGGACCGTTTTTGAGTGCTGCAACTGGCATTACCGGATAGACACTAGTGAGTCATCTGCTGATCGTGAATCTGTTGCAGGTCATGAAGGACATGAGCCTGTGCATCTGGGGCCAGAGACGCCCGACGGATAAGCTCAGCCGCCTGTTCCTCCTGGTTGAGGGCCAGATGAGCCTGAGCAGCATGAGCGTATAGCTTCCAGTGAATAGTCTTTTTTTCCAGGTGTTCGAGACGCCATACAATCTGGGGAATTTTCTCAAATTGCTGCGCGAGACCCAGCACCGCTGTGTACTCGATCAGGAACTCGTCATCTCGAAGACCGGCGTTGAAGACTTCGTCCAGGAACTGAGCTTTGAGCAAACGATCGTTCGGATCGAGGAGATCTGCTGCCAAAGTGAGCCCCGCGTAGGAATTCAAAGGTTCTGCTTTCGCCCGCACGCGATCCCCAGCAGTCAATTTGTCCTCATGAAGACACATTGAAGCAATAATCTCCCAGAGCCGGAAGTTGTTGGGATCGACCTGAAGGCCACGATCAGCCCAATGCCTGGCTTCTTCGTCACGTTCGAGGGCATAATATATGCTCGTCAGATTCACGTAGGGTGCGATTTCCATAGGAGCTAGTCCCTGCGCCTGACTCAGGAGGAGAATCGCTTCGTCGAGTTCGCTCTCCATCATCAGCGCTGAACCGAGACTCAGACAGGCTCGAAAATCGCCCTCTATGCTGTACATCCCACAGCGATCCGCAAGGGCTACTGCGGGTGCAGAAAGCCCCATAGCCGTAAGCTCTTCGATCAGGTCGACGAACTCTGCCTGATCGTGAGGGAGTTGCTCTTCGAACACCTGATCGAGAAATTGCTGAAAGGCGCCAACCTGTTCGACAGTCGGGCGGGGGGCATCAGCGCCTCGGTAGGCATCTTCTGTCACACCAAGGAAGCGCCGGAGCTGCGGCCCCATCGGATAATCCAGCCAGGGGCTGATCGCTTCGGTAGTCAACATCGTTTCGTTACTCCAATGTCATTTTCTGAACACGTATGTGTAAGTTACGCAGCTCGTCCGCAGTGACCTCGCTCGGGGCATCAGTCATAAGGTCGGCTGCCTTGTTGGTCTTGGGGAATGGAATCACATCGCGGATCGAGTCAGAACCTGTCAGTAGCATCACTAGACGGTCGAGACCAAAGGCCATACCACCATGGGGAGGTGCGCCGTAGCGCAAAGCTTCTAGAAGGAAGCCGAACTTCGATTGGGCCTCTTCGGGAGTCAATCCTAGGATCTTGAACACGCGAGATTGCAGGGTCTGGTCATGAATCCGGATGGAGCCGCCAGCCACTTCATTGCCGTTAAGCACAAGGTCGTAAGCTTTGGCGCGGACCTGCTCGGGAGCCGATTCCAAAAGGTGAGCATCTTCATCTCGCGGTGCTGTGAACGGGTGGTGACAGGCGATCAGACGCCCGCTGTCAGCATCTCGTTCGAAAGATGGGAAGTCCACGACCCAGAGAAAATTGAAGGTGTCCGGATCCATTAGCTTGAGGCGGCGACCCAACTCCAAGCGAACGGCTGACAAAGCAGCTTTGGTCGTGCGGTAGTCTCCAGCCCCGAAGAGCACGAGATCCCCTGTTTTGGCGCCGATTTTCTGATTGATGGCTTGCACGACTGTATCACCCAGGAACTTGGCGATGGGTGACTGCCAACTCTCTTGACCTTGGCCAGCCTTGAGTTTGGCCCAGGCCAGTCCGCCCGATCCGAGATTCTTGGCAATCTCGCCGAGTTCATCGAGGTCTTTGCGACTAAACGATTCTGCCTGACCAGGCACCACGATAGCATTGACGATGCCGCCCGTGCTGAGCGCTTGGGCAAAGACTTTGAATTCCGCGTTTTGCACCTCGAGGGCGATATTGTGGAGCTTGAGATCAAAACGCGTATCAGGTTTATCGCAACCGTAATCTTCCATGGCGTCAGCATAGGTCATGCGCGGAAGGGGAAGAGAAACTTTTACGCTCTTCACATTTTCCCATACGCGGGAGATGACGCGCTCCATGGTACCAAGCACTTGCTCACGGTCGACGAATGACATTTCAAGGTCGATCTGAGAAAATTCAGGTTGCCGATCCGCCCTGAGATCTTCATCGCGGAAGCATTTCACCACCTGGTAGTAGCGATCAAAGCCTGCGATCATCAGAACCTGTTTGAAGAGCTGAGGACTTTGTGGGAGCGCGTAGAATCTGCCTGCGTGAATGCGCGAGGGAACCAGGAACTCCCGAGCACCTTCTGGAGTCGATTTGTAAAGGAAGGGGGTTTCGATATCGAGAAAACCTTCATCTTCTAAGGCGCGTCGCATCTCTCGCACAAATTGGATACGTGTGAGTATGTTGTGCTTCAAAGTCGGCCGGCGCAGATCGAGATATCGATACTTGAGCCGCAGGGACTCACTCGCTTCGGTCAGGTCTTGAATCTGAAAGGGGAGTGGCTCGCTGCTATTGAGGAGTTTCACTTCATGAGCGATCACTTCGATAGCTCCGGTCGAGACCCGGGTATTGACCATTCCTTCGGGACGGGCTTGGACCACGCCTTTGACGGCGAGCACGAACTCATTGCGTAGCTTATCGCCAATGTCCATCAGCCCGTGAGCCTGGGCCGGGTCGAGCGTAATCTGAGTCACTCCAAAACGATCCCTTAGGTCGACGAAAATAATCTGACCATGGTCACGCCTGGTTTGGACCCAGCCCATCAGAGTTACCTTCTGTCCGACATGCTGCTTTTGTAATTCGTTGAGATTGTGGGTCCGCTGCCATCCGTCCAAATGTGTACTCATGTGCAACTCTCAATGGGAACGAGGGGTGGAACTGGCGGTAGCAAACAGGACTCAGTCGGGGCGTTTGCTGCCGTTGACCCGGCGTCACGAGCTATGAATCTCGGCTTTGCTAAGCGGAAGGTGACGTGGATCGGTGCAGTCGCTGATCGACTGAAACGTCAACGCTCTTGCTCCTTGCAGCCTTAGCATGGCAACAGATGGATCGTCGCTCATCCCGAGCGAACAGCCGGTGATAAAGGGCCGACGATAATCTAGCACCGCTTGCCAGACTCGACTAGAAGATAAACGCGGGATGAAGACATGAGTCTTTATGACTTAGCGAAGGCGGTAGAGAGGCTTCGACCTCAGCCGAAGCGTCCAACTATATAGTCCTTAGTCAGCTTTTCCGAAGGCTGAGAAAAGATTTTCGAGGTGTTGTCGAATTCGATGAGGTCCCCGTTGTACATGAAAGCGGTGTATTCAGACACTCGAGCTGCCTGCTGCATGTTATGTGTCACAATGACGATGGTATAATTTTGCTTCAGATCGTGGATCAGATCCTCGATAGCAAGCGTCGATTGGGGATCCAATGCCGAGCAGGGCTCGTCCATCAGTATGACTTCGGGGTCCATAGCGATCGCCCGTGCGATGCAGAGACGCTGCTGCTGGCCACCTGACAGGGCTAAACCACTGTCATTGAGCTTGTCTTTAACCTCGTCCCACAGGGCAGCCTTGCGCAGGCAGGTTTCGACCAGCTCATTCAGGTCCCCTTTGTAGCCATTGATCTGAGGCCCCCAGGTGATGTTTTTGGCGATTGACGACGTGAAAGGATTAGGCTTCTGAAAGACCATTCCGACTCGCCGACGGAATTCTGTCACGTCTGTTTTGGACCGATACACATCGGTTCCTTCGAAGAGAACCTCCCCCTCATGCCGGAAGCTGTCGATGAAGTCATTCATTCGGTTGAAGGTGCGGAGTATCGTACTCTTACCGCATCCCGAAGGTCCAATCAGCGCCGTGACCGTGCGCTTAGGAACCTTCAGGCTCACGTTGCGCACGACTTTCTTATCGCCGTAGTAAATGTTGAGGTTCCGTGTCTCCAGGATCGGACTCGTGGGTGAAATCATCGTTTTTTTGCTCCCCATTTCGAGCGTAGGTAAATTGCAGCCGAGTTGCAGATCAGGAGGAACACGAGCAGAACCATGATGCCTGCTGCAGCCAGTTGGTGGAATGCTGGCTGAGGACGCGAGGTCCAGTTAAAAATCTGGATCGGCATGGCCGTGAACGAATCGAAGATCGACTCGGGTACGAAGGCTACGTAGGTCAAAGCTCCCAGAAGAATCAGGGGAGCTGCCTCACCCACAGCGCGTGCCATGGCCAGAATCACACCCGTAGCGATACCAGGCAGAGCCGCCGGAAGCACATGGTCCCGCACCGTCTGCCAGCGAGTGGCTCCCAAAGCGAAGGCACCCATGCGAATCGAGTCTGGTACACTTTTAAGCGCCTCTCGCGCCGCGATGATAATCACAGGCATGATCAGCAGACTGAGTGTGAGGGCTCCAGCTAACACAGAGCGACCGAGTGACAGGAAGCGCACAAAGATCCCGAGACCGAGCATGCCGTAGATGATGGAGGGAACACCAGCCAGGGTCGCGATGCTCAATTCGATGAGCGAGCTGATACGACCCTTAGACGCGAGCTCTTGCAGATAAACAGCAGCACCGACACCCAGCAGAACAGAGAACACCAGAGTCAAACCACCCAGCCAGACGCTTCCGTAGATGGCTGACTTAAAACCTGCTTTGTTCGCAAACCGCGACGGAAAATTGGTGAAAAAATCCCATGTGAGGTAGGGGTAACCGTCATAGGCAATGGAAGCCACTAGGTAGACTAGAATGGCCAAGGCTACAAGGGTGGCCGAAAAAATACTGACAAAAAAGATGCGCTCTTTGAGCTGACGGCGGCGAAGATTTACAGCAAAACTTGCACGAACCCGATTCTCATCTTGAGGCATCGACATGTCCTGTCCCGTCAAAACTCTGTTCGCCCCCAGGGCGCTATCTATCTGGCTCATTCATACTTCCTTGCGTAGCGTTTGACAATGAATTGCGACAAAAGATTCATGGCCAAGGTCATGAGGAAGAGGACGAGGCCGACAGCAAAGATCGACTGATACTCGACTGAGCCGTGAGCCACATCACCGAGACTGACTTGAGCGATATAAGCTGTCATCGCCTGAACCCCGAGAAAGGGATTCAAGGTTAACTGGGGGGTTGCCCCTGCAGCCAGCGTAACCGCCATGGTTTCGCCAACAGCTCGGGAGAAGGCAAGGATAAACGAGGCCAATATACCACTCAGGGCAGAAGGCACAACGATATGGGCCACAACTTCGGATCGCCGCGTTCCTAGAGCATAGGCTCCGTCACGAACGGCTTTAGGAACGGCACGAAGCGAATCGTCACAGATCGATGCAATCGTTGGCAGCACCATGATAGCAATGACGATTGAGGCACTCGCGGCGTTAAAGACTTCGACGTTGGGGAAGATTTTCTGAAGGAGCGGCGTCACCTGGGTCAGGGCAAAGTAACCGTACACAACGGAAGGGATGCCAGCCAGGATCTCAAGGGTGGGTTTCAAAACTTTCTGCCACCAACCCTGAGCATATTCGGCCGTGTAGATAGCGATCCCCAGTCCCAAAGGCAGAGCAACAAAAAGTGCGCCTACTGAGATCAGGAGGGTACCCGATACAAGCGGTAGTATACCAAAGCTACGCGGCTCAAAGAGTGGAGCCCAGCGTGTTGTGAAGAAAAACTCAAGTGGAGACACATGCGAAAAGAAGAAGGCAGACTCTTCGAGGAGGATGTAGATGATACCAAGGGTCGTGAAGACGGAAACGGACGCGCAGATCAGTAGGGACTTGAGGACCAGCTTTTCTCGCCAGCGCTGGAGGGGACTTATCGGGGCCCATTTTTGGCTTCTGGACGTCACTGTACTCTCCTTGCCTGGGGTGCTTGCGCCAGAGGTCAATCGTGCTCTCTGATCCGGATCGGAGGGTCTTGGCGCTCAAAGAGGGATCCTAAGATCCCTCTCTCTTGCTATAGTTCTCTTCATGCCCATTCTGTTGCCAGATTTCCTTGCGACTTGTCTATCACCTTCTGCTGCCGAAGGTGATAGAAGCTTGCCCTCAGTGGCTTGGTTTGGCGGCGATGGTGGCCTGAAACCTTTTAAGTGCGTCAGTATAGATAGAATCTTTCAGAGGAACATACCCGACTTCCTTGGACAACTTGGCTCCGTTCTTCAGCATGAATTCTACGAAAGCTTTTACCTCAGGACGTTGAGCCGCCTTGGTGTTGACGTAGAACAGAAGAGGACGCGCCAGAGAGTAGGTGCCCTTTTCGATCGTCTCAGGAGTCGGGGTCACGGGCTCGCCCTTGTCGGCAATCGGTAGGTCTTTCAGGACAGCCTTGTTTTCCATGTAGTAAGCAAAGCCAAAATAGCCGAGTGCATTCTTGTCTTTACTGACGCCTGTCACCAGAACGTTGTCATCCTCGCTGGCGACATAGTCACTGCGAGAGAGACGCGCCGTTCCCATCACATGTTCCGTGAAAAAATCGAAGGTTCCCGAATCAGCGCCAGGGCCGTACAGCTTGATGGGATCAGCAGGCCATTTCGGATCGACGTCTTTCCAGGTCTTCACCTTGCTGCCTGGCTCCCAAATCGCCTTGAGCTGCGCTAAGGACAGGCTGGTCACAAATTTGTTCTGTGGATTGACAACAACAGCCAAACCATCGTTAGCGATGGGGAGTTCGACGAAGGCCACCTTATTGTCGCTTGCCTTTTTGGACTCTTCAGCTTTGATCGTGCGCGAAGCGTTGGCAATGTCGATCTCGCCAACTGCAAACTTTTTGAAGCCACCACCTGTTCCGGACAAACCAACTGTCACACGTACGTTTGGATACTCTTTTTGGAACTCTTCAGCCGCTGCTTCGGCGATCGGGAACACCGTGCTTGAGCCATCCAGCTTGACTTCACCTTTCAGATTCTTGTCGACAGCCCCTCCAAAAGTGGCGGCCGAGAAACTTACGAGGCCAATGAGAAGATTGCTTACTTTCATGCGTCACTCCCAAGTGAAGAAAACAGGCCTTATGAGGGCCAAGTCGTCGGTTCGAAACAAAAGACCATGCCGAAAAAATCGATCCGTTCGGCTTGTGCGAACCTGCAGAGATTCTTCGGACCAATCAGCTTGCAGGATCCCCTCGCATGTATCGAGGAAGTGTAAAGATTCAATAAAGAAGGCTTAAAATACCTGTGAATCTTTTTCAGGTTCTTATGAGCCGGTGGCAGCGACTGTATACCTAGAAATCTCAGCAACAGGAAGCAAAAAGATGCTCAAGCTGTCGGCAGTCGTACGGTAAAGGTGGAACCTCGTCCGAGATCGCTATCGACAGAAATCATACCCTGAATTTGAATGACCAGATGCTTCACGATTGCCAACCCAAGCCCCGTTCCACCTTCATTACGACTGCGAGCCGTATCGACCCGATAAAAGCGCTCGAAGATCCGCGGCTGATCCTGTTTTGCAATCCCGATCCCATTGTCTCTCACTGCCAGATCCACAAAGTTACGGTCTCGTTTGAGGCTGATGGAAATGCGCCCGTTGGGTTGGGTATAATGGATGGCGTTACTCAGGAGGTTATCAAGAATATGCGACATGGCTTTGTGACTTCCCTTGACCACCAGACTGGTGTCGGGGAGCAAATCCATGTCCAATTGGATCTTTTTGCTTTCTAACTTAATTTGGTGGCGGGTCACAGCTTCCTGGACCACGGGACGCCAATCGACCGATTCAAGTTCGATCACACCCTCATTGGCTTCGATGGTTGCGAGGCGCAGGAGATCGGTGACGAGATTGCTAAGCCTTTCTACATTGCTGTCGATGATTTTCAAAAAGCGGACATTATACTGCTCGTCGTCGAGTGCACCACCCAAAAGGGTATCCACGTACCCTTTGATCGATGTGAGAGGTGTTTTGAGCTCATGAGACACATTACTCGAAAACTCTCTGCGGATCTGCTCCATCTTCTCGCGCCGCGAGATATTCGCTTGGACTGCTTCGGCAAGACGATTGATGGCAAGCCCCAGAGTGCCGAGCTCGTTTTCTGGTAGCCTGCGGATGCGGGCGGCATAGTTGCCGAGGCTGATGGCTTCAGCGACTCGAGTCATCTCAGAAATTGGCTCTGTGATCCTGCGCACGATGATCAGAGCGACGAGCAGAGAGAGGACCATACCGAACGCTGCTCCTATACCAAGGGCAGAGAAGATGTCCGCGAGACGGTTTTGAAGATTGCGCACCGGAACACTCAAGCGAAGAACGAGGGTACCGTTTTTGGTCTGAATGCGTTTGGCACTATAGAGCGTTTGCATCGCTTTGTGATCACTATATCGTTTGGCGATGCCGATACCTCCCTCGTCAGCGTTGACTGCTTGCTTGATCTCCGGACGAGCCTTGTGATTCTCCGCGACTTGAACCTCTTCAACCTCGGATTCTAGTACTATCTCACCAGTCTCGTTCAAGACCGTGAGGCGCGTTTTCGTCTCGCGGGCCAAGGTTTGCAACAGTCGAATGGTCTCGGGCTCACGCCAGCTTTTGCCGTCTTGGAAATAGGGTTCGAAGAGCACCAGCTTTTCCCGGAGGCCATCTTCGGCATTCTGTTCGATAAACTGTTCGGCATTGATGACGAGAAGGTAACTCACCACAAATGTGGTGAATCCGATAATGAGGACGTAGGATAGAAAGTTCTTCCAGAAGAACTTTGAGCGAATCATTGCAACTCTCTGAACTTATATCCCAAGCCGCGAACTGTCTGGATGAGATCGCGGGATTCGCCTAACTTCTTGCGGATCGATCGAACGTGCACGTCTATGTTGCGGTCGATCAAGACGCCTTCACCACCGGTTACAGCGTCTAGCAGGCGATCGCGAGAAAGAACTATGCCAGGCCGTGAAATCAAAGCATCAAACAAGCGGAATTCGGCGAGCGTCATGGCTACCTGCAAGCCACCCACTTTCACTTGGAAACGGGCACGGTCGACCTCGACTTCGCCTTGACGGACGACATCGCCCTCGGCTTGCGGTGCTTCTGGGCTCTTCATGGTTCGCAGGCGGGTGTAGACGCGAGCAATCAATTCCTTCACACCGAAAGGCTTGATCATGTAGTCATCAGCCCCGACTCCCAGGCCGAAGACGATGTCGGTCTCTTCACTTTTGGCTGTCAGCATGATGATAGGTAACGATCGCTTGTCGGGATTCTCGCGGAGTTTCTTACAGACCTCGATGCCATTCATCAGCGGCAGCATCAGGTCGAGAATGAGCAGATCCACCTTGCGACTGAGAGCTCGCTCGAGGCCTTCCTGCCCGTTGCTGCAGAGACTGACTTCAAACCCCTCACGAGTCAGATTGTACCCGAGGAGCTCGCGAATATCAGGATCGTCTTCGATCACCAGAATGTGTTTCACGATAAATCCCTCATACGGTTGTCTTTTCTCAGTTCGCCTATGATATAGGCCAAACCCTAATGAATTGCAAAGGATTTGCTTGAGGCCGTCCAGTAGCGATTGGATGCTCTGGTGTTATGCATGTAACCATGCGAAAAGATAGTTGAAAAACACAATCAAAGCAGATTAAATTCCCGAAGAAAATTGGGTAAAGATTCTGCTTGAGTCCAAGCCAGATCAAGCGGCAAATAATACACTGGAATAGCGAGTTGATCAAAAAGTGCAGGGTCGCGCCAATAATCTTTTTCCGTCGTTAACAGCGCATCAGAACCGCGTGCTATATCCCTCAGTCGCGCGGGTTCAAAGGCAGAGTGATCCTGGACACGGTAACAATGCTGCAGCTTGATGCCCCAGGCAGGCAGATTTTGGATGACTCGTTCAGGACGGGCAATGCCGATCGCCAAAGACCAGCGTTTTACAGCCCGCCAGGCCTGCTCTGGACCAGCCACCTGTCGGGGTTCACCGTTTTGAAAGGCAACGCGGAGAGTGCGAACGCCCCAGGATTCTATGCGCTCCTGCACTTCGATGCTCGGTCGTTTCGCATTAGCACGAGTAAACACCACCAATTGTGCACGTTTCAAGGCCGAAGGATGCTCCCTTAACCGACCGACCGGTAGACATTGGCCGTTATCAAAGGGTCGATCAGCATCCAATAGGACAATGTCGCAATCGCGTTCGAGTTGCAGATGCTGAAAGCCATCGTCTAAAATCCAATGGGAAGGCGCTGGGAAGTGCTGGAGATAGCGTCTTGCTGCGGCATAACGTCGACGCCCCACGATAACGGGTACTTCGCGCAGTCGCTGCGCTTGCATCCGAGCCTCGTCAGCGTGGAAACTCGAACTTTGCTGTGGTGTCAGTAAAAGTTCACTGCCATGCAAGACTGCAGATTCATCAGGACCCAGCCCACTTCGATATCCCCTGGTTAGGACCACTGGTCTGGCTCCGCTTTGAACGAGGCAGGTGGCGAGTGCCATCACGAGTGGACTTTTTCCGGTCCCCCCGACTTCGATATTGCCAACCGAAATCACGATCCCAGGCAAGTGCTGACCCTTGAGCCAGCCGCGGTGGTAAAGGGCGACTCGAAGCGATACAATCCAACGGTAGACGAGGGCCAAGGGCCAGAGCAACCCGATCATGCGTGGAGCTCACCTTTAGGGGTGCGGCTCCACGAGGCAAGGCTCATTTCACAGACGAATCGTCGCTCTCGATCGAAGCGTTTTGGGTCTCGGCGAAAGGGAAGTTTAAGGGTCTTGCTGCGCTTTTGCTGCTCGCTCCACCACTCGATGGTCCACTCGCCCTGGTCGTTCAGGGGACCAATGGAGAGCGCAAGGCTGTCGCTTGAGGGTGGAATTCCCACAGTCGATGTGTTTGTTTCAGGACCCCAACGGTGTTCGATGTGAACCTTGAGTAGATCGAGGGAAGCTTTAGCCCACGCTTGTCCCAAACGCTCGGCGATCGCTCCATACGAACCTTGGTCTACGATGTGCACCGAGCGAAAGTCCCGGAAGATCGCAAAAAGCCGGCTCAGGAAATCCTCATCGTTGCGGCTGATGAGCCAGGGTGCCAAGGCTATGTCCAAGCGATCAAGGACGGCTTGGTTTTGTGGCAAGCGACTTTCGAGACACCAGACTTTAACTTCAACATAGGGAAGATGGGGGCGATAGCCCGAGATCAGATCGGTTCCAATGATTATGCTTTCGACTAATTCGCCGAGCGCGGCTTCGGGTTGACCCAAACATTGCCAACGAAACAGTAGCTGGCCATCGCTGCCTTTCGCGAGGGAGCTCAGTTCCTCATGGAGACTATTCTTCCAGATCGCTTTGATTTCTTCAGGTGGACCCGGCAGACACCAGATCTTGAGCTGTCCCTGTTCGGCAAAAAAAGCATTCGCAGTCCCCGCTGGGTTGGTGATGATACGCCCGCGACTTGGGAACCAGCACTGCTGGCGATTGCTTTCGGCTGCGGTCGCTCCAAGCCTCGCAAAGCCCTGTAGTATCTTCTGCCAAGAGGCCTCGTCGTACACCAACTGATCGTCACACCATTCCGCGATGAGTTGACGGGTGATGTCATCAGCTGTTGGACCTAAGCCACCCGTAACAAAAAGCAGATCCGAACGAGAAGCTAAGTAGTGGAGTGCGTCCATAACCCCGACTCGGGTGTCCGGGACGGTGAGGTGATGCAGAGGGTCGATCTTCAGATTGACGAGTTGATCCGCAAGCCAGCTCGCATTGGTGTTGACAATCTGGCCGGTGCTGACCTCGGTCCCTATGGTCAAAATACTGGCACGCAATCTCTCCATGGGTGACATCTCCTCGCTCCGTGCGGGTTGGAATGCCTTTGCATTCTGGGCGCTTCAACCGGGAAGCGCAAGTGTCAAAGGCTTGACAGACTCTGTCTTTTGACGCCCTTCTGGCATACAATAAAATCGAATGAGTTGACATGAGAGGGGACATAAACTTGGCTACCAACAAATACTCTGGCGCACAGAAGGCGGCCATACTCCTGCTCTCCTTCGGCGAGGAGATTTCAGCGGAAATCTTCAAGAGCATGACCGAGTTCGAGATCAAGCGCATCGGTAGCGCAATGAGTCGGCTGGGCCGTCTAGAGCAAGAGATCATCGACGAAGTGATGATGGAGTTCTACGGGATCCTCCAGCAGAACAAGAAGTTCTTCTACGGTGGCAATGAGTTCACCATGAAGGTCATCGGCAGTGCCTTCAAGGGTGGGGAAGCTGATGAGCTGATCGAGCAGTTAGCCTTAGGTTCGTCGGCAAATCTCGATGCTTTGGAGCTCATCGATCCTCGCACGTTGACCAACTTTATTCGGAACGAACACCCGCAGACGATCGCACTGATTCTCGCCCACCTGGATCCGCAAAAATGTGGGGAGGTGATCAAGCTACTTCCTGAAGCTCTGCATACGGAGATTATCCTGCGCATTGCCAACCTCGATGCTGTGGCCCCCGAGATTATAGACGAGGTCGATGACGTCCTGCGCAATGAAATCCAGGCTATGGGTTCCATTTCTAGTCAGAAAATTGGTGGTGTTGAACCGATTGCTGAGATGCTCAACCTCATCGACAAGGCAACTGAGGAGCAAATTCTTGATAACCTCGAGGAGCGTGATCCTGACCTTGCCGAGCAGATTCGTCAGCTTATGTTTGTCTTTGACGATTTGGCTAAAATCGATGATCGAGGCATTCAGGAGATCATCAAGACCGTCAAGACAGAACAGTGGATGGTGGCTCTGAAGACTGCTTCCGAGGCAGTCACGGAGCTCGTGTTCCGCAATATGTCGGAGCGTGCCGCAAAGATGCTTAAAGAAGATATGGAGGCTATGGCTGCCGTCAAACTTTCGGATGTCGAAGCCATGCAGTATGAGATCGTACAGATTGCAAGAAAGCTTGAAGAAGAGGGTAAGATCATCATTGCACAGGGTGGCGAAGCTGCCTACGTGTGATGTTCCGCTTCTCCCAGGTGAGCAGCTGAGAAAGTTTATGCAACGACGCCTGGGGTCTGTGTCTGGATGTTCAGGTTAGGTATCCCAGAGGCGGCGGTGGTGTGCCAAGAGCTCAGCAAATCGGCCCTCCACGATCGCTGCACGAATATCATGAATCAGCTGCAGATAATAAGTGAGATTATGCAAGCTCAGCAGCCGAAGGGCAGTGTACTCTTGGGCCATGAAGAGATGTCGGAGATAACCCAATGAAAAGTTACGGCAGGTATAGCAACCGCAGTTCTCATCCAATGGCGCATGTTCTAGTCGATGCTTTTGATTCTTGATATTCACACGACCTTTGGACGTAAATAGCGTTCCATTGCGTCCGTTACGAGTCGGCATCACGCAATCAAACATATCCACACCCACGGCGATCGATTCGATAAGATCCAAAGGCGTTCCCACACCCATCAGATAGCGTGGTTTATCGCTTGGGAGGTGATCGCACGCAAAGGCTGTGACTCTTCGCATATCAGGCTTCGGCTCGCCTACGGAAAGGCCACCGATGGCATAACCTTCAAAGCCGATATCGGTCAGAGCACGCACACTCTTCTCGCGCAGGTCCTCGTACATACCACCCTGGACAATCCCAAATTGAGCCAGTTCGGGCCGGTTTCTTGCTTCGCGGCAGCGGCGAGCCCAGCGCATCGACCGTTCCATCGAATGCTTTGCTTCCTCATGGGTGGCTGGATGCGCTGTGCATTCGTCAAGAACCATGTGGATATCGGATCCCAAGGTCTCTTGAATGTCCACGGCAAGCTCTGGAGTCAAACTGATCTTTCGACCATCGATGTGGCTTTGGAAATGAGCTCCAGTCTCGTCGATCTTGCGCTGTCCGGCTAAAGAAAAAATTTGAAAACCGCCACTATCAGTCAGAATTGGTTTGTCCCAACGGATAAAATGATGCAGACCGCCGAACTCACGAATGACCTCGAGGCCCGGACGTAGGTAAAGATGGTAGGTGTTGCCGAGTATGATTTCGGCCCGGATCTTATGCAGGTCTTCCGGAACCATCGTCTTGACAGAACCAACCGTGCCGACCGGCATGAAGATGGGAGTCTGGACCACGCCGTGAGCGAGCTGCAAATGACCGAGGCGGGCTTTGCCATCGGTATGGGTCAGAGTGAACATAGAGGTGCATCCTTTGCCTGAGACGAAGATTCGTGGTCCTTCGGACAGGCTTGGATACTACGAGCGCCAGCATGTCGTCAATGCTCGCCAGCAAGCAGCTGGCATAAGGTGGCCTTTGACCCAGCATGCGCTCGGCCGAGAAAGGCAAAGCTCACACGATAGACTTACCAAGAGCTGAGAGGATGAAGTCTACTGTTACATTGGCGGACTGAGCCCCAACATCGGTAAAGGGGTTCAACTCGACAAAATCCATCGAGGTCAACTTCTGGGTTTCTGATAGCATTTCGAGGCAGAGGTGAGCCTCTCGAAGGGTCAAGCCTCCACTGACGGGCGTGGAGACGCCCGGCGCGTAACGGGGATCGATCCCATCAATGTCGAAAGAAACATGAATGCCGGCGGTTCCTTTCGATGCAAATGCGATGGCTTCCCGCATCACGGCGAACATGCCCTTCTCGTCGATATCCCGCATCGAGAAGTAGCGGATTCCACTCTCTCGGAGCACACGCTTTTCTTCGTCATCGATATTGCGAATGCCGATGAGAACTGTGTTTTCAGGCCGGAGTTTCTGGGGACTGATACTGGTCAAGACATCGTGTCCCTGGCCCATCAGGACGGCGAGTGGCATACCATGAACGTTACCCGTCGGAGAAGTGTGAGGGGTGTTGACATCGGCATGTGCATCGACCCAGATCAGTCCGATATGCTCGTCCCGCTTATGGAAATGGCGAATGACACCACTGATGCTGCCAATGGCTACGCTGTGGTCACCACCGATCGTAAGGGGAATGTGAGACCGGTCCAGGATGCCTTCTGTAATCGTGGCGAGACTGCTGCAGAGGTCCGCGATGGGCTCGAGGAAGTGATTTCTCTGGACAGTTTCGGGTAGCGATTCTCGAATCGGAACGTGTAAGTCACCCAGATCAGTCACGGTATAACCCTGCTGCTCGATCTTGGTCTTCAGGTTGGCAATGCGCAGGGATGCTGGTCCCATATTCGCACCGCGAAGGTTGGCTCCCAAATCAGACGGGACGCCGATAATCTCGATCGTTTTCTGCCTTTGCATAATCAGCCCCAACGTAGCTCGGATCCGCTTGCTCGAATCGCCTGAAAGGCTCAGGCTCGAGACGTCATCCTGTGGGCTCATCATGACCTGCAAGGCAGCGGTGGTCAATCCTACGATTGTGTCCGGGCACGTTGGCTGCGGGAGGGGATCACCTCCCGCGTTTATGACGGATGCCAGAATCAGAGGACCGAACCTTAACCCATGACTTCTAAGCTATCGCTTCTTGGCTTAGAGACTTTGGACCAGGTTCATAGCCACCTGAGGTTGCTGGTTTGCCTGAGCGAGGACGGAGGCACCAGCCTGCTGCAGGATGTTGCTCGAGGTATAACGCGCCGTCTCTTCCGCAAAGTCCGTATCAAGGATCCGGCTGTTGGCAGAGGTGAGGTTCTCGACGCTTGTACCTAGGTTGTCGATCGTGGTGCCCAGACGGTTCTGGATTGCACCGAGATAGGAGCGGTAATCACTGACTTTGACGATTGCGTCGTCAAGCTTCATGATACTCTGTTGAGCGCTCTGCTTGGTATTGACTCGGGTACCTTCTTCGGCTCGACCGATGTCCAGAGAACCTTCGCCCGATGTGAAAGCGTTGATGTTCTGCAGATCGATCTTGATGACGTTCACCTGATTTGGTTCGGAGACCGCGTCCACACCAGAGAAGTAGTCCTTACCAATCTGGATTTCCAGAGGAAAGGTCCCTTCGGGATTAGCGATCTCCTCGGGAAGATCAGCGCCTCCGACGATCAGGCGGGTCCCGTTGAATTCTGTAGCGTTGGCGATACGGTCGATTTCGTCCTTCAGAGCGAGAAATTCCTTGTCGATAAACCCACGCTCTGTCTCTCCAACCGTGTCACTAGCGGACTGAACAGCGAGTTCCCGCAGACGGGTGAGCATGTTCGTGGTTTCTTCGAGTGAACCTTCCGCCGTCTGCACCAGGGAGACACCGTCCAGAGCATTGCGACGGGCTTGGTTGAGAGAGCGAATGTCCGAGCTCAGGTTAGAGGAGATGGCTAGACCGGCGGCATCATCGGCTGCTTTGTTGATGCGTTTACCGGAAGCCAATTTGGCAGCAGAATCCTGGAGATTCATGGTCGACTTCGTCAGTCGACGCTGCGCGTTGATGGAAGCGATATTGGTTCTGATCCTTAAACCCATTTTCTGACCTCCTGTCATAAGGGCTGAATCACTTCGTGTGATCCATTAACCAGCCTTTCGTCGCGGCGGCGGAACAGTTTAGGGGAGTTCCTCCCGTAATCTTATAAGTAACTGAAATTTATTAATAAAAAAATCTTACGTCGCAGCTTTTTTGCCCACTCGAGGGTCGTTAGCGACCGGTTTGAGGGCGATTCTATAAAGGGGCGACGCAATGTTTGGCATTCTCTGTGGTCCGAAAGGAAGAGGGGCGGCATGGGATTTGAAAGAGCGAGTCGGGCCGAAGAAAGAGGAGAACCATCATGAATCTGAACAGGAAACGGCGAATGTCTGGCGGATGCTCGCTGCTCTTAGCGGGATTGATCAGCGCCTGTGGGAGTGGTCAATCCGAAGACGTCAATCAAAACACAATTCTTCAAACCTACACCCTGCGTTACAAAGAAGCTGCTCGACGCGTGCTGGCGAGCGCAGAGTTCCATTACGAAAATAGATTCGGCACCTCCCTGCGTCTGACCGGAACCAGCGCTATTACATTTCAAAATCAGCCCATGAGCTATCAAAATGTTTTTAGCCGCTCGTCCTACGTGTCCGAATACACACAGGTGTTCCGCGTCGATGATCAGTATATCTTCCGTTATCGCAACAATGATGGCTTCGTCTACGAGCAAGAGGCCCAGATTCCGCAGCGTCCTCTCCTCCTGACTCTCTCGTCGGGCAGTCGTATCGAAATTGATCGAGATCTTGCAATTCGTTTCGCTGCGGATCGTACAGATAGCGTCACCATTTGCCTGGCGGCCGATCAGAGGACAGATGGGACAAGTCAGCGATGGTGCCAAACAGCTGAAGCTGGTCGTGACTTTGTTATCTTCGAAGCGGAGGACCTTGCCGAGCTAAGGGCTTGGGACGAGCTCCAACTTGAAGTCGAAGCGCGGCGCCAAAGAAGCATTGATGGTGGGCGGGTTGAGGTTCAAGAGGTTTTTGAAGCAGCGCCCATTCTTGTCTATCTCTAAGGCATTTCCTCGCTTGATGCGTGGATCGTTCTTTTGCTACGCTCATAGTCCAACACCATCCCTTCATCCTTCGGTCGCAACAGATAAGCTTGGAGGTGACGCTCGTTGTTGAGTGCAAGGCTTAGGCAAAAAATCAAGGCGATCCAAAAACTGTTCCAGGAACTTGATCAGGAGACGGGGGCTTTGCAGCGATCGACCGGGCTATCCTGTACGACGGGATGCTCTCGTTGCTGTTTGAGTCCCCAAGTGGAGACGACCGTGGCGGAAATGCTACCTATGGCCGCGGCTCTTCATGAGCAGGGCCGTAGCAGCGCTTTCCACCAATACCTTGCCCAGTCATGTGTTGACGGAGATCCGATTTGCGTTGTGCTGCATAGAAAGACACCGACGGGTGCGCAGGGCTCTTGCTCGCAATATGCGGAACGACCCGGAATTTGTCGCCTCTTTGGATTTGCAGGCCAAAGAGATAAACAGGGGCAGGCACGGCTATCACCCTGCGCTCAACTCAAGACCCACGAGGGCGAGCGCATCAAGCAGATTCAGCAAGACGCTCAAGAAGGCCGCCTCAGCATACCGCTTTTTTACACGTTGCCCGCTCGTGTGGCTTTGGCTGCGGACAGCGAAAGTGAGCCTCTCCTGCCCATCAATGAAGCCTTAAGGCAGGCCATTGAGAGGGTGGAGTTAGATGCCGCCTATCACGGGAGTGGTAGCTTCCTCGCCGAGCTCCGTTGATCATTGAATTCTTTGCTGTAGGATATGTTGAACAAAGCGACGCATAAAATCTTGCCCGGAGGCAAAAGGCTTTTCCTCCAGATCCAAGACAATTCCCTGATCGTCTAGAAAAACTGGCCCTGCCTCAGGGTGGCCCTGAATTCCCCAGATGGGCAGTGTTTCATGGGCAAAAGCCTCGCAGCTGACTTCGGCACTTGAAGCCACGGTGCGACATTCTCGGGGTAAATCGGTCACGACCTCGCGGTGCGAGACGATATAGCGACCTTTGGTGCCTGCATCCCCCCAGAAGCCGCGTTGGCTGAACTGGATGGGACGTAGGCCCTTGAACTTTTCCTGATCGGGCCGCGCAAAGGCTACTTTGCCACCCAAAAGATGGGCCAAAAGTTGATGGCCGTAGCAAATTCCTAAGATCGGAAAGCCCTCTCCGATCCTCTCGATAAGCCAATCATTCAGAGGCTTCTGCCATGGCAAGTCGTCGTATACGGACGCTCCACTACCAAAGATCAAGAGGGCATCGGGTTGCTGAGCGACTTGTTCTAATGAACTCATGCCAAAGAGTGCGGGCAAATGATAGCTCAGACAGACTTCAGGAGCTCCCAGAGCCAGACGGTTAAAATTATCCAACTCCGGCACGCGGACGGCAGGATCGATGACAGCAAGGTGCAGGGGACGTAGGAGGAGGCTCACAGCAGGGGACCTCTTTGGTTGTGGGTCGAGCACTTGACGACCAGCCTTCGACCCCAGTATCCCATCTCTTTCGGACCCACGCAATTTGCTTTGCGTCCCGGCTCTGAGTTGTGGCAAGATCCCGGATACAGGGGTCAAAGCGTCAGAATAACGATAGTTCCTAAAGGGGGGTGTGTGCCTATGTTGGAACATATCCGTGCAAGCTTCGAGGAAGCACGGGCCGCTCTCGAACAATTGCTTCGAAATGAGGCGACTCACCAGCAAATAGCCCACGCGGCACGTCTGCTTGTTGCATGCTTCCAAGCTCGCGGTCATGTCTATACCTGTGGCAACGGCGGTTCGATGTGCGATGCGATGCACTTCGCTGAGGAACTTTCGGGACGCTACCGACAGGATCGGGCCGCGCTTGGAGCGATCGCGATGGGCGATGGAGCTCACATCACCTGTACGGGAAATGATTTTGGATTTGATGCCATTTTCTCTCGTTTCGTCGAAGCCCAAGGGCGTCCTGGTGATGTTTTCGTGGGAATTAGTACCAGTGGTAAAAGCTTGAATGTCATTAAGGCCGCAGAAACTGCTCGACGGATCGGTATGAACGTCATCACGTTGACCGGAAAATCAGAAAGTGCTCTCGGGCGTCTGGCTGATGTTGACATCTGCACGCCCGGAGGACTTTATGCCGACCGTGTTCAGGAACTCCACATCAAAGTGATTCACACCTTAATTGAGTTAGTCGAGCGTGAAATGTTTGCGGAAAACTACGCTTGATTTGCTGATTCCCGAAGGGAAAGGGACAGTCCCATGGGTGAAACGATTTTTGATAAGATCCTGCGTAAGGAACTCAAAGCGAATATCGCTTACGAAGACGAAGCCGTCCTAGCTTTTCATGATATCGCACCCCAAGCGCCTTTGCACGTTTTGGTCATACCAAAACACAAGTGGATGCGTTTTGCAGATCTTGAAACGGCAGATGATGGTGTGGTCGGTCGCTATATGAAGAGCGTCGCTAAAGTCGCAGCCCATCTGGGGCTGAATGAAGGCGGGTATCGCATCGTCTTCAACAATGGGCGAGATGGAGGGCAAACTGTCGACTACATCCATGCTCATATATTAGGGGGCCGCGGACTCAGCTGGCCTCCGGGATAATGGTTGCCCGATGTTTGACCTCAACCGGCCTTTGAAACTCAATCCGGATTGTTTCACGCCGCTGTCCCGAACACCTTGGGCTGGACGTCAGATTTATCGGCGTTACAAAAAAAACTTACTAGAAGTTGCCAAGGAACTCGTTATCGGCGAGTCATGGGAAGTCTCCTGTGATCCGGATTTTCCTTCTCGAGTCCCTGAGCTCGCGATCGACCTTGCCGCTTTGATTCAAAGAGAGGCCGATCGTTTATTGTCGCCTTCCTATGTCCAGCGCAAGGGCGCCAATTGCGAAATACTTATCAAACTGCTCAATGCAGCTTCACCTCTCTCGGTTCAGGTGCATCCGAGCGATGAGGATCGTCATCTTAAGCCGCATGAATGTGGCAAACCAGAATCTTGGCTGATTCTGGACGCTGAGCCAGGAGCGGGACTCTATCTCGGTTTTTCTCAGGCGATCAGTCGAGAGACCTTGCGGCAGCTCCTTCAGAACGATGCTGATCTCAGACCGTATTTGCAGTTCGTTCCAGTTCAGGCTGGAGATTATTTTGAAATTCAACCTGGTGTACCGCATGCGATTGGTCCTGGCATCACTCTGCTCGAGCCGCAAAGGGTTCTGCTGGGACGGAGTGGTAAAACCTATCGTTTTTGGGACTGGGGTCGTCGTTATTCCAGAGACGGTTCTTTGGATCCGGTTCACGGTCAAGCGCGTGAGCTTCATATCGACGAAGGCCTGCGTTTGATCGATCCCGAACGGCAGGTAGGGGAAGCATTTGTTTCGACTTTAAGACGACAAGCGGAAACTTTGGCTCTACCTGGAGGTGGTCGATGGCTCCGGTATCCGGCCAATCCTTGGTATCAGGTTTGTCACCTGAGTCTTAAGGCGCAGACTCGCTTAGCTTGGTCCATTCGTGAGGGATTTGCGACTCTCGTGAGCCTTGAGGGTGACACGGCGTGGACCTCTGCTGCCAAGCGCTCGGTGCGATTCACCAAGGGAGAGCCTGGCTTTTTGCCTTACGAAGCCTTTCCGATGACCCTGGAAGCCTTGACTGATAGCGAGTTGGCGTTAATCGTACCGACAGGGGCTATCCTGGAAGGGTCAGCACTCCCTGCTTGAAGGAACGATCGTATCGCGGAAGGGTGCGGCAGCTGAAAAGCAGCAAAAAAGATGCTAGCACAACTGTCCGGCCTGTCGAACGTGGCGATGAGCAAGCTTTTCTGCCAGAGCTTTGATTGCCGTTGGTCGCTTGAAGCACAAAAGGCAGACAAGAAAGGAACGTGGCGGTATCCATAAAGCTACGAATCGAGCAGCGGGAACGCGCAAAAGTTGAGTGGTGAATGCTAGTTAAGTCACCCGAGTCCTCTTCGGCTTGCCTGTCTGAGAGTAGATGCGGACTGCAGGAGAGGTTGAGGGAAGGGGCTCCGAAAGGGAGCTGGCTCTCGTTCACGAACGGAACGAAGAGCCTCATCTAGCTTACTTTACAGCTTCTTTCAGCTCTTTGCCAGGGCGGAAAACCGGAACTTTGCGAGCCGGGATTTGGATCTCTTCGCCAGTCTGAGGGTTGCGACCCATGCGAGCCTTGCGGTTCGAGACGGAGAAGGTGCCGAAGCCAACCAGCTTCACGCCATCTTTCTTCTTGATGTTTTTGGTCACGACTTCGATGAATGCATCCAAAGTCTTTTCAGTATCGGATTTGGTCAGACCAGTTACTTTGGTCATCGCTTCAACCAACTCGGCTTTATTCATGGAAACCTCCAATCGTTTGAATCGAAAATTGAACTTGGGTACGCAGCTAAAGGTTTACAGGCAATGCGTTTGTTGTCAAGATTTAGTGTCTCGCTCGACATTTTTTTTGGCTTTTAAGGAGTTCACATGCTCTCTATTTGGTAATTTGACTAAACACATTTTACAATTTAGCCATAGGCGCCGCCCTGGACGCCTTTTTGGTAAAGGCCTGGGAGCTATACGAGGTGCGACGATGCTAGGGCGAATATTCTACTTTCTCTTCTCAGTTCTCGCAGCAACGAGCATCGTGGCTGAGCCCCGCATGCTCGATCGTCTGATTTTGGAAATCAATAGCAAGTCTTATACGCAACGGCAGATTGAGATCTACCATGCGCTACGCACGATAGCCATGGGTGAGCCGATAGCCAAGGCTTTGCCATCCTCTTCAGGATGGAAGGATGCGGTAGAAATCTTTAAAAATGAAATCCTCGTCTATTCCAATATCGAAAATGATCCCCAGCGAATGGAGTCATTCCAGCCTGACAACAAAGCCTTGCAGGAGGCTGAAGCCCTGGTGCAAAAGGCACAGTTAGAGCACGATGGATTTCGAGGCTTCCTCCGTGGGTATCAGGTGAGCGAGACTGAAATCATCCGCAACCTCCTGACATTCTTCCGAGTCCAGGCCTATGTCCGAAGCCGGATTCAAGTCATCGGCCCTACAGCGGGAGGTAGCGTTCCACCCCTGTTGAGTATCGATGCCAAAAGCGATTGGTTTAGTTCTCTGCAACGGATGACCCCTTATCGGCTATTCGATAGGGCTAAAGAGTATCGGCCCATCGAACTGAAAAAATCGTCTTAAGTGTTCGAGATAGGATGGCTTCCCCAAGTGGCCGAGACAAGCAGCGGACTTGGCGTGAGGGGGTAGCGGCAGTAGGTCGAACATGTCGCGACCGTGGCGTGGAGCTCAACGAGCGAGGTCGTGATCTTGATTGCGCAACACTCGATTGTGTGGGGTCGTGACAGTTGGGGATCATCAAACGTTACTCGGGACGTCCCGAGGATCAGCAAAAACTAGAAGCTTTGTGCCAGGAGTGGACGGAACAGGAGTTCTGGCCCTTGGGTGAATTTTTGATTTCACTGAAGATCCCCGGGACCTTTCTGCTCGCCTTAGAATCAGAAGAACGTTGGCTTGGCTTGGCTTTGGGGCGGGTTGTCGATGCAAACGCCGAATTGTTCTATGTATATACCAGCCCCGCTATTCGTGGCCAGGGGGCGGGATGGCGCCTTCTCAAAGCCTTTGTTGGTGAGGCACGCGAGCGTTACCAGGCAGGGCGTGTTTTTCTAGAAGTGAGACCATCAAACATGGCAGCGATCCGCATGTACGAGCGTTTTGGTTTTGTCGCCACGGGCCGACGCAAACGCTACTATCAAAACGGCGAGGATGCTTTGGTCTTTGAAAAGGCGCTGCTGTGATCCAGCGCCGGAAGCGTTCAGAAATGGTCGATTGGCTAGGTGTACAATTGACCACGTGAAAACTCCCTGCGACTCTGGCCTCATTGGGTTTATCGGTTGCCTGGCCAAGAGAAGAAAGCCCCTCAGTCGGACTGTCGCCAGCACTTCCTGCTGGATTTTTCTGCGTAAGTCTTCTTTATTGGAGCCTTACGAGATCACAGACAGGGAACTGTCGCCCCAGTTCCTTATTTTTTTCTTTACAAAAAACATGAGGGATGACCGCTTGAACCGCAAACTTCTCTCCCATCAGGCCAGAATTGGGATCGTCAATCGAGGGGAGGCAGCTGTTCGATTTATTCGCGCTGCCAAGGAATTCAATCTACTTTACGGGACTCACTTTGAGACCGTCGCATTCTATCTCGATGTGGAAA